>Ga0187782_10001166_pt1 | contig 18797 bp, 18 predicted proteins | sample 0715_SJ02_MP15_2_FD_132454 | JGI IMG/M metagenome (GOLD analysis project Ga0187782, IMG submission 132454) | Tropical peat soil microbial communities from peatlands in Department of Meta, Colombia - 0715_SJ02_MP15_20_MG | ecosystem: Environmental > Terrestrial > Soil > Wetlands > Peat | place...
TAAAGAGGCAAAATATTGCTTGACATTAGCCGTCATATTGCCTTATATTAGGCATGTACGAGGGACGGCGATGAATCAGCTAAACACGGCAAAACGGTGCCAGATCATAGCGGCCTTGATCGAGGGAAACTCCATTAACGCGACGTGCCGGATGCTCGGAGTGGGCAAGAACACTGTGCTGCGTCTCTTGGCAGATGCCGGGTGCGCGTGCGCTGCCTACCATGAGGCGAACGTGCGGAACCTCCGCGTAGCCCGGATTCAGTGCGACGAAATATGGGCCTTCATCTACGGCAAGGACAAGAACCTCTCACTGGAGCAAGTACAGGGCGGGTTAGGAAGCGTGTGGACGTGGACAGCCATTGACGCGGATACGAAACTTGTCGTGTCCTACATGCTCGGAGATCGCGGCGCTGAGACGGCGCACGCCTTTATGGAAGATGTTGCCTCCCGCGTGAGTAATCGGATTCAGCTAACGACAGACGGCCATCGTGTGTACGCGGATGCGGTCGAGGATGCTTTCGGCGCTGAGATCGATTATGCGATGCTGGTGAAAATTTACGGCGCATCGAATGACAACCCGGAATCGCGTTACAGCCCCGCAACTTGCATCGGATGCCGCACGGGAGTGTTGAGCGGACGGCCAGACCCAAAGTACATCTCTACCAGCTATGTCGAGCGGCAGAACCTTTCAATGCGAATGGGGATGCGCCGTTTCACTCGGCTAACAAACGGATTCAGCAAGAAGTTTGAAAATCACGCGCACCAAGTTGCGCTGTATTTCTTCCACTATAACTTCTGCCGCGTCCACAAGAGTCTGCGCGTGACTCCCGCAATGGAAGCGGGGCTAACTGACCACGTTTGGACACTGGAAGAACTCTGCGGCCTACTGGCGAAGCCGTCTCCGACTTCGCGGATTGACAAGGAACTGGTACTCAAGGCGCTGCAAAAGGCAGCTTAGAGGGAAACAATGGCAAAGGGAAACCACGTTTCGATTCCGTACCTAGACCCGAACGTGCAGCATGTTGGAATTAGCCGTCTGCGGGCCTTGAACGTCACACAGCTACGCGACCTCGACAAAACGCTGGTGATTCAGGATAACGATAAACCGCTGGCAGTGCTGCTCAAGTACGAGCACTTTCTGGCGATGCAGGGGAAGATTCACGGTGGGCAGTAGGCTACTTATCTTCGGTCGCTTCGCGGACGATTCGCAGCGCATTTTGGCTGGTATCTGTAAGCCTGCACTTGTGGGCATCGAAGGCTGCCTGAATCTCGCCCGTCTCGCCTTTGAACTGGGAGTTGCACCGTTCGCAGATGCCGAGGGACGGTTTCACGATTCGCAGCTTGCGCTTCTGCATGATTGCAGTCTAGCGCATCTGGACCGGGAGGCTACAGCCCTGTGAAAATCAAACGGAACCACTACCGGGTTAAATGGGAGTTTGTCCAGGGCTCCGTTTGGGTGTACGATTCGGCACTCACTGCTTCCCGCGAGCGGCAAATCATGGTTTTTGCTTCCATGGTCGAATTGCGAAAGCTGCCCCACCGTCGCCTCAATCCGCTCACTTCGGAGTGGGTCTTAGTCTCACCTCATCGCACTCAGCGGCCGTGGGTTGGCCAGGTGGAAGAAATTCAGCCGGAAACCCAGCTCCCATATGATCCCAATTGCTATCTGTGCCCGGGCAATCTGCGGTCGGGAAGTGTCCGGAACCCGCAGTACGATTCCACATTTTTCTTCGACAACGATTTTCCGGCTCTCATCCCGCAGAATCCGGCGGTAAAGTTCAACCAGCAAGACCTGCTGGTCGCTCGGACGGAACCGGGTATTTGCCGGGTCATGTGTTTTTCACCGCGTCACGATTTGACCGCCGCGAGCATGGAGATTGCCGACATCACGAAGGTTGTGGATGCCTGGGCGGAGCAGGTCGCCGACCTGGGAAGCCGCAAGGCCATTGGTCACGTGCAGATCTTTGAAAATCGCGGCGCGATGATGGGCATCAGTAATCTGCACCCGCATTGCCAGATCTGGGCCACGGCCTCGATTCCCAATGAGCCATTCAAGGAGCAGCGTGCCGGCAAGCGCTATTTGCGCAAGCATGGCAAGTGTCTGCTATGTGAATACTCCAGTCTCGAAGCGAAGGCGCAGGAGCGGGTGGTTGCAGCCAACGAGCATTTCACCGTGCTCGTGCCCTTCTGGGCGGTGTGGCCTTTCGAAACCATAATCACGCCCAAACGTCATCTCCCCGACGTCATAGCACTCACCGCCGCTGAGCGGCGCTCATTCGCGCAGATTTATAAAACGCTGGTTCAGACCTACGACAAAATCTTCGACCATCCCTTTCCCTACTCCATGGGATTTCACCAACGGCCCACCGACGGGCAGGCGCACGAAGAATGGCACATGCATGCTCACCTTTACCCGCCACTGTTGCGCTCGGCGACGGTGCGGAAATTCATGGCGGGATTTGAAATGTTCGGCTCGCCGCAGCGCGATCTGACACCGGAAATTGCCGCCGCGCGTCTCCGTACCCTTTGCGAATCGTTACCTGGCTCCGGGGCAGACGCAACTCGTCTTTAGCCGCTGGGTTGTGCGACCTTAAGTTGCCTCAGCAGCGTTCGACGACGCATGAAGGCCATGCTGCAAGCTCCTGCGCAGAGACCAAAGTCTCTTTACCCGCAGGAGTGCTTTTGGTATTCTCCTCCGACTTGGCTCGCTGGGAAGAAACGATCGCTGTGGGGAGTAGTCAGTCGGAGGGGTTAGCCACATCGTTTCCACCTCGGCTGGTTTCGACTCAGCGTAGCTCCGCCTTTCCCCCTACGACTCACGGTTAGTTGGTCTCACTGAGGCGCCATGACTATGCCCCCAGGAGTGGAAAAGCGTGTGCTCTGGGAGCGGTACCGTCAGTACCGCTACGACGCAGCCGAGCTTGGAGTATCGCTTGATGTCAGCCGTGTCCGGTTCAGCGATGAATATCTGGCCCGTATGGCGCGGCCCATCTCCTCGGCGATTGACGCGATGGAGAGACTGGAACAGGGCGCAATTGCGAATCCCGACGAAAACCGGATGGTAGGGCACTATTGGTTGCGGGCTCCCGAACTCGCGCCCGCTGAGGAACTGCGTGCCGAGGTGCGCCAAGCCGTAGCGGCCGTCAGTGCTTTTGCCGGGGATGTGCATCGCGGACTGGTGGGGGGGACAGGCGGCCCCTTCAAGCATGTGATTCATGTGGGCATAGGCGGCTCAACGGTCGGGCCGCAACTGATTTATGATGCGCTTCGCTCACCCGCCGACCCACTGGTTGTGCATTTCCTGGACAATTCCGACCCCGATGGAATCGATGACCTGATTGATCGCCTGGAGGGTGACCTGTCTCGCACGCTGGTTTCGGTCGTCTCCAAGTGCGGCTGGACCCCGACTCCACGCTTTGTGATGAAGGAGCTCGAGGCGATATACCGCCGGCATGGGCTTGATTTTTCGCGTCATGCGGTCACCACAACTGTAGAAGGCTCCGATCTGGACCGGCGTGCTGTCTCCGAGCGCTGGCTGGCCCGCTTTCCCATGTGGGATTGGGTGGGAGGCCGTTTCTCTGTGACCTCAGCAGTCGGACTGCTTCCCGCCGCGCTTCAGGGCGCTGACATCATGGCGTTTCTTGCGGGTGCGGCGGCCATGGATCGTCTAACGCGCCATCGCGACCCACGCCTCAATCCGGCCGCGCTTCTCGCGCTGATGTGGTACTGGTTGGGAAATGGGCGCGGCGAAAAGGACATGGTTATCCTTCCCTACCGGGACCGTCTTGTCCGGCTCGGCCGCTACGTGCAGCAACTCATGATGGAGTCCGTCGGGAAGAAGTTCGACCGCTCCGGCGCGGAGGTCTTTCAGGGATTCACGGTTTACGGCAACAAAGGATCGAGCGATCAACACTCCTACCTGCAGCAGTTGCGCGAGAGCCGGTGCGACTTCTTCGCCACTTTTATTTACGTGCACGATAACCGGAAGGGCCCAGCCGTCCAACTCCTGCCTGACGTCAACCTCGGAGACCATCTTTTCGGCTCTTTGGAAGGAAGCCGTAACGCTTTATATGAGCGCGGCCGCGATTCCATCACTCTAACTCTTCCCGACCTCTCATCGTCGTCTATGGGCGCGCTGGTGGCGCTCTTTGAACGGGCTCTTGGACTCTACGCCGAACTCATCAACATGAACGCCTATCATCAGCCGGGCGTGGACAAAAGCGTGGCTGCGCCAGTTACCAATCTCCAGGCACTCGTCATAGCCCAGCTCAGGCGCAATCCTGCACCGCAAACTGCGCAAGAGATCGCCAGCAGTATCGGACAGGAAGACGAAGTGGAAACGGTTTACAAACTGCTGGAGCGCTTGGCTCGAGATCCTAAGAGAGAAGTAACGATGTCGGATGCGCCCGTGCCCTTTACCGAGAAATTCTGGAGCACGCATGCTCACAGCTTGACGGCGGGGCCGATGCACCCCATGGCTCCAGCAAGGCCGGGACGGCAAGTGGAGTCAGGAGCGTTATGAGTGTGGGCCATCAAGTCGTGCTGCGGCCGGCTCTACGCGAGCGGTTGCTGCGAGCCATCCAGCAGCGGCTGCCGAGAAAGTCTTTCGGTTTTGTCATTGCCCCCGACAATTCTGTGGCCCCGTCTGATTTTGTCCTGTTTGAAGAGAACATTCGCAACAGCAATTTCTGGAAACCCAGATTTGAGGCCTATGGCCGGTATTTCGAGCAGCATGATGACGCGGGTTTTGTAGCCACCCCGGAAGAATCCTGGAGGCTGCAAAAGATGATTTGGAAGCGTGGCATGGTGGAGGTTGGCGTTTTTCATAGCCACCTGCGGCATCCGGCGAACTTCTCGCAGATCGATTACGACCTGCACACCCAGCGCTTCGACAATCTCTGGCACCTGATCATCTCTGTTCGAAATCCGGAATCCCCGCAACTGCGGGCTTTCGCTGTGTCTCAGAACGGCGTGCGCGAGCTGACCCTGGTCAGTGATGAGACTCCTACCAATCACAAGGAACCATGCTGTTGCTCCGATCCTGTGGTCAGGGACCAGGCGATTCGCAACGCCGCCCAACTGCTGAAGCTCGATAGCCGCGGGAGGCCTGTTTGCAAAGACAATCGCGCTATCTATACAGCGGTCAACGCTCTGCTCCGCACCGGACATGAAGAAGCGGTTGACGAGTTGCTGACGAAGGGGTTCCTCAGAGACAGCCATCATCGATATGCGGATCGCGTCGGCCCCCGCATGCGCTTTTTAGAGGGCGGCCGGTTCAACATGGGAAGTAGTCCTGATCGGGCTCGCCACTTCTGCGGTGAATCCCCCTGTCATGCTGTCGAGTTGTCCCCCTACCGCCTGTCCGAGGTGCCAGTCACGCGCGAACTATTCAGCCTTTTTGATCAAACGCGCAACCATGTGCCGGCGGGCGAGACCCAGATGCCCGTGGTGAACGTGACCTGGTTTGACGCGGCCGTCTTTGCCATGTGGATGGGTTGCCGGCTGCCCTCGGAGGCGGAGTGGGAGTTTGCCTGTGGGTCGGGTTCCGACAGTGAGTGGTGTTGCGAGGAAGAAGACTCTCTGTTCCGTTATGCGTGGTATAGCCAGAACTCTGCGGGGAGCATTCAACCGGGCGGAACCCGGGAACCGAATTCCCAGGGACTGTTCGATCTGCACGGGAATGTTTGGGAGTGGTGCCACGATAATTATGAGCAGTGCTATTACTCCCGCTCGCCGGTTCTTGATCCGGTCCATTTTGCTTCTCCGGCTGCTGATTTGGCGGGAAACAACGGGGACAAGGTTTGCCGGGGCGGCAGTGTACACGCTTTGGCGGAGATGTGCCGAACCCGCTACCGCTTTCATGACCCACCTGAATTTTGGGGTGCTGATTTGGGTTTTCGACTAGCGTCTGATCGAGACGTTCCCAGGAGATGACATGGCCAATCTGATGCTTCCATCCTATCTGTCTCAACTTCTGCCCACCGATGCCCGGTTGCCGGGATGCGCCTTCCGCGGCATCCCCGTCGATTCTGCATCGTGGAAGGAGTTGACAGGGGAGATGCGACAGCGCTTCCCCGGATTGGCGACACGCGTCTTGACCGAACACGGCACGCTGGCGTCGGGCTTCGCGCTGGTTGTCAACGATGAAGTGGTACACGCCGACTACCATTCGCTGCATATGAGCAGCGGAGATGAGATTGCCATCATCGCATCCGTGGCAGGCGGCTAAGAAAACCAGTTTGCGGGACATCAGGCGGGAATCAATGTCGCATATCGGTCTTGACGGTCGCGTGAACGTGCTGGGGGTTGGTATTCACGCCACCAGCATGGACCGCACCGTAGCGGCCATCCAGTCCGCAGTGGAGCGCGATGCCAGAGGCTACGTCACGTTTACCGGCGTGCATGGGATCATGGAGTCGCAGGCCGATCCCGAACTGAAGCGCATCCTCAATGGCTCGATGCTTAGCCCGTCCGACGGACGTCCCGCCGTCTGGCTCGGCTGGCTGCAAGGTTTTTTCCAGATGCGCCAGGTCCCGGGTCCCGACGTGATGCTCCGCATTTGCGCCCTCTCGCGGGAACATGGCTATACCCATTTCTTTTACGGCGGCAACACCGGGGTTGCCGACGAACTGAAGAGAACGCTGACGCAGCGCTTCCCCGGCCTGGAGGTGGTCGGCACTTACTGCCCGCCATTCCGCCCGCTGAACCAGCGGGAGGAAGCGGACCTGATGCGCCAGGTCGCAGAAACCAAGCCGGACTTCTTCTGGATTGGCCTGAGCACGCCCAAACAGGAAAGGTTCATGCACAACTACATTGGCAAGCTGGACGCCAAGTTACTCATCGGTGTGGGGGCAGCTTTTGATTTCCACACCGGCCGCATCAAGGACTCGCCCGGCTGGGTCAAAGCTCTGGGCGCAGGATGGATCAACCGCCTCTTTCGGGATCCCAAGCGTCTATGGAAGCGCTACCTCATCAATAATCCGAAATTTCTCTACGCCATCACTTTGCAGTTGCTGGGAATCGTGAAATACCAGTTGTCAGACAACGCCCCGTCGTTCCTCGCTTGACGAACACGCGCGCTGTTTAAATTGTTGACAGAGTTGGTGGACCGGTCGGGATCGAACCTGAGGCGTTCAGCAGGCGTGACCCTGAGCGTAGCGAAGGGGGGAGCCGCTGCCGAAATCCCGAGCGAAGCGAGGGACCTCAGCCCGGCAATATCGATTGAGGGATTTGGCGGACCTGGTCGGGATCGAACCGACGACCTCCCCGGCAACGCCGGGGCGCGCTCAACCAGCTCTCGCTGCGTTGATCAGCTCCTGAATCGACCGATGCGATTTCCAGCTTTTCAATTGTCGCTCGCGCTGCATTGCCTCGGCGAGAGTATCGAATGATTCCTGGTACACGAGCATCCACGGCCCACGACCGTGGGTAGATTTCGTTTGCCCGCGTTGGTGTTCCGACAAACGAGCCAGCGGGTTGTCTGCGCATCCAATATAGAACTTCGCTGTACTTTGACTCTGAAGAATATAAATGGCTGGCATACAGGTGAGATTTGGTGGACCTGGTCGGGATCGAACCGACGACCTCTTCCATGCCATGGAAGCGCGCTCCCAGCTGCGCCACAGGCCCATTGCCGACGCGACAGGTTCAACGCGATGTGAACCTAAATCATTCTCGCTGACGCCGCCGTGTTAGTCAACGCGCGCCGTCTTGCTCTTCCGGTAAAATCATCTCTTCCTATGAAAACCTTCGCTATGAAAACCTTCGACCAAATCGCCGATCTCGAACGCCGCTATCTGTTGAGCACTTACAACCGCTATCCCGTCGTGTTGACGCGGGGCAAGGGGGTTTTTCTTTACGATCTTGAGAACCGGCGCTATCTCGATTTTGTTTCGGGGCTGGGGGTGAATGCGCTGGGGCACGCCCATCCGCGGATTGTGAAGACGATTCGCGAGCAGGCGGCCAAGCTGATTCACGTTTCCAATCTGTATTGCCACGAATATCAGGGGGTGTTGGCCGAGAAGCTCTGCACCCTCGCCGGCGGTTCGGCCGAAGGGTCCTTAATGGGCGCCTGCCGTGCATTCTTTTCCAACTCCGGCACCGAGGCCATCGAGGGATCGATCAAGCTGGCGCGGCTGGCCGGGCATCGCGCCGGTGGTGCGGGCAAGTGCCGCCTGGTGGCGCTGCAAGGCTCGTATCACGGGCGCACTTTCGGCGCGCTCTCGCTCACCGGGCAGGACAAGCATCGCAAAGGATTCGAACCGCTGCTGGAAGAGGTGACGTTCGTCGGGCAGAATGACATCGCGGGCCTGGGCGCGGCGGTGAACGAGAACACCTGCGCGATCGTGCTGGAGCCGATCTTCGGGGAAGGCGGAATTTATGAATGTTCGGTCGAGTTCCTGCGGGAATGCCGCGCGCTGGGCGACCGCTTCAAGGCGGCCCTGATCTTTGATGAAATTCAATGTGGTCTGGGCCGTACCGGGACCATCTTCGCTTTCCAGAGTTTTGGCGTTGCTCCTGACATCGTGGCGATCGCCAAACCGCTTGCTGCTGGTCTTCCGCTCGGAGCGTTCATCGCGAAAGAAGAATTTGCCAATGCCATTTCGCCGGGGCAGCATGGCACGACGTTTGGAGGAGGGCCTTTAGCCTGTCGCGTAGCGCTGGAATTTCTGGCGATTGTGGAAGAAGAGAAGCTGCTCGACAACGTGAATAAAGTCGGCGCCTACTTGCAGCAGGAATTAAAGGCGGTAGCCGAGAAGAGCGCGGTTGCCGGGGAAGTGCGCGGGCGCGGATTCATCCAGGGAATCAATCTCGAGATTCCGGCGCGGCCCATCGTCGATGCGGCCCTCGAAGAGGGCGTGCTCTTCAACAGCACGCAGGATACGGTGGTGCGCTTCCTGCCTCCGTTTCTGCTGGAGGAGAAGCATGTGGATAAGGGCATCCGGGTGCTGAAGAAGCTGTTGAAGAAGAAACGGAAGATGGTCGCGTAATCAATCAGGGCGGAAGTGAAGAACTTCTTTTCCACGGATGCACGCTGATTACGCGGATCAAAACCAAGAATAATCCGCGCAATCTGCGTGAATCCGCGGAAGAGAGTTCTTATGGTTCTGCCCCTGGTCAAGGAAAAACGGGGAGCCGAAGCTCCCCTAGTGAAGCGAACAGAGGCGATGTTCACTTAAGTAGAATGTAGCTCCAGGGAAAAAGTTGTCCGGGGAAAAGATTCGAAGAAATAAGTTGGACGGTTCAGAGCAACAATTATTGAGCGTGATCCAGCCGGAGAGAGAAGTATTCGCCGCGCCTTTTCCAGAGCCAGGCGCAGAGGTGCAAGAGTGCTGGATGGAGATGGACGGCGCGCGCCTGCGTTACCTGCGGGCGGGCTCGGGACCAGCGCTGATTCTGCTGCATGGTTTGCTCGGATATTCCTTTTCCTGGCGCTACACCATGCCTGCGCTCGCGCCCTACGCCACGGTTTATGCGCCGGACCTGATGGGGGCGGGATTTTCTGACCGGCCGCCCGGGCTTGACCATTCCTTACGCGGGACTGCGCTGCGCACTCTGCGCTTTCTCAGAAATCTTGGAATTTCTTCGTGTGGCCTTGTGGGCACTTCGCATGGCGGCGCGGTTGCAATGATGATGGCAGCGCACTGCCTCACGGAAGATGCTGGAGTGACCGTGCGGCGTTTGGTGCTGGTGTCGCCCGTTAATCCATATTCCGCGCACGGGCGGCTGCTGGCCCCCATGATCGGCAGCCCGATAGGTTCAGCGTTGTTCCGTGTGGTGATCGCGCGCATGAGCTTCCTCTATACCTACTGGCACGCACGCATGTATGGCGACCGCAGACGCATCCGCCCCGGAACTTTGGAGGGATACAAGGCCGCGCTGGCCAAGCCGGGATTGTTTGAACACGGCTTGGGCATTGTGAGCACTTGGACCAGGGATCTGCGCGAGTTGCAGGAGACTCTGCCCAAACTCGCCGGCATTCCCACGCTGTTGATGTGGGGTAGCAAGGATACGGCGGTATACGCTGCGTCCGCTGCACCTTTGGCCAAACATTTTTCCAACTGCCAGACGATCATCTTTCCCGGCATAGGGCATCTCCCCTATGAGGAATGCCCGGAGGAGTTCAATCGGGCGCTGATTGAATTTCTTAGAGCAGGCTGAACTGGAATCATTTTGGAACTGGGCGCCGGGTGAGCACCTTGGAAGTCAACTTATCCACAGATTTTTGCTGGGGGCGCGGCTATACTGTGCGGAAGTCGCGGCAGTCCTCGTGGGATGACGGGATCCGTGGCCCTGATTTTTAGCGGGCGGCGTCCGCGCCCGAAATCGGACAAGGAGGAACGTATGAAGCAAATCGGTTTCTTGACTCTACTGATCACGGCCATGTTGCTGATAGCCCTGGCCTTCCCGGTGGCCGCGTCCGGGCCGAAAGCGGCAGCCGCAGCGGTTGCCGCCGCGGCCGCAACCCCTGCGCCCGTGGCCACTCCAGTTCCACCCCATCCGCGCGTGGAACATGCCCTCGAGGCGTTGCACAGCGCTCGTGAACACATGGCACACGCCGAAGGCGAGTTCCACGGCCATCGCGACAAGGCCATTGAGCATATCGATGCGGCTATCCACGAGGCGGAAATTTGCCTGCACGAACCGTAAAGATTGAAATCTGAGAATTGAAATCAAAGAAAACCCAGGCGGCGTCTGCGGACGCTGCCTGGGTTATTTTGGAGCGGGAGCTTTCTTCTTCTGAGTGCTCTGTTCTCCGAAGCGGTAGCCGATGGAAGCGCCGATGCGAAACACGTTGTCGGAATTGAATCCCTCATTGTGTTGGATGTGATAATAGTGCGCCTCGGGCCGGACAAAGAAGCGCCGCCAGAAGCGATAGCGGACGCCGAGTGCGAGATCCTCCATGAAATGAGTGCTGCTGGTGTAATTAATGCAGCCCGGGACACTGCAGGAAGCGAGGAGGTTAAACCGGTTGCTGGCCACGCCGATGCCGCCCATCAGATCGAGGCCGACTCTTCTGGTCAGCTGCGATTGATAAAGAGCATTGGCGTCGATAAAAATCGGCCGGTAGGTTTCATAGCCGTAATAGTTGCCCAGGTGATATCTCCAGGAGCCTTCCACGTTGAGGCCGAAGCGGTGTTTGGAACTGTAAAAGTTGCCTGCAATGCTCGGATAAAGGCCGACTTTCTCCTGTGGCGGCTGGAAGGTGGCAACATCTGTGGGCTTTGTCAGCGATTCGAGGATGCCGCCGCCCACCATGATGTCGGTGTGCTGGGCGGAGGCAAATGGGGCGAATAAAAGAATGGCACACACAACTGCGAGCAGCGCGGATTTTCTCAACAAGTTCCCCTTATCCGTTTGAACCAGAAATAACATGAGGCAGCCGGGATTGCGGTCGCCCCGGACAACTGGACCCTGCAAATGTGGCCAGAGGAATCATCCCGGGACGCCAAACCGGCTGCCGAACGATGGCAGACGGGCGGACCGTCACTGCTAGATTCTAGTCTGGACCGAGGGTAAATCCAATCGATCCGCCAACGCGAATCACATTGTCGCTGCTGAAGCCAAAGTCGTTACCGGTGAAACTGTTCAGCGTGTCGTTGCCGTCAATGTGGTAGTAGTGAATTTCGGGGCGCACGAAGAAGTGATGCCACACGTAGTAACGGACGCCGCCGCCGAAGTGCTGCATGAAACGTTCCTGGCTGCTGTAATTGATGCAGAAGGGGCTGCACGAGGTAACGCTGGGCACATAAAAGCGAGTGCTGTCCACGCCAATGCCGCCAAACAAGTCGAGTCCCACTTTTTTGGTGAGATGGGGCTGGTATAGCACATTGAAATCAGTGAGAATTGGCCGGTAGGTTTCCTCGTTGCCGAAGTAGTCGGCTTGGCTTGCCCTCCACGAAGTCTCGACCATAAAGCCGAGGTGGTGCCTAAACCCCGCGATATCGCCGCCGATGTTGAGGTATGTACCACCTCTCATGGCGATGTTATTGTCGGCCGACTGAATAGCGCTGGGGGCGGATGACAAGAGAGTGCCACCGCCGAAGAAGACATCGCCCTGCTGGGCTGCGGCCAACTTGACAAAGAAGAACAATGCAGAGACCGCTGCGAGAAGCGTTAACTTTCTCAAGAGAAACCTCCTAATCAATTTCTTTCACAAGCGAATAAGATGCCCGTGTGTCACCGCTAAGATGTGCGAATGTTGAATGCACTCATCATAATTTCAGGGCAAGCCAAGATTCAACTGGCAGGCAGTGTAAAGAATTGTCACCGCCAGAGCCGACACTTCCTTATCTCTTTTTTTAAACCCGCAAGCAAACAACAAGTTGCGAGCGCATCGTGCGGATGGAGCCGACTGCATCCTTGGGGGCGTCATCCCGAAACCCCGCGCCTTCACCAGCGGGGTGAGGGATCTCCCGAACCTGGTACTGCTCTTCAGAGCGCCTGCGGAACTTTTTCGGGACGGTGCGGTTTCAATCAGAGTGCGGCAGGTCCGCGGCGGCGCCTGAGTCGGGCATTCTCGAAGGCTATATTCGAAGCGCTACTTGGCTTTTCCGCTCGCGCCGCCCGGAGCGCGAGCGTGGTCGAGGGCGATTGGGCCGGCTCCGAGAAAGATGAGGGCGAAGGCGAGAGCAGCCAGAGCGAGAGGGAATTCGTATCCGCCCTGACCGGTCAGTCCATTGTGGAAATGTACCTTCCAGATTGCGACGCCCATATCGATGCAAATGGCAAGGGCCGCTATACGGGTAAAAAGTCCTAGCAGCACCAGGATGCCGCCGAAAAACTCGGCAAAGGAGGAGAGGTAACCCCACCACCCGGGAAGTCCCAGACTGGCTACGAAGTGGGCGTGGTGCTGGAGCCCGCCGAAGACCTTGTGATATCCGTGGGCGACCATAACGGCTCCGAGGACAAGGCGCATGACCAGCAGCGCGAGCGGCTGTAAGTGATCGAGGTAGCGCAAATGGACCTCCGAGCAAGCAGGATACCGCAGGCAACGACGAGAAGGAAGCCTCTGAGCCGGGAGGTGTCGATCCGGGGAAGGTGCGAGATGGCGACGGGGTCTGTAAGCGGCAATTCTTTAGAAGTCTTTATAGTAAGTTCAGCGATAAAAGATTGCGCGGGGAGCGGAGTTCTGATAACGTTTTTCCGTTCCAGGACAGCGACTTTCATTGAGTGACTAAGGGCAAGAACGTCGTTCGTCCTGGAAGCCTCGCCTCGTTCAATCGGTTTAATCACGTGCGGAATCGGCCAATCTCGTCCATCAGGGCAAGGGAACCCAGACGCCACTGCGGTTAGAAGCGGGCGTTGATTTGGAAAAAGCGGCAGTCTAGAGATCGTTTTGGAGATCCAGGAGGCGGTATGAGTAGAGTTTGGAAAAGCGAAATGATGATGCAGAAGTGGGTAATTTTGCTGTTAGCGCTAATTCTTCCCGTAGCGGCGCTGGGCCAGCATAAGCCCGCCGGCGGCGGCGGTGGCGCCAAACCGAGTACCAACACGGGCGCGCGTTCGTCAGGAGGGGCGCGTCCCAGCGGTGGGGCCAGTCATGCGGCGTCACGGCCGGCTCAGTCGCACACTCAGGCTGCGCGTCCGAGCGGTGGGGCCAGTCATGCGGCGTCACGGCCGGCTCAGTCGCACACCCAGGCGTCACGTCCGGCGGCGGGCGGAACACACGCGGCCGGCGGTAATCGGCCCGCGGCTGGCGGTAACCGGCCTGCTGCTGGCGGGAACAGGCCGACAACGGCTGGTGGGAATCGGCCCGCGGCCGGCGGGAATCGTCCGGCCGCTGGCGGGAATCGGCCCGCGGCTGGCGGGAATCGACCCACGGCTGGCGGGAACCGCCCAACGGCTGGGGGCAATCGGCCCGCGGGCCGCAGCACGCCTGCCGGCCGGAACGTTTCGCTGAAGGGCGGAGGCCGCGCCAACTTGCGGCCGAATGGTTCGGTTCGCTCGATCGATCGTGGTGGCATGCACATTGAACGCGGCATGCACGGCGGGCGCACGGTTGTAACCCATCACAACGGCGCGACCATCGTGAGTCACGGACGCGGCGGCTATGTGCAGCGCGCCTACATGACGCGTGGCGGACGCACCTTCGTCTCCCGCACTTTCGTTTCGGGTGGAGTCGTGCACGTCGGCGTATATCGCTCCTATTTCTTCGGCGGCGTCGGCTATTACGGCTGGTACCCCGGCTTCTGGTATCACCCCGGGTTCTATGCCTGGGGCTGGAATCCGTGGCCTGGACCAGTTTATTGGGGCGTCGGCGCCTGGGGTTGGGGCGGGCCGTGGTGGGGCTTCTACGGGGGCTGGTGGAACCCGTATCCATCTTATGCGGCTCCCTATTTCTGGCTGACCGACTACCTGATCGCGCAGAGCTTGCAGGCAGCGTATGCGGCGCGGGCTGAGGCGAATGCCGAAGCCGCGGCCGATGCCTCGTCAGCACCACCTCCGGCAGATAGCGGCGCGGCCCCGGCAGCGAGTGGAGCCGTAACGCTGACTCCCGAGGTCAAAGAAGCGATCGCGCAGGAAGTGAAGGCACAACTGGCGGCCCAGCAGGCGCAGGCGCAAAGCGGTGGCGGCGGTGCAGCCCCGGCCGCGGCCCCGCAGACAGCAAGCGCCAGCGGTGGCGATTTGCCTCCGGCACTGAACCCGGCACAGCGCACGTTTGTGGTGGACACTCCCGTCACAGCCGTGGCGGACGGCCAGGAATGCGGTCTGACCTCGGGTGACGTGCTGACGCGGCTGGGCGACACGCCGGACGAGAATCAGACAGTCTCAGTCAGCGTGGCGGCGAGCCAGAAGTCGGATTGCGCTCCCGGGCAGACAGTGGCCGTGAAAGTGGACGACCTCCAGGAAATGTACAACCACTTCTCGGAGTCGTTGAGCAACGGCATGGGCGAGCTGGCGAAGAAGCAAGGCACAGGCGGTATGCCGGCCGCGCCGGACACGGGCACGACCGCTTCCGACGTGCCTACTCCGCAGGCTGATCCCAATGCGGCGGCAGACCTGTCAGCCCAGCAACAACAGGCCAACCAGGTCGAGTCGCAGGTGAAGCAGGAGACTGCGGCCGGCGGCGGATCGTAAAACGTACGTTGCATCAGACGGACGCTGGCGGTCCCATCCGCCACGTCCGTGCTTCGATCGGTGAGAGCAGGGAGCGTCTTCAGCAGGCGCTCCCTTTCCGATTTGACAAACCAACGAATCGACGCTCCCCCGGTCGGGGGAGTTATTTTTTGAAGGAAACAGGTGAACCGGAGGTGAACGTATGTCGCGAAAACTCTGCGGTTTGATTGGGGCGGGCATTTTTCTCTCGGCTGTAGTTCTTTCCTCGCTGGCCGACGCACAGGCGCCGACATTGCAGGAGCAGTTGGCGGCACAATACAAGCTGGTGAAGATGGGATCCGATACGGGCGGATACTCCGTCGTCGACAAAGGGACGCTGTTGGAGATTAAGAAGGGCGGAATCCTGGGCGTGCCTTATTCCGACCAAAACATTCTTTCGACCAAGTACGAAGGTGGAACGGTGCATTCCCCGAATACCACGCTTTCCAAGGGAATCGGCTTCGCGATGAAAAGGTTCGGCAAGGAGCAGACCACGCACCTTTTCCAGGCGGGAGATAAAGTCTATCCCCAGAAGGTCGATGTCAATGTGGCCAAGGACAATGTAACCATTGCCATCGTGGCTTGCGACACCTGCAACAAGACCGATCCCCCGACCTACATGAAGGCCAACGTGGTTTTTCAGTTTCCCAAGGGATCGTTGTTATCGGCAAACGCCGCCGCGGTTGAAGACACAATCGGGCAGTTGCTCGCCATCTCCGATGAGAGCCAGCAGGGTGGTGACCAAGCCGGCGGCGATCAGGGCGGGGGACAACAACAGGGCGGACAGCAGGGCGGCGACCAGGCTGGTCAGCAACCAGCGCAAGCACAGCCACCGGCGCAGGAGCCGCCGCCGCAGCAAGCCGAGCCGGCGAGCATCGACAAGGGTATGACGCCCGATCAGGTCGAAGCAGCGCTGGGCAAACCGGATAAGAAAGTGAATCTGGGAGCCAAGATGATCTACTACTACAAAGATATGAAGGTCATCTTCATGAACGGCAAAGTTTCTGACGTGCAGTAGGCCGGGAGCGATCGCGTGCGTTTTCTCCGCGCTCCCTGCGACTCCTCAGCGAACTCCGCGTTGAAAGCTTTGACCGCAGAGATTGCAGAGAAATGCCGCGGAGACCGCGGAGAACGGCGAAACCCGCTCGCTGCACGGATACAATTAAAGGAGAATCACGCGATGCGCCCCCAAACGGCGGTCCCTGTCATCGCTGCCGTATTCGTAATTACGCTGACGCCGGCCCATGCGCAGGCGCCCAGCTTGCAGGAGCAACTCAACGCGCAATACAAGAAAGTGACGATGGCCTCGAACGGAACCGTCGTATCCGATCCTGGCACTCTGCTTTCGGTGCAAAAAGGCGGAATCCTGAGCGTGCCCTATCGCGCGCTGGCCAAGTGCCCGGCGAAATTCGAAAATAGCTCTCTTCATCCTTCCGCCGGTTTCTGCGCCGGCATGATGAAGAATGTCTCGCAGTATTTCCGCACCGGTGACAAAGTGTATCCGCTCAAAGTCGACGTTAATTTCAACAAGGCGAAAATCAATTTTGAAGTCGTCGCCTGCGACTCGTGCAATGGAGTGAATCCGCCCACGGGAATGAAGGGCGAGGTGGAATTCGAGTTCGCCAAAGGCTATCTCGAGACAGCCAACGCCGCGCAGGTTGAAGACATCATCGGCCAGGTGTTTACCATCTCCGACGATCAATCAGCCCAGCCCAGCGGAGATCAGGGCCAGCAACCGGCCGATCAGGGCGGGAATCAACAACCACCCGCCGATCAAGGCGGCAACCAACCCCCCGCGCAGCAACCCGAACCGCAGACCGTTCAGCTGGGCATGACGCTTGATCAAGTGGTCGCCATCCTGGGCAAGCCGGATAAGATCTTCGACCTCGGCGCCAAGAAGATCTATGTCTACAAGGACGTCAAAGTGACGTTCATGAACGGCAAGGTTTCCGACGTGCAGTAGCCGTTTGCTGTCATCCTAATCTCAGCAATGAGGCAATTTGCGCTGTCCTGGTGCGGATCGGAGACCGTTCGGGACACTCGGGATGAAAATTCCTTCACACTGTACGAGGTGACGGACTGATGGTATGCTGTTGCGGTTTTTTTGCGGTCAAAAAAGGAGATTCCAGTTATGACAAGGAAACTCTGCGTCGCGTTCGCCGTTGCCCTAACCTTCGTTCTGAGCTCGCTTCTGACTTGTCCCCTTTGGGCAGAAGACAGCGCGAGCCGCAGCATCATCACACAGCCGATTGACGAGACACGACTCGTCACCCTCGCTGGCAACACGCGTTTCGAAGCCAAGGCCCGCAACGATCGCGGCCCCGTCCCCGATGAACTTCCTCTCGATCACATGCTGCTGCAGTTGAAGCGGCCGGCCGACCTGGAGCGCCGCTTCGATCGCTACATCGATTCTCTCACCGATAAATCTTCTCCCAACTTCCGCCACTGGCTGACGGCGGCGCAACAAGGAGAAAGATACGGACTCGCGCAGGAAGATATCGACGCCATCACGCAGTGGTTACAGTCGCACGGCTTCACGGTTGGATACGTCTATCCCAATCGCATGGTGATTGATTTTTCGGGAACGGCCGGCCAGGTCCGCGAGGCGTTTCATACCGAGATTCACTATCTTGAGGCTCACGGCGAGCGGCACATCGCCAACATGAGCGACCCGCAAATTCCCGCGGCGCTGGCGCCGGCCGTGCAGGGCGTAGTCTCGCTGCACGACTTCAGGCCCCATGCGACTAGCGAACCCCGCCCGGCCTATACTTTCGCCGGAACATGCGGCACCCCCTGCTTCTACCTGGTGCCGGCCGACTTCCAGACCATCTACAACGTAAGCCCACTCTACACGGCCGGCATTTACGGCCAGGGACAGACGGTAGCGGTCATCGAGGACACTAATTCCTACGGCGACGATTGGAGCACATACCAGAAGACGTTCGGGCTCACGGGATATGGAGGCACTCTTACCACGGTCCATCCAAACTCGGGCGGGAATTGCAGCAATCCCGGCACAAACCCGAATGACGAGGAGGCCGACATCGACGTGGAGATGGTCACGGCAGTTGCGCCGGGAGCCCACGTTGAACTCGCCTCCTGCGCCAATACCATCACAACCTTCGGCGGGCTGATTGCGATTCAGAACCTTATCAGCGCGGGCAGCCCGCCTGCGGTGATGAGCATGAGCTATATAGAATGTGAAGTCTCTAACGGCGCCGCAGGCAACGCCGCCTTCAACTCCGCCTACCAATCGGCGGCCGCGGCGGGCGTCTCGGTGTTTGTGGACGCCGGTGACTCAGGAGGCTCCGGTTCGCCGAGTATGGTTTCATAAACGGGGGTGAGTACGCCCTGCCTGGCATTGGGGTGAACGGGTTCGCCTCAACGCCATACAACGTGGCGGCAGGCGGCACCGACTTCGAGGATTTTTATAACGCCTTTGAAGGCGGGCCTCCTTTCAGCACGTACTGGGGCACCAACGGTCCTACGTACGGCTCGGCTAAGTCTTACATCCCCGAGATTCCCTGGGACTCCTCCTGCGCCACTTATCTGCTTTACAACTTTTACGGTGATGCAGCCTACGGCCCGGGCAGCTTATGCAACATGGACCACTTTCCGTACGACGAGCCCTCCACCCTGGCAGGCGGCGGGGGACCCAGTGGCTGCGCTACCGGCGCAGGAAACACGGAATTCGGCTA
>Ga0187782_10001167_pt1 | contig 18789 bp, 23 predicted proteins | sample 0715_SJ02_MP15_2_FD_132454 | JGI IMG/M metagenome (GOLD analysis project Ga0187782, IMG submission 132454) | Tropical peat soil microbial communities from peatlands in Department of Meta, Colombia - 0715_SJ02_MP15_20_MG | ecosystem: Environmental > Terrestrial > Soil > Wetlands > Peat | place...
AAATCTTAGGACGGACCACACCGCGTCGGCAGCGACCGTTCAGAGCACGACCACTTCCTCACGACAACGCACGACCACGCGCTGCGGCGCTCCCCGACTTCCCACGCGTACCGTGTGCGGGCCGCAAGGTACGTAGAACAGCCCCGGCGCCTCGCCGACCAAGCGACCGTCGATCCACACCCGATGCCCCGCTCGCGCGGGCGGTACCCGGAGCACGCCTCGTTCCGGCGGCGAGTCCGCAGTCGCTGATGCCGGCGGCGAGTTAACGGTCGGGGATGCCGTAGGCGATGGATCCCGGCTTGGCGGAGGCGCCTCGGCAAATGACGACGAGGTCCCGATTGCGGGCGGCACTGCGCGGGGCGCTGACGCCCCGACCGTCCCGCGCGACTGCGGAGCCGTTCGAGGTAACACTAGCCAGATGACGGCGACGACCCCCGCAACACCGAATGATCCCGCGGCGGCTAGCCGTCCCGGCGTCGTGGTCTTCCAGGTCCACTTCGCCGGCGAGGCCCCCGAGAGCGTCATGGGCCGATCGCTGCGGCTGAGGGTCTGAACCGCCGACGCGGGCTCGACGTCTCCAAGCAGAGAGGTCGGCGGAACCTGGTTCGGATGGTCGCCGCCTGACTTGCTGAACGACGGATCGGTCGCGGGATGGATGTGTGGCAGCTTGGGAGTGCTCTCGAGCCGGTCGCTGTCGAGAAAGGCGAGGCGCAGCGCAGCCATGTTTTCGGCCAGAGCGTCGCGCGCCGCGCTCAGGTCGGCGGACGCACGGAGGACGGAGAGGGCATCCTTGGCCTCCAGGTGGCGGCGATCGGGATCGGGCTGGAGTCCGAGTACCAAGAGGTCGCGCAATTGCGCCGGCAGGTCGGCGCGCAACGACTCGATGGCCGGTAAACGTGGATGGGCGACCGCCTCGAGCAGCTCCCGCCTCGATCGCCTGCCGTGCGCGACGGCGCGCCGGCCGGTCAAAAGCTCCCACAGGACAAGGCTGGCGGAGTACACGTCCGCGCGCGCCGAGGGTTCTTCCCCTCGCGCCTGCTCCGGCGCGAGGTAGGGGCCTGCAGGCGGCGCCGTCGATGCTTCAGCATGACCCCCGGAGATTCGGGCGCTGCCGAAGTCGGCCAGCTTGACGTAGCCGTCCCAGGGTACGAGCACGTTCGTCGGATTGACGTCCGCGTGGATGACCGGGGTAAGTTCGCCCGTGAATGGGTCGCGCGCCCGATGCGACGCGGTCAGCGCAGCGAAGAGGCGGCTCGCGATGAACATCGAAGCGTCGTCGTCGAGCGTTTGGCCTTGGCGGTGCAGTGCTGCACGAAGGGTGTTCAGCGGAAAGCCTTCGACGTGCTCGAGCACCAAGGCCGAGTCGCCATCCTGCTCGATGAAATCGTGCAACCGCAGGATGGCGGGATGCGAGACGCGCGCGTACGCAGCCGCCTCCCTCGCAAGAGCCCGCACCGCACGCAAGTCGCGCCGCAGTTCCGGCAAAAGCACTTTGAGGACGACCGCACGGTCGAACGCGCAGGGGCCCTCTTGACGAGCCGCCAAGATGTCGCTCGTCGAACCAGTGGCGACCAGGCCCACGATTCGGTAGGCACCGATACGCGTCGGAAGTTGTCGTTCCGACGGCACAAATTGCGCTCCGAAGGAGGACACGTCGGCATCCTTCGTGAAGGTCTCGATGAGACCTTCACGGTCATGCGTCTGGGCCGCGGTGTCGCCCTGCTCCCGCGCCCTGGCAGCTCTGGTCGCGACAGCGTCACTTACGGAGCAAACGGGTGGACCAGGGTACCGAACAAGCCGGCTCACGACTCCAATAGAGCACCGTTCCTGCTGGACGCCAGCTCGATGCCTCAGAGGCCGAATGCCTCCATGGCGCAGGCAGCGGCAGCTCCGCGTGGCCAGCGATGCCCGGACCACATGCGGCGCACGTCCCTCGTGAAGGCGAAAGCCATCCGTCCAAGCTCGTGGACGTCGCAGAGCACCGCGGCCAGCGCATCCTCATCCTGCGTCACGGCAAGCCCGCCGCTACGATCGTCGCTGTGAACGTGGCGGAGCAAAGCACACGCCATCGGGTGATGACGCCAGCTCAGGCCGAGGTGTTTTTGAACGAGATCGCGGCCTTGGCGCCGCGTCCTCGACGTGTCGACGTGAGAGACGTAAGTGCGCTCGCACGCGTACGGCTCCACAGCGTCCGCGAGGCCGAGAAGCGCGCGGGAACGAGCATAGAGTCCGCCAGACGGTCATTGTGAGATGCGCCGCTACCCGGTACACAAGAAGTCTTATGAACCCGATCGTGAAGATCGGTCTCGTGGGCGATCGAAGCGATAAGCGCCGCGCGCACAGCGCGATCCCCAGGGCGCTAGAGAGCGCCGCACGCCTCATCGGGCTCGATGTCACCCACGCGTGGCTCCCAACACCAGCGCTTGCGGCGGGTGCGGGAGATGCGCTCGACGACTTCGACGGGATCTGGTGCGTGCCAGGCAGCCCGTACGCCAGCATGCAGGGCGCCCTTGCTGCGATCCGCTGTGCGCGCGAACGCAGCATTCCGTTCGTCGGCACGTGCGGCGGGTTCCAGCACGCCTTGATCGAGATCGCGCGTGACGTCGCAGGCATCGCATCCGCCGATCACCAAGAGTCGAGCCCCGGCGCCGAGGAGCCCGTCATCCATCGCCTCACGTGCGCGCTCCGCGAGGACGAGCGCGAGGTCCACATCCTCCCTGGCTCGCGCTTGGCTTCGATCTACGAGCGCGAAACCATTCGCGAGGGGTACCATTGCGCGTTCGGTGTGAATCTGGAGTACCGCGCGGCTTTGGAGCGAACGGGCGTCGCCTTCACCGCCTCCGACGACGACGGCGATCCGCGGGCGATCGAGCTTGCAGGACACCCTTTCTTCCTCGCGACGCTGTTCCAGTTCGAGCTTGCGGCGCTGCGTGGGGCGACTCCACCCCTCGTCGTAGCGTTCTTGCGCGCGGTCGTCCTTCGACGGACCTAACCGCTACCTCGCGTTCGGAGATTCAGCGGAACCGGTGCGCCAAATTTCGTCGCTGGCATTTCCACGTTTCTCAATGGGCCGACGACACCGTAGCTCCGCGAACGCCTTTCGCCTTGATCTATGGCGTCCTGGCGCATCGGAACCCGATGCCGCTCGCGCGATCTGTTGGGTAGGTGCCGAACCGGTGCGTGGGAGCAAGTCCGCAGAGGGCGGAGTCCGTCAAGGGGGGGAACAGCGTGATTCAACGGGTGAAAGGGACGTTACCGTGACGCAGGATTCGACCCCGCGGGGCTTCAAGGTGCGCAGGCATAACGAGCGCTCCCCGCCCGGTGCTCGTACGGCGCGCATTGTCTGCATGTCGGATGCACCTCTGCGCTCCTCTGCGACAGCGCGCCCCCCCCAACAGGCGGTGCGGGAGATGGCGCGATCGATGCAACGCAAGGCAGCGCATCGAAGCGAAGGAGTCCCATCATGGCCGAGCAGAGAATTTCGCAAGAGCAACCCGTGACCGACGCTGCGGGCCCCGGCGGCAGGGTCACGCAGGAAGAGCTGAAGGTAGCCGGTGAAAACCTCCTCAAGACCATCCGCGAGGTGATCCACGAGGGCAACTACCGCCGGATCATCATCCGCAACGAAAAGGGGCACACGCTGCTGGAGATCCCGCTGACGATCGGGCTCGTCGGCGCCCTCCTCATGCCGGTGTGGGCCGCGATCGGCGCGATGGCGGCGATTGCGACTGGCTTCACGATCATCATCGAGCGCCCCGTGGCGGGGGACGGCGAGAAGAGGACGACGCACTCGTAACGGAGGTCGTTATGCGCGTTCTCGTGACATGGGGCTCGAAGCGTGGAGGCACGGAGGGGATCGCCCGGATCGTCGCGGAGGCTCTGCAGCGCGAGGGGCTGGAGGTGGAGCTGCTCCCGCCCGGGGCAGCGTCGAAGGCTGCCTTCGACGCCGCGATCGTGGGCGGGGCGCTCTACGCGAACCGGTGGCACCCCGCCGCGCGTCGCTTCGTGAACCGGCAGGAGAAGAGGCTGCGCGGCGTGCCCGTGTGGTTCTTCTCCAGCGGCCCGCTCGACGACTCCGCCGAGGGCCATACGGTCGCGCCCACGAGGCAGGTACGTATCCTCATGGACCGCGTCGGCGCGCAGGGACACGTCACCTTCGGCGGCCGCCTGACCCGCGATGCTCGCGGCTTCCCCGCGAGTGCGATGGCGAAGAAGCACTCGGGCGACTGGCGGCAGACGGATCTCATCGTCGCGTGGGCGTCGGAGATCGCGCGCGCTCTACCGACAGCGCGTCCGGGCGCAGCAACGACGCCACCGGGTCGATCGGTATCACGGCTGATCGTCCACGGAGTCGCCGGCTGGGCAGCGTGCGCCCTGACGATGGTCGCCCTGCTGGCCCTGGGCCACGTCGGGTTCGCGCTCGTGACCCACGCGGTTGCGGCCCCGCTCTTTTTCGTGGCCGTCTCGCGGCACTACTTCGCTCAGCCTGGGGCGCGTGAGCCGCGGCCGACGGCGTTCACGTTCGTGGCCATCACGGCGCTGCTCGACCTCGTGGTCGTCGCGGGAGCCATCCAGCACAGCCTCGTCATGTTCCGCAGCGTCGCCGGCACGTGGCTGCCGTTGCTCCTCATCTTCGTAGCGACTTGGACGACGGGCGAGATCAAGAGCATGCAGCCTTTTCCGAAGGCCGGGGGTCCGAAGCCGCGCGTCCCACACCCGCGAACGGCTTGAGGGAACGTCATGCGCATCCTCGTCATCGGCGCGGGTGTGATCGGCAGCTTCAACGCCGCGAGGTTGGCGGAAGGTGGCCAGGATGTGACGCTCCTTGCGCGCGGACGGCGGTTGGCCGAGCTGCGCGAGCACGGCGTAGTGTTGGAGAACGCACGAACGGGGCAGCGGACCACGACGCGCGTTCCGCTTGTGGAAAGAATCTCGCCGGAGGACAGGTACGACCTCGCGGTGGTCGTCGTAAGGCGCAACCAGATCCCGTCGGTGCTGCCGATGCTGACGCAGGCCAAGGGCATCGCCAGCGTGCTTTTTCTCGGCAACAACGCGGCTGGCCCGCAAGAAATGATCGACGCGCTGGGCCGCGACCGGGTGCTCATCGGCGTCGTCAACGCTGGCGGAGAGCGCCGAGGCCACGTGGTGCGATACCTCTGGTGGCGGAGCCTGCCGCTCCAGATCAGCGAGTTGGATGGGCAGCCATCACCACGCACTGCCGCGATCATCAGCGCTTTTCGTCGCGCAGGACTTCCTGCGCGGATGAACCCACGCCTCGACGCGTTCTTGAAAACTCACGCCGCCGGACTGCCGGGCTTCGCGGGTGCATTGTACCGCGCTGGGGGAAGCATCCATGCGCTCGCGCACCGGCCCGATCTGCTGCGGCTCTTCGTGGAGTCGATGCGCGAGTCGATGCGAGCGCTGCTCGTGCTCGGCGTGCCGTTGACGCCGCCATCGATCCGGCTCGTGCTGTGGCTGCCTATCCCTTTGCTCGTTTCCGGGCTGCGCCTGTTCTTCGACACCAAGCTGGCGGAGGTCGGCGGCGAGCGGCACGCCAACGCTGCGGTCGATGAGATGAAGGAAATCGCCGACGAGATCCGAGACCTGTTCCGCCAATCCGGCGTTGACGCGCCGGCGAGCGCGGAGCTTTTCGCGAGCGTGGACGCGCAAGCCCAGCGCAGCAACACGCCAATGACGCCCGGCGGTACGCGCGGCTGTAAAGCCGCAAGTAGGATGAGGGCGCCCTGATCGTCCGCGCCGCTTCGCCCGCGCCGCTTCCCTGGTGGGTCGTAACTCCGCTCCTGCCTCGCAAGGCGACGCGGTAGCCTGCGTCGGGGCGAGGAGAGACCATCATGATTGCGAAGAACACGGTTTGCCTCTGGTTCGACAAGGACGCCGAGGAGGCGGCCCGCTTCTATGCCGCGACGTTTCCGAACAGTGAAGTGCGCGCAGTTCACACGGCGCCAGCCGACTATCCGGGAGGCGAGGAGGGCGATGTGCTGACCGTGGAGTTCACCGTCCTGGGGATTCCGTGTCTCGGCCTCAACGGAGGCCCACAGTTCAAGCACAGCGAGGCGTTCTCCTTCCAGATCTCCACCGACAATCAGGAGGAGACCGACCGCTACTGGAACGCCATCGTCGACAACGGTGGGCAGGAGAGTGCGTGTGGTTGGTGCAAGGACCGCTGGGGACTCTCTTGGCAAATCACGCCGCGTACGCTCATGGAAGCCCTGGCGGCGGGCGGCTCGGAGGCGAGGCGTGCCTTCGTGGCCATGATGCCGATGAGGAAGGTCGACGTCGCGACCATCGAGGCAGCCCGGCGTGGATAGCGTTCAACTCACCATTGTCGCCAAGGACGGCGAGCTTCGGTTCAAGGTCCACCCCAAGCCACGCGCCAAGCGCACGGCGATCGTCGGCATACGTGAGCACGACGGGGCGCTGGAAGTCGCGCTCGCGGCGCCGCCGGTAGACGGCGCAGCAAACGCTGAGCTCACCCTCGCACTCGCTCGAGTTCTGGGCGTGACGAAGGCAGCCGTGCGGATCGTGCACGGTGAATCGTCACGGGCGAAGCTCGTCGCGGTGAGAGGGCTCGACGAGTCCGAGCTGCGCGGCCGCCTCACGGCATCAGCCAAACCAGCACGGCGGTCCAGGTGACTGTCCGACAAGCCGAGGTACCGCATCTGTCGTCAAGCCACGGGCCGCGGGTTGCGGTTCGCGAATTGCGCCTGATGCCATGCCGGGTAAGGCGCCGGCGTCGCGCTCGCTGCGTCGAGGCTCGCGATCTGGGCCGGCGTGAGCCGGATCTCCGCGGCCGCGAGGTTTTGTCGGAGCTGCTCCTCGTTGCGCGCGCCCACGATGACGCTCGCGACGCTCGGTCGGCCGAGCACCCACGCGAGCGCGATCTGCGGCACGGTTCGTTCGGCCTCCTTCGCGACGTCATCGAGGGCGTCGACGACGCGATAGAGGTACTCGTCGTCAACCTGCGGGCCGCCCTCGGCCGTCGATTTCGTGTTGAGGCGACTCACCGCGGGGCGGGGCGCGCCCCGGCGCCATTTGCCCGTCAGGCGCCCCCAGCCGAGCGGGCTCCACACGACGGCCGACACGCCCTGATCGAGCGCGAGCGGCATGAGCTCCCACTCGTAGTCACGACCCACGAGCGAGTAGTACGCCTGGTGCGCCACATAACGTGGAAAGCCGCGCCGCTCCGAGACGGCGAGCGACTTCATGAGGTGCCACCCCGAGAAGTTCGAGCAGCCGATGTAACGAATCTTCCCCACGCGCACGAGCTGGTCGAGCGTGGAGAGCGTCTCGTCGACCGGAGTGAGGGCGTCGAAGCCATGCAACTGGTAAAGGTCGATGTACTCGGTGCCGAGCCGCCGCAAGCTCGCCTCGACCGTCTCGATCAGGTGGTGGCGCGACGAGCCCACGTCGTTCGGCCCGCCGCCCGTCGCAAAGGTCCCCTTGGTGGAGATGATCGCGCCGGTGCGGCGGCCCTTCAGCGCCTTGCCGAGGATTTCCTCCGCGGCGCCCCCCGAGTAGACGTCGGCGCTGTCGAACATCGTCACGCCGTGGTCGAGGCAGGCGTCAACGAGCCGCCTGGCTTCGTCGACGTCGACATCGCCGAAGCCACCGAAAAACTCACCCTTGCCGCCGAACGTGCCGGTGCCGAGGCTCAACACCGGAACCTTGAAGCCCGAGCTACCGAGGAGTCTGTGTTCCATCGCTTGCGACCTACTCCCCTCGGCGCGTCGCCGCAACGCAGCCTGGAGACTTCCATTGGAGCTGGGGAGCATACTGAGCGTTATGAAAACCGACCGAGAACACGCGGACGAGGCAGAGCGCGATCTGGTCGCGGCAGTGCGGGCGCTCACGGACTTGATCGAATCCGTACGCGATCGTCCCGGCCTGCAGCAGTGGTCACGACGTGCTCATGAGTCCATCGACGCCGCGCAGCAAGCGGTCGGGATGCTGCGCGCGAACTACGATCCGGAGAACGGTCCGTATTTCGGCAAGCCACTCACGTTCGCCATCGTCATCGCGAACATGAGGAAGGCGGAGCGAACGGTCCGCGACATGCGCGAGGCATTCGTGGAGCTCACATCGGGCCAGGCAGAGGACGCCTGACGCGCCGCAACCGGTTGCTCACGTCAGGATCTCGCGGACCCGCTGCTGGGCGAGAGGCGAGTCGCAGCGGGTGTATCGTCGGTCAACTCGTTTGCAGCCTCGCGGTGTCCTATTTGCGTTCGGGAGTCTACGTGCTCACGATGCCGGAAACACCGATTCGAGTGCCGAGAGGTGCTTTCCGACGTGGCGTGCGGTGTCGTGCGCGAGGCCGTACTCAAGGTCCTCGAGAAGGCTGCAGCATGCATAGAAAGAAGCCCGCGTGCGCATCGCCGCGAGGTCCGCGTCGCCACCGTACGCGCCGAGAGCGAGATCCAGGGCCGCGGTCCCCAAATCGCGCAGCAACACTCCGAAGTCGTACGCCGGATCGACGAGCGCAGCGTCCGACCAGTCGATGATGCCGGTCGCGATACCGCTGTCGGGGTCCACAAGCACGTGTTCGATCCCGAGATCGTTGTGCGAGAAAACCGCGGTCCAGTGGCTGCTGGGGGGCGCCGCATCGAGAAACATTTGCACGCGGGAGCGGGCTCGGCCGGAAGGTGCTCGACAAGGCGGGAGTAACCATCCCGGGCATCGGCCTGCCAGGCGTCGAGCGGGTCGTCGTCGTGGGCGACGAGTCCGGAGAACGTCGCCACCGGCTGTCGATGAAGCACGCCGAGAAAGTGACCTAGCGTCGGGGCCAGGGCGTTGGCCCAGGACGCAGTCCGATGGTGGAAGCCGATGAGCGGCTCCCCCGGCAGTTTGAAGTACGCCAAGCAGCCCGCGGCCTCGTCGACGAATACGGGACGAGGCACCGGCAGCGGAGCGAATCCCCCGACCACGGCGAGCAACCGAGCCTCCGCAAGTACGCTTGCGGCGCGATCGTCCCCCGGGGGTGCATGTCGGAACCTGACGACGAGCTGGTTGTTGACCGCGAACGCCCCGTTGTCGAGGCCCCGGCCGAGCTCCACAATCTCTCCGACCTCATAGCCGGGCATGCGGGCAGAAACGATCCGCCCTGCCTCCGACTCGCGGCTCACCGACGTCGTGTTGTGCTCGTGCATGAGCACTGTCGCTAGGGCGTCAGCACCGCCCGAAACCGTACCTTGTTCTCCATCACGCGCGCGAGAGCCTGCTCGGCCTGCGCGAGCGGGAAGGTCTCGACCCGCGGGCGCACTCCCGAAAGCGTGCTGTACGCCATCGTCTCCTCGGAGTCGTACGCGCTGCCGCTCGGCCAGCCGACGATGCGCTTGCCGCTGAGTAGCGCAAACACGGAGGTTGGCACCGGCTCGGCGGGAGCGGCGACCACCAGCAGCACGCCGCGGGGCTTGAGGCCGTTCAGGGCGTCGGCCATGGCGTTCGCGTTTGGCGCAGCGCAGAGCACGACGTCGGCCCCGCCCAGCTTCTGCAGCCCCTCGGCTGCGCTGACGGCGCCGGTATCGACGTACTCGTGAGCCCCGAGCTGGCGCGCGAGCTCCTCCTTGTCCTTGCCACGCGACAAGGCCACTGTGCGGAAGCCCATCTTCGCGGCGTACTGGATTCCCAGGTGCCCAAGGCCTCCGATTCCCTGGACGGCGACCGTGTCGCCGGCTCGCGCCCCGACGTTGCGAAGGGCGTTGTACGTCGTCACGCCGGCGCAGAGCAGCGGTGCCGCCTCGGTCGCCGACAGTTTGTCGGGGATGCGAGCCACCGACTCGGCCGGGACGACCACATGCTCGGCGTAACCGCCGTCGTGCGAGATGCCGGTGATCTTGGCCTTCTCGCAGTTGATGAACATGCCTTTTCGGCACGCGCCGCACACGAAACAGTGGCCGCCATGCCAGCCGACGCCGACGCGGTCGCCCGCCTTCCAGGCCACTACTGCCGGTCCCGCGGCGTCCACGCGGCCGGCGATCTCGTGCCCGGGGACGCGTGGAAACTGCAGGCCAGGAAAGTGGCCGTACTTGACCATCGCATCGCTATGGCAGATGCCGCACGCTTCCACGCGGATGCGCACCTGACCCGGGCCGGGCTCGGGGACGTCGCGCTCGACAAGCTCGAAAGGGGCGCCTGCTTTGGCAACTTGTACCGCTCGCGTCTTGGCCATGGTCGATCTCCGGGAAGTGTTCAGATGGTCGTTAGAGTCGTTCAGTTTCAGCCTGAGCGCCCGCCCGGCCGAGTTTCTAGCTCGTGCGGCGTGCGTACTCACGCGGCGAGCAGCCCATCGTCCGCTTGAAGGCCGCGCAGAACGCGCTGTCCGAGTCGTAACCGACGAATTCTGCGACGACCGAGACCGAGTCGCCCGAGCGGCGCAAGCGATCCCCTGCGAGCGTCATGCGCCATCGGGTCAAGTGCACCATGGGCGCCTCGCCGACGGCCTCGCGGAATCTCTCGGCGAAGGTGGTTCTCGACATGCCGGCCGTCCTGGCGAGGGTCTCGACCGTCCAACGATGTGCGGGCTTCTCGTGCATCCATGCGATGGCCGCGGAGAGTTGCTTGTCCGAGAGGGCGGAGAACCAGCCACGTGCGCGTCGGTGGCCGGCTGCCAGATAGCCGCGGAGGGCGAGGACCAACATGGTGTACGCGCTCTGCTGGGCGACGAGGAAACCTCCCGGCTTCGGGCTCTGCATCTCTTCGATAATCCGCTCGACCGGGCCCCGAAGCGAGACTCGGTTGGCCTCTTTTCTCAGGTGCACGTACGGAGGGAGGACCTTCAAGAGAACCCGAGCGTCTCCTTCCAGAGCAAAGTGGCCACCGAGGAGGCAGAAATCGTCGCCGGGGGCGAACGCTCGGATGCCGTTGTAAGGACTGCCGGAGAGGAGCTTGCGCGCATCGACGGGGCGAGCTCGAAGGTGGCTGCACAACCGGAAGGCACGCCCATGCGGAAGCATCAGGCAGTCGCCGGCGACCAAGCGGACCGGCTTCTTCACGCCGTCGACGACGACCAGGCACTCGCCTTTCACGACGACGTAGCACTTGATGCCAGCGTGGGCTGCGAAGTCGAATGCCCAGCGGCCACCACCGGTGAGCACGCCTGCGCCGTAGCTCTTCGGCCTCACGAGCGACAGGACATCGGACAGCAGATCCACGGTCGAGCCTCCGTACGAACGCGACACAATCACGTACGAACGAGCATGGATCGTACGGAACGGGGGCATAGATTGCCAGGCAAGAAGACCCACTCGGGGCCGCATGTCCGCCAATTATTCCTCCGACACGAAGATCCGTACGATTCGCTTTCATGCGTATGGGGAGCCCGCCGACGTTCTCCGGCTCGAGCGGACCGACATGCCGAGCCCCGGCGCGGGACGCATTCGCATGGCCGTGCATGCTTGCGCGCTGAACCCGGCCGACTGGGCCTTGTGTCGAGGCCTATTTCCCGGCGCACTCCCTCGCGGCATCGGCCTCGACGTCTCCGGCGTCGTGGATGCGATAGGCGAGGATGTCACCGACGTGACCATCGGTGACCGCGTCCTCGGCGCGGCCGACTTCGCGGGCGCCAACGTCGCGGGCGCATCGGACTTCGCCATCCTGGATCACTGGGCGCGGATGCCGGCGAGCCTCGAGTTCACGGAGGCCGCCGCGTTGCCGCTGGCGGTGGTCACGGCTTGCGGCAGCCTCGATCTGCTCGGCGTCTCGGCGGGAAAGACGCTCGTCGTTCACGGCGCCGGAACGACGATCGGGTTTGCGGCCGTGCAGATCGCCCTCCTTCGCGGTGCGCGGGTGTTCGCAACCGCCGGTGACACTCACGCCGAACGGCTGCGCGCCCTGGGCGCGACGGTCACCGCGTACGGCGAAGGCATGGCCGAGCGGATCCTAGAGCTCGCGGGAGGGCCAGTCGAACTCGCGCTCGACACCGCGCCGGTCAACGTGTCGAGCACGGTGAGCGGTGCGCTCCCGGACCTTATCCGGATCGTCGGCGGCGACCCCCGCCGCGTCCTCACCATCGTCGACTTTGCCACGGCCGCCAAGCTCGGCGTGCGCACCAATGTTGGCGAGGCAACCACGGTCCAATACGACGTGCTCGGCGAATTCGCGCAGCTCGCCGCAGAGGGACGGTTCGCCATTCCGATCGCGCGCACGTTCGCGCTCGAGGACTGGCGCACGGCGCTCGACGTCAGCCAGAGCGGAAGAGCTCGCGGAAAGCTCGTCCTGCTGCCTCGGTAACACGTACGTGGATGGCCACCTGATGCCACGTATAGCTCGTCGAGCGGCCCCGCTGGCGGGCCGATGCCTGCAGCACGGGGGCAGGGTTCGGTCATTCCGTGCCGGTCATTCCGTTGTTCCACGAGTTGTCGGGCGCGGCGTTTTGGCAGACGCTGGTGGCGTCGCTGCCGCCGGTGTCGATTGTTGTCCGAACGGCCCCGCGTCAGCCGTCGTATGGGTAGCCGGCGCTGGAGCCGGCCTCGAACCGGAGAAACACCATGGCGGAGTTCTTGTTCCTATTTCGTGGCGGAATGCAGCACGAGCCCGGACATTCGCCTGCGGAGCTGCAAGCCAGCATGCAGAAATGGATGGGCTGGATCGGCGGCATCGGCAAGAAGGGCCTGCTCAAGGGCGGACAGCCGCTCGAGAACGGCGGCAAGGTGATCGCCGGCAAGCAGCGCGCGGTCACCGACGGTCCCTACGCCGAGGCGAAAGACATCGTGGGCGGGTACCTCATCGTCACGGCCAAGGATCTCGCAGAGGCTTACGAGATCGCGAAGGGCTGCCCGGGGCCGGACGAGGGTGGCTCCATCGAGGTGCGCGGCCTCGCGCCGATGCCGGGGTAGGAAGGAAACACGGAGGGGAGGCGACGCCGGTCCGCAGGTTGCCTCCTTGCCCGTTTTTGTTGCGCCGCATGGATCCCGAAGCCGACAGTCGATCCCCGAAGCTGGTCGAGTACCTGTTCCGGCACGAGTCGGGCCGGATGCTCGCGGCGCTGGTGCGCATCTTCGGGCTGCACAACCTCGATCTCGCCGAGGACGTCGTGCAGGAGGCGTTGCTGCGTGCCCTAGAGACGTGGCGCTTCGGTCGGATCCCCGAGAACCCGGCCGCGTGGCTGATGGCGACGGCTCGCAACCGAGCTCTCGATGCGGTCCGCCGAGAACGTTCGGCCCGCCGTTTTGCGCCGGATCTCAGCTACCAGCTCGACAGCGAATGGACCCTGGTGCAGACGGTGGATGGTCTTTTTGTCGACTCGGAGATCCACGGCGATCAGCTTCGTATGATGTTCTCGTGCTGCCATCCCCGGCTGGCGCCCGAGGCGCAGGTCGCGCTCATTTTGAAGGTCCTGTGCGGCTTCGGTACCGGGGAAATCGCCCGCGCGTTTCTGATCGAAAGCTCGGCGATGGACAAGCGGATCCTGCGTGGCAAGGAGGCCCTGCGCGAGAGCGGCACGCTTTACGAGATCCGGTCGGACGCGGCCATCCGCGAGCGCATCGACGCGGTTCTGGCCGCGCTCTACCTCCTTTTCAACGAGGGCTACCACGGCAGTCACCCCGATCTGCCCGTCCGCGAAGCGCTCTGCTCGGAGGCGATGCGGCTCCTCGCAATGCTCCTCGAGCATCGCGCTGCCGCCCTGCCGCGCGCCGTTGCGTTGCTAGCACTCATGTGCTTTCACGCCGCCCGCCTGCGGGCGCGCGTCGACGATGCCGGACGCCTCGTCCTTCTCGAGGCACAGGATCGCGCCCGCTGGGACGCCGATTTGATCCGCCGCGCAGTGCTGCTGCTCGAGCGCGCCGCCGAGGGCGACGAGGTCAGTGAATTTCACCTCGAGGCCGCCATCGCCGCAAAGCATTGCCTCGCTGGACGCTACGAGGAGACCGACTGGCGCGGCATTCTGGCCCTTTACGATCTGTTGCTCGCGGTCAAACCGACGCCCATCGTCGCCCTCAATCGTGCGATTGCACTCGCGCAGGCGGACGGCCCGGAGGCTGCGCTGGTCGCGTTGCGTGCGATCCCGGAGGAAGGACTGGCGGGGTATCCCTTCTTTGCTGCTGCGCTGGGAGAGATGAACCGCCGGGCGGGACGACCCAAGGAAGCAGCGGAGCACTACAAGAGGGCGATCGTCGAGGCACGGAGCGAGGCCGAGGCCAAGGTGTTCGAGCAGCGGCTTGCGCTATGTGGCATGATCGTTCCCGCCGGTGAGTAGTTTTGCCTGCGGCAAATCCAGGGGGACCGCAGCCTGAAACGGCACCATGCTTCCGCAATCCGTCGAATTTGCTGGGCCGGTGCCAGTCAATCGGCCCAGAGGGCGCCGAGTTCGAGCTCGAACACCTCGAACGGTTCCGCGCGAACGAGGGCGTCGCTTGTCCAAGAAGCGGGGCGTACCCACTTCTCGTGTTCGAGTCGCCAGACCTCGAGCAACTTTGCGAGCGGATCGACGAGCCAGGCGTGACGCACGCTCTCGCGCGCGTACACGTCCATCTTCTCGCCACGGTCGAACGACTGCGTGCGGGGCGAGAGCACCTCGGCGATCCAGTCGGGGGCCAGGGTGAAGAACGCAGCGTCGAGCGGTATGCGGGGCATGCGCTCGCGACGCCACCCTGCCACGTCGGGCACGACGATGTCGTCGCCTAGGTGAAGCTCGGCCTCGTCGAGCAGGACCCATCCCCCCCCGGGCCACCGCGGCCGCGATCGAACGGCCCTCCCAACTCGGCCCCAAGCCGCGAGGCCGCACGGGCGTGAGGAGCGGCAGGGCGTGGCCGGGTATGCAGCACTCCGCGGACGACCTCAGCCACCACATTCGGCGGTGCTGCAAGCACGTCCTCGTAGGTTGCGCGGCGCTTGGCCGGGTCCGCCATGGCGGGAGTTTGGCAAGGTCGACCCGCTGGCGCCGGCCGGCGCAGCCACGGCTACACGCCGTGCGCCCGGCCATGAGCTCAGCGCCCGACCCAGCATCCTCGCCATTGGGTGAACCCTTTCCTGTGTTGGTGGCTCCTACCGAGGAAGGACGGGAGGAAGGGCGCCATGGAGAGCATCAAGGTCACTTTTCCGGGCGGCAAGCGCGTGGACGCGCAGGTGGGCCCGTACCTCGTGCACACCGACCAGCCCGTCGAAAGCGGAGGAGAAGCGACCGCGGTGGCCCCCTTCGACTTGTTCCTCGCCTCCCTCGCGACGTGCGCAGGGATCTACGTGCTCGGCTTTTGCCAGGCGCGCGGCCTGGCCACCGACGGTATCGGACTTCGCCAGCACGCTGAGGTCGACCCGGCGACGAAGCTTCCGAAACGCATCCGCCTCGAGCTGACGCTCCCCGCGTCGTTCCCCGAGAAGTACCGCGCCGCGATCGTTCGCGCCGCGGAGGGGTGCAAGGTCAAGAAGACGATCGCGGCCGCCCCGGTCATCGACGTCGTGGTCGCGGAAGCGTTGACGCCGCTCGCGCATGCATCCTGAATCCCCTGGTCACCGGGGCCATCGGCTGCCCGCTCTACCGCCTTCTGAGGGTCTCAACGTACAGCAAGCATGCTTGAGCGTGAGTGTGTCAGCAGATTGAGGTAGAAGCGTCGCTCGATGGAGCGCGCCGATGAAGAGTTGCTTGCTGCGATCCGCGCCGGCAACGACGCGGCGATAGGGATGCTTCTCGCGCGCCACGCGCCGGCCATCTACCGATTCGGCGTGAAGATGTGTCGCGACTCCGAGGACGCCAAGGATGTGCTGCAGGACACGCTGCTGGCCGCGGCCCGCGGGATTCGTGAGTTTCGAGGCGCGTCGTCGCTGTCGACCTGGCTCTATACCGTCGCCCGTAGCTTTTGCATCAAGAAGCGGCGTGCGTCGAAGTTCGCCCCGACCCAGACCGTGTCTCTCAACGACCACGCCAGCGCGATGGACGCTCCTGCCCCCGATAGGGCACCCGACGAAGCTGCGGCCGATCGGGAGCTGTCAACGCTACTCGACCGTGCGATCGCGGAGCTCGAACCCGCGAATCGCGAGGTGCTCGTGCTTCGCGACGTCGAAGGCCTCACTGCGCCCGAGGTCGCGCAAGTGCTCGGGGTGAGCGTGGACGCGGTCAAGAGCCGGCTCCACCGTGCCCGGGCTGAGGTCCGCGCCAAGCTGGAGGCGGCCCTGCCGCGGGCAGAGCGCGCGAGCGAGGGTGCTGCGGGGCGTGGTTGTCCGGACGTCGTTGCCCTGTTCTCGCGCTTCCTCGAGGGGGAGATTGGCGCCGCAGACTGCGCAGCCATGCAGGCGCACGTCGCGATGTGCAAGCGATGCAACGCAGCCTGCGATTCGCTCAAGCATACCCTCGCGCTCTGCCGTGCGGAGTCCCGTGGCGATGTCCCGTCGGACGTGCAGGAACTTGTTCGCAAGGCGTTGCGCGAGTTGACGGCCCAAACGACGAGACCCTGAACGCTGGCGGCCCCGCGGAACCTCGGCGACCTTGATGCGCGCTCTGAAGCGGCTCGCGATGGAAGCAAAGTAGCGGCCGGAGCGGAGGTGCCGCAGCGCGCTCCGCCCGAGAGCAGGTAGCCCAAACGGTTTCATAGCTGCCTCCTGTCTGTCAGACGGCGACTCGTTTCGCCTCCGTTGCCTCGGCCTCTGCAATCTCCTGCGGACAGCCTCCATGTCGATCTCTGCTACCCGTCGGAGGAGCTCCTCGATCGCAGAGCCCGGGAGCATGCCCGCTTCACGCAAGAGCAGTATCCCGTCGCGGAACACCATGAGGGTTGGGATCACCCGGATCTGGAAAGCCGCCGAGGCCGGGGCTCGGCCTCGGTGTTAACCTTCGCGAACGTCACCTCCGCGGGCTTCGTTGAGGCCGCTTCGGAGATGAGGGAGAAGGCGCGGCAGGGACCGACCTCGCGGGTGTGAGCCTCGAGCGAGAAAAAGGATTCGCGCCCCCTTCATCCCGAACGAGGCTCTCATGAGGCTGGAGGTGAAACGGATGTGCCAGCGTGTGAAGTGCTCTTCGTGCGGGAAGCCGAGCTACGTCGGATGTGGAGCTCACGTCGAACAGGTTCTCGGCGACGTGCCGCCCCCGCAGCGTTGCCGGTGTCGGGAGGCGAAGCGAACGGAAAGCCGGGGCGTGGGTGGCCTGTTGCAGCGGCTGCTTGGGCGCTGACTCTGTGGCTCGTGGCCCCTACGACGAGCTCGCGACGAGAACCATGCACTCGTAGGGGCCGATCAGTTCGACGGGCTGCTCGATTCGCTACCCCGATTCGCGCAGGACGCGCTCGTGGTCGTGGTGAAACATCCGTTCGTGCGCCATCTGGTGCAGCACTATGTGTCTCCCAACCGGGGAGCTCAAGCGAGCCACTTTTCGCTTCCGCGGAAGCGTCTCCAGGACCATCCTTGTCGGCGGAATGAGAAGCGATCCCCGATCCTCCGCCCACCCGTGACGACGGCGACGGTCGGCAATCCGCCGTCGCTACCGACGCCAGGGCTGACGGCCGCGGAAGCGGCGTCGCGACTCGGGGCCGACGGGCCCAACGCCATCCCCGAGCGACGTGCCGACCCCACGCGCGCGTTCCTTGAAAAGCTGAGCGGCCCAGTCCCCTGGATGCTCCAGGCCGCGCTCGTGCTCGAGGTCGCGCTTCAGAAGTTGGTTGAAGCGCTGATCGTCGTCGCCCTGCTCCTGCTGAACGCCATCGTCAGCTTCATCCAGGAGACGCGGGCGCGGGATGCTCTCGCCCTGCTCCGCGCGCGCCTTCGCGTCGTGGCTCGGGTGCGGAGGGACGGGCGGTGGACGGAGCTCCCCGCCGAGGACCTCGTCCACGGCGATCTCGTGCACGTCAGCCTCGGCGACTTCGTGCCAGCCGACCTGCGACTCGAAGACGGCGCCGTGCTCCTGGATCAGTCCTCCCTCACTGGCGCGAGTGCCCTCCACGCTCGTGCTCACGGTGCTCGGGGCGACCGTGATCGCCGCCGGTGTCATCGATACGGCAAAGCTCTCTCTCGGACGCACCCGTCAGGAAACGCTCCGTCTTCGCGCGAGCTCGTGAAAGCGAGCCGGCGTCCCCGTCAGCGAGCCAGCTGGAAGCGCCCGGGCGGCCGCACCGCTCGCGGAGAGAACGAAGACGTAGCGCGGGCGCGGTACGAAGTGCCGGTCCCGCTCGACCGCGCCCGCGGCGTACGGTCCAGCGAATGGACATGTGAACGTGGTCGTCGACAGCTCACCGGCCGTCGTGTGCCTCGACCGTCGAGCTGACCTCGAGCGTGCCGCGGTTCTGAGATTCCGAGCGCTGGGCCCAAGCGGGCTTCGCCGTCTCGACGGCAGTACTGACGGGGAGCTCCCGCAGCTCGCGGCCCTCGCGGCGGAAATGCCGATGGGCGTTTGCCGCCTCGGCTGGGTTGGCCTCGGCGACACGGACCTCTCGGAGCTCGCGGCCCTCGCGGACGAAATGTCGATCGAACTTGGCCGTCTCGGTGGCCGCGCTCTCGGCTCCCGCGGAATTTTCCATACAACCGGCTGAGCCGGCCGCGAGCCCGACGGCCACGGCCCACGACAGGATATGCGATATTCCTCCTCTACGATTGATGCAATTCATGAGTACCTCCAAGCGAAAAGCGTACGCATGACCGCATTAGGAATCCGTCAAATCGAGCTTGCTCGGTTGGCCGCCTGAACACGAAGGATCGTAGTTGCCGCGCACTCGCTCGTCAGTCTCGCCGTGGGGAAGGCCCCCAGGTGACTTGAAAGCCGAGCGCCATCCAGGCGTGCAGGGAAATCGGCACTTGGGCATTCGAGTTGGCTGCCCCCAGCTCGGACAGGTATGCGCCGACCGCCAACGCGGC
>Ga0187782_10001168_pt1 | contig 18772 bp, 13 predicted proteins | sample 0715_SJ02_MP15_2_FD_132454 | JGI IMG/M metagenome (GOLD analysis project Ga0187782, IMG submission 132454) | Tropical peat soil microbial communities from peatlands in Department of Meta, Colombia - 0715_SJ02_MP15_20_MG | ecosystem: Environmental > Terrestrial > Soil > Wetlands > Peat | place...
CGGGAAGAAACCCGCACGCAGGTCGCGCTGATCACCGAATCCGGCGAGCCGCGCGAGGTCATGCATTTTGCGTTGCTCAGCGGATATGGCGCCAGCGCCATCAACCCCTATCTCGCGCTTGAGTCGGTGGAAGATCTTGCTTGGTGCGGCGAGCTGGGCGAGGTCACACCTGAGGCTGCGGTCCAGCACTTCCTGAAGGCCATCAAAAAAGGATTGCTGAAGACATTCTCGAAGATGGGCATCTCGACGCTGCAAAGCTATCAGGGAGCGCAGGTCTTCGAAGCGATCGGCCTCAACAAGGAACTCGTCGACACCTATTTCGCCGGCACCACTTCGCGCCTGGAAGGCATTGGTCTGGAAGTGCTCGCGCGCGAGGCGCAGCTCAAGCACGAATATGCATTTCAGCCGCTTAGTGAATCCGAGACCGAACTTCCCGTCGGCGGCAACTATCACCAGCGCGTCAACGGCGAATATCATCTGCTGAATCCGCTAACGATCAGCAAGCTGCAGCAGGCCGTGCGCCAGGAAAATTTCAAAAGCTTTCAGGAATACACCGACCTCATCGACCATCAGAATGCGGCTTTGTGTACGCTGCGTGGCCTGATGAAATTCAAGAAGGCTGCCAAGCCCGTGCCGCTCGAAGAAGTCGAACCCGCAAAGGAAATCGTCAAGCGCTTCACCACCGGCGCTATGTCGTTTGGGTCGATTTCCAAAGAGGCTCACGAAACGCTCGCCATCGCCATGAATCGCATCGGCGGTAAATCGAACACCGGTGAAGGCGGGGAAGACGAAGAGCGTTTCACGCCCGACGCGAATGGCGACCTCCGCCGCAGCGCGGTCAAACAAGTTGCCTCGGCGCGTTTCGGCGTCACGGCCAATTATTTGGTCAACGCCGACGAGCTGCAGATCAAGATGGCACAAGGCGCAAAACCGGGCGAGGGCGGTCAGCTCCCGGGCCACAAGGTCGACGAAGCAATCGCCCGCTTGCGCCACTCGATTCCCGGTGTCGGACTGATCTCGCCGCCGCCGCATCACGATATTTATTCCATCGAAGATCTCGCACAGCTGATCTACGATCTGAAAAACATAAATCCAGAAGCGCGCATTGCCGTGAAACTGGTTGCCGAGGTCGGCGTCGGCACGGTCGCCGCCGGGGTTGCGAAAGCTCATGCCGATGTCGTCCTCATCAGCGGAGATAGCGGCGGCACCGGCGCGTCACCGCTCAGTTCCATCAAGCACGCCGGAATTCCCTGGGAACTGGGACTGGCCGAGACGCAGCAGGTTCTTTTGCTCAACGATTTGCGCAGCCGCATCCGCGTGCAGACGGACGGAAAACTGCAAACCGGCCGTGACGTCGTGATTGCTGCGCTTCTCGGTGCAGAAGAATTCGGATTCGCGACCACACCGCTCATCGCCATGGGCTGCATCATGATGCGCAAGTGCCACCTCAACACCTGTTCGGTCGGCATCGCCACGCAAGACCCCGTGCTGCGCAAGCAGTTTCAGGGACAGCCTGAACACGTCATCAATTTCTTTTTCTTTATCGCCGAGCAGGTTCGGCAATATATGGCAGCGCTCGGTTTCCGAACGGTCGACGAGATGGTCGGACGCGTCGACATGCTTGACGTCGACGCCGCCACTGCGCACTGGACAGGTCACTGGAAGGCGCGCGGCCTCGATTTTTCGGCAATCCTGTACAATCCGCCCCTGCCGTCGCGCGTGGCGCGCCGATGCATTCACCCGCAAAATCACGGGCTTGAGCATGCGCTGGATCATCAACTGGTCGAGCACTCGCTGGACGCACTGCTTAGTTTGAATTCGGTGGAAATCAATCTGCCCGTGCGCAACATCCATCGTTCAATCGGAACGATTCTCAGCGGGCAAATCGCGCGCCGTTACGGCTCTGCCGGACTTCCCGACGGCACCATCCGCATTCATCTTTCCGGCTCAGCAGGCCAGAGTTTGGGAGCGTTTCTTGCCAGGGGCGTTACGCTCACGCTCGAGGGCGACGCCAACGACTACGTGGGCAAGGGACTTTCCGGCGGACGGATTGTCGTTTATCCGCCGCGCGGGTCGAGTTTCGCGGCTGAGGAGAACATCCTCATCGGCAACGTCGCGCTTTACGGCGCCACGAGCGGTGAAGCGTTCTTCAACGGAGTCGCAGGAGAACGCTTCGCTGTTCGCAATTCCGGTTCGACTGCTGTCGTCGAAGGCGTTGGCGACCACGGCTGCGAGTACATGACCAACGGGTTGGTCATTGTGCTCGGCGGGTGCGGCAGAAATTTTGCCGCTGGCATGTCCGGCGGCATCGCTTACGTGTTTGACGAGCGGGGAGACTTTACCACCAAGCGCTGCAATCGCGAATCCGTCGATCTTGAACCCATGATCGAGGAGCAGGACTTAGATGTTGTTCGTAAACTGGTCACCCGCCACGCCGACCTTACGAAAAGCTGCCGCGCGAAATGGATTCTCGACAACTGGAGCGATGCAGTCCCACGCTTCATCAAAGTTTTCCCGCACGAATACAAGCGCGTGCTCGGAGTGGCCCGCAGGCGGGAGGCTTATGCACCGGCGCAGGAAGTGCCGGCCGCCACCGAGTTGTTTGAAGGCGGAGTCGAAGAGAGGCAGGCGGTGAGTGGGCAAGTGATCTATGGGTAAGATCACCGGCTTCATGGACTACTCGCGTGAGTTGGCGCCACGCCGGCCGGTTGCCGAGCGTGTCAACGACTGGTTCGAGATTTATCAGGATTTCCCCGAAGAAAGCCTGCGCAAACAGGGCGCGCGCTGTATGGATTGCGGCGTCCCGTTCTGCCAGACTGGATGCCCGGTCAACAATCTCATCCCCGATTGGAACGACCTGGTCTACCGCGGGCGCTGGAAAGATGCCGTGCGCCAGCTTCACGCCACCAACAATTTTCCCGAATTCACCGGACGCATCTGCCCCGCGCCGTGCGAAGCTTCGTGCGTACTGGGCATTACCGCGCCACCGGTTGCGATCAAGCAGAATGAGAAGAATATCGTAGAGCGCGGATTCCTCGAAGGCTGGATTCATCCCGAGCCGCCGAAACGTCGCACCGGAAAAAAAGTTGCGATTGTGGGTTCGGGACCGGCGGGCCTGGCCGCAGCGCAGCAACTTTGCCGCGCCGGCCATTCCGTCACGGTCTACGAAAAGAATGATCGAATCGGCGGGCTGCTTCGTTACGGCATTCCGGAATTCAAGCTGGAAAAGCACATCATCGACCGGCGTCTCCAGCAAATGTCCGCCGAGGGCGTGAAGTTCGTGACCGGCGCCGAAGTCGGCAAGAATGTTGCTGTCGAACAGCTGCGCCGCGACAATGAGGCCATCGTCCTCGCTGGCGGCGCTGAACATCCGCGCAATCTCACGGTTCCAGGCCGAGAACTCAAAGGTATCCACTACGCCATGGAGTTTCTCCCGCAGCAGAACAAGCGCTGTCTCGGCGACACGATCGACCCAGGAATGGAAATTCTTGCGACTGGCAAACGCGTCGTCATCATCGGCGGCGGTGACACGGGCGCAGACTGCCTAGGCACATGCCATCGTCAGAAACCACTGTCAGTGCATCAAGTCGAAATTATGGCCAAGCCGCCCGACGAGCGTTCCCCGCAAACGCCGTGGCCGATGTGGCCGATGCAACTGCGCACCGAGGCGGCGCACGAAGAAGGCGGCATTCGCGACTGGAGCATTGCCACCACCAGCTTTACCGGCGACGCTCAAGGCAACGTCAAACAACTTCACGCCGTACGGGTCGGCCCTCCTCCGAAGTTTGAGCCAATCCCCGGCACCGAGTTCATCATTGATGCAGACTTGGTCCTGATCGCCATGGGCTTCCTCGGCTTGGTGCGCAAGGGCATGATCGAGCAACTCGGCGTGCAGCTCGACCAACGCGGCAACATCGCCACCGACGAAAACTATATGTCGTCGGTCGCGGGCGTCTTCGCCGCGGGAGACATGCGCCGGGGCCAGTCGTTAGTCGTCTGGGCGATCAGCGAAGGCCGAAAAGCCGCCGCCTGCGTTCACTCTTATCTCACAGCGCAAGCCGTCCACGGCATCCCAGCCACTTCCACCGCACGCCCAATGGCCCGGTGACCCCACGCTGAATCCCCGGAACTTTCCGATCGGTTATTGTCGATTGCGAATCTGAAGAGTTGGCCTACGAGTCATGCAGACCAGAAGACGGTCGCGCGCAGTCGAATCTCCACAGGTTGTCAATGTCCCGAAGTCTTGGGCAACAGGCGAGTGATCCAACGGCCTGTGGGCCAAAACTCTCAGGCATCACATCGCGTCCGCAGGCCCGGCGCCTTGAGCAGCAATGCAGGTGTAAACGTCGGCGGAGAGCCCGGTCGCATGGGCATACTCCTGCTTGATGGAAGCGACAAACGGTTCGACGCAATCCGCCCGCACCAGGTTGACCGTACAACCGCCGAAGCCTCCTCCTGTCATTCGAGCGCCATAAACGCCGGGCAACGTGCGTGCGATCTCGACCATCAAGTCGAGCTCTTTGCAACTGACTTCATAATCGTCGCGCAGACTGACGTGCGACTCGTACATTAGCCTTCCAAAAACCTGAAGATCGTTCGCCTTGAGGGCCTTCGCCGCTGCTTGGACTCGTTCGTTTTCGGTGACGACATGTCGACATCGCCGGTGGACCGGCTCTGGCAAGCCGCCTTTAAGCTCTTCCAGACTCGCAGAAGAGACATCCCGCAAGGCGTGAATGCCGGGCATAGCATGCGCTCTCAAAGCACTCACTCCCGCGCAACAATCGGCCCGGCGCTGGTTGTATCCACTGGTGGCGTGCGCGTGTTTGACGCCCGTGTTGCAGATCACGATTCTTGCGTCATCGGTGAGGGAGAGGAACTCGTAGCTGAGATCTCGGCAGTCCAGCAGCACGGCTCGCTGTGCTTGGCCGAAGCACGCAATAAATTGATCCATGATTCCGCACAGGCTGCCCGCGTACTCGTGTTCTGCCCGTTGGCACGCCTTTGCAATCTCGATAGGAGCGAGTATCCGATCGGCATTCGCCAAAAGGGCGAGAGCGGTTGCGACCTCAATTGCCGCTGAGGAGCTGAGGCCCGCGCCCATCGGGACCTCACTGTGAATCAGCAAGTCCGCCCCACCAACGTTCACACCCTGCGCTCGCAGAACAGCGGCAACCCCGCGGATGTAATCGCTCCAGTGGCCAGTTGCCAACTCGCCATTTTCGTCCAGGCTAAACTCGGCAGTCTGTCCGAGGTTTTGCGAGCAGACGCGGATATTCCGATCGTGACGCGATGCGACTGCGACGTAGGTGTAAAACTGGATGGCGACCGGCATAACCCAGCCATCGTTATAGTCGGTATGTTCTCCGATAAGATTTACACGGCCGGGTGCTCGAAAGACCTTTGGCTCGGCGATGTAGCGGCGCCTGAATTCTTCTTTCAGATCATGGAGGAAGTTCGCGTACGCAAATCTGTCCATCTTTTTGTCCTGCAGTGTCCACCCACCGCCAAAGTACGGCTATGCTATCCGGAGTCACCGGCGTAAGCGTTTACGCGAATAGATTCTAGTGCATTAAACTACAACAACAATTTCCTGGTGGTAACGGGCCAATGATCCTGGAAGACCTTTATACCGCGCCGCATCGCCGGTTGAACCCGCTGACAGGGGATTGGGTCCTGGTCTCACCGCAGCGAACCCAGCGCCCTTGGCTCGGACGGCTGGAAGCGGCCGCTGTTCCCGAACTGTTGGAGCACGATCCTAACTGTTATCTATGCCCTGGCAACCAACGTGCCAACGGCATTCATAATCCCGCTTACGACTCGACGTTTGTTTTCACCAACGATTTTGCAGCTCTCGAAGAGAATGTTCGCACGGCGAAACAAGATCCATCCGGGCGCGGGCTGCTCTTGTCCGAGTCAGAGGCCGGGATTTGTAAAGTGGTCTGCTTCTCGCCGCGCCATGATCTGACGCTGGCGCAGATGGCGATCCCGGAGATTGCGCGGGTAGTGAATGTATGGGCGGAACAGCACGTCGAGATCGGTTCGTTGCCGCATATTAACTATGTCCAGATCTTCGAGAACCGTGGCGAGATCATGGGATGCAGCAATCCTCACCCGCACTGCCAAATCTGGGCCAACCAAACTATTCCGAATGAGCCCCGCAAGGAACAGGAGTCGCAGCATGCCTATTCGCAGAAGTACGGCACGTGCCTCCTATGTGATTATCTGCACCTGGAAACAACAATTGGTGCCCGCATGGTTGCGGAGAATGCGAATTTTGCGGTTCTGGTGCCATTCTGGGCAGTGTGGCCTTTCGAAGTGCTTCTCGTCTCGAAACAGCATGTCGGTGACTTAGCAAGTCTCGATCCGGCGATGCGCGATGACCTGGCAGCCATCCTGAAGCGACTCACCACCTGCTATGACAGTCTCTTCAAAATCTCCTTCCCTTACTCGATGGGTTTCCATCAGGCCCCCACCGACGGCGAGGCACACCGGGAATGGCACCTCCATGCACACTTCTATCCGCCGTTGTTGCGCTCAGCCACCGTCCGCAAGTTCATGGTTGGGTACGAAATGTTGGCAAGTCCCCAGCGTGATATCGCGCCAGAAGCTGCGGCTGCGAACCTCAGAAGCCATGTGCCGGCAGAGTAGGTTTATCCTGCACCAGGCTAAGAGCGAAACTGTAACCGCGTGCCAGGGCCGACACTCTCTCCAGTCTTAATCCTCGTGATGACGATGGTGGCCAGATTGATTTTCAGCTTCCTCCCCCGGCTCCTTGAGCCACTTCTCGAGGGCGCGGTCACTCAGATTCAGCTCCACGACGGTTGCTTCCGAAGGCTCGAGGGCGACGATCATCATGCGCATTTTGCCGCCTGATGGATTGGTATAGATCAGGGTGGTTTCACGGTCGGACCGGGAACGCACGCGCACGAACGGATGCCAGTCCGGCCCAAGCGTCTTCTCGACCACACGGCTGAAATCTGCCGCGTCGGTGGGCATTTCAAAGTTCTCAAAGACGGCAAGTTTTATGCCGCCGATGCCTGCCGGCCGCACGAAGAACATCACGGCACCCACAAGCGGGAGATGCATGTGATGCACGCCATACGTCTGTTCGATGGCGTGGACGACTCCATGAAACTCGCGCTCGCCCCCTAAGGCCAAGGGAACAGAGCCGATCAAGAATATAAGAACTCCTAGGCATTTCATTTGCGCGCACTTCATTTCTGCTCTCTTCATTTTTGCTCTCCTTGGGCCTTCAGTTGGGGCTTCGGCAGTGTTTTCCGGTCCAGCTTGGGGATGCCGAACTCCCCGCCCAGATCCGCCAACTGATCGAGGTCGAGCGGGCCGACGATATTGACGATCGTCAGTTCCTTCGGCTCGGCGGAGATGATGACGATGCCGGCCATCTTGTCGTCTTGCAGTTTGAAGAAGACATCCACATCCCCTTCGCGCACACTGCGGACGCCGACGACTTTGGACCAGCCCGGGCCGCGGACCTGAGAGCGCAGGGCTTCGACTTCCGCCGCTGAGTATTCTCCCTCTTTGTCGAACTCGTAACTGCGGACGTAGATGCCCTTTAAGTCGGCTACCAGCTTGGCGGCCTTTTTTTCATCCGGATCGTCGGCCGAGAGGAACTTACTAGCCCACCGCAGCATGGGACCATCCATAGTGACCTCGACGGTTTCCTTGGCTTTGGCAGAGAGTTTCTCGACATCGGGAGGGATTTTGACGTCCTGCGCCCGCGCCGTCACAGTGAACGCGAGCAGGGTCAGCAACCATTTCGTTATCTTTCTCATGCTCATGGGCTACTCCTTTTCCTCGTGGCTCTCGCTTTGGTCCGTCGCCACACGATTGGCATTGATCTGGTGAATTTTGGACTTCGCGACCTGCAGCTTGCTGCCGGCGATGCGGAGAGCAAGAATCAGTTGTTGCTTGGCAGCTTCGCCCTGGGCGCGTTCACGTTGAACATTGCGGTAGTAGATGCCGCCAACGACCAGAGCAACGCAGACGGCCGCGGCTGCCGCCCAGCGCGCCAACGGTACGGCAAAGATTCGCAGCCAGGACTCGCGGCGCGTGCCGATCGGCTTGCGCGAATCCGGTTCGGCAACCCGCGCCCAGACCCGATCGGCAAAGCCTTCCGGAGCCTCGCGGCGGCGAAGCGCATTTCTGAGCGCACTTTCGGTTGGTTCAGCTTGCATGGGCCTGTCGTTACTTGCGCTCATATCGTTACCTCTCCGATGGCGCGAGCCGCCTTTTCCCGCAGCATGGCCAGCGAACGCTGCAAATGGCTCTTGACGGTTGCAATGGGCATGGCCAGAACCTCGGCAATGTCTTCCGCATCCATGTCTTCCTGGTAACGCAGAATGACGATCAACCGCGGCTTCTCCGGCAGGGAAGCCACCAACTGCCGCAACCTGCGCGAAAGCCACGGGTCCTCCACACGGTTGAGAGCCGGCGGGTCGGGCGCATCCTCCAGGCTTACTGCTTGTGGCCGGCGCCGGCGCTGCCAGTCGATACAGCGGTGGCTGGTCACTTTGCGCAGCCAGAATTTCACGTGCTCCTCCGACTTCAACCTGCTCAAGTTGGCATGGAGCTGCAGGAACACATCCTGAGCTACCTCCTCGGAGGCCGAAGGATCTGCCAGAAAGTGCAGGGCAATGCTGTAGACCATTGCCTGGTAACGGCGTACGATCCCGGCAAAGTCGCCTTCTGCCGCAGCCGGAAATTGCTCCGCCGAGATGAGCTCTGCCATAGGAGGTTCTCTGACCGCCTCACTTTATATATACGGCGAGGATGTGGCTAGAGAATGCAGAATTTGCCGAACTTGATAAGTCTTCGACATTAAGGGCGGGGCGGACGAGGCGTCCGTCTTGACGTCCTAGCTTGCGGAGTTCTCGGTGGGGACGGAGTCGGCGGCTTCTTCCTCGCCTGCCGGAGCCAGGTCGAATTTCTTTAGCTTATAACGCAGGGCGTCGCGGCTGATATCGAGCAGGCGGGCGGCGTGGGTTTGATTGCCGTTGGCCTGGCGCATGGCCAGCTCGACCATGGCGCGTTCGACTTCTTCCAGCGAGGTGCCTCCTTCGGGAATGTAAAGGCGGGGCAGATTGCGTCCGCTGGCCAGGGGCTTGTCGCCGTTGTCGGAGGCGCTGGAGTGCTCGAAGGCGGTGAGGCCGCTGCGCGCGGCTTCTCCAACGGCGAAGGGCATGTAGACGGGGCGGAGGATGAACTCATCCTCGAGAATCATGGCGCGCTCGATGGAGTTCTTGAGTTCGCGCACGTTGCCGGGCCAGTTGTGCGCGAGCAACAGACGCCGGGTTTCGGGTGAGATGCCTTTCACCGACTTTTTGAACTTGCGGTTGTAGCGCTCGATAAAGTAATCGACGAGCGGGAGAACGTCTTCGCTGCGCTCGCGCAGGGGAGGAATGAAGATGGCGATAATGGCAAGGCGGTAATAGAGGTCCTGGCGGAACTGGCCTTCGCGGACGGCTTTTTCCAGATCGCGATTGCTGGCGGCGACGACGCGCACGTCGACCTGCAAGTCGCGTATGCCGCCGACGCGGCGGATAACCTGATCTTCGAGCACGCGCAACAGCTTTGCCTGGAGCAGCGGCGAGAGTTCGCCGATTTCGTCGAGGAATAATGTGCCGCCGTTGGCCGTTTCGAACAGACCCTTCTTCATCTGCTTGGCGTCGGTGAAGGCGCCTTTCTCGTGGCCGAACAGTTCGGCTTCCATCAAAGTTTCGGGGATGGCGGAGCAGTTGATGGCGACGAAGGGTCCGTTCTGACGGGAGCTTTCGTAGTGAATCGTTTTGGCGATGAGGTCTTTGCCGGTGCCGCTTTCGCCCTGAATAAGGATGGTGGTGGCTTCGCTGGAGGCGACTTTCTGCACGAAGCTCATCAGTTCCATGCTCTTGGGCGAGACGGCGACGACTTCGTGATACCCGGCGCGGCGGCGAACTTCGCCGCGCAGCGACTGCACTTCGGTGCGCAGGCGCGTGGCTTCCAGCGCGTTCTGCATAGTGACGTGCAGTTCATCGAAATCCAGCGGCTTGCCGACGAAGTCATAGGCCCCGAGTTTGATGGCGGTCTTGACATCGTCAAGCTGCGGGTCGGCGGTGATCATAATGACGGGCGGGGCATCGGGCGACTTCTTGATTTGTTCCAGGACCTGGAGGCCGTTGACGTCGGGCATGCGGACGTCGAGCAGGATGAGGTTGGGAGATTCCTGCTGCATCAGGCTGATGCCGGGATTGCCGCCGGGGGCTTCCACGACTTCGTATCCCCACTCTTCGCACTTCTGGCGGAGGGACCAGCGGACCAGGCGCTCATCGTCAATGATCAGGATCTTCTCAGCGGGCATTGAAATTTAGATTACTACGAAAACGCGGCTGAGGCACGGGGGAAGGGATTGGACCTTGGACCTTCGACCCTGGACCTTGGGAACAGCGTTGCAGGGATTCGGGGCAGGGGCGAGGTGCCCTCGCCACGGCCAAGGCCGCTGTCGCCACATAGCTGTCGGCGCTATGGCTTCAGGCCTGGGGGTGGGTGGGGCGCTGTAGGGGGAGGAAGACGGCGAAGGTGGTGCCTTCGCCCACCGCGCTGGAAACGTCTATGTGGCCATGGTGATCTTCGACGATGCGGCGGGCCAGCGAGAGTCCAAGGCCGGTGCCCTCGCCTTTCGTCGTGAAGAAGGGACGGAAGATGTTGGGCAGATGTTCAGGCGAGATGCCGCGGCCATTGTCGGAGACTTCGATCACGGCCATGTTGCCGTAGGGCTTGACGCTGACGGTTATTTTTCCGTTGCGGTCGATGGCCTGCAGGGCATTCAACAGCAGGTTGAGCAGCACCTGGTGAATCTGATCGCCGTCGTGTTCGACCTGGGGCAGGGAGGGGTCTTTGCGCAGGGTGATCTCGACGGAGTTGGCCAGCGCCTGCTGACGGCCAAGCATGACGGCATGTTCGACGGTGGTGTTGAGATCGCTCTTGCGAACTTTGGGCGGATGCGGACGGGCGGTCTGCAGCAGGTTGGTGACGATGGTGTTGATGCGGACGACTTCCTGCCGAACGTCGCGCACGACGGCGCGGGCAGGGCTGGAAGTGGGAAGGTCGCGTCCGATAATTTCGATGACGCCGGCGATGCCGGCAAGCGGGTTGCGAATTTCATGGGCTAGCCCGGTGGCCATTTCGCCCAGCGTGGCCAGATGCTCGGCGCGCGACATCTGGGTACGGTGCAGCAGGTCGATCTCTTCGCGGCTCTCGCGCAGTTGCCGTACCATCTGGTTGAAGTTGCGGCCGAGATCGCCGATTTCGTCGTTGCGGTGAGAGAAGCTGACGGAAACGTTGAGATCGCCCCGTCCCAGCTCGGCGATTTTTTGCTGCAGCTCTACCATGGGGCGTTGCACGGTGTAAGTGAGGACCACGAGCAGAGCGCCGCAGATGGCGACCGCGCCGGCGCCCGCGACGATCAGGACCAGGTGACGCTCGGGGTCTTGCCAGGAAAGAGTGGCAAGAATAAACAGCAGCATTCCGCCCAGCAGCACCAGGGCGATCGGAACCAAGGCCTTGATTTCCCAGTTGAGGCGAAACCAGGGCAGCTCGGGATCAAGCGGCAGCGCTGCCGGCAGCCCGGTTAGTTCCGAGGGACTCGCCTGGCTGGACGTGCTGAAGAAGGTCCGGCGCGAGCTGGTAAAGATCGACAGCGAACTCGAGTCCGGCGATAACCCTGGTGTCGTCATTTCGCTCGCGGTCTCAGGCATAAGCGTGCAACCCGGGAAGCAGGTACGTGACCCCGAAGAAAGTGAACATCACGACCGCGAAGCCGGCGACGGCGAAATAGGCGGCAACGCGCCCGCGCATGCCGCGGGTGATGCGCATGTGGAGATACAGAGCGTACACCAGCCAGGTAATCGCCGCCCACGTCTCTTTGGGGTCCCAGTTCCAGTAGGAACCCCAGGCCCGATTGGCCCAGTAGGCGCCGGCGGCGATCATTAGGGTGAGCAGGGGGAAGGCAATGCAAATGGTTTTGTAGGTGATGCGGTCGAGCGTGACCGCGTCGGGAAGATGGCGTTCAAGATCGGGACGCCGCCAGAGCAACAGGAGATAGAGCAGGTTGGCAAAGATACCGCCGACCAGCGCGGAGAGAATGAAGGGACTAGCGGCTAGGCTGGTCGGATATAAACCCTCCGCGTCGAGCGACGAATACTGGCCATCTCGGGCGCGAAGGAGGAAAAAAATCAGGGCCAGCATCTGCATCAGAATGCCGATGAAGACGGCGCGGTTGGCGATAGAAAGAAAGCGCTCGTCCTTCTTGACTTGCGCGAGAATATAGAGCACAAGCGGCGCCGCCACGGCGCCGAAAACCAGAAGCATCATCCAGCCGAGGTCGGGAATGACGACGAAAAGGCGAACGCCGCGCGAGATGAAGACGTCGCTTTTGTGCTCCACATCCCAGGCGACGACATTGAAGCCGCCCCACTTTTCGAAGCGGGTGAGAATCGCGGCGTAGATGCCCACGGTGAAGACGCTGGTGGCGGCGAGAAAAGTTTCGGTCTTCAGCTTGTCCTGAATCAGAAACATCATGGCGAGAGCGAAGCTGAGAGCGCAGGCGGCGTACGCAAGCATGGCCAGCGTGACGTGAACGTGCAGCCAGGTGGATTGCAGGGCAGGCACGAGCGGCCGCACATCGCTGCGCAGAAGTTGCATCAGGACCACACCGACGATGGCGACCGGCATGGTGACTGTGCCAATGACTTTCACGCTGTAGCGTTTCTCGGCGATGAGGGTGAGGGCGGCGAGAGTCCAAACAAAGCTGAGGAGCATTTCATACAAGCTGGCAAAAGGAGGGTGGCCGGCCTCATACCAACGATGTGCCACTGCTCCCGTGTTGGCAATGAGGCCGGCCCACGTGGCCAGAGAGGCGAATGTGATGTAGGACTCGGTGCCGGTGACGCCGAAACCGAGATAGAGAGCGCCCGCGCCCGCGTAAAAGACCAAAGCGGCGTAAAGCAGATTGGCTTCGCTGAGGATGTTGCCGCTTTTGGCTACATTCAACAGGGCAATGGCCAGCAGAAAGGCGATGCTCAATCCCACCAGAACGATCAGGGTCATGCCGGTGGCGGCGGGATGCTGCTGTTCTGCGCTTGCTCGGGACATGCGGGTATTTCCTCCTAGACCGGACTCACCTTCCGGCGATGGTTGTGCCGGCGATCGCGGCCGGGGGAGCGAAGGCGGCCGCGGTTTCCGGTTGCAACTCTTTCTTGATTTGTTCAACGAGTTCTTTGAAATTCTGCTCAAAGACGTCACGATTGCGATTGGCTGCACCGCCGATCCACAGTATTAATTCGCCGCTCAAGTTGTGGGCGGGAACCACCCAGAAGCGTTTGTGAGACACATAGAACACGAAAGTCAGACCCAGAGCCATCAAGGCCACCCCTGCCCAAACGGACCATTGTCCGGGCTCGTGAGAAACTTGCAGGCCGGTGAACACTCCGGTCCTCAGTTCCTTGGGCTGGAAGACGTAGGGGGCGGACGCGTTTTCCGCGATCCCGGGAATTTCAGGCAACCAGACGTTGATGGCCTGGTCGGTTTTCTCCGAGGTCACGATCAGGTGCACGGCGGGATTTTCCACGTCGTTGCTGCGGGTGAAAACCTTGCCGTCCTCGACCACGTAGTCGGGGATGAACTCGGACAACTGGACTTTGGTATCGGCATCGAGGGGGACAATCTGGTTCAGCCCCAGAGAGATTTCCTTGGCCGGGCCAGAACCCTTGGAGGGAACGGCATTCAAGATCAGTGCCTCAAGCTTTCCAGTATTGCCGTAGCTGGACTGGTAAAAGCGGACGCCGTGATAAACGAGAGGATCATTGACAACGATTTCCTTGCGGAAGATTTCACGCTCGTTGTCGACGACGGCAAGTTTGGACCAGTATTTCTTCGGAGTGCCGTCGGTATAGGTTTCTTCGCCGGCGCCGTCGCATCGAATAGAGAAGGGGAGGGAACGGCCCGGGGCGTTGCGGATTTCGATCTGATTGCTGGCCGAGCCGGGAGTCAACATCAGAAATCCGCGCCACCCGTAAAGGGCGTCGACGATGCCGCCAAGGAAAATAAGCAGCAGGCTGGCATGTACGATATAGACCGCCATCTCGGAGATGCGATTGCGTTCCGAAAACAAAGAGAAGCTGTTGGTGCGAACAATGCGCTCAGCCTTCATGCCCAGCCGCTGGAAGGCGCGTTCGGCAGCGCTGAGTCCGGCTTCTTCGTTGCAGATCGGAATCTGGGCCTGCGTTGGAAGCACGCGGCGGAAGCCGTCATCGGGGCTTTTGTAGGGACGAGAGAAGAAGCGCCAGGCGTTGGGGAAACGCTCGACCGAGGCTGCGATGATGCAGAGGCTGACGAGAACCAGGAGGGTGACGAACCAGCGAGTATGAAAAACGTCGGTCAACCCGACAGCGTCAAGAAAGCGTAGCATGGACGGGGAGTAGGCACGCTGCATGTCCTCGGGTTCGGTCATGGGGCGCTGCAGGATGACGGTTCCGGCGGCGGAGAAGATCACCACCAAAATAATCAGGATGACACCAGTCTTGACCGCACTCAGCGTGAGCCAGGTTTTGCGAAGTAGGGAACGCAGAGACAAGGCCATAATGATTTGGAACCCCTTCGGCTCAGCAGGAGTGCACGTACCCCGCCAACCGCTCGATATTCTTGTAAGCTATTTAGAATGTGATCGTTATGCGATGCGGCGTGCAGGCTCCCTAAGTGAAGGATGAGGCATAACACTCAGAATCTTGTGGGCCTGCTGTGATTTCACCCACTGCAGAACCTATGTGATTAGGATCACAAACGAGGGCCACGGTTTGGTACAAACTCTCTCGTTACGGAGACAAGTGAGCCTGCGCGATTTCACTGAATGTGGTGTGGCAGATTTCTCATTTTGGAAGACATAGATGTATTGTGTGGGTAAGCGGACGAACTGGATTGTGGGTTCCCAAGACACTCGGATTCAAGCGCTTACGGCCGGAGTGCTGCGATTGAGCCCGGTAAAATCATGAAGGCGAGGTTCGTGCAGATGCGGTGGTTAGGAATGGTCCCACGGTTTTCAAAGTTTATGACGATTCGGAATCAGTTCGTCCGTATGTTTCGGTCGCGCGCTTTGCAGTTCACTTTAATGGTCTTGGCAGCGGCAGTTCCGGCTGCTGCCAAGACGCACCCGGTTCCCCTGGAAAAAAACGTGGATGCGGCGAAGTGCCTGGAGTGCCACGAGGACAAATCAAAGGGCAAGGCCGTGCATTCCGCGATCGCTACAGGATGTTTGAGCTGTCACGAGGTCCGGGTGAACAAGGATGTGACCCGCGTGAAACTGATCACGACGACACAATATGGCTTGTGTCTTACGTGTCACTCGGAAAAGGACGCCAGCAAAATAACCGGGACCGTTCATCCACCAGCAGTGCGTGACTGCTTGAAATGCCACGATCCGCACACGACCGATTTTAAGAACCAGTTGCTGAAGGCAGAGACGGGAGACAAAAAGGACAATCTTTGTCTTAGTTGCCATAGCGAAGGCTTGAATGTTCCCGAGAAGGGCAGCCGGCACGCGGCTTTGGACATGGGGTGCGATACCTGTCATGTAACGCACAAAACGGGAGCTGAACCGACGCTCGAGAACCGCTTTCACCTGACCAAGTCGGCTCCGGCGTTGTGCGTGGACTGCCACGATCCCAAAGACGCGGCCTTGCAGAAGGCGCACCAGAACCAGCCTTTCGGCACCGCCAACTGCGTGCAATGTCACGATCCGCACCAGTCCGCAGCGCCCAAGCTGATGGCGAAGTTCCTGCATCCGCCGTTTGGCGACAAGAACTGCGACATGTGTCATGCGCCCGCGAAAGACGGGAAGGTGGTGCTATCGCAAGCCAACGTGAAAGACCTTTGCGTGACCTGTCATGACGAAAAGGCGAAGCTGATCGACAGCGCGAAGGTGCAGCATCCCGGGGCGGCCGGCGATTGCACAGACTGCCACAACCCGCACGCCAGTCCATTTCCGGGCCTGCCGAAAACCGATCCCGTCAGCATCTGCCTGGGCTGCCACAGCGAGATTGCCGATCTCGACAAGAAGCCGCATCATCATCAGCCCGCATTCCAGCAGGGTTGTGCCACGTGCCACGAACCGCATGGAGGAAACAATGAGCATCTCATGCGTACGGCTACAGTGAACAGCTTGTGCCTGGAGTGCCATGGCCCTGACGCGAAGCCAAAGAAACTGGAGAGCGAACATCTGGTCGCGATCTTCGGGGAGAAAGTGAAGCTGCCCGAGAACTATTTCTCCAAAGTTCCGGTTCTAGCGCTGAGGTACAACCGGGGGCATCCGGTGGAGGGCCATCCGGTGTCGGATATCGTGGACCCGGCGGATGTCACCAAAGTGAAGACACCCATAAACTGCCTGACTTGCCATCAGCCTCATGCTTCCTTGCAGCCGGGACTGCTGGTCAAGGATCAGGCGAACAGTTCGGTGTTCTGCGCCGGTTGCCATAAGAGCCTGGTGAGGTAGCGGAAGGCCGTAAATGGCGCAGAGAATTGAGTTGAGCGAGGAAGCCAAGATGATCAAACAACAAGATTCCGTACAGTGGCGCAAGCGCCGGCGAGGTTTGGCGGTTCTCCTGGCGCTCGGGCTGATCGGCGCAGCCTTCGCTCTGGCGGGCGACCAAAAGAAAGACAAGGACAAAGACTCCACGCCCCAGAAGCCGGTTTCCATCGTCGATATGATCGACAAGTCGAAGGTGGTGTGGCCGCAGCCGCCCAATATTGCCCGCGTGAAATATCTGGACTACTTCGCGGGAGAAAAACTCCCCGACTTTGCCGCCCAGCCGGCCAAGCCCAAGCAGAACTGGATGGATCGCCTGGCAGGCACCAGCCCCACGGGCCCGGCCAATCCCATGCGGGGCCATTTCTTCTTTGGCGAGCCGCACGGGCTGGCCGTGGATTCCAAGGGCAAGCTCTACGTGGCCGATGGCAAAGTGGGGGCGATCTTCATCATCGATCCCGAAACCAAAGACACGCAGATGATCAAGAACGGCAAAGACGCCGGTTTTGTGCTAATCAACGGTCTGGCCATTGACGATAGCGACCGGCTTTTCGTGTCGGATGCGCAGGCGCACCGCATTCTGGTTTTTGACAAGAACCATAAAGGAGAAGCTGCGATTACCCAGGGGCTCGTTACCCCGGCGGGAATGGCCATCGACAATGAGAATCGATTTCTTTACGTGGCCGATATCGGGCTGGACCAGGTGCTGGTCTTTGATGCCGACAACCTCACGCGGCTGCGCGCGATCGGTACGCCGGATACCAAGCACATGTCCACCGCCGTGGGAGATTTTTCCAAGCCGACCGGCGTGGCGGTGGATTCAGAGGGAAATGTCTATGTGACCGACATGCTCAACTACCGGGTGGAGATTTTCGACGCTGACGGGAAGTTCATTCGGGCTTTCGGCAAGCATGGAGATGGGCCGGGGTATTTCGCCATGCCGAAGGGGATCGCCGTGGATTGCGATGGGCACATCTGGGTGACCGACTCGATGCAGAACCGCATCCACCTGTTCTCGCAGGAGGGAGACCTGCTGATGTACATGGGCAGTCAGCAAGGGGTTCTGCCGGGGACGTTTTCCGGGCTGCAGTACATCGCCATCGACAAGGAGAACCGGGTGTTCACCTCCGAGGTTTATCCGGGGCGGGTGCAGATGTTCCGCTATGTGACCCAGGACGAGGCGCAGAAAGAATTCGCCCGGCGCGAGGCCGAGAAGGCGAACAAGACTTCGGCCACCAAGCCAGCCGAAAAGGCGATTCCGCCGGCGTTCCCGACCCAGCCAAAAAAGGATGACACGGCCAAGCCGCCCGACTCTGCGCCAAAAGGGATGTGAAGTTTAGCGTGCTGCGATGCGATTCTGAGGCGCGACCACCGGGGGGGGCTGAAGCCCAGTTGATCTTTTCACGCCTTACGCGGCCCCTTCGACTTCGCTCAGGGCAAGGCTGAAGCGCCGCTCCTCCACGGTTTGCCCCGGCTTCCATCTGACACGGTGAGGCGGCCTTCCCGGGGTCTGTTCTAAGGGATAGTTCCGTCGATAGCCTCGCGCCCAAGAGCCCACCGGTGGAAAATCCCCCAGGCCATCCTGCCGTACACGTCCCATTGGGTGATTTCAACCGATGCAGGTGTGGGAGAAAGCCCATTCCGAGAACGGGCGGCCACTGTTGCATTCCGCAACAGCTCAGCTAATGTTGGACTAACTGATTAAAAATAAATCACTTTAGACGATTCCCAGGGATTTTGGCACAGCCGGGCCAAACGGCTACAGTCGTGCGTAACTAAGGCTGGAGTTGTAGCAATAGTGGTCTTCAAACTGAGGAGGGTTTCCTTAATGAAAAAGCTATTCTTAGTTCTCCTTCTGGTGGTGATGGCTTCCGCGCTGGCAATGGGCCAAGTTGTACAAGGCACGCAGCCCCTCACCTCCGGCGCAGCAGGAGCCGTCGCCCCCGTGGTCGACGTCCTCGGCGCTCACCAAAACTATGGCCGCGGCTGCGCTGGCTGCCATGCTCCGCACAGTGGCTCTTGGGGCGCAGGCGGCGGCACGCAAGGCGCACCGTCAGATAAATACACCGGTATCAATGCCCTGTTCGCGCAGGACATGGGACCGCTCTGGGGTCAGACGTTTGACTTCAGCGACATTTCTAACACCGGCAGTGCCAACCGCTATCTCTGGCAGACGGCGGCGAACGGCAACCCCACCGC
>Ga0187782_10001169_pt1 | contig 18760 bp, 14 predicted proteins | sample 0715_SJ02_MP15_2_FD_132454 | JGI IMG/M metagenome (GOLD analysis project Ga0187782, IMG submission 132454) | Tropical peat soil microbial communities from peatlands in Department of Meta, Colombia - 0715_SJ02_MP15_20_MG | ecosystem: Environmental > Terrestrial > Soil > Wetlands > Peat | place...
GTCAAGGGCGGCGGACACGGCAACTATCGCAACCTCGTGGTCGCTCCTGCCTCGGTGCAGGAAATGGCCGACCTGACCATCCTCGCCTTCGAACTCGCCGATAAATACCGCAATCCGGCGATTGTGCTCACCGACGGCTATGTCGGCCAGATGATGGAGCCGCTCAATCTGGAATATCGCGACATCGCCGCGCCGGAAAAACCCTGGGCGGTGAAGGGAACCGCAGAAACGCGCAAGAACATGATCAGTTCGATCTATCTCGAGCCCGACGAGCTGGAAATGCACCAGCGCAAGCTGGAGGCGAAGTATATCCGCGCCCAGCAGACCGAGTCGCGCTGCGAACAGTACCGCACCGAAGATGCCGAGCTGATCGTGATTGGCTACGGCATCGTCTCGCGCGTGCTGCGGTCGGCGGTCGATGAAGCCCGCAAGCAGGGAATCAAGGTCGGATTGTTCCGTCCGATCACCTTGTGGCCGTTCCCCACCAAACAGCTGGCGGACGCGGCGCTGCGGGCGGAAAAAGTTCTGGTCGTGGAACTGAGCAACGGGCAGATGCTGGAAGATGTCCGGCTGGCGCTGGACGGCAAGCGCCCGGTCGAGTTCTACGGCCGCGTCGGCGGCAATGTGCCCGGCGTGGAAGAGTTGCTGGCGAAGATTGAGGAGTACGCACCGGCGCCGGCGTGAAACGTGTAGCCCCGGACGCATTCGTCCGGGAGGCAGGAGCATTGACGCGGGCGGCGAATGCGACGTCCCCGCAGGACATGGAAGAGCGGCCCTTTAGAGCCTGCCCTGAGCAAGCGACGGCGCGCCGAAGGGGCCGCGTTACGAGCGGCAAAATAATGCGGCTTTAGCCGCTGCGCGAACCAAGGAGCCATCATGGCGAAAGACCCGGTAACTCTGGAGGAACCGAAGGTGAGCACCGAGAAGTACGAAGTGGTGCACCAGAAATCAGAGGTCTTCTATCCCGAGTACGAACGCAAGACGGACCTGCGTCATCAGACGCACTATTGTCCCGGGTGCGGCCACGGCGTGGTCCACAAACTGATTGCCGAAGCTCTCGAAGACCTCGGCCTGCAGGATAAGACCATCCTGGTGAGTCCGGTCGGCTGTTCCGTTTTCGCTTACTACTATTTTGACGTGGGCAACGTGCAGGTGGCGCATGGCCGCGCTCCCGCTGCCGCTACCGGATTGAAGCGCGCCTGCCCGGACAAGATTGTGATCTCCTATCAGGGAGATGGCGACCTCGCCGCGATCGGCACGGCCGAGATCATCCATGCCGCCAATCGCGGAGAAAAGATCGCCGTTTTCTTCGTCAACAACGCGATCTACGGCATGACTGGCGGCCAGATGGCCCCCACCACGCTCGTCGGCCAGCGCAGCACCACTTCGCCCTGGGGACGCCGCCCGGTGAACGAAGGCTTCCCCATGCACATGGCCGAGCTGATTTCTACGCTCCAGACACCGGTCTACGTCGAACGCGTCGCGCTCTCCGACAACAAGAACATCATGAAAGCGCGCCGGGCCGTGCGCAAAGCCCTCGAACTGCAGCGCGACGGCGCGGGCTTTACATTCGTCGAAATTCTTTCTCCCTGCCCAACCATCTGGGGCAAGGATCCGGTCGACGCGCGCAAGTGGGTTGCGGAAAAGATGATTCCCAATTTCCCGCTGCAGGTGTTCCGCGACCGCAAGGTGGAAATCCCCAACAACAATGTTCCGCCGCATAAGACCGTTGCCGAGTTGGTGGAAGGCGAGCGGCAGGCCGCGAAAGACGCGATGGTCACCGGCCGGCATCATCACTTCCAGCATCTGGGCATCAAGATCGCCGGATTCGGTGGACAGGGCGTGCTGCTGCTCGGCCAGCTTCTGGCCGAGATGGGCATGCGCGAAGGCCTGGAAGTGAGCTGGCTGCCTTCCTACGGTCCCGAAATGCGCTCGGGCAGCGCGCACTGCCACGTGGCGCTTGCGAAGGAGCGGATTGGTTCGCCCGTGCTCTCGCATCCCGACGTGCTGATCGCGTTCAACGAGATTTCGCTGCGCAAATTCGCCGCCGAGGTCGTGCCCGGCGGCACGATCCTCTACGGCCGCGAAAAACTGCCCGAAGACCTGAACATTCCGCAGGCGCAGGTCATCTGCGTTCCCGCAGCGGAAATTGCCGACAAGCTGGGTTCGGCCAAGGTCGCCAACATCGTGTTGATGGGCGCGTTGCTCGAAGAAACCGAATGCCTGGCCGCAACCACTGCCAGACAAGTACTGGAAGCGAAAGTGAAAAATCTGGCGCTGCTCGACCTGGACTGCAAAGCCCTCGACGCCGGCCGCGTCTACATCGACCACACCGTCTCGGTGGGCGCGGTAACCCAAGCCGACGGCTTCGCGCAGTAGCGTCTGTTGATTCGGTCGAAGATAAGTTCGTTAACCACAAAGGACACGAAGTCACACGAAGGTTGATCCCATGTTTCCTTCGTGTACCTTCGTGCCCTTTGTGGTTTATCTGGAACATCACGGTTCGAAGAAAGCTTCGGGCTACTCCCGCGCGGTCGATGTCTCCTCATATTGTTCCATCCGCTTCTTGAACAGCAGCAGCACGCTCGGCCCGAACGACATCAGCATGATGGCGATGCCGCTGGCGATGCCGAAGCCGGTCGCGAGCGGGGCGGAGCACTCATTCCTCCGGCGCACGATCACGTGAGCCGGCACTGCCACCAGCAATTCCAGCACGCTGCCGCGAAACAGCCACGCCACCGCCCGTGTCACCGGATCGTCCGAATGTTTATAAAGCAGATAGAACAGAACGCCCCAAACCATCCAGGGGACAAAGATCAGAGCCAAAACGCGGGCCAGGGTTCCCAGCACGGGAACGTCGTCGAGCTTGAGAGCCACCAGCGCTGACAGGAGGATCGCGCCGGTCACCACCATCAGAAACAGTCCGACGGTAATGGCCGAAAGTACAATCGGCGAGCGCCGCCGCATGCGCTTCTGCGACGTGTCCACGCTCAAGAAAAGCAGTACGAACTGGCCCAGAACGAACATGCCGCCGATGACCCAAACACCCCAATTCTGGTAGAACGCCGTGAAGTCCGCGAGACTGGGAGTCGAGCTCGAGACCATCGTCAGGAAGGCCGGCGTCAGCAGACCCATAACGATCAGCGCATAAACGAGAGTGATCACCAATCCCCACTTCTTCATGTCGCCTCCTGGGTAGAGCGTATCCAACCCTGACAGGTTTTCAATCAACAATCAACAATCAAAAATCAACAATTTCTCATTCTTAACTGCGTCCCCAGCATAGTGTTTTGCCAGGTCTGTGATTCAAATCACAAAAAATAGTGATACCCGCCATACCGGCGTCACCGTTTCCGCGGGATGCTTAAGCCGGGTGCAGGAGGTGCGTCTATGGCACTCGCCGAAGCCAAATCCGAAGAAAAGCTGGGCACAGCCGTTCCAGAGACTAAGCAGGTCGTCCCCGTGTCGGTGAAGAACGTTCTGTTCGCCACCGATTTTTCCGTTCCGTCGGAAGCCGCGCTGCCCTATGCCGCCGCCGTTTGCCGGCGCTTTGAAGGCACGCTGCACACCGCCCATGTGCTTTCCGACACCAGCCTGCTGATGATGACCGGCGGAGTGGATTACGTCAGCATGGGAACGCTCTACGAAGACGCGAGCACTGCCGCCAAAGAGAAGCTCGAACAAATCTCCTCTCGCCTGGAAGGAATTCCGCTGCGCAGCTACGTGCGGCACGGAAAAGTTTGGGAGAATCTGGCGGTCATCGCGCAGGAGAACCACATTGATCTAATCGTCGTAGGCACGCACGGCCGCACCGGCCTGGGCAAGATTCTGCTGGGCTCGGTGGCGGAGAATATTTTGCGGCATGCCTCGTGCCCGGTGTTGACGGTGGGACCCAACATTTCCGGCCGCAACCGCCTGCCCGCCATTCCGGCGAAAGGCCACGATCTGGCTCCGCCCCAACTGGAGTGCCGGCAGATCCTGGTCGCCACCAACTACCTGCGCAACGCGCAACAGCTGGTGCAGGCTGCGATCTCGCTAGCGGCGGAGTTTCGCGCGCGGCTCACACTGCTGCATGTGATCGAAGACTACACTGAGCTCGCCGCGCGGCCCAACTCCATGGAGGAAGGACTGCGCCGTTTGCAGGCTTTGCTGCCAAGCGATGTCACTCTGCCGTACCCGCCGGAGACCGAACTGGATTTTGGTTCTCCCTCGGAGCTAATTCTGAAAATTGCGCAGGAACGCGAAGCTGATCTGATCGTGCTGGGCGCGCGCACCGCCTCCGAGATCGGAGGCACGCACATGCCGTGGTCGACCGCGCACGACGTAATCGCGCACGCGCATTGCCCGGTGCTGACGCTGCGCGCCTGAAGCGCAGCCAGAGCGAAGTCAGACCAATGCTCGGGGAGGCAATCTTCCTGTGGGGAAAGCCGCCTCGGGTGTCCAGGGGAGTGAAGCTCTACAGGCGCTGGAATCAGGTGCTCGCACGTCATAGAATCACAACAGCGTTTTGCCTGTGACGGCGAGGCCATGACGGTTGTACCAAAATCCACGACCGAACGTCTGCGCCTCACTTTACGTGGAGCCGTGCAGGGGGTCGGCTTCCGTCCGTTCGTCTATCGGCTCGCCACCGAGATGTCCCTGACCGGCTGGGTGCTGAATTCCTCGGCTGGCCTGGTGGTGGAAGTCGAAGGGCCCGCCGACGACCTGCGGCGGTTCGAAGAGCGCATCGAGAGCGAGCGCCCGAAGGCTTCCGTTGTGACCGCGCGCGAATCGGCGTGGATTGCGCCGGAGGGTTCCACCCAGTTCGAAATCCACTTGAGCGACTCCGGCACCAGCAAATCGGTCAACGTGCTGCCCGATCTCGCCACTTGCGCCGACTGCCGCGAAGAACTGTTCGATCCCGCCAACCGCCGCTTCCTGTATCCGTTTACCAACTGCACCAATTGCGGCCCGCGCTACACCATTGTCCGCGACATTCCCTATGACCGCCCCAACACGACAATGCGGGAGTTCGTCCTTTGCCCGCAGTGCCGCGAAGAGTATGAGAATCCCGCCAACCGGCGCTTCCATGCCCAGCCCAACGCCTGCCCGGTGTGCGGGCCGAAACTGGACGGCACCATCGAGCAAGTGGCCGAGGCTTTACGCAACGGAGAAATTGTCGCGCTGAAAGGCATCGGCGGCTTCCAATTTCTGGTCGATGCCCGCCAACCCGAGGCCGTGGCCCGTCTGCGTCAGCGTAAGCATCGCGAGGAAAAGCCCTTCGCGCTGATGATGCCGTCACTCGAAAGGGCGCGCGAGTATTGTGAAATCGCGCCAGCGGAGGTGGCTCTGCTCGAATCGCAGGCTGCGCCCATCGTTCTTCTGCAACCGAAACCGAATACCGATATCGCCTGGAACGTGGCGCACTGCTCTCCGTATCTGGGAGTGATGCTGCCGTATTCGCCGCTGCATCATCTGCTGATGCAGGAATGCCGCTTTCCTGTGATAGCAACCAGCGGCAACCGCAGCGACGAGCCCATCGCGATTGCCAACGAGGAAGCGACCACGCGCCTGAAAGACATCGCCGATCATTTCCTGATACACAACCGCCCCATCGTCCGCGCCTGCGACGATTCGGTGGTGCGATTGACCCGCGGGCGCGCCGGAATTCTCCGCCGCGCGCGCGGCTACGCTCCGCTGGGCGTTCGCGTGAGCCGCGATCTGCCGCCGGTGTTGGCCGTCGGCGGACATCTCAAGAACACCGTCGCCATCGCCGTGGGCCCCGACGTTTTTCTCAGCCAGCACATCGGAGATCTGGAAACGCTCGAAGCCCGCCAGGCGTTTGAACGTGCCATTGACGACCTGTGCCGACTGTATAGCTTCAAGCCGGAGGCGGTGGTCTGCGACCTGCATCCCGATTACGTTTCCACGCAGTGGGCGGAAAAGTCCGGCTTGCCGGTGATTCGCGTGCAGCATCATCAGGCGCACGTGGCCGCTTGCGCGGCTGAGAACCATCTGCAGGGCGACTATCTCGGCGTCTCCTGGGATGGCACCGGATACGGCCTCGACGGCTCGATCTGGGGGGGCGAGTTCTTTCGCGTGAGCGGGAGCCAATACGAGCGCGTGACGCATCTGCGTTCGTTTGGCCTACCGGGCGGCGATGCCGCAGTCCGCGAAGGCTGGCGCTCCGCCGCCAGCCTGCTGTTCGCCGTCCTCGGCGCCGAGGCTTTTGAGAGTGGAATGCAGAAGTTCCCGGGTCTCGCAACCCCGGCGAGACCCGGGGCATCCTCACTGTCTGACCACACGCAAAGTGGGATGCCCCACGTCTCGCTGCCTTTGCGAGACGAGGGAACCCGAGACGTGGGAACCGGAGAATCGAAAGCAGGGAAGCCCCGACGGGAAGGGACACAAGTTCGCACGATGCTGGAACGCAATATCAATGTTGTGCCGACCACCAGCGTAGGCCGGCTGTTTGACGCCGTCTCGTGCATCGCAGGGCTTGCCCGCGAGAGTCGCTTCGAAGGACAGGCCGCCATGCTGCTGGAGAATGAAATCAGCCGCATCCCGCCGCATGAGCGCAACGACGAGGCGTATCTCCTGCCGAAGGGAGACTGGGCGCCGCTGATCGCCGCGGTCGTGTCCAACCAGCGCACGGGAGTGCCGGCGTCAGTGATCGCCATGCGCTTCCACAATGCGCTCGTCGACTGGATCGTGGAAGTCGCGGAGCAGACCGCGGTGAAGCAGGTCGTTCTCAGCGGAGGATGCTTTCAAAACCGCTATTTGACCGAACGTGCCGCCCAGCAGCTTGAATCTCGCGGCTTTTCGGTGTATACCCACCAGAATGTGCCACCTAACGACGGCGGCATCGCTCTGGGGCAAGCCGTGATGGCGGGCGGCGCGTGAATGCAGAAACCAGAATGCAGAAGTTAGAATTCAGAATGCAGACGTAAGAACCATAGCAGAGCCATCAAGTGAGAAACTGCAGTAGCTCCGAGATCAGCCAGGAACCGATTTTCATTCTGCATTCTTACTTCTAACTTCTACATTTGCTGGCGAGAGGGGATCAACATTATGTGTCTTGCCGTTCCAGGCCGTGTCGTAGAGATCATCGACGGGGGCGACCTCGCCTTCCGCGTCGGCAAAGTCGACTTCGGCGGCATTCGCAAAGACGTCAATCTCGCCTACACGCCCGAAGCGGAAGTCGGCAAGTATGTTCTGGTCCATGTCGGCTTCGCCATCAGCGTGATCGACGAAGCTGAAGCCAAACGCGTCTTTGAGTATCTGGAGGAATTGGGCGCAGTGAAAGAGGAACTCGGTGAAATTCCTCAATGAATATCGCGATCCGCGGGCGGCCGAGCGGCTCTCCAGGCAGATCTGGAAAAAAGTCTCGCGCCCATGGACCATCATGGAAGTCTGCGGCGGACAGACTCACACCATCGTCAAAAGCGGCTTGGAAGATCTGCTGCCGCGCGAAATCACGCTGGTGCACGGCCCCGGCTGCCCGGTCTGCGTTACGCCCGTTGCGTTGATCGACAAAGCCGTCGCCATCGCCAAGCGCCCCGACGCCATCTTCTGTTCGTTTGGCGACATGCTGCGCGTACCCGGCTCGTCGAAAAGCCTGTTCGACGTGAAGGCGGAAGGCGCCGACGTCCGCATCGTCTACTCTCCGCTCGACGCGCTGAAGCTCGCGAAGGCGAATCCGCAAAAACAGGTGGTCTTCTTTGCCGTCGGTTTCGAAACCACCGCTCCCGCCAACGCCATGGCTGCCTGGCAGGCCGATCATGACGGTGTGGAGAATTTCTCGTTGCTGGTTTCGCACGTTCTCGTGCCGCCGGCAATGGAAGCACTGCTCAGTTCGGAAAGCTGCGTCGTCCAGGGCTTCCTCGCCGCCGGCCACGTCTGCACCGTCATGGGATTCGAGGAGTATCTTCCGATCTCAGACAAATACAAAGTCCCCATCGTCGTTACCGGCTTCGAGCCGCTCGACATTCTGGAAGGCATTCTCATGACGGTCACGCAGTTGGAAGAAGGCCGCCACCAAGTCGAGAACCAATATGCGCGCGCCGTCCGCCGGGAAGGGAACCGCCCTGCCCAGAAGACCATCGCCGAGGTGTTTGAGGTGAGCCCGCGCGAGTGGCGCGGATTGGGCGAGATTCCCGCCAGCGGATTTCAACTGCGCGGACGTTTCCAGAAATACGATGCCAACCGCCGCTTCCCGTACTCCGGCGAACCCGTTCATGAGTCGCCGGACTGCATCGCCGGACTGATTCTGCAGGGCATCAAGAAGCCGCACGAATGCCCGGCGTTTGCCGTAAAATGCACACCCGAGAATCCGCTGGGCGCCCCCATGGTATCGTCAGAGGGCGCGTGCGCGGCCTACTACCACTATGGCAGACGCCAAAACCTTTCAACTGAATTGCCCAGTCCCGCGGGTCGCTGACGACCGCATCGTTCTGGCGCACGGCGGCGGCGGACGCCTGACTCATCAGCTCATCGAGAAGATTTTCATCCCAGCGTTTGGCAATTCCATGCTGGAGCAACGCCATGATGGCGCGGTCTTTCCGGTAGCAGGGGCGCGCCTGGCGTTCACGACGGATTCGTTCGTCGTCCGCCCGCTGATTTTCCCCGGCGGCAACATCGGCGACCTTGCCGTCAACGGCACGGTGAACGACCTCGCCATGTGCGGCGCGCGGCCTTTATATCTGAGCGCGGGATTCATTCTGGAAGAAGGCCTGGAGATGGAAACGCTGCGCACCGTGGTCACGTCGATGCAAAGGGCCGCCGCCGCAGCGAATGTGAAACTGGTTACCGGCGACACGAAAGTCGTGGACAAGGGCAAGGGCGACGGCATCTTCATCAACACGTCCGGTATCGGAGTGATCGAAAGCCCAGGTCTCGCAAAGGCAGCGAGACCTGGGGCATCCCAAGTCAAGGAAGAAGGGGAAGAAAGGAAAGAAAGGGAAAAGGAGCATGGGATGCCCCACATCTCGCCGATTTTGCGAGATGTGGGAACCACGGAACCCGAGATCGGTCCCGCCTCCGTTCAGCCCGGAGACGTTGTGCTCGTGAGCGGAGACCTCGGTCGCCACGGCATCGCGATTCTCTCCGTACGCGAGGGCCTCGAATTCGAGTCTCCCATCCTGAGCGACTGCGCCAACCTCTGGCCCGCGGTTGAAGCTCTGCTCAAGGCCGGAATCGAAATCCACTGCCTGCGCGACCTGACGCGCGGCGGCCTGGCAACGACTCTGAACGAAATCGCGTCTGACCGCAATGTCTGCATCAAGCTGGAAGAAGCGCAGATTCCGGTGGATGAAGTCGTGCAGGGCGCTTGCGAGATTCTCGGTCTAGATCCGTTGTACGTCGCGAACGAAGGCCGCTTCGCCGCATTCGTTCCCGCTGTGCAGGCCGATCCCGCGCTTGAAGTGATGAAGAAAGTCGAAGTGTCGCAAGGCGCAGTCCGCGTGGGCAGAGTTGAAGAGACTCCCGGCCGCACGGTAGTCCTGCAAAGCCGCATCGGGGGCAACCGCGTCGTGGATATGCTCAGCGGGGAACAGCTGCCGAGAATTTGTTAAGGGCCGCGTTGTTAAAGCCAACCTTGGGGGGACGGCCATGAAACCTGCACTCGAGCATATCTTTCAGGCGCAATGTGCGCCAGATTTTCGAGGCCATCTGAAGTCCAGCCCGTCCCTGAGACTAACCAGATATTCCGTTGGCCTGGTGACAGTCCTCACCATTCTCCTCGCCAGTTGTGGTGGATCGGGTGGGAGTCAGCAAACCCAGCAACAGCAGGGTCAGCCGTTCACCGTGTCACCGTTGCTGCAGGCGCCGCTGCTCATGCCCGGAAATTCTGTGCAAGTTCCGATTGGCGTGGTTCAGTTCCCGGGGACGAGCGGGACGGTCAATATTAAGATCAGTGGACCGTCCGGTATCACCGTGACTCCCAATAGCCTCTTGGTCACTGCCTATGCGAGCCAACCCACCGTAACTCTAGCCGCGGCCAATCCGCTAGCGAGCGGCACCTACACCTACACCGTCACCAGCACCGATGGAAACATGACAACCAGTTCGATCATTGTCGCAAGCGTAGTGCAGCCACCTCCCTCACCCTCTCCTTTGCAAGCGAACATCTTGTATAGCTTCGGCACACAGGAGGGGCATCCAGGAGGACCGTTGGTCGCCGACAGTGCGGGTAATCTTTACGGCGTTGCAGGCTTGGAGATATACAAACTTTCTAACTCAAACGGCGCGTGGCAGGAGAGTGTGCTGTATACCTTTACCCAAGTCGATACGGGGCCATTGCCATGGGGTTCTCTGGTCATCGATGCCGCTGGCAATTTGTATGGTGTGACCACCAACGGCGGGTCAACGAATCCCAACTGCGGCCCGCCGGGGTGTGGAATGGTTTACGAATTGAGTCCCTCCGCGGCAGGCTGGCAACTCACCGTGCTGTACAACTTCCTGGGAGGGGCGGATGGCTCCGAGCCAGGCGCGGGTTTGGTTCTGGACAAAGCCGGCAACATCTACGGGACGACCGAGAATGGCGGGTATTCCAACGGTCCATGCTTTGGCGCATGCGGGACTGTGTTTACCTTGACACCCTCTCCATCCGGCTGGATGCACACAGTCATCTATGAGTTTCAGGGACTGACGCAAGGCTTCATGCCCAACAGCACTCTCGTTTGGGACCAACAAGGAAACCTGTACGGTACCACCCAGGGTGGTGGATATGAATCCTCAAGCCTGGGCGGAAACGCGACGTGTGACGGCGGCTGCGGGACGGTGTTCGAGCTCAGCAACTCCGGCGGCGCGTGGCAGGGACAGACGATCTACAGTTTCGCCGGCCTCGGAACCGATGGAGTTGATCCCAGAGGTGTTGTGATCGACTTGGCAGGCAATCTCTACGGAGTCACCAATCTCGGGGGCTTTAGCAGCCTGCAATGTGGCGGCTCGATCGGGAACGTGTTTGAACTCAGTCCCGCGGGCACCAGTTGGAACATCAGCCAGCTCTACTATTTTCTCGGTTGTAATCTCGGCTCCCAGCCTTGGAATTTGATTCTCGATGATGCCGGTAACCTTTATGGCACCGCGGGTGCAGGGCTTTCCGCATGCTCAAATGGAGGCTGCGGCGTGGTGTTCAAGCTGGCGGAGAACGCGCAACAATGGGGTATTACCGAGGTCGACGATTTTCCCGGTGGCGCCGGAGGGGAGGGGCCAGACTATGTGACGCTTGTCTCGGGAAAGCTCTACGGCGTGAGCGGAGGGGGCGGCGCGTCGAATATGGGGACGGTTTTCGAGATTACCCCGTAGAGTACCGGGAACAGGAACCATCGCCACGTGAGACGAATTACCGCGCGCTAGTTGCTCGCGCTGGCCTTACCCCTCCCACGGATTCACCAGCCTTACACCACACCCTTCGAACACATAGGGATTGCGCGTGGCCAGCGTGGCTCCGTGGACTCGCGTGATGGCCGCGATCTGCGCGTCGAATACGGATATGGGCTTGCCTTGCCGCCGGCGTGACGAGGCAATCTGCGAGAACACACGCGCGGCTCTGTCCTCAAATACAAGAATGTGATCCGCAAACACCACGCCGAACATCTTTTCGGCCCCCGTCCGCAGCACGTCGCGACGCCTGCTGGTAGAGACGAGTTCAAGGCCGTAAAGAATTTCCGCCATGGTGATGGCGGTGATGTGCAGGTCTTCGGCGGCCTGGTTGCTGAACCAGCGCAGAACGTGCGACTCCGGCGCAGGGCGCATCAGTTCAGTGATGACGTTGCTATCGAGGATGATCATCGGGAACGGAATTGTTGATTTTTGATTGTTGATTAAAACCCTCCGCTGCTCCGGAGTCCGGCTTTTCAATCAACAATCAAAAATCAACAATTCTCCGCGCCTCCGTGGTGACAACTCTCTATTCCTGTTCGCCGAGCCAAGCTGGATCACGCACGGGTTCGCGGGGAACGCGTTCCAGCTCCACGCCTCCCAACGGACCGAAAATCTCGCGGATGCGCTCGGCCAGATTCGCTTTTTTCTTCGCAGTCTGAGCCAGCACGCTTTTCAGAATCTCGCGCGCTTCCTGCTCCATGGATCGACCGTTCATGGCGGCGCGAACTTTCAGCTTGCGCTTGGTCGCCTCTTCCAGGTTGCGGATGGTAATGCTCGCCATGCCATCAATGATAGCACTGCAATCATTGATAGCGATGCAAAATTTTGCCGGCTGGACCTTCCTGGCGGGACGCGGCGTACCCTGGCAATCAACATGTTCCATTTTGGAGGTCCATGCAACTAATTGATTACACAATGCTTACTCCAGGTGACCCGAATCACCCCCAGCCGTGAGAATTATCACTGCCACTTCCCACTGGCGGAGGACAATGAATCACGGCATCATGTTCAAGTTGTACCTACGGAGGTAGGACTATGTCTGTAATGACACCCCCGGGGATTAAGGTTCCCGGGGATTATCTTGAAGCGGTAATGGTCAGTGTGAAAGCGAAGAATCCTGCCGAGCCCGAGTTCCACCAGGCGGTGCAGGAAGTGTTTGACTCTCTGCGGTTAGTTTTGGCGAAACATCCCGAATACCAATCGGCGCGGCTGCTCGAAAGAATTGTCGAGCCCGAGCGCGTGCTGATGTTCCGTGTGCCGTGGTTCGACGATCAGGGCAACATTCAAGTCAACCGCGGATTCCGCATTGAGATGAACTCCGCCATCGGCCCCTACAAGGGCGGACTGCGTTTCCATCCCAGCGTGAATCTCGGCATCCTGAAATTCCTGGCGTTTGAGCAGGTCTTCAAGAACTCGCTCACCACGCTGCCCATGGGCGGCGGCAAGGGCGGATCGGATTTCGATCCCAAGGGCAAGAGCGACAACGAAGTGATGCGCTTCTGCCAGAGCTTCATGACCGAACTCTGCCGGCACATCGGCCCCGACACTGACGTTCCTGCCGGCGACATCGGCGTGGGCGGACGCGAAATCGGCTACCTGTTCGGCCAATACAAGCGGCTGCGCAACGAATTCACCGGCGTCCTGACCGGCAAAGGCCTGGGCTGGGGCGGCTCGCTGATTCGTCCCGAAGCTACTGGCTATGGCTGCGTCTACTTCGCCAACGAAATGTTGAAGACGAAGAAAGACACGTTGGAAGGCAAGGTCTCCCTGGTCAGCGGCAGCGGCAACGTGTCGCAGTACACCATCGAGAAGCTGCTTGACTTCGGCGCGAAGCCGGTCACGGTGTCCGATTCCAACGGCGTGATTTACGATCCCGAGGGCATCGATCGCGAGAAGCTGGCATGGGTCATGGAGCAGAAGAACGTGAAGCGTGGACGCATTCGCGACTACGCCGACAAGTTCAAGAAAGCCATCTTCATGCCCACCGACATCAAGCTGGACCACAACCCGCTGTGGAACGTGAAGGCCGATTGCGCCTTCCCGAGCGCCACGCAAAACGAAATCACCGCGAAGGATGCGGCGAACCTGCTGAAGAACGGCATCAAGGTGGTTGCCGAAGGCGCGAATATGCCCTCGACGCTCGAAGCCACCAAGATGTTCCTGGAGCACAAGATCCTGTACGGACCGGCCAAGGCTGCCAATGCCGGCGGCGTGGCCACGTCGGGCCTCGAAATGTCGCAGAACAGCCAGCGGCTGAGCTGGACCCGCGAGGAAGTCGACGACCGTCTGCACAAGATCATGATTGCCATCCACAAGACTTGCTTCGAAACGGCCGAGAAATACGGCACGCCCGGCAATCTGGTGAACGGCGCCAACATCGGCGGCTTCGTGAAAGTGGCGAACGCGATGCTGGATCAGGGCTTGGTGTAGTCAGTTTTGTTCATGTAGGGGCGGACGCATTCGTCCGCCCCCTTTTGTTTTATGGAACTGAAATAGGTTACGACGCGGGATTATGATTAGCCTTTAAACGCCATGTCCCTGATGCGCACCACCGAACCCATTCTCGACGCCGAAGAGCGCTTTGAAGGCTTCGAGAACCTGATGCCGTTTCGCGTGCAGAACATTCTGCTGGTTTCGAGCCTGTACGACTCGTTCATCCTGCGCGAAGACGGGCGATTGAACGAACTGCTCATCGACGAGTCGCATGAGCTGAGCCTGCGGCAGATTCCCACGATTACGCATGTGTCGAGCTGCGCCGAAGCGCTCGACCTGGCGAAATCGGACCCGCAATTCAATCTGATCGTGACCAACCTGAATGTGGGCGACAGCAATGCCGCCGACCTGGCGCGGGAGGTGCGGCGCGCCTCGCTGGACGTTCCGGTGGTGGTGCTGGGCTACGACTATCGCGAGATCAAGAACTTCGTGGCGCGCAATCCCGCCACCGACATCGACCGCGTGTTTCTGTGGCAGGGCACGGCGCGCATTCTGATCGCCATCGTCAAGTACGTCGAAGACAAGCGCAACGTGCTGCACGATACGCGCGCCATGGGCGTGCCCGTGCTCTTGGTGGTGGAAGACAACATCCGCTACTACTCGTCGTTTCTGCCGGTGATTTATACCGAGCTGATCAAGCAGTCGCGGCGGGTGATTCAGGAAGGCCTCAACGTAGCGCACAAACTGGTGCGCATGCAGGCGCGGCCTAAGATTCTGCTGGCCTCCAATTTTGAAGACGCCGCCGAACTCGTGGAGAAATACCGGGACTACATTTTTGGGCTGGTTTCGGACGTGGAATTTCCCTGGGAGGGGAAGCTCAATCCCGACGCGGGATTCGAGCTGGCGCGGCTGGTCAAGAGCCTGGCGCCCGATGTGCCGGTGGTGCTGCAGACCAGCCGGACGGAGTTTCGTCCGCGGGCGCATGACGCCGGCTACAGTTTCCTGCAGAAGCGCTCGCCAACGCTGCTGGCGGAACTGGGAGACATTCTGACGGAGTCGTTTGGCTTTGGCGATTTCGTGTTTCGCCTGCCCGATCAGCGTGAGGTGGGACGCGCCAAAGATCTGAACGAACTGGAAGAAACGCTGGCGAGCTTGCCCGCCGACAGCCTGATGTATCACGCGCAACGCAATCATTTTTCGCATTGGCTGATGGCGCGCACCGAATTTGCCCTGGCGGCGAAACTGCGGCCGCGCAAGGTTTCCGATTTCAACGGCCCCGAGCATTTGCGCCGTGATCTGATCGATTCCATCAGCGACTACCGGCGCGAGCAGAACGAGGTGCTGATTGGCGATTTCAAGGCCGATACGTTCCATTCCGCGCAATCGAGTTTTCTGCGCATCGGCTCGGGATCGCTGGGGGGCAAGGCGCGCGGGCTCGCCTTTGTGCGGCATTTGCTGCGCACGCGGCGTATTGGGCGGCGGTTTCCGGGAGTGCGCATCGCGGTTCCGCCGGCGGTGGTGCTGGCCACGGATATGTTCGACCAGTTTCTGGCGGAAAATCAGTTGAGCGACTTTGCGCTGCATTGCGACGACGATGCGGAAATTCAGCGCCGCTTTTTGGCCTCGCCGCTGCCGCTGGAACTGCACCAGAACTTGAAAGCGTTTCTGGAGGAAGTGCGCTATCCGCTGGCGGTGCGGTCTTCCAGCCTGCTGGAGGATTCGCAGTATCAGCCGTTCACCGGCGTGTATGAAACGTTCATGCTGGGCAATCAGCAGGTGAACCTGCAGACGCGGCTGGACGAATTGGCGGAGGCGATCAAGCGCGTCTATGCATCGACGTTCAGCCGGCACGCCAAGGCGTACGTGCGGGCCACGCCGTATCGCCTGGAAGAAGAGAAGATGGCGGTGATTCTGCAGCAGGTGGTGGGCCGGTTGCATGGGCAGCGGTTTTATCCGGATTTTTCCGGTGTGGTGCGGTCGCACAATTTCTATCCGGTCGAGCCGATGACGTTCTCTGACGGCATCGCGGCGGTGGCTCTCGGCTTGGGACGCACGGTGGTGGATGGCGGCAAAAGCATCAGCTTTTGCCCTCGCTATCCGCGCAATCTGCTGCAGTTTTCTTCGGTCGAAGATATTCTGGCGAACACGCAGACCGAGTTCTGCGCTCTGGAACTGAACGGCGTGCCGCATGGAGGAGGCCCGGGGCATTTGCACGAAACGCGCTATGGGCTGGACGTGGCCGAGGCCGATGGCACGCTTAATCTGGTGGCGTCGACGTATTCGCCCGAGAATGATGCCGTGTATGACGGGATGAGCCGGCCGGGGCCGCGGGTGGTGACATTTGCGCCCGTGCTCAAGCACAATCTGTTTCCCCTGGCGGCGATTCTGGAGCACCTGGTGCGGGCGGGCGAAGATGCGCTGGGCAATCCGGTGGAGATTGAATTCGCAGTGCGGCTGCCGCGGTCTGAATCAAGTAAAGAGGCCTACAAAGAAGAAGCGGCGGAGTTCGGCTTCTTGCAGATTCGTCCGCTTACCGTGGCGCGCGATCATCAGGACCTGACCATTGGCGAGGTCGATCCCGCGCACCTGCTCTGCGACAGCACCAAGGTTTTGGGCAACGGGCGCATCGAAAATCTTTGCGACATTGTGGTGGTCGATTCGCACCGCTTCGAACGCAGCCGCAGCCAGGAAGTGGCCCGGGCCGTCGCACAGTTCAATGCCAGGCTGGGCGCGGAGAATGTGCCGTACTTGCTGATTGGCGTGGGGCGCTGGGGATCGAACGATCCATGGCTGGGCATTCCGGTGGAGTGGGACGAAATTTCCGGGGCGCGCGTGATCGTCGAGGCGGGGTTCCGCGATTTTCGCGTCACGCCGTCACAAGGCAGTCATTTCTTTCAGAACCTGACCGCGTTTCAGGTGGGATATTTCACGGTGAATCCGGATGCCGGTGAGGGAACGGTTGACTGGGCGTGGCTGGCGGAGCAGGACGCGGTCGACGAGCAGGGATGCGTGCGACATCTGCGCCTGCCACAGCCGATGCGCGTGGTGATGAACAGCAAGACCAGCCGGGGAGTGATTTTCAAGCCGGAAGGAAATTGATCTTACCTCTCCCAAGGGGAACCGGGTCCAAAATTTGTCCGAATCAGACCTAAACGGGATGCCCCATGTCTCGCTGATTTTGCGAGACGTGGGAACCACGATAGGTTGGACCTGCGAAAGACTCGAATCAAAGGAGCCTTGGACAAACCCCAAGCCGATGCTACCGGCGCCGAGCGGCAACCGCTTTCCCGTTCACCACCAACGACAAGCCGCAAATCCTGCCCCACACGTCGAAGTCGAAGTCCACATAATTACTGCCGACGCCGTCAATCATGAACCTCTTCGGCGACACCGGCGTGAGCGGGACGCTCGCCCGCTGCGTCACACCCAGAGCCAGATGATTATCTTCAATGCGAATCGAAATTGCCGCCGGCGGCGAGTGCGAGACGTATTCCCCGACATAGGGATCGAGTTGGAGAAAAGCGGAACGTCTTGGTGCTGCCTCCGGACGAACTTGCTGCCCCCAATCGGTACCAATCTCCCGAATATGCAAGTTTAGGACGTGACTCCAGCTATAACGGATGGCGAACACAGTCATGCAAAACAGAAGCAGCGAGAGGACCGCGCCGTTCAGGATCGCCGATGCACGAGGCCGGAACGTATCGAACGTTCCGAAGGACGGAATATGGTCTGCCGTCGGAGCAGGCTGAGGAGCAGCGGGCAGTTCGCTGCCGGCGCTTGGTCGTAGTACCCATTGCCGGAACAACGAAAAAATGCTCTCCAGTATTAGACCGAGCCCGGGCTGCATTCCCTTTTGTTGATCGAAGATGTAGAGCATCTCGTCGCCGAAGCGTCGGCGAAAGCTCGGGGGATGTAAACGCACGACGCAACGATACAAGCGCCTAAGCATCATGCCCTCCTGGGATTTGGCAGTCGCAGTCGCGAGCGTGCCTCGCGGACCACCTCCGCCAAGCGCGCAGTCTCAACTCGGAGGACATCTCGCCCGGCATCCGAGAGTCGGTAGTAGCGCTTGCGAGGGTCGTCATCTCCCCGGCGCGGCCCCAGTTCCTGAACCCACCCGCACCCGATGAGCCTGCGCAGATTGTCGTACAGGGTGCCGGGACCGAGTTTGTAGACTCCCTCAGATTGCCTAGCGATTTCCTGCATGATGCCATACCCATGAAGGTCTTCCCCAGCCAGAGCCAGAAGGATGTGAAGGGCCGCCGCAGACAAGGGCAAATACGAATCGGAACGTTCGGTCATGGTCGGGGACAGATATATCGGAATCCGAGCTAATTGTCAAATCGCTTTCCCCGACACTACCCTTCGATCAACATGCAGTCGCTGTGGGGGTAGAAGCGGAAGGAAATTCTGGGAGAATACGGACGTCAGCTAACCCGAGCGTGGCTTCTTTTCCCTATCGGGCAGAGAGCTGTGGCTCACGTACTTCCGGACCCGGATCTGGACGCCTTTGATGCGCCATTTCTTGCTTGTGATCACAAGTTCGTCTCCTTGTAGGACGAAGTGGACTGGGTCGCCATCGCGGATACCGAGAGCCTTACGCCAAGCAGCGGGGATGACCATGCGGCCGCGGCTGTCGACTCTTAACTTAACTTCCCGCGGTATCGAATCATTCCATAATTTGGCCATTTGAAGCATAGATCGGCATTTCTTTCGCCCTATTTAGTGAGAGTCTGCCAGGCTCCCAGGTCTCGCAAAACCGGCGAGACCTGGGGCATCCCAGTAACGTTGTGGCAGGTGATTGGTAAACCTGGAACCGGGATCAGCCCAACGAGGTTGCAGCACATCGTTCTGTGATCCCAATCACAGCCTATCCCCAGTGACTCCGAACACAATCGACCAGTCTGCCGTAACGGCCATTTTTGGCCCGGGAGCGCTTGTGTTCAAAATCATCCACGCCGAA
>Ga0187782_10001170_pt1 | contig 18760 bp, 16 predicted proteins | sample 0715_SJ02_MP15_2_FD_132454 | JGI IMG/M metagenome (GOLD analysis project Ga0187782, IMG submission 132454) | Tropical peat soil microbial communities from peatlands in Department of Meta, Colombia - 0715_SJ02_MP15_20_MG | ecosystem: Environmental > Terrestrial > Soil > Wetlands > Peat | place...
ACTTCGGCGTGCAAACTACATGGAATCAATATTTTTGCATGGGTCAATGCGAAAAAAATTCGGGGCTATGGCGTTAGAAACTGTCTCCTATCCTTGTCGGCTTGAATGGAACTTGGAACGTGGCCTCGATGTCAACCGGGGCGCCATTTCTTGTGGCGGGTTCGAATCTCCACTGCAAGAGGGCTTCGGAGGCGAGGCGGTCGAGGCGGTCGTTGACGCTGCGGAGAACGCGGACGTCGCCGACAGTGCCGTCGGCGTGGATGATGGCGTAGAGGATCACCGTACCAGCGACGTTTTGGCGCATCAGCTGAGTGGGGTAGCCGGGATCGACTTTGCGTGTAGCGTTCGGCTGCGTGAGATCGGCAGCCGGGGTGGCGGCAGCGTTGTCGCGCCGCCCGTCGGCATCCCGCTTGAGCTCGGCAAAGCGGACGATCCAGCTTCCCCCGGCGGAATTCAGGTTCGGCAGGTTGAGCGTGAGTGAGTAGAACTTGCGGTTGCCGAAGACAGCGCGCTCGGCCGGGGACAGCTTGGCGGGATCTTCGGGTTGCATGGTATGCGGGACAACCATACGGGGGGCGCCGGTCACGCGAGGCGGCCGGACGCTGGCGGTGAGATTGGGATTGACAGGACTCGTCGTTCTAGTTGCAGGATCGCCTGCAACGGGTGAGAATCCCGGTGCGCTTCCGACGTAGAGGCCTGACGGCAGATCGGAGGTTTGCTTCGAGTTTCCCCCAGCTTCACTTCCTGTAGGGCCGCCGGAGGCAGAGCCTGGCGCGCCGGAAGCTCCGCTGTGCCCCTCAGGCGTAGCGGCGAATGCGCCGCGGCGGTTGCCTGGCGGCGGATCGGGAGCGGCAAGTGCGGGATGAAGATTGAGAGCGACCACGCGTCCGGGGCTGCCCCGGGGACTGGCTGAAGAGCTTTCAGCAGACAGCGCGGCTGGAGGCGGAACAATTATGGGGGCGGCGGTGAGAGCAGAAGATCGGCCTCCGGGTATGGCGCGCTGCTCGGAGACGGCGAGCTGAGGAGCAGGGTTGATGACGGCGGCGCGGCCGATGTTGAGGTCGCCGAGCGTGCGTGTGGGGGAGGACTCCGCGCTGGCTGGCGGCGCGATGACGGAGGGCTGGGGCGCACCGAAAGCGGCGAACGAACGGGAAACGCGGATATCAGACGGCGGCGCGACGACTTGTGCTGGCAAGGTAAGGGCCGTGCGGCGGCTGGGTTGCGTGGCCTCGGGAGGCGGAGGAACGACGGCGTTGGTCATTCGCGGATTGATGCGGGTAATCTCGGCGGCGGGCGTGACGGGAACATCGGGAATCGCCAGCCGGGGTTTCTGGCGCACATCCGACCAAGCGACGATGTTGGGCAGTGAAACGTCGGTTTTTAGTTTGACGCTGGGCGGCGTGACGATGGTCTGCGATCGATTGTCGGCTTCACGTGGTACTGAAATTATGGGCTGGCGCGCGAGTTCCGGATCCGCCTTGCGCGGCCGATTTGCGGGTGACGTGCGAGTGTCGATTGCGGGCAAATATTCGGTGCGTGCGTAGTAGACCACGTGCGAGCGGTCGAAGACCGGGCCGGGCGCGATTCGGGGCGGCAAAGCTAGAAAGCGGGTGGTCCCCACGAGCAGGATGAGGACCAGAAAGTGACAAGCGCCCGACTCGAAGAAGGCATACCAGGGAAATTCCCGCTTGACGAAGACGTCGTGCCAAAAGGCTGCTGGAGCGGAGCGAAGCTCAAGTGGCCGGTGGCGTGGCGGAAAAATCAGGTCGCGCAGGTTGCCGAAAAAGACCCGCGGCCAGGACGGCAGCTCCACCAGCAGCCGGGGAACAGGCGTAGTCTCCGGCTTCTCGGCTTCGGGAGGGACTGCGGACATTTCCTTATAGTAGATGCGGGGGCGGGCGAAGGTATAGCCGGTAGGACCCGAGACAACGTTTATAATTTGTGTTTTCGGCTTACCGCCGCAATTCCTACTGTAAGGACTTACTTTGCTCGATTTTCTGGGAGATTTGCGACGCACTCACATGTGTGGGACACTGCGCGCCTCCGACGCTGGCAAGCAGGCCGTGCTCATGGGATGGGTCAACCGCCGGCGCGATCACGGCAGCCTGCTTTTTATTGATCTGCGCGACCGCACCGGCATCAGTCAGGTTGTGTTCAACGCCGAAGGCAATGCCGCCATGCACGATAAGGCGGGAACTTTGCGCAACGAGTACGTCATCGCGGTGATTGGCACGGTGAAGCTGCGCGATGCCGACACGATCAACCCCAATATGCCGACCGGTGAGGTCGAACTGGTCGCCGAAGAGATTCGCATTCTGAACGAATCGAAGCTGCCGCCGTTTTTGCCCTCCGATACCGCGCTGGCCAACGAAGAGACGCGCCTGAAGTACCGCTACATCGATCTGCGGCGCGAGGTCATGCAGTTCAACATCGAGACGCGGCACAAAGTCGCGAAGGCGATCCGCGATTATCTTTCGTCGCAGGGATTTTTCGAAATCGAAACGCCGTTCATGACGCGCTCCACGCCCGAAGGCGCGCGCGATTATCTTGTGCCCAGCCGCGTGCAACCCGGCACGTTCTATGCCCTGCCGCAGTCGCCGCAGCTCTTCAAGCAGATTCTGATGATTTCCGGCTTCGACAAATATTTTCAAATCGTGCGCTGCTTCCGCGACGAGGACCTGCGCGCCGACCGCCAGCCGGAGTTTACCCAGATCGATCTGGAAATGACCTATCCGCAGGCCGAGCGCGTTTGGGAAGTGGTCGAGGGATTTCTGCAGGCTGCGTTTCGCGCCACAGGCGAAGAAATTCAAACTTCGTTTCCGCGCATGGATTACGACGAAGCCATCCGCCTGTACGGCATCGATAAACCGGATCTGCGGCTGCCGCCGTTCATCGACGCTCGCGATTGCTTCACCGCGCAAAACTTGCAGGAATTGGCGATCAACGCGAATCTGCCGGTGATCGCCATCCGCACGCCCAAGGTCGGCGAGCTTTCGCGCAAGGAACGCGACGACATCAAGCCCATGTTCCACTCGAAGGGCGGAGCGCGAGTTTACGAAGATTTCAAGCGCATCGCGAATAAGTATCCCGAGGCCGCGGCGGCAATTGCGAAGAAGGCTGGCGCGGAAGAGGGCGATTTGATTGTGCTCGTCGCCGGATCGGCGCAGGCGGGTCCGCAGACCGCGCTGCCGGCGCATCGCAAGGTCACGCCTGCAGAGCTTTCGATCTACGCCTCGGCTGGCTTGCTGCGGCTGGCGCTTGCGCAGAAATATGCCGACCGCCACGGCATTTTCAAGAAAACCGGCGATCCAGCCAAAGACTACCGCTTCCTGTGGGTCACGAACTTTCCCATGTTCGAGTGGGATGAAGGCGAGAAGCAGTGGATGGCGGCGCATCATCCGTTCACCTCGCCGCATGAAGAAGACATGGGGCTGCTTGACGTGCTGCGCGAAGGGTCCGACGGAATAAAAGACCCGCAATCGCCGCTGAGCGCGGTGAGGGCGCTGGCTTATGACGTGGTGCTGAACGGCACTGAGCTGGGCTCGGGATCGATTCGTATTCATCGTCAGGATATTCAGCGCAAGATTTTTCAGGCGCTGGGCATGAGCGACGAAGAAGCCCGTTCGCGCTTCGGATTCTTTCTGGAAGCTCTGGAGTACGGCACGCCGCCGCATGGAGGAATTGCGCTGGGCCTCGACCGAATTGTGATGATCCTGGCCGGCGCCGAAAGCCTGCGCGAAGTCATCCCGTTCCCCAAGACCGCGCGGGCTGTTGATCTGATGGTGGACGCCCCGACGCCGGTCAGCGAACGGCAGTTGCGAGAGTTGGGGATTTCGGTGAAGAACTGAGGGATTGAGCGGTCACCGAGCGCTAACGCCCCGCTGTTGTCAATCATCTGGCCCGCCGCGTCCGAACGCTCTTATAATCAGACGCTGCAACTCACCATCGCCTGCAAATCTGCATACGAGGGTAGAAACGCCGTCATGAAGATTCGCGAAATTGTTTTAGCACTGATAATCGGCACGACCTTGGCCGCGGCCCAGCATGGTTCTGCGCCTGGCGGCTACTTCCCCTCGGGGTATGCCGGTGATACATGGAGCGGTACTGTGACCGCCGTCAATCCTGATACGCGGGAAATCGTACTGAGCTACAAAGGCAAGAACAAAGACGAAACTTTCCATGGCATTTTGCAGACGGGCTACAAACGAACCGGCGCAGACGGTAAGCCCTTCGAAGTGGACATGGCCAACATTCCCCTTGGGAGCTACATGGTCGCCTATTACATGGAGAAAACCAAAAAGGTGGACGGCCAGAAGATCAAGTACTACGAAATTTTCCGCTTCGACTGGTATCCGGCGAAGCCGAAGTGATCTGCCGTTTTCTGCAAGCCCGCCGCCCCTTGTAACTGTTGACAAATCGCGATTGCACTCATTGCCCCGGGCAGCGTGCCGCTAGCACCGAACCGTCAGCTATATTGTGCACCGAGCTTGTTAGCCAGCGATTGGCTTCGTGCCGGCCGCGCAACCGCAGCTTCAAGTAATTGTCGGTGAGGCATTCAGTGAACTCGCCGTCCTGGTCGCTGCCAATCACATTCAGTGTGATCGCTTCCACCATTCTGCCGATGAAACTGCGCATGAAGGCCAGCTTCTTCTCTGCCCCGAGTTCGCGCAAGATGCGATTCCGCTCGCGCGCCACGTGCACCGGGACTTGATTCTTCATCTCTGCCGCGGGCGTGCCCGGGCGGGCTGAATAGGTGAAGACATGCAGGTAAGTGAGTGGCAGGTCTTCGATTATGCGCCGCGTGGCTTCGAATTCGGAATCAGTTTCGCCGGGGAAGCCGACCATCACGTCGGCACCGATGGCAGCGTCGGGCATGGCGGCGCGAATCTTCTCGATTCTCTCCCGGTAATGCCAGGGGCGATACTTGCGGTGCATGCGGCGCAGGACTGCGTCGCTGCCGGACTGCATGGGCACGTGGGCGTGCTTGGCGATGCGGGGCGAGGAGGCGACGAGCGCGATCAGTTCGTCGGACCAGTCCATGGGCTCGACCGAAGAAATCCGCAGCTTCTCGAGAGTGGTCTCGTCAAGAATGGCGCGAATCAGGTTGCCGAGAGATGGAGGCGAGCTTCGCTCGCCCGGACAGCCGAGAGCGGCTGTCCCTACATGGACCTTGGACGTTGGACCTTGGACGTTAGACCTTTGCTCAGGGTATCCCGCGGTTTTGCTAAGGTCGAAGGTCCAAGGTCCATAGTGCAGATCCCGTCCCCAGCGGCCGAGATTGATTCCGCTGACCACGACTTCGCGATATCCCGCTGCGACCAAAGTGCGGACTTCCTCAAGGATGCGGCTGGGCGGCAGTGAGCGGCTCTGCCCGCGTACGAACGGGATCACGCAGAACGAGCAACGATTATCGCAGCCATCTTGCACTTTCAGGTTGGGGCGTGTGCGTTCGTTGGCGGCGTCGAAGACCGGGGCGGCCAGCAGTTCGGTGTGGGCGAAAATGTCGGAGACGAAGATCGAGCTTCCCGCGTCCGGCTTCCGGCTTTCGCCGTGAACTGTCAGGTCCGCCAGCGATATGAATCCTGTAGACGCCTCAGGGGCTGACGCCCCGTTTGTTCCGGCAAGCTCTTTCGCAGCGCTGGAAGCGCTGCGCCACCCAAGGTCTGAACCGTTAACAATCTCCGCCAACTGATGCTTGTGCGAATTGCCGACCACCAGGCTCACGCCCGGCAGGGCTGCGATTTCCTGGGGCGCACGTTGGGCGTAACAGCCTGTAACGACGATTTTGGCCTGGGGATTCTTGCGTCGCAGGCGGCGAATGGCGGCGCGCGCGTCCTGGTCTGCACCCGCGGTAACGCTGCAGGTGTTGAAGACGACGAGCGAAGCCTCGGCGGCGGTGGGGGCGCGGCTCAGGCCACGATCCTCAAACTGGCGTTCGAGCGCGGCGCCATCGGCCTGGGTGGCGCGGCAGCCGAAGTTTTCGACAAAGAATCCGGGCACGCTCTATGGTACCGCAGCGAGTCGCGCGCTGCGCCGAGATGGCTAGGCCGAAACCTCGGCTCGCCGGGCCATGAAGCAGTCCCGGCAAAACACGGGGCGGCCTTGCGTCGGTCGGAAAGGAACCGTGGTTTCTTTTCCGCAGCCGGAACAGGTGGTATGGGTCACGACCTTTTCCGTGAAAAGGCTGTGCTCGGCAGGCCGACCGCCCAGCTCGGCCCGTTTCTTGTTCTTGCAGGCCTTGCAGCGCTTGGGTTCGTTGCGGAACTGCTTGTCGTGGAAAAAACTCTGTTCACCCGCCGTGAAGAGGAAATCGACACCGCAGTCGATACACTTCAGCAGCTTATCCTGGAATTCCATTCAGGGCTCCTTCATCCCGCCTCCGCGCGCACGCCCTCGAAACACACGGCGGCAACGGCGAAGATGCAGGTTGCTTGCTACGCCCCCTCAAGACTGCCCCAAGACTCGGCCCGCCACGCGTTTTGGAGTCTACGTGGGTACTGCTCAATGATTCGACGCACCGGGGGAACGGTGACCGTCGATGGTTCGCTGGCTGCTCAACCCTGGTGAGGGCCAGTTTTGAGCGGAGCCGCTCCAGGACAGCGGCTCCTGCCAGCTCGATGCCTGCGTTACTCCTGTTCCTTGCGCGTCTTTTTGCGTGCGCGCTTGCGGGCGAGAGCCGCCTTGACGCGTTTCTTTTCGCCCGGTTTCAGGTAGAAGGAGTGGCGCTTCACTTCTTTGATAATGTCTTCCTGCTGCACTTTGCGCTTGAAGCGGCGCAAAGCGTTTTCAAGAGATTCGCCCTCTTGCAGCCGAACTTCTGCCAATCTTACACACCTCCAGACTGGTCCCAGTGGACTGTATAGTTATGTCAAGAAACGGCTGACAAGTCAAGAAAACCTCGCAATCTGGATAGAGAGCTTCCGCACTTGAGGGACACGGGCAAGGGCGGTCTAGTAGCCTAACAGACTGATTCGGCGTTGGTTACGTGGATCGGATCGGCCAGGAAGAAAAGGAAAATGGCGCTCGGCCAAAGCTGCAGGAACAGCCGGTTCAGTGAGAAGCGCAGGTGCCAATAAAGATCGTAAGGAGTGATCAGGTAGATGACGAAATAACCTGCCAGAGTCAGGAGCAGGGCGAGGATTAGGAAGCCGCCTTCTGGTTTTTGTTCCCGCTTCGCTATAGTGCCTGCAGCAAAATGGAGACCTGCGAGCAAGAGAGTTCCTGGGATGTAAGCCCATTCTCCAAAACGCAGGAAGTCCTTGCCATACCACTTGAGAGTGATCCAATAACGCGCGGGGATGGCCAACTTGTGCAGGGCGCTTTGGTCGGCAAACAGCTCGCTGGGGGGAGCGATGGAGTGCTTGAACCAGATCATCAGCAGCAGAGCTGGAGCGAGCGAAATCGCCAGAACCAGCAAAGATCTCCAACCCCGGTCGCGACGGAGGACAGCCAGCAATCGCGCGAAGATGATCGAGAGCGCGAACAGTACGCCTTCGTTCTTAGTGCAGGCCGCAAAGCCTGCGGCTAGACCCGCCAGGACGAGCCAACCCAAGTTTCGCGCTTCAGCGGACGACCAGTCGTATATCGCCAGGAGTGCAATCGCGGCCAAGAAATAAAAGGACAGAGGAACGTCCGCATATTGTGCTGCGCTCTGCTCTACAAAGAAAGGGGTGGAAAGCAACGTGAGGCCGCCGAGCATGGCGGCAGTGCTGCCGCGGAGCGACAGAAGCGCCGAGATCAGCAGTGCAACGGTGCTGAAGGCGAACACCACGCCGAGCGCGGCTGGCACCAGTTGATTTTCGTGCCCGAGATAGGTCCAAAAATGTGCGATGCCGGCGGGGAGAAGAGGAGGATAATCCGGATGAGACCAGGGGAGCAGTGCACTGAAGCCGTCGCGCCAGTGGCTGCCCCCGCGAAACAGAAAACGGGCGTGCAGGTTCCAGATGGCGAAGGCGTCCCAGCCGTCGCCATGCGGGTGGGCGATCGCGCGGCGGATTGTCGCGTAAAGTGCGGCTAACAGCACAGTCACAAACGAAGCGGTGATCACGCGATGAAACCACGGCGGAGAGAGCTTGTCCCGATCCGGAGTTTTCTGAACGTCCGCAGCAGCGATGCGCCTTCTCAGGCACAACCAGGCAACCGTGAGCATTGCGAGGACGACCAGATCTGCAAGGAAAAGATGGTCGAATCCGCATACCCGTGACAGGAAACAGACGAGCGAGAAGCCTCCCACACCGAAGCCGACCGACAGCGACAGCCGCAACAGCCAATCAGCGAAGTGCCGGCAGAGAACCGGCGAAGCCAGAGCGACGATCAGATAGCCGGTCGCCAAGCATAGGACTGCTGGCAGGACGAGCACCATTTACTTCGCGTCCTTGTCGCGGGAGCGATTGCGGAGAAGCAGGAGGCCGTTACCGAAATCTGTTATGAGTTGCAGGTTCGGCGGGAAACTCGCAGGCTTCGCCGTGGGAAAGTTGCCGATAACGAACGGATGATTCAGGGAATGCTCGACGATCAGAGGCGCAAGCGCATATTGCGCGAGATAGTAGTCGGCGGTGCCGGTGTTGCCGGACTCTCCGAGGTAGCCAAGGACGCCGGTTGCTGGAAGCGCGGCTTTCACCGCGGCAAAGCGTTGGTCGGAGCGTTGCGCAACGTCGTCGCTGGCGGGAGTCGTTGCGTGCATGAACAGCCGCGCGGACGAAGCGAGACAGCAGAGCGTAAACACCAAGACCGCGGTAGCGGTTCTGCCCGCAGCGCGCTGAGGCGTTGGTTTTTCGTCCATCGGCGAAACTCCGCGAGCATTATACGTCGTCGCCGAAGCATTCCCTGCCCGGCCTAGAAGATCAGCTTCATCGACAACTGCACTTGCCGCGGAGCGTAGGCGGCGTTGGGCTTCATGAAGTTCGCGGGCGATTCATAGTAGCCGGGATATTCGGCCAGTCCGGTGGTGACGTAGCTTTGCACAAACGTGCTCGCCGAATTCACCAGGCCGTTGGAAGTGATGGTGACGCGCTGATTGTCGCGGTTGAACAGGTTGAACGATTCGGCGGTGAGGTCGAGATGGTAGTGTTCGTGCAGCTTGAGGGTGCGAGTGAGACGCAGATCGACGGTAGCATAGTCTGGCCCGGTAAAGGCGTTGCGGCTGTAGCCCGGGAGACGATCGTTGTCGTAATTGCCATCCTGGTTGGGGTCCCCGTTCACGGTGGCGCTGAACGGGCGCCCTGAGCCGTAGTTGACGACCGTCGAGATTTTCCAGTCGTTGAAGAGCCGTCCCAGCGACTCGTGGCCGCGATGAAACGGCCGGGGCTCGGCCGAAACGGCGACGACCAGCCGTTGGCGCTGATCGGTGACACTCGGTCCGCGTTCAGCGCTTGGGTTGTAGGCATTCTGTACCGTGGCGGGCTGGCCCGCGACGAGCGCGTCCTGGCCGTCGTCGATGGCGTGGGCGAAAGTGTAGGAAAGCCGTACATAGGTGCCGCGCGAGACGCGGCGATTCAGCGAGAGGGTGGCGCCGTTGTAGTAACTCGAGGCTGCGCTCTGAAATTCGTCGATCGATCCCAGTTGCGCGATGGGCCGTCCCAGCGGATTGATGCACGGCGGAAACGGGCAGGTCAGCGACTGCGTGAACTGCCATGTGGCAAAGGAATCGACCGTGTAATATCCGCCCTGGAAAATCGAGCCCGTGGAATCGAAGATGGGGTAGGTGAGCGCCACCGGCGGCGGAAGATTCACGTCGAGCGCGCGGATGAGATGTTCGCCGTGCACGGTGAGAAACGAGAGCGACAGCGTGGTACGGTCGGCGACTTCTTTCTCGAATGTGAGGCTGGCTTGTTGCACACGCGGAGTGACAAAGTTTGGGGCGAATGCGGAGACTTCATTGGTCACGCCCTGGGTGAATCCGGCGGGCAGCGCGCAAGTCGCAGCATAGAGCGGACAGCTCACCAGCGGATTGGGATACGTTGGAAAGACCTGGTGGTCGTAGTAGTTACTGTTGTTGAGAAACACCTGCGCGTCGCTGATGCCGTTTTCCGTTTGCACCACGGAGTTGTAGATCTGCGGAATGCGTACGAAAAAGATGCCGTATCCGGCGCGCACCACAAGCGGACGATGATCGCCGAATGCGTAGGCGAGTCCTGCGCGCGGCGCAAAGTTATACGGCTTGAGCGGAACTTTGCCCGAAGGTGGAAACAGCGGATTGGAAATGAGTCCCGCTTTAGAGAATGTCTGCAAGTCCCAACGTACGCCGAGGTTCACGTTCAGCCGCTCCGTGAGGCGAACCGTATCCTGGGCGAACGCGGCGTATTCGTTGGTGTTGGGATTGGATGTCGCGCTGCCAAAATTCTGCAGATAGTAGTGCGGAACTTCGTGGGCGTAGGCGCGCAGAGGAGTGAGTTCGAGTCCCTCTTCCTGCGGTTGAAACGAATAGGGATCCACCTTGATGGGATAGAAAAGAAATTCGCCGCTCTGCTGGCTGGGGAAAAAATCGTAGATCCAGCTAAACAGGCCGTCTCCGCCGAACTTCCAGGAGTTGCGACTGCCCTCCAGGCTTACGGTTTCCGCCAGATGCAGCCGGTGCTCGCGCGTTTGGCGGGGAAGGAGATCGGAGCGGCCCAGGCCGTCCATCACATTGGGGATTTTTACCAGAACGTCGCTGGTATTGCTGAGCGATTGCTGCAGATCGCGCGAAAACTGCAGGCGCAGATGGCTGATCCAGCGCGGGGTCAGGCTGCTGGTGAGCTGCAGATTGGCGGTTTCGGTGGAGACGAGTTCTTCCCCATTGTCGCTGATGGCGTCATAGGTAACCGGGCTGGCGGGATCGAGAAACACATTGTTCGATCCCCAATAGCGGGTGGTGTTGACGCGCAACGCGAACTGATGGCGCGGGGAAAGATTGATGTCGAGCTTGCCGAAGGCAGAGTTGCCAATTTGCGCCGCCGGATATTCTCCGGCAAGGGAAGTCAATTGTCCCGCTGCACTGCAAACCAAGTCCTGATCGGTGGTTTCAAAGTCTCCCGGAGTGTAGGGCCCGGTTCCGGCTTGCGGAACATATTGCGTGGTTCCGTTAAGAAACTCGACGACATTGGGTACATGGAAGAGGTGCTGATCGAATCCGGCGAAGAAGAACGTTTTGTTGCGCTCGATCGGGCCGCCAAATGTGCCTCCGACCTGCTGCTGGCGGTCGTGAGGATCGAGCTGCGCGGCATTGGGATTAATCCACGAGCACGGCCATCCACCGGCAGGTTCCGAGGGAAAAACGCCATCATCGACAAAGGCGTCGGCCGCGCCCAACGATCTATCGCGAAAGTAATAGAACCCGGTGCCGTGATAATGATTCGATCCGGATTTCGTGACCACGTTGACGACCGCGCCGCCGGAGCGCCCTTGCTCAGCGCCGTAGGAATTCGTCGATACGCGGAACTCCTGCACCGTGTCGGTTGAAAGCTGATATGGAGCGCGGTAGCGTCCGCGCGCCTGTGCGAAGAAGGCGTTGTTGTAGTCGCCGCCATCCACCAGAAAGCTGTTCTGGAATCCGCGAATGCCGCCGACGGCGAGATCGCCGTTGGTGGCCGAAGTCAGGCTGCGGGGATCCTGCGTGGCCGACGACGAGAATAGTGCGAGATCGGTGAAGCGGCGTCCATTGAGGGGAAAATCGCTGAGGGCGCGCAGATCCAAGAGAGTGGAAACGGCGCCGGGCTTGGTCTCGACCAACGCGGGCTCGGCGGATACCGTGACACTCTCCTGCGCACCCGCGACCTTCAGGTGGAATTCGAGCGCGGCACTTCCGCCCACGTCCACATGCAACGGCGGCGTGACTTGTGGCGACATGCCCTGTGCTTCCACGCGCGTCGAGTAATCTCCCGGCGGCAGTTCGATCGCGAACTCTCCGTCGAAATTGCTGGTGGCCGTGTAGCGCATGCCGGTTGCACTGTTGACAACAACCACCGAGGCTTGCGCAATGCGTCCACCCGCCGGGTCGAGCACCGTGCCACGGATCGATCCGGTCGAGGAATCTTGCGCCACCAGCCATCCTGAGACGAAGAATAGAATGACGAGTGCGAATAAGAAGAAGAAAGTGCGTTTTCCAGACATGAGGTCGCCCCTGAGTGCGAAATGAATCTCAGAGGGACCCGGCGTGCGTTAACCGGACGCGCGGCGGATATCCCGCGGAGAACGCCGGGCCTCAATGCTTGTCTGTTTCGGGCCCGGCGGCCCACTCCGCGGTGTGGAGGAAACCCGAAGTTAGTCATAGCATCAAAAAGGCACAAGAGTCTGTGATATGGCGTGAACTTTTTTGGCATCGTTCCCAATGTGGGAATTACCCTTGGTGTGTGCACCACCCGTTGGCGCACGGACGAGCGTAGTCGTGACGGAGAAAACAGAACGCGTTTCGCGGCTTCTGCTGCTCGGGGACCTTCTGTTTTATTTCGCAGTGCTCGTCGCTGCCCTGATCTGGAGACACGATCAGTTTTGCATCTTGGGCAGCGCGATCGCGCTTCCTTCTTTCGCCTTGTGGTTTGCAGCCAAGCTGCAGCTGGGCGCTTCGTTCACGTTGAAAGCAGAAGCGCGGCAGTTGGTGACGCGCGGACTGTATTCCAGGATCCGGCATCCCGTATATTTGTTTTCCACCTGCGCCATGCTCGGCATCGCCATTTGCTTGCGATCCATATATTTCGACTTGTACCTCGCCATTGTGATCGGACTGCAGGTTTGGCGGATTCGCCGCGAGGAACAGGTTCTGCGGGAGAAATTCGGGCAAGCGTATTTGGACTATCGCCGGCAGACGTGGTTCTAGAATCGCGGGGCTCTATCGTAGCCGCGCTTTTTGCGGCTCGGGCGGGGATCCTCGCAACGCCGCCCCTTACGCCGAACCGTGCTCTCGTGGTAACTTCAATTTCCTTTCCGGAACAGAAATGATTCGGCCTTATAAAGGTGTCCAGCCCACGATTCCCGCGACTTGCTACGTCGACGAATCGGCGCAGATCATTGGCGACGTGGTCCTCGGCGAGCAGGCGTCGGTCTGGATGAACGCCGTGGTGCGCGGTGATGTGCACGAAATTCGCATCGGAGCTTACTCCAACGTGCAGGACAACAGCGTGCTGCATGGCATGAAGCAGCAGTGGGGCGTGTATCTGGGCGAGTACGTCACGGTCGGGCACTCCGTCGTGTTGCATGGGTGCGTAATTGAAGATCGATGCCTGATCGGGATGGGCTCGATCATTCTCAATGGCGCGCGAATTGGCGCGGGGTCGATCATTGCCGCGGGCACGCTGATTCCCGAGATGACCGTGGTTGAGCCGGGATCGCTGTGGATGGGCTCGCCGGGAAGATTCCGCCGCAAGCTGGAGCACGCGGACCAGGAGATGATTCTGCGCTATGCGCGGAATTATCTTGGGTATAAAGATGAGTATTTGAAAGGCAGTTGCCAGTAGCCAGTTGCCAGTACCCAGTCGCGGGGCTGGGGTTCTGACGACTGGGTACTGGGTACTGGGTACTGAACCGTGATCAAAGCTGCCCGAGGAACGCGCGATCTGCTCCCGCCCGATACGGCGCTGTGGAACTTTGTCGAGGCCACGGCGAGGGACGTCTTCCGTGCGTACAACTTCCAGGAGATTCGCACGCCGATTTTTGAATCGACCGAACTTTTCGCGCGCGGGGTGGGCGAAGAGACTGACATCGTCTCGAAAGAGATGTTCACGTGGGAAGATCGCGGCCGCGCTGAGAGCGATAGAGGACAATCCCTCACCTTGCGTCCCGAGGCGACGGCCGGCATCGTGCGCGCTTACATTGAGCACAAACTTTGGGATCGCGGGTTGAGCAAGCTTTGCTGCTTCGGACCGATGTTCCGGCGCGAGCGGCCGCAGAAAGGCCGTTATCGCCAGTTTTACCAGATCGATGCTGAAATCATCGGACCGACATCGGCGGGCAGTGAATCTCCCGCGCGGGACGCTGAAATTCTTGAAATGCTGGCCACCTTGCTTGATCGGCTTGGCATTACTGGCTGGACTCTGCAATTGAACTCCGTCGGCTGCCCCAACGATCGGGCTGCATTCAACGACGCGCTGCGTAAGGCGCTCGAACCGGTGAAAGAAAAGATGTGTGTTGACTGCCAGCGGCGCGCGGTGACCAATCCGTTGCGCGTGTTCGACTGCAAGGTTTTGGAAGATCAGCCGATCATCGCGACCCTGCCGCGCATCAGCCAGTTCCTGGATGAAGGCTGTCGAAAACACTTCGACGCGGTGCAAGAAATTCTGCACAAAGTCGGTGTCGAGTTTCAAATTAACGACCGGCTTGTTCGCGGGCTCGACTACTACACGCGCACGGCCTTTGAATTTACGCACGGCGCTCTGGGCGCACAGAATGCGATCCTGGGCGGCGGACGCTACGACGGGCTTTCCGAAGCTCTGGGCGGCCCGGCTGCGCCGGGTATCGGCTTTGCCATCGGCGAGGATCGCCTCGTCTTGTCGCTACAGGAGAAAACTCCGGTGGAAAGCGTACTGCGCAAGCCGGATGCCTATATCGCTCCCATGGCCGGAATGAACGCCGAAGCCGCGCGCCTGGGCCGGGAATTGCGCCGCAGCGAGGAAGACCTGGTCATCGAACTCGGAGACGATTCCTTTCGGCTGAAAAAATCGTTTGAGGCGGCGACCCGGGCGGGAGCAAAATACATCCTGATCGTGGGCGAGAACGAAGTCAAAGCGGACGCGTTCGCGCTGAAGAACCTGGCCACGGGCGAGCAGGTTTCGGTGCCGCGCCGGGAACTGGCGGCAAGGATCCGGTCGTAAGCCCACCAGGTGACGAACCCCGCATCGGTCCGTCCAAAGGAGATAGTATGCACCGCTGTTCAGCCGTTTGCGTTTTCCTTGTCGCGATTGCCGTGGGCGGATTCGCGCAAGCCTCTTCCTCCAAGCCGCTAACTGCATTAGAGCAAACGCTGCTGGCCGCCGAGAAGAGCTTCCTCGATGCCGCCAAGACGGGTGATACCGCCTTCCTCAAGCGCACCCTGGCCGACGACTTTTCCTATGTGGGCTCTGACGGCCAGTCCGATACGCGGCAGAAGTTTATCGACGATCTGGAAGACGGCGAGGACATTTCGGCTTACAACTTGAAAGTCGTGTCCGTCAGCGACGGGGTCGGGATTGTCACCTACGATGTGGTGGTGCGCTCCTCTGCGGACGATGAAAACCCTTCACCGCGCTATCAGCACTTCAGCACGGTCTGGGTGAAGATTGGTGACACGTGGAAAATGAAGTTTCACCAGCGGAGCGTTTCGCACTGGGGAGACTGGTAGAGACATTGTTGATTCTTGATTGTCGATTGTTGATTGAAAACATCAAGCGGATGAAGAGGTTTTCATTCCACAATCAAGAGTCAATAATCAACATTCTTGGAGGCTAACCGTGAAATCATTCATCTTGACGTGCATTTCGATTCTGGCGCTGGCTGCTTTCAGCGTAGCCCAGATGGAGATGCCCAAGCCCGGTCCCGAGCATAAGAAACTGGAAATGTTTGCCGGGTCCTGGACGCTCGACGGCGACCTGAAACCGAGCCCTATGGGCCCCGGCGGAAAGATCGCCGAAACCGAAAAGTGCGAGTGGATGGACGGCGGCTTCTTCGTCGTCTGCCATTCGCAGTACAGCGGCGTTTTTAGCGGCACCTCAGTTTCCTTCATGGGGTACTCCGCCGACGACAAGGCATATACCTATCGCGAATTCAGCAGCGCGGGCGAGTTCACCGATTCCAAAGGCGCCGTCGACGGCGACACCTGGACCTGGACCAGCGATGAGAGAATGGGCCCCACGGTGATGAAGGGCCGCTTCACCATGAAAATCACCTCGCCCACTTCCTACAACTTTATGTTCGAGATGTCGCAGGATGGGACCAAGTGGATGACGGTCATGGATGGCAAGGCGACCAAGAAGTAGCTAGTCCTGAGTCGCGAGTCCGGAGTCCCGAGGAAAACCGTCTCAGTGGTCGGTGACTAGCAATTGACGAGGATTCCTCGCTGCGCGGCGATTCGCCTCCGCCACTGATCACGGACCTATGATTTGTGGAGGAGTTTTCCTCGCGACTCAGGACTCAGGACTCGGGACTCGTAGCTACTGCCCGGCGCGCTGTGGAGAAAGATTCAGGCTCGGCGACTTCTTGCGCGCGCCTTCGTGCTCGTAGACCAGGTCGGGTCCGCCGTCGGAGTTGGCAGAAGCTTCGGCCAGCGCCGCGGCCAGTGCGCGATAGGAGCGGCTGATTTCTGGTCCATCCTGCAAGACCACCGGCGTGCCGTGGTCAATGCACGGCGAGACCACCTGGAAGGCATTGGGGACCTTCCACAGAACCTTGCAGTTGGTGACGTCCTGCACGTCGGTGTCGGTGAATCCAGGAATCTTCTTATAGCGATTCAAAACCATGCGCAGCCGGTCGCGCCCGGAACCTTCCTCCAAGAAAGAGTGAATGCGGCTGGCGCTCCACAGCGAAACCACATCGGTCTGCGCCACCACCAGCACGGCATTGGAAAGATCGGCGAGCAGACGGGTCGTGGCATCCAGGCGGCTGGAGGCGTCGACCACCACAAACCGGTAATGATTCACCAGCAGATCGAACAGGCGGGCGAGTTCGCCCGGCGTGGGCTCGTTGGGATAAGGTTGCTGCGGCCCGGCAAGAACATGCAGGCCTTCGCTGGTTTCGGTCATCAGGCCGTCGAGCAGGGAAACGTCCATGCGGTGCAGATTCTGCAGGGCGTCGAGCACGCCGAATTGCGGCCGCAGATTGAGATGCAGGGCGGCATGACCAATGGGAGCAAAATCGAGCAACACCACGTCGCCCTTCAATTGTTGCAGAGCCACTGCGGTATTGACGGCTGCGGTGGTGCATCCGGCGCCGCCCTTGGCGCTGAGAAAAGTGAACACGCGCGCCTTGCCCGCGCCGCCTAGCGAGCGCGTGCGCGCCGAGCTGAAGCGGGTCAGGGCCTCCAGCAGGGCCTCGTGTCCGGCAGTGCTATCCAGAAATTCGCCGGCTCCGGCGCGCATAGCGGCAACGATGACCGCCGGCTGGGTCATGTCGCCGTTGGCGAAAATGGCAATCTGCTGCGTGGTGGTGCGAATCAGTTCGATGGTTTGGATGGCGCGCCGCGGATCGCGGAGGGAAATATCGACGATCACCACTTCCGCGCGCGAATCCTGCAGTTGCCGCAGGATGGCGTCGGTCGGTCCCACCGGCAGCCCGACTTGGCTGAAGACCGGACGTCCCAGCCGCGTGGCCTCCACCCGGGCCTGTAACGCCGGTAATTGTTCCCGGTCCTCGGTCAGGAGGGCGACGGCAATGCCATGCATAGCGCGGTTCTCGCTGATTTCTCGCGGTGTCTGCATGTTAGAAAGAGAACCTGCTCTCCGCCAAGTGACCTCGGTAATCGCTTGCACCGTAGCCGGCACGCCGCGCGGAACAAGTCATTCGACGCAGTAGAACCAGAGACGGCTGGAAGGATGCGCACAACGTAGAGAAACCGTTGCAACTCATTGTATGACAGAGGGGAAGCGTTGAAAAGGCCTGTCTGTGGGCGGTTACAAAGCACGAGATGAAACTTGGCGCGGGCGGTCTTCCTCTTCGTGATGGGAATGCAGGCTCGCAACCCGTGTCAGCACTGCCGACGACTCGTAGGGCTCGGGCAGGTATTCGTAGCTTTCCAGCCTGACGGCGACTCCAATTTTCGTTTCCGCCCTGCCGGCGCCCGAGGCTTGCGCGCTTGATGCGGCGACTGGCCGTAAGACGCGCAGAACGCGTCCCCGGCAGCGCACAGGCATGGCCTCGCCGAGAGTGATCTCGGAGGGCATGCGCAGCGTCAGTTCGATTTCTGCACCCTCGGTCAGCGGCACATCGGTGAACAAAAACACTCCACGGGAACTCACGTTCTGGGTAAATCCTGAACCCTCCACCGAAGTTCCGGGCTGACGCAAGGAAAGTGGCAGAAGGTAGGCAAACCTCTGCCCAACGCGGCGTTCAACCTGAACTGGAGGGGTGGTCATGTGTCACGTCCTTTCGGACCGCGAAAAAAAGACCCGTAGGGCGCTACTGTAGCTCAGTGTGGACGGCAAGTGAAGTCACAAGTTAGTTACAGTGCGAGAGCATTCCCAAAATGGTCCAAGGTGGTCATTCCGTTGTACTTGGATGTCAATCGGGTTCGGCTGCGTGCCTTCTGGGGCGACGCCGGCCTGTGGAAAAATGGGCGCCATAGTGACTTTGGCTAGCGAGTTCGAAGGACTCACACGCCTGCGCGAACGAATATATTGGTGTAGAAGACCTCGATGTCATCCAGCATCTCGAAGCATTCCTTGAATTCGGAGCCGGATGCCGCGGCCTCGGCGGCGGCCAGTAGCCGCCTTCGCCTGAAGGCTGCCGGCCGCGCGCTGCGTCATCGCAATTTCCAGCTCTTTTTCGGCGGACAGCTGATTTCTCTGATCGGCACCTGGATGCAGACCGTCGCCCAATCGTGGCTGGTCTATAAGCTGACCGGATCGGGCCTGCTGCTCGGATCGGTCGGTTTCGCCGGCCAGATTCCGGTGTTTCTGATCGCTCCCATTGGCGGCATCACCGCCGATCGCATGAATCGCCAGAAAGTGGTTATCGCCACGCAGACCGCATCGCTGATCCTGGCCTTCATTCTGGCCGCGCTCACGCTGACCCATCGCGTGCAGGTGTGGCACATCTTCGTGCTGGCTTCGCTGCTTGGGGTGGTGAACGCGTTTGATATTCCCGGCCGGCAGTCGTTTCT
>Ga0187782_10001171_pt1 | contig 18746 bp, 18 predicted proteins | sample 0715_SJ02_MP15_2_FD_132454 | JGI IMG/M metagenome (GOLD analysis project Ga0187782, IMG submission 132454) | Tropical peat soil microbial communities from peatlands in Department of Meta, Colombia - 0715_SJ02_MP15_20_MG | ecosystem: Environmental > Terrestrial > Soil > Wetlands > Peat | place...
AGGCCAGCTTGTTGCCCGCCACCAAGTACGGCCACTCGTGACCGTCCATGCCCATCCCGTGCCCCAGGCGGTGCGTAAAATATTTGTACTTCGGACCATAGCCTCCATCGACAATTACTTTGCGCGCCGCAGCGTCTACGGCTTGGCACTGCAAGCCAGGCCGTGCGGTCTTCACTGCTTCCGTCTGAGCTCGATGTACGATGTCGAATACTTTTTTCATCTTGTCGGTGGGTTTGCCCAAGGTGAATGTGCGGGTGATGTCGGAGGTGTAGCCTTCGACTAGGCAGCCATCATCGATCATGATGATGGATCCTTCACGAACAACCTGCGAATTTGTGGACCCGTGCGGAAAAGCTGTGTTTTGGTCAATCTGCACGTCGGCCTCACCGGGGAAGCCAACGCGATCGTAGGCGGCAGCGATTAGTTCCTCAAGTTCTGGCTTTGTCATCCCTTCCTTTAAGGACCGATATGCAGCTTCATAGACGATGAGAGTAATCTTGGATGCCAAGCGCATGAGCGCAACCTCGTGATCACTCTTGATCATTCGACAGCCCGCCGTGACTGGGGTTGCGCTTACGACCGTCACCTGCGGTGCAGCTTTGGCAATTCCGCTGCTGAAGACGTAACGCACGCTCTCTTCGATTCCCAGAGTACCGGTCGAAATGCCGTGCCCCATCAACCCTTGCGCCACGCGCTCGTAGGGATCCTCGTCTTCCTGCCACGTGCGAATATCCGGCTGGTCGGTATCAGGACTCCTCGCGATCTGTTCTCGTGCCCGGCCTTCCTCGAAGGCCGGACAAACGTAGAACGCAGCGCCTTTAGCGGGCAACACCATGGCGAACAGCCGCTCGCCTCCCCACCAGTGGACACCACTGAAGTAATCGAGCGAGGTGCCTTCCATGAGCACGATGGCATCGATATGTTGCTGCGCCATCAGTCGCCGGGCCTTCTGCTGCCGCTCCACTCGTTCCTCGTAGGTGATCGGCGTTGCTTGGTCCTTCATTGACTTTAGGTCGGCGATCGACGGTGGCACCGGAGCACAGGGGTGGTCTGCGGCCGTGAGCGGAACCGAAGGCAGCGCTGCTGCGGTAAGAGCTCCAAACTGCACAAAACGGCGTCGCGAGATCATTCATCCTCCGGGAATCGTAAAGCGGAACATTATATTGCGGGTTCGTTAAAGATTTCTGAGAAACAACAAGGGAGGGAAGCGAACCGAACGGCGGCCGGGGGGATTGGACGTTTGATTGTCTCGCCGATTATTTTACCCCCTTCTCCGGATTCCATGAGCCCTGCAGTTTGCGGACATAGACGATCTGGCCGACGTGGTAGGCGTTGTGGGTGCAGAGATTGGCTATGGTCGGCGCCCACTCGGCGAGTTTCCGTTCGTCGGCGGTCTCGACAAGCGCCTCCAGATCGGTCATCACCTGGTCGAGCTGCTGGACGGTTTCGCTCCATTGTTTGTTGTCGAACCTGTCGAAAGTTTCGTCGTTGTTGCCGCCGAATTTTTCGTTCGTCCCACCGCGAAAGGTGGTCAGGTTACGGCGATTCCAAAACAGCAGATGGTAGGTGAGCTGGCCAGCGGAATGGCCTCCGCCGGGAGGCTGCCAGTTGGCCTGTTCGGCAGTAAGTCCATCAACCGCCGCACTGATGGGCACAAACCAGGCGGCCTGATTGTGCGTGGTGTGAAGTTCGTACAGTAGAAGGCTACGTAAGGTTGCCGGCTTGTTCTGATTTTGGGCGTAGCTGGGAAAGGCGAGCATCAGAACAAGAATCGGAAAGACCATCGTGATTCTGGGCTTCATCGAAGCTGCTCCGGAACTCTTGGCTGAGTAAGGACCGCTGTGAGAATATAGACGCTCGCCAACGATTTCGTTAGCAAGGCCAAGCCGTTCTTTACAGTTTGGAATTCCGCCCCAGCGACTCAGCCCACGGTTGCGCGAAATGATCGCAGGTGGCGTTAGGAGGGCGAGATTTGCTGCATTCAGTGTGGTAGATACCCGGATTCCATCGGCAGCTTTCCGTCCACGTGGACGACGTTGATCGTTCCGTCGACGGCACGAACATCCACCAAGGCGACTGCCCCCGGCGTATTCTGCACGATCTTGAGGACGTCCGCGTCGGAGTCAGCGATCTGAATCGAGTCCCTATGAGCTGCAATCAGTGCCTTCCAGTCTGCCGGGCTCAATTTGATTAAATGCTGCAAGGTCTCGGTTTCGCCGGTAGAGTTACTGTGTAGGACCAGCACGATCGGCTCTCCGTTCGCCCACTTCTTGACATCGGACCGGAAAATCTTGGCCAAATAGGCAGACGACACATTCCCCACGTCGTTGTCTTTGTTAACGATGACCGCCATGTGGTGAGCAAAACAGGGAGTGAGGAACGACAACATGAAAGCAAGTAGGGCCGCAAGCCGCTGCAGTCTCATAGCAATGTCCGCTGGCAAATATTGTTTGAAGTCACTTAAGCTAACTGAGATTATCGTCTGAGGAGGTTAAAGCATTGTCAAAACCGGTTGGGGAGTATCCGGGACGACAACAGATGGATCTGTCCCCACTGGCACAGGAAACGGATTGGCGGGGTGACGTCGGAGCCCTCAACGCGAGATGGCATCTCGGCGGCCGCCCTTTTTTCCCTGGCTTCTCAGAATCCGGACCACAGCAAGGATGGTGTTCCAGTTGCGTGTGGTCGCCGGGACACCGAACAGCCGGTCGATCCGGCCAAGATACCCGATCGTCTTCATGTGGCGACGGTACACTCCGTAGACAAATCGCTTCTTCGAGGCGATCACTCGTACCAGCCACTCTCCGTCGGGCGGAAATGTAACCGGCAGGCTAGCCCGCAGGCCTGCGCCTCTCGACAAGATGCTCACGAATCGAACAACATTGGGTTGGGACAATTCATTGCCAAATGGATCCTCGACCACCAGACGGAGAAGATCGCGACCGTCGCAGAAGACTACTTCCGCCTCGAATGGGAGTTTGCGTTGCAGTTCGGCACGGAATTTTGTTCGAGATCCAGGTTTCCGGACGACGAATGTTCCCGCGGCGCCCACGTTGACGACATCGTAATCCCGTAGTTTTCTCGCAAGGACGCTTGGGCGAAACGTCCTGTGTCCACCGACGTTGACACCCCGGAGGAAAACGATGAGGGCCATACCTATCGCAGGGTCGCCATTGAGCTAGTGATTCCTAGTTGGGCTGTCGCGTCGCGCCAGCGGGAATTTTCCTTGGCCGTGCGCCCGTCCGCTCCTTCCGAGCCCGCGTGCGCAAGGCTGCGCCAACTGCATATTCAGTCTGCACCAGGCCGCCACCATACGTTCGTGTCACAAGATGGCGAAGACCGATGTCACGCGGCACCGGGCCGAACAATGGGATGCCTTCTCCGATCAGCACGGGCACACGTGTAATGACCAATCGGTCGATCAGTCCGGCTGCGAGGAATCGCTGAATTGTGATGCCACCGTCTATATAAGCGTGTTTGAATCCGCGTGCCCTGAGCCGCGATACGATTTCAGTCGGTTCGCCCGACATCTGTTCGACCACTCCACCTTGGACCGACGAAAAATCAAGCCGATGGCTGCTGAGCACCATCACCGGCTTCTTTCCGTAATACCATTTGCCGAATGTCAGCACGACTTCGAAGGTTTTGCGTCCGATCACAACGACGTCGACGCTGCCATAGAATTCTTCAAACCCGTGCGGCTCTTGCTCCCCCGAACCCAAGAAATCGAGTGCGTCGTTCGGCCGAGCAAGAAAGCCATCGACGCTGATTCCGCAGAAGACAGAGAGCTTCATGGAGTACATCCCCTGATCTTGAATCCGTACGTCGATCATCCTAACCTGGGTTGCACCGTTTTCCCTACTTTTGGGAAAACAGTCGCCGTGACAGGTCTTCCTGCGACCACCCGTTGTTGATAACATAGGCAACAACGCGCTGGTTCAACATCCCTCCGTTGGCTCGAGCGCCGGTTCTCTGAGACGGTTCGTTGGGGGTCGTTTCCCGGTCAGCCATTCACCTCTAGGTGAACGTCCTCGCTGGACCTCAGGAGTTCTACTGCGATTCGATCGGAGATTCGATGAACCAATACATCCACGTTTGCCCCTCCAATCTGCAAGCCGGTCAACCTGATCTCGTTGACGAGATCGGGAAGGTAAGGTGCCGAGAATCGAAGCGTCTTCTCCTGGTTCGCGAAGCTGATCCCGAGACATGCATTCACGAAAAGATAGGCTGCCCCCGCCGCCCAGGCTTGTGGAGAACATGCCACAGGATAGAGGGTTGGACCCTCCACTCCGCGGCGTTTGTGAAACCCGCAGAAGAGCTCCGGAAGCCGGTTGAGCTCCATAAAGGAGCTAGCCTCAAGAAGAGAGTGCAGTATCTTCCATGCCTGTTCCTTATAGCCATACCGCGCAAAACCGGCGGCGATGATGGCATTGTCGTGAGGCCAGACGGATCCGTTGTGGTAGGACATTGGATTGTAGCGCACCTCATTGCTGCCCACCGTTCGAATGCCCCAGCCGCAGTAGAGGTTATCGCTAAGCAAGGTTGCCGCCAGGCGAGCCGCTCGTTCCCGGCTTGGCATACCGGTCAGCAGCACTTGACCGGCGTTGGAAGTGAGAACGCGACAAGGTCTCTTCTGACCGTCCAGTGCCAGGACGTAGGCGCCCAGGCTGTCGTCCCAGAAATCACGTTCGAATTTCTGTCGCAACTCTTGCGCCAGTCGAGTCAGCCTCGCCGAAAGCTCCCGCTGCCCGACATCAGCAGCCATGCGCGCCGCGACCAATCTTGCACCGTACACATAGGCCTGCACCTCGCATAAGGCGATCGGGGCATCGGGAAGAGAACCGTCTGCATGAAATATCGCGTCATGCGAGTCCTTCCAGCCCTGATGGATTAAACCCTTCTCGCTCTTGGCTTCATACTCCACAAAGCCATCGCCATCAGCATCGCCATAGTGATCGATCCAGTCGAGGGCAGCTAGCACGTTGGGCCAAATCGCCTTCAGAAAGGATCGATCCCCGGTTCTCTCGAAGTACAGTCCGGCTAATAACACGAATAGAGGAGTCGAATCCACGCTGCCGTAGTACCGGCTAAATGGCACTTCTTTAAGGTTGGCCATCTCGCCGTACCGTACTTCGTGAAGAATCTTACCCGGCTCGGCCTCTTGTTCGGGAATTCGCTCAACGGCTTGGTTCTGCGCAAGATATCTCAAAACACTTTCCGCGATCCAAGGGGCAGCCCATAGACACTGCATAGCCGTGATCAGCGCGTCCCGCCCAAATACCGTGCTGAACCATGGAACTCCAGCATAGGGATAGGCTCCTTCGGGATTCCCGCGAATCATCATGATCACATCCGCCTGCGAGCGCGCCAGCCAACGGTTAAAGATCTGGTGCGAGCTGGTAACGGAACAGAAACGTGCGCGGCTCTGATTGAGCTCATCGGTCGACGCCTGCATCGCCTCATCAAAACCGAGGATGGAAATGCGATCATGCTCATGTTCACATGCCACGGCAAGCGTTACCGAGATTTCCTCCCGAGGCGCAAGACTGAACGCGTATGTAGCCGCCTCTGCCGTGACAGTTGTGGGCCTCGGGGAAAACTGCAGGCGCGTCGCGCGTAATTCGCCATCCCGGCCACGATAGGACAAGATGACCTTAGCCTCGCCGATCTCGGGTGACAGCATCGTCCCCGCAAACCGCCGCTTCGTTCCTCGCACTTGAAAAATGTCGGCGTAGTCAGCGGCAAACTGCAATCGGATGGAGGGCTCGAGTAAAGTTAGGCCGAAATTGCAAAGACGGAACGTCTCGTAACAGGTGCCCTTCCATAGGAACTTGGAGCGAAATAAATGCAGCGATCCTCTGGGCACGATGAGACGTTCCTCGGCAAACACGTCGGGATTCATCATATCGACGGTGAAAAAAGTGTCGCCTTCCTGAATGGTTGAGCGCAGAAGCTGCGGGAGGCTCCCATCCATGCGAAGCGTTAGGCGGGAAAGGTACCGCGTTCCTCGGTGATATATCCCCTGCTCCCCTAAGCCGACGCCTTCAATGTCGCCCAGGCGGTTGAATACCGCAAACGTCTCACCATATTTGAGAACACGCGTGCGGTCATCGGCGAGCGATGACGTCGCCAGGACGTAGAACTGATTTTCTACTTGAATGATATCTTGCAAGGTTACGCAGCACCCTCCTTCAGTATGGCGGAGGACTCCCCTGGACCGAATCCCAGCATACGGCTTGGGCACCGTCCGGTCATCAGTTTATAGATTGCGAGGTATTCGTCGGCCATTCGCCCGACGGCAAAACGGCGCTCGAAGGCGTTTCTGCACGCGTGGCGCGAGATGGCCGCAGCTCGTCCGACCGCCTGAACCGCTTCCTCCACATTCTGCACGATGATCCCGCTGATGCCATCCTCGATAATCTCGGGCACAGAACCGTTGGCAAAGGCGATGGTAGGCGTGCCACAGGCCATAGCTTCAATCATGTTTAGACCAAAAGGCTCAGGCCAATCAATGGGTGCCAATGAAGCAATCGCATTGCCTAGGAAATCTGCCTTTTCTTCATCGCCGATCTCCCCGATGAACTCGATCCCTGGCTGGCTCAACCGGGGTTTGACGGCCGATTCGAAATATTCGCGATCCCCTGCGTCCACCTTAGCCGCGATTTTGAGCGGGATTCGCGCACGCATGGCGATCTCAATCGCACGATCGGGGCGCTTTTCAGGGGAAATGCGGCCAAGAAAAGCCAAATACTTTCCCGGGCCCTCGTGAAAGGGGAGAGAATTTTCGGGAAGTCCGTGATAGACATTGCCGACCCAATTGGCATGCGGCAGAAAGTCACGTTGGCGCAGTGAAATTGACACCACCGGCATTTCGCTGAATTCACGGTAGATAGGGATCAGATCGGGTATGTTCAGACGACCGTGCAGGGTCGTCACGTGTGGCAACTCAGACTGCCGACTCAAGGGAAAGTGCAGATAATCGATATGGAAATGAACGATATCGAATTCATTGCGCTGCTGCCAAACCTTCTCGAGCATGAGAATGTGATGCGCCAGACTGTCCCGGCATCCCGGGTCCGTGCGAAGAGAATTGGCGCACACCGGCACCAACCTTGCGGTCGTAAGCGAGTCTCCGCTGGCAAACAACGTGACAGTGTGCCCTTGGCGAACTAATTCTTCCGTCAGCCAGGAAACGACGCGTTCAGTCCCGCCGTACTTTCGGGGCGGCACGGACTCGTATAATGGCGCGATTTGAGCGATTCTCAATTCCAATCACCGCAGATTCCTTAAAGGTTGTGGCGCTCCATCTTTATCCAGTCTCCATGCTATGGGGCAAGACCTGGCCGCCACAATCAGATGTTTGCTGTATCAGTCGGTAGCGACAGCACCCCGACGCTCGAGCCAGGAAACCCGAGGTGCGGACCCGATCGTCGCATGGGGCAGCGAAGGCGATCCGGACCAAACCATGTTTCCAAGCATTTAGCGGAAATCGAGTTGGGTAGGATTGGTCTGCACTAGGAACCTGCCGGCTGAGCTTGATAGTGCAGTCCAGGTTTGCTCGGACGAATCAGGGTTCGGCGACGACTCCTCGGCAAGCCGCATTGAGTGGCTTTTTGCAGGAGCAGCTGAGGCCATTCGCACGAAATCGAGCCAGCGAAGGAACAACTCGGACCGGCATCAACTCTGCGGTTTCAAGGAAGAGGCCAGAGTGCCTCCAACGTTGACTGGGTGCTCCCGCGAACGCGGGCGTCTAAGTTGCACCCGTAGGGCGAAAAAGACCTATGGGCCTTCTACGATTTTCTGCATCGCGCTATTGATATGCTCCAAGCTCAAGGCAATCTTCTCCAGAGAAATTTGGATGTTCGCCAGTTGTTCGTGGGTTGGCCCATCACGGAGCTGCTGGCTCTCGGGTCTTTCCGGTACTGGGCGGATCGCGGTCTGGGACATGATCACTCCCTCCCTTTCTTCGCATACTAACCGGCGTCCAAATCGAGCACTATGTCTAAACTTGATTCCCGTGGCCGCATTCCGCTTCCGTAGGTTCCCAGGTGGTCATACCTCGCGGCTAGAAATCGCGTAAGGCCGTGATTCCGAGGATTCCTGAAGAATGCTATTCCACTTTTTTCCGCCTCATTGGGACACTAGAGATCGCGTTCAGTATTGTCGAAACCATCTCGACTTGCTGCCGAGACTCAATCCGCTATAATTACGATAGTCGCAACGGTGAAGGAGTTCACCGCTAACCGCTGTCCCACCTTTTGAGCCGGGAACAGCTGATGACTCCTGACAGGCGAAGCTTGTCGCGGAGTCATAGCCTCGGCAAGCCCGCAGATAAGTTCAAAAGTCGAGGTGTCGTTTCATGCAGAGCATTTGGGTTCTCGCATCTGTTTGGGTGGGCTTGGCTCTGATCGCCACTCTTCTAGCAATCTGGTTTAAGATCTCCACGGCTCTAACCGAGATAGTCGTAGGCACGGTGGCGCAGCTCGTCGTCGGTGCATTTGTTGTCCAGGGAGGCCTCGGAGCTAAAAGTGAGTGGATTACCTTCCTGGCTGGCACTGGCGCGATCGTTCTTACGTTTCTTGCTGGCGCAGAACTGGACCCGCTGATCTTTCGCACTAAGTGGAAAGAAGCCACCGTCGTCGGACTGGTTGGTTTTTGGGGTCCTTTTCTGGGCTGCACCGCCATCGCTCACTACATCCTGCATTGGACAGCGCGCTCAAGTTGGCTTGCGGGGGTTGCTCTCTCGACAACCTCGGTTGCGGTGGTGTACGCGGTGATGCTGGAGCTGGGGTTCAACGTAACCGACTTTGGGAAAGCCGTCCTAGCCGCTTGTTTCGTCAATGATCTGGGTACGGTCATCGCTTTGGGGTTGATCTTCTCGCCGTTTACGACCAAGACTCTAATCTTCGTCGCTTCGAGCGCGTTGATCTTTGGAGTGTTGCCGTTCCTAACTCCTTGGTTCTTTAAGATCTATGGTGGAAGAGTTTCTGAGCTCGAAGCCAAATACTTGCTGTTTGTCCTATTCGCCATGGGCGGATTGGCGGTGTGGTCGGGGAGCGAAGCGGTGCTGCCTGCCTACATTATCGGAATGGTGTTGGCAGGAACGGTGGGGAAAGATCATGCCCTGATCCGACGACTGCGCACGCTGACCTTCGGCTTGCTGACTCCCTTTTATTTCATTCGGGCGGGGTCCTTCGTTTCGGTCCCAGCCTTGAAGGCAGCGCCGATGGTATTCGTCGTTCTCTTCCTCGCCAAGATGATTTCCAAAATGATCGGCCTGTTTCCCGCAGTGAAGGCATTTCACTACGAACGCGAAGAAGGGTTGTATTTCACGCTCATGATGTCCACGGGATTGACCTTTGGAACGATTTCTTCCCTGTTTGGATTGAATCACGGCATCATTGATCAAGGACAATACTCGCATTTGGTGGCCACCGTGATTGGCAGTGCTGTGATTCCCACGATGATTGCCAATGCCTGGTTCATGCCGAGGCATTTATTGTCAAAACCTAAGCCACCTGCTCTCGCAATTTCCCGCGCAGTCACCCTAAGTGCTGAGGGAGAGAATCCATGACTGGAAGAAGACACAACGCGCACTAGGCAGTGGAGATAGCATTTTCTCTTGCACGGGGCATCGATTCCACCGTGTTGGTTCTGGCTGTCGCTAGGCCTCCGGAGCCGGCGACCTCGGTCGAGCTGGAGGCTGTGCTGGATGATGCGAAGGAGCACCACCAAGAAGGCGGTTGGTCAGATTCAGCGCCAGTTTGATGCCTACGCCAATAGCTATCGAGCGCTGGTCGAGCGATTGGGGGGCCCGTCCCAGTTGTCAGGCGAGCAAGAACAGGCGATGCTTAAGAGTTTGAACGTCTTGCGGGCAGAATATGCGAAGCATCCAGCCCCGGCAACTTCCTAGAAGAAGCGGCTGTCGCAACGCGGGGGTTGATCATTGGCTGGGGAAAGGAACACTGCGTCTTGCTCAAATACCTTATGGTCGGATTGGGTGGATGTTTGGGCTCCGTTCTGCGATTCTGGCTCGGAAGCTACATAGGCGGCAGGCTAGGCAGCCGGTTTCCCTATGGCACATTTGTGATCAATGTTACCGGCTCATTCCTGGTCGGTACGGTACTCACCATATTGGCTGAGAAAACCCAGTGGAGTCCGAATTGGAGATACCTGATTCCTATAGGTTTCATCGGCGGGTACACGACGTTTTCGACGTTTGAGTATGAAACACTTCGTCTCCTCGAGGACGGCCAAATGGTGACCGCGATGCTCAACGTCTTAGGGAGTGTAGTGGTGGGCTTTGCTGGCGTCTGGGCCGGCGTGATAGCTGGAAGGTCGATCCCGTGATGGCTCGGGCTTGCCCACCCGCATTCACCATGAGTCAGGCATTGGCAAAGGGGACAGCGTTTCTCGACTGGACGAAGCGTCTGCTCTGTGGCGCTCTGAAGGAGTTGGGTACTCGATCGCGCGGCTGAATTCCTGCTCAGCCAACGAGGATTCTGAAGGCAAGGAGGGACAATGCTCACATCTGGGCCTGCAAAAAAGGTCGTCATCTACGTCGCGGAGGACCAACAATACCACGGCAGTGCCGCATATGCCGCCATTCTGGATTTTCTCTTTTTCCGCGGTGTCTCCGGTGCGACCGTGACCCGCGGGATCGCCGGATTCGGTGCCGACCATCACCTGCACACCACGCGACTCGTGGATCTTACGAGCCGTCTGCCCGTCAAAGTGGATTTCATTGAAACCGCCGAGAAGGTGCAGGAACTGCTCCCCAAGCTGCAGGCCATGGTTGGAACTGGGCTGATCGAAATGCACGATACGACCATTGTGAAACCGGCTGTCGCCAAGAAGGGGCAAGCGGTCGCATCCGAACGGCCCGCCTTTAAGCGCGAGGGCAAAGCCAAATTGATGCGCATCTACATCGGCGAGAACGACAAATGGAATGGCAAACCGCTCTACGAGGGCATCGTCGGTGCTCTGCGGGCGCATGACATTGCCGGGGTCACGGTGTACCGGGGAATTCTCGGATACGGAGCCAACCGGAGGATTCACAAAGATGCCGCTCTGAGCCTTTCCCACGACCGGCCGATCCTCCTTTCGATCATCGATACCGAAGACAAGCTCAGGGCATTTATGCCCATTCTGGATGAAGTGGTGCAACAGGGACTGGTTGTGCTTTCCGATGTTGATGTCATCAAGTACTCGCATAATTATGAGATCAGCGAACGGCGTCAGGAGACACGGGCATGAAACTCGAGGGCAAGGCCAAGATGCTACGCATTCACTTCGGCGAAGACGACAAATGGCATGGCAAACCTCTGTATGAGGCAATCGTCGAGAAGTGTCGCGAACTCGACCTGGCCGGGGCGACGGTATATCGCGGAATCGAAGGCTACGGCGCCAGTACCCTGATTCACCGCGCCCACCTGCTCCGCTCTTCCGACCGCCCTATCATGGTGTCTGTCGTCGACACGCATGAAAATATCAACAAGCTTCTCCCTGCGCTCGATCAGATGGTGGACGAAGGCCTGATCGCCATGTCGGACGTTGAAGTCATTAAGTACGTGCATCAGGAAGGGACACGGTCCCCGGCGTAGCGAGAATGTCTACGGGTAAGCCCAATGCAACCACCGCACTCAACGCACCTGAGCGAAGCCTAGGCATCCCCGCCTCCGGGAAGGGTGCGATCGATGGCGCTTCGCGCCTTCTTCGACTCGCGACCTTGGCGGAAGACCTGAAGGCCCGTCACATTGAAGAAGAAGCCAACGATCTCGCCGCCCGAATTGCGGAAGGCCGTTTCTACGTTGCCTGCCTCGGGCAATTTAAACGTGGCAAGTCGACTCTCATCAATGCCTTGATCGGCGATCCCGTCCTCCCGGTTGGCTTCACCCCCGTGACAGCGGTTCCAACGGTCATCCGTTATGGGGAGACACGCAGGGCCAGAATCCAAAGCCGAGAGGGTTTATGGCAGGACGTCAATGCATCCGATCTCAAGCAGTACGTCTCCGAGGAATATAACCCGGAGAACACAAAAGCGGTAAGGTGTGTTGAGGTTTTTGTCCCGAGTCGCTTACTGTCTGCCGGGATGTGCTTCGTGGACACGCCGGGGCTGGGTTCGGTCTTCACCGGGAATACGGCGGCAACCCAGGCCTTCCTACCCCACATCGACGCTGCCTTGGTGGTGGTCGGGGCCGACCCCCCACTCGCCGGCGAAGAACTGGAACTTGTAGAAACCGTAGCCAACCAAGTCGAACACATTGTGCCAGTCTTGAACAAGGCCGATCGGACGACTCCGGAAGAGAATGCGGCTGCCAAAAACTTTGCGGTCCAACAACTGGAAAAGCGTCTCGGGCGCGCAGTTGGTCCAATTCTCGAAGTCAGTGCCGCCGAGCGGCTCGACCAACAAGGACCGGAACGCGATTGGCTGAAATTGCTGGAGGCTCTCGAGCGCCTGGTCCAAGAGTCCGGGCGCCAACTGATCTTTTCTGCCTGTGAACGCGGCATCGGCCGACTCAGCGAGCGCCTGCAAGCGGTCATCTCGGAAGAACGGGAAGCACTGCAACGTCCGGTGGAAGCGTCGGAGCGGCGGATTGCGACGATGAAGACTACGATCGCCGAAGCGGATCGCTCGATGCGCGAACTCGGATATCTGTTGATGGCCGAGCAGCAGCGTCTCTCCGATCTCTTTGTGAATCGCCATAAGGCCTTTATCGCAGGCGTACTTCCCCGAGCGAGCCAGGAATTGGACCAGACCATAGTGGGAATGCGCCATGCTGCGGGGCCTGCGTACCGGCGTCGAATCATGCGGCAGGCTCAGGACATTGCCAAATTTCGTGTGCTTCCGTGGTTGCGGCCGGAACAGGAATAAGGAGAAAGGCAATATCGGCAGCTGTCGCTTCGATTCGTCGAAATGGGAAATGGCTTTCTCACAAAACTGGCTGCCGCGGGCATTCCCGAGCTGGCGCACCTGCCCCATGCCCTCGATCCGGAGATCGGGTTTCGAGTTCGCGCGAAATTCGTTTTCAAAGATTTCATTGAGGTCGCACAACCAGCCTCTCCCCTGCGATGGCTCGCTGATCTTGTGTTGGGCCTGGTGGGGGCACGCAACGCGATCACGAAACAAGGCCACGCATTCCTCGAAAGCCTGCTGGTGGTGAATAGCACGAGAGTTCAAACCGATGTTTTGGAGCGAGTTCAGGAGAGCCGCCGTCAGCTCGAGGTTGAAATCCGCAAGCTTCTTCATGAAGTCAGCCGCATCGCCGAGCAGGCATTGAGCAACGCCAAAAAAACTCAGGAACAAGGGGCGCCGGCAGTCGCTTCCGCGCTCGCCCGGCTGCGTATCACCGAGCTCGAGCTCGCCGAGCTCGGGGATCCCCATGCGGCCAGCGAGAACGTTGACCGCTAACTGTCACGGTCTCCTGAACTTCTTCGTCGTGCTCCAAAACCGGGCGAAAACCGCTTCGAACCAACCCCCGCTCCCCAGGGATAGGAAATGGCTCGAAAGTCATAGTTACTTACACTTCTCTCTAGTTACCAAAGATTTCCAAGATTCAAAATGAAACTGACGGACAATAAGTATCCCCAGGGACGTCGAGCCGCGTTAGGTTCAGCGCGATCGTTAGCTGTTGCGATTGTCAGCAAGACCCAGGTAGAGAAATCGACGCCAGATTTCAAGCAATTCGAAAGCGGGGAGGAAAACGACTGCCCTATGGCGGGGTTTTCGTCTCACGATCACTGTTAGAACACGGGGGATAGTCAAGTGAGTCTTGGAATCGCGTTACTTGTAATTTTCGTGCTGTTTTTGATCGATAAGCATCATTTATGGCGGGACATTGCCAAAGGGGCGGTGCTGCCAGTGGCAATCGTGATCCTGGTGATGGCTTTTGGGTATTCCTGGAGCAAATATCGGGACCAAAAGGAACAGCGCCGAGTTGCCGCCAACCACAAGAAAGCCGTCGAAGCCTGCATCGCCCGCTTTCCTGGCCAAGATCTGGTTCAAGCCTGCGAAGCAGACCCACAGCTGGTCTCTTGCACCCGGATGACAATACCCTGGACCGACCTTCGTGCCGGATATGGATCAGCCGATCAAGGTAGTGCGGATTCCAATCAAGCAAATATGGTCGACATTGACCTTTCCACCAATTGCTTCTATCCGCCGACATTGCCGGTGCGTATGCCGGACGGCACCGTCACAGAATTTCCTGAGACGATGCCAGCCGCCGACATTCAGAAGGACATTGCTCAAAAATTTCCCGATGCGTTTGGAAAACCGCACGCGGCAAAACCCGCCTTTCCCTATGTCCGATCGGACGTAAGTTGGGATTTAACTCTGACGTCGGAAGAATCCGGGGGCGTACATGTGGGCGTGGTGCATCCCGGCGAGAAGGTGACTCTCCTCTATAGCGACAGTTACAGCGCCAAGGTAAAGACAAAGAGCGGCATGGTGGGCTGGGCTGATGCGGGCAACTTTGAAGCGGTCCAACCAGAACGCTTCAGCGCCAGCGAAGTGGACGAGACGAAGTGAATACCTGAACTAACCCTCCCTCTCGTCCCTTTCCCCTGGCACACATGTTCGGCCACAGCGTCCAGAGTAAACAGCCCTCCATCCTCTCTGGCAACTTATCCGGTGTGAAGAACCTTGTGCAAGCTTACATTCTCCCCGTCCCCCGCCCTCAGTCTGCCAAAGACAATCGCCGATAAAATGGTGAAGCCGCCCAGAGCGAGGAATGCCTTGTGGATACCATGGATAAACTCTGTGCGGTCGGCGTAAGCGTGGGCGGGAAGGAAAAAAGCCGTCGCCAGGCCCGCAATCGCCACTCCAAAACTGATTGACATTTGCTGACTGGTGCTGGCAATTGAACTTGCACGGCTAGCTTGTTCGTCACTGATGTCGGCGTAGACCAGAGTATTCATACTCGTATATTGCAGCGACGTGAATCCGCCGTACAGAAAGGCTAGAACGACGATGGTCGGTATCGAGGTGCTCAGCCCGATCGTCGCGAACCACAAAAGCAGAATGCCAATCATCACGGTGTTCGAAATCAACACGCCGCGATAGCCCAGACGCGTCAGGACCCGCGACATGACCAATTTCATGCTCATGGAAGCTACCGCCTGAGGCATGATCAGGAGACCGGATTCAACTGGACTGAGCCCAAGACCCACCTGGTAGAGCAGCGGCAAAAGGAATGGAACCCCGCCGATGCCGAGGCGAGTGAAGAAATTGCCACTCACGGCGGTTCGGAATGTGCGCACGCGAAACAGCGAAAGCTCGAGGAGTGGAAAGTTGACCCCTCTGGCATGAAGTCCATACCCAGCAAGGAGTGCCACGGAAATAGCCAGCAGTCCTAGAACCTCGACCATACCGAGGGTATGTTCCCCAAATACCTCCAGCACGTAGGATAGAAGGGCGATGCCGGAGCCAAACAGGATAAGCCCAACCAAATCCAGCGGAGGAGTTTTCTCTTCCCGGTAGTCAGGCAGGTGCAGGTAGACCAGCAACAACCCCAAAATGCCGATCGGAATATTCACGAAAAAGATGATCCGCCAGTGTAGGTATCGCACGATGAGACCGCCGGCCATGGGTCCGAGCATCGGGCCAACCAACGCGGGAATAGAGACGAAGCTCATCACTCGGACAAGCTCGGATTTAGCGAATGTTCTCACCAGCGTGAGCCGCCCTACAGGCACCATCATGGCGCCACCACAGCCCTGGAGAAGACGGCAGAACACAAGCAGATGGATGTCGCTGGAGACGCCGCAGAGGAACGAGCCCAGGGTAAACACTCCGATCGCGGCGGCAAATACACGGCGCGTGCCGAAGCGGTCCGCCATCCATCCGCTAATCGGAATGAAGACTGCGAGGCTCAGGGTATAGCTGGCCAGCACGGATTTCATGCTGAGCGGCGTCACATGCAATGCTTCCGAGATGGCCGGCACGGCAGTGTTCAGAATGGTCGTATCGAGCGACTCCATGAAGAAGGCCACTGCCACAAGCCATGGGAGAAGATTCCGGCTAGGCATACTGTATGAGCCTACTAGGAGGGCTTGTTTCCTGTCGCGGTAGGGACGATCACCGCTGGTTGTCTGCATAGCGTGGTGCAAGCCTAAGCTACTGATGTTGGCTTTGCAAAACGTCTCTCGGGGCAACCGCCGTGCCTCAAAAGAACTGAGATTCGATGGAATTCAACTACGAACCAACCAGGGGCTTGTTCGTATGAAAGTATTTCTTGTATGCCGCGATCCAGTCGGTAGCGATGTCATGCTGGGCCGTCGACAGGTCAACCTGACCGCTACAAACCAGCTCATGAAGGCGTTCTTCCAAGGCGTCCTTAACATGAGCATTCCACACCCGAGCGTGGTAAGGCTGGGGCCACAGATTGCGGACATCTTCAGTTCCCCCCAAGCCTGGGGCGATGAGATAGTCAATCTCGTAGTCGTCGGGACGAGGGTTGACAATTCCGTATTTTTCAAAGACCTCTTGGCGCAAAGAGACCGAGACCTCTCCGATTACCTCTTCTTGTGGGTTAGCACAGACCTCGCTCATCGTAACCTGACGTGTGGCACCGGGGGTGAGGCTGCCATCCGGTCTGGTTTCTGCCTCGAACGAAACCCTACTTGAGGCAATGCGGGAGTTCCCGAACCAAAGACCTCCCAGCACGACCGCAACAACGAAGCCTGCACGAAGGTAGGCCCAACGCCGCACACCGGAGTTCAATCCAAAAATGTACCTCCACCGTGGAGTGCGCTCCTCCCGCAATGCGCGCAGCCGCGATCGCACGAGAGCGCGCGGCCCTTCGATGGACGGCAGCTGAGAATCAAGCTCGATACGATGACTCTGAGAGAAGGCAGTCATGGTGCGTTCGAGCTCCATCTGGCGAGCGCGGCAGGTGCAACACGATTGGAGGTGGTTGTGCACCGCGGCAGCGCGATGCCTTGACAGTTCCCCATCGGCCGCGAGGAGGAGTTCTTCATCGGAAATGTGTCGCGGATTCTGGTTGAGCATCGGCTTCACCTCCTGTCGGCCCGGGTCAAGCGTGCAAGTGATCGTGTCAGGGAAATCGACACGGCTCCCAAAGAGATACCGAGTACGGTCGCGATTTCTCGGTATCGCAGTCCCTCGGCGCGTAGCCGCAGGCAACTTTGATCATGGTCCGGGAGAGCTTGCACCACGGCCAGTAACCGATGGCGCCTCTGCACCGTGGATGCCTCCTCTTCGGGGCTAGGCGTCGGGTCGACCTGTTGTTCGGCAGACCTCGTATCCAGTACTGTGCGTAGTTTCAACGTTCGGTTCGCGAGGCGTTGCTTCAGTGCGAGATTATGTGCGACCCGGAAAAGCCAACCGCGAAGATTCCTACGCGAACGTCCCAACTGGAGGTGCCGAAACAGAGCCAGGAATGCCTCTTGGATCACTTCTTCTGCATCGTGGACGGTCAAACCCAAGGACAGGCTGTAACGAAGCAAGGGATTGCGGAACTCCTCGAACAACTCCATCACCTCAGCCTCGATGCGAGAGGGCTTCGCCGCGGAACGGACGGTCAGAGGCGCGGCCAACGACGCGTGTTCAAATGACCATGGTGCCATGTCGGGCCCGATCGATACATTCCCATCCTACCCTTTCCGCTCATAATCTTTGCAAGGGATTGGCCCTTCCTCAGGCGAAAAAGATTGAACCGCATGGCCCTGGGCCGAATATTAGCGGCGGTCAATCTCGGTGACTCCACCCGGCAATCAGTTGCGAGCTTCATGACTCGCGTGCATTTGTGAAAAACGTAGAGCTGTCAAATGACGCATAATTGCCAAGTCACCCTCGTTCCAGGTCAATGCGTTGACCGCTAGCGAATGTTCATAATATGCAGATGCGATTCGCGATCGATGGGCAGAACCCGCCCCGCAACAGCGGCTGGCGTGGGACTCTCTACCAGGAGACAAGAATATGGACTTGCAACTCAGCAACAAGACGGCCCTTGTAACCGGCTCGACTGCGGGTATCGGGTTTGCCACCGCTTCCCTCTTCGCCCAAGAAGGAGCTGCTGTCGTGCTGAATGGCCGTACAGAGAAGCGAGTGGACGAAGCTATCGACCTTATTCGCGGAGAGCATAAAGATGCCCGGGTGACGGGAGTCGCCGCAGATCTAGGCACCAGCGAGGGGGTAGATCTGATTACACGCTCCATGCCGCATATCGACATCTTGGTGAACAATCTCGGTATTTTCGAACCCAAGTCGTTTCTCGAGATCCCCGACGAGGACTGGCTGCGATTCTTTGAGGTCAACGTTATGAGTGGGGTTCGACTGAGCCGTTTCTACCTTCCGGGAATGCTAAAGAGAAATTGGGGTCGGATTGTCTTCATCTCGAGCGAATCGGCTCTCAATATTCCCGTGGAGATGATCCACTACGGCGTGACCAAGACTGCCCAGGTCTCCCTGGCCCGCGGACTCGCCGAAATGACTGCAGGAACCAAGGTCACCGTGAATTCCGTTCTCGCCGGACCTACCCGGAGTGAGGGTGTCGAAGGGTTCCTGCAAGAAATGGCCAAAGCCAAGGGCAACAGTATTGCCACCTTGGAGCAAGAATTCTTTCGCTCGGTACGTCCGACCTCGCTGTTGAAACGGTTTGCCACGCCTCAAGAGGTGGCGGCCATGGTTGTGTATGTGTCGAGTCCGGTGGCGGCCGCCACCAATGGAGCCTCGTTGCGGGTGGATGGCGGTGTCGTCCGGTCGATTGTCTAAGACGCCCGGG
>Ga0187782_10001172_pt1 | contig 18739 bp, 16 predicted proteins | sample 0715_SJ02_MP15_2_FD_132454 | JGI IMG/M metagenome (GOLD analysis project Ga0187782, IMG submission 132454) | Tropical peat soil microbial communities from peatlands in Department of Meta, Colombia - 0715_SJ02_MP15_20_MG | ecosystem: Environmental > Terrestrial > Soil > Wetlands > Peat | place...
TCACTGCGAGCCAGAGGGACGGCAGAAGACGCTTCCCGATCACGGCGCCCTTCGTCACGATCCACATGGTAACGTTCATCGTCTTGTTGGTGGCGCCCACTGGCACCGTGCATGACGTTGTTCAAGACGTCGGGCCTTCGCACAAGATCCTGACTTCGCGGCACAGACTTCCGAACCCACGCGTTGCTCGTTACTGATCCAGTCTGAGCTCGGCGGAAAGCGAGTACCGGGTCTGGCGGTTTCGCCGAAGGGAGGGGATGCCCTGGGGCGCGGGTGGGACGACGGGGGGAACGTTGGACGGAACGGGTGGCACGGCGGGAGGAATGGATCAAGATCCCCAAGCCTTCGTCCTTCTGGCGTCGGCGTCCCGAGCGGACCCGTCCGGTTCCTGCGGGCACACGAATCCTGCCGCTAGGCATGGGATGGGGGTCCGCGAACGCTCCACGCCGCGACGCCTGCGGGAGGACACTGGGGAGTGCCTCCCGGGCCCCCGCGGGGGCGCCCACCACGGCGGTGGGACGTTCTGCCCACCGCGTCAACATGCCCGCCGATCCGGACGCCGTGCCACGCGGCGGGCCCGCTTGGTCGCCGCGCGGTGAATCCTACTCCCGGTCGAGCTGGAACTCCGCGTGCAGCGCCTGGACCGCCCGCTCGACGTCGTCGGCCCGGATTACGCAGGACACCTTGATCTCCGAGGTGGCGATGAGCTCGATGTTGATTCCGTTGGCGGCGAGCGCACCGAACATTCGCGCTGCCACGCCCGGGTTGCTGATCATGCCGGCGCCTACGGCGCTGACCATCGCCACGCCGTCGTCGGCCAGCACGTCCTCGGCCCCGACGTCCGCCGCGACACTGCGCACGGCTTCGACCGCCGCGACCAAGTCGGCCGTCCCGACGGTGAACGAGATGTCGGCCCGTTCGTGCCGCGGCACGCTCTGGATGATCATGTTCACGTTGACGTGGCGCGCGGCCACGGCCCGGAAGATCCTGTACGCGGCCCCGGGCTCGTCGCGGACGCCGGTCGCGGTGATTTTGGCGACGTTGCGGTCGTGCGTGACGCCGGTGACGACGCGGCGGCGTTCTATCGAGTTATTCGTGATCATCGTGCCCTCCCGGTCCACGAAGCTGCTGCGCACCTCGAGCGGTACACGGTATTGCTTCGCGAGCTCCGCGGCCCGCGTCTGAAGGACGAGCGCGCCGGAGCTCGCCATCTCGAGCATCTCGTCGTACGAGATCTCCCGGAGCTTCCGGGCCGCGGGGACGACGCGCGGGTCGGCCGTGAACACGCCTTCGACATCGGTGTAGATCTGGCAGAGGTCTGCGCCGAGCGCAGACGCGAGCGCGACCGCGGTCGTGTCGGAGCCGCCGCGTCCGAGCGTGGTGATCTCCTCCTGATCCGTGATCCCTTGAAATCCGGCGACGATGACGATTCGCCCCGCCTCGAGCTCCTGGTCGATGCGGCGGCGGTCCACGTCCACGATGCGAGCGCGCGTGTGGACGGGTTCCGTCCGGATGCGGGCCTGTCCGCCCGTGAGCGAGATGACCTCGTGTCCCCCGGCGTGGATGGCCATCGCCAGCAACGCGATCGATACCTGCTCGCCTGTCGCGAGAAGCATGTCCATCTCGCGCGCCGGCGGACGGTCGGTGATCCCGCGCGCCATCTCGACCAAATCGTCGGTCATGTCCCCGGGCGCCGAAACCACCACCACCACTTGATGGCCTTCGAGGTGGGTCGCGACGACGCGCCTCGCCACGTTCTTGACGCGGTCCGCGTTCGCGACCGAGCTACCTCCGAACTTCTGGACGATCAATCCCACTCAGATCCCTCCGTGCATTCCTCGGGTTGCCACGGGCGCGGTTCCTGTTGCGACGCGACCGGTTCCACGACTGCGCCGTCGGTGTCGATCTGCAGCGCCAGCGTTCGGCACCGGATCCCCGCCCCCCTGAACGCTTCGACCATCGCGGGACCGATTCCCGGCGCGTCGCCAAACGCAATCACCGCTGGCCCCGATCCGCTCAGGGTTACCGCATTCGCGCCGGCCCGGCGGGCTGCCGCGAACACCTCCGAGAGCCCTGGGACAAGCGCCGCGCGATATGGCTGGTGGAGCCGGTCTTCCGTCGCGTCGCCAAGCAGATCGGACCGCCCGCCGCTCAGCGCCGCCACCAGCAAAGCGGTTCTCGTGACGTTGAACACGGCGTCGTCGAACGGGATCCGCGCCGGGAGCAGGCGTCTCGCCTCTGCGGTGGACACGGTGAAGTCGGGCACCGCCGCGATCACCGGAAGCGGCGGCGGCGTCAGCCGCACCGCCCGAACGCCGGCCGGGGTCCCGGCGCATACTACGAGTCCGCCGAGGAGCGCGGCGGCGACGTTGTCGGGATGACCTTCGATCTCCGTGGCGAGATCGAGCAGCACCTGCCGGTCGAGCGGCCCGCCGAGCAGCGCGTTCGCCGCCACGGCGCCGCCGACGATTGCGGCCGCGCTGCTGCCCAGGCCCCGGGCCAGGGGAACTCGGTTGCGCTGCCGGATCCCAAACGCTCTGGGTGCCCCCGTGCCGGCGGCGAGGCCGGCGCGTTGCGAGACGGCCATCGCCGCGCGATATGCCAGGTGCGACGGATCGCGTGGGAGCGAACCCGCACCCTCGCCCTCCACCTCGATCACCGGTGCCGGCGCGTCCCACAGATCCAGCGTGTTGTGGAGGCGCAACGCGAGGCCCACCGCGTCGAACCCCGGGCCCAGGTTCGCGGATGTCGCCGGCACGCGCACTCGTATCATCGCGCGACGAGCACGGTGTCGACCATGCGTTCCAGCGCAGCCATGGTGGCGGCCACCGGCTCCGGAAGCTGCTCCGTGCGCAGAACGGCCTCCGGATCCTTGAGGCCGTGACCGGTGAGCACGCATACGATCACGAGGCCGGCGGAGAGGCGATGCTCGCGCGCGAGCTTGAGGAGTCCGGCGACGGGCGCCGCGGAGGACGGTTCCACGAAGACGCCCTCTTCGCGGGCGAGCAGTGTGCGTGCGGCGAGCAGCTCTTCGTCCGTCACCGCCTCGAAGGTACCACTGGAGTCTCGGACGGCCGCCCGGGCGCCGTCCCACGATGCCGGCCGTCCGATCCGGATCGCCGATGCAACCGTCTCGGGGTGCTCGATGGGGCGGCCCAACACGAACGGCGCCGCGCCGGCGGCTTGAAATCCCCACATGCGAGGTCGCGCGGCGATGCGTCCCGCGCGGTGGTACTCGGTGAACCCCCGCCAGTAGGCCGTGATGTTGCCCGCGTTCCCGACCGGGATCGCCAGGACATCGGGGGAGCGGCCGAGCGCGTCGCAGATCTCGAATGCGCCCGTCTTCTGGCCCTCGAGCCGGTGCGGGTTGACGGAGTTGACCAGCGTCAGCTTCAGGCGGGGCGCACCGTCGCGGACGATCCTGAGCGCGTCGTCGAAGGAGCCCTCGATCGGGACGATGCGTGCGCCGTGAGCGAGCGCCTGGACGATCTTGCCGAGCGCAACGCCGCGCGAGGGGACGACGACGAGGCATGGAAGTTTGGCCCGCGCGGCGTAAGCAGCCGCCGAGGCCGACGTGTTGCCGGTGCTCGCGCACACGACGGCGCGGCTTCCGGCCTCGAGGGCCTTGGAGATCGCCATCGTCATCCCGCGGTCCTTGAAGGAGCCGGTGGGATTCGTGCCCTCGTATTTCAGGTACAGCGCGACGTCCTGGAGATGGCGCGCCAACCGGTCGGCGCGCACCAGCGGGGTCCCGCCCTCCAGCAGGGTCACTACCGGGGTGTCGGCCGTGACCGGCAGGTGCGGCCGGTACTCCTCGATCACGCCGCGCCAGCGCCGCAGCCCTCCGGGCGACTCTGACCGGGACGCGCCCACGGCTACACCTCCTCCACGACGCGGATCGTGCTCCGGATGCTGTGGAGCACGTCCAGCTTCTCGATTCGCGACAGGACGCGGCGCATCTGCGTCTCGAGCGTGGTGTGCGTGACCATGATGATCTCCGCCGTATGTCCGCGCGTCTTCTGCACGATCGACGCGATGCTTACACCCTCCTCGCCGAAGATCGTCGCGATCTTGGCAAAGACGCCGGGCCGGTCGGTGACCCGCATGACGAGATAGAACGGCGACGCGGTCTCCTCGATCGGGCGAATCGGTCTGGGCGCGATTGCGCTCCACCCGACTCGGCCGTGTGCGCCGGCCGCCCGGTTGCGCGCCACGTCGATCAGATCGGCGACGACCGCGCTCGCGGTCGGCTCTCCGCCGGCGCCGCGGCCGACGGTCATCACCTCTCCCGCGAAGTCTCCCCGGACGAAAAGGGCGTTGAGCTCGTCGTGGATCGCCGCCAGCGGATGCCCCAACGGCAGAAACGCCGGATGCACGTGCGCCTCCACGCGACCGTCGCGGTCACGGGCGATGGCCAGCAACTTCACCGCGAACCCGAGCTCGCGTGCGAACGCGATGTCTTGAGCCGTGATGCGGCGGATCCCCTCGCGATAGACGTCGTCGGCCCGCACGGGTGTGTGGAACGCGATGGTGGCGAGGATCGCGAGCTTCGCCGCAGCGTCGTGACCGTCGACGTCGTCGGACGGATCGGCCTCGGCGAACCCGCGCCGCTGCGCTTCCCCGAGCGCGCGCTCGAACGTCCAGCCCTCGCTGGTCATCTTCGTGAGAATGTAGTTGGTCGTCCCGTTCAGGATGCCCCAGAGCTCACCGATACGATTTGCGGCGAGCGATTCTTTGAGCGGCTGGATGACCGGCAGGCCGCCGCCCACGCTCGCCTCCAGCCGGAGGTCGACACCCGCGCGGGCCGCCGCGGCGAACAGCTCAGGTCCGTGGCGGGCGACGAGCTGCTTGTTGGCGGTCACGACGCTCTTGCCACGCTCGATCGCGTCGAGCAGGAGCGTGCGCGCGGGTTCTACGCCGCCCATCACCTCGGTGACACAGTCCACCCGAGCATCGGTCACGACCTCCGGCGCGTTCCCCGTGAGGACGCCGGGCTCGAACACGATACCACGGCTCTTCTCGGGATGGGCGACGGCGACGCGGACCACGCGGAGCGCGAGACCCGTGCGGCGCCGGATCTCCTCTCCGTTGGTGCGGAGCAGGCGGATGACCGCGCTCCCGACCGTACCGCAGCCGAGGAGCCCAATCCGCAGCTCGCGCGCCGGAGTGGAGCCGGGGGTCATCGGGTCACCCCCATTTCCGCCAGAGTGCGTCGCAACCGCCGTCGCTCGTCATCCGTGAGCGGCAAGGCCGGAGGGCGAGTCGTCGCATGCAGGATCAAGCCCGCCATGACCATGGCCTCCTTTACGATCACGAACACGGGCGCGTCCGCGCCGTAGATGGCGGGGACGGGAGCCAGCGATCTTGCGTCCTCTGCAGCGTCGGTCACTCTGCCCTCCGTCGCGGACGTCCAGATTCGGACGAACGGACCGGGGACGAAATTGGCGGATCCCGGGACGCAGCCATCGCCCCCGATCAGGATCGTGTTGAGCAAATGGTAGTCCATGCCGCACAATACCGTGAAGTCGGGCCTCACGGCGCGCGCGAGCGTAAGCGTCTCCTGGATGTGGGCGATACTGTCCACTGTGTCCTTTATGCCCACGACATTCGGGCGCTCGGCGGCGAGGCGGGCCACCAGTTTCGGCGGGATGCTCCGTCCGGTGAGCGCTGGGAAATTGTAGACGTACACGGGGAGCGAGGTCCCGACCGAGAGCAGCCGGAAGTGCTCGTAGATCGACCGGTCCGGCGGGATCCAGTAGTAGGGGAGAACCGCGGCGACCCCGCTTGCGCCGATCGACTCTGCGTGCTCGGCGTACGCGATCGCCTCCTCGGTCCAAGGGCTGCTGACGCCTACCAGCACCGGCACGCGGCCGCGCGCGGTCCGCACCACTAGCTCCGCGAAGGCCTGCCGTTCCTCGCGGGAGAGCGACGTGAACTCTCCCGCGGTGCCGAGCGCGAACAGGCCGTGTACACCTTGGCCGATCAGCCACTCGAGATGACGGATGTTGGCGGGCTCATCGATGGCGCCGCCCTCATCGAACAGGGTGACGACCGGCACGATCACGCCGCCGAGCTTCTCCGATAGTGCCGGACGCGTTTCGAGCGTAGACGTGAGATAGCCCGTGACGAGCTCACGCGCCTCCGCCTCCCGCTCGTCGGGGACGAGCAGATCGCCCCACACCCCGGTCGCGCTCTCGACCACCTCGGCATAGCCGGGAATCTGCCGGGACCGGAGCACGACCGGTATGCCGGCTTCCTCGAGCAGGCCCTGCAGCATCAGCGCTTCGGCCTCGTCGCCCGCAGTGTGCACCGTTCTCATCGCGCCGCCTCCTGTTTGATCGCCAGCCAGAGCCGGTACACTTCGTTGCGCCGGAGCCCACTCGCGCGGGCGGCACGGCGCACGGCTTGAAACGGCGCCTGGCCTTCGGCCAGGGCCGCCCGGAGGGACGCGCGAGCGGCGTCCTCGGCGCGGGCGCTGGGTGCTTCCCCGGGCGGCGTCTCCTCTGGCGCGTGAGCCTCCGGCGCGCCCTCGATCACGAGCGTGAACTCTCCTCGTGGGGGGTGTGCGGAGAAGTGCGCCAACGCATCGCGCAGGCGCCCCCGCCATACCTCTTCGTGCACCTTCGTTAACTCGCGGGCGACCGCGATCCTGCGGTCTCCCCACGCCTCGCCGAGCGCCTCGAACGTCTTGAGCAGGCGGTGTGGGGCTTCGAACAACACGAGTGTATGCCGGAGCGCGCAAGCGGCGTTGAGCGCACGGCGGCGCTCCGCCGGTGCCGTGGGGAGAAAGCCGAGAAACGTCACCGGCACCGTGGGGAGTCCAGAGGCCACGAGGGCCGCGAGTAGCGCGCTCGAGCCTGGCACCGGCACGACGGCGATGCCTGCGGCCGCAGCGGCCGCGACAAGCGCCGTTCCAGGGTCGCTCAGGCCCGGCGTGCCGGCGTCCGAGACCAGCGCGATCGACTCCCCGGCGAGCAGACGCGCGGCAAGCTCCGGGATCCGCTCCGTTTCGTTGTGCTCGTGCAGGCTGACCAGGCGGCCGTGGATGCCGTGATGCGTGAGGAGCTTCCGCGTGTGCCGCGTATCTTCGGCGGCAATGGTAGACACCTCGTGAAGGACCCGGAGCGCGCGGAGGGTGATGTCCTCGAGGTTCCCGATCGGGGTCGCCACGAGATAAAGCGTGCCGGGAACGGTTTGCGTCACGTTCTCACTATAGCAAAATGAGGATCGCCCGACGGGTCGAGCAGGACGCATCCATCCGCGCGTCCGCGGCCCGAGGCGTTATTCGCGCTCGTGTTCCGCGCCACCGCGGGCGCGATGACGCTCGTAGTAGCGCCGCGCCTTGGCGCGGTTGCCGCACCCCTTCATGTCGCACCACCGGCGCGTCCGATTCCGGCTCATGTCCATGAACAGCCAGTCGCAGTTGGCGCCGGCACAGCGGCGGACACGGCGCAGCTCGGGTGCCGTGAGCAGGTCTGCTGCGGATCGGACGGCGGCCCACGGGATTTGCCCAAGCGCGTCCGCGTCCTCGCTCCACCCCCATGCGAATCCCTCGGCCGTCTTGACGAGACGATGATGCCGGAGCGCCTCAGCCAATGCCGAGTTCAGCAGGTCCATGTCGGTCCGATCGACGGCACGCAGGTCGGCGCAGGCCGAGATGACGCGGAACAGCACTTCGCGGAGCCGTACCGCATCCGCGAGCGCCTGGGCGGCGTCCCGCGGGCGGCTCCGCGCGGCCTCCGCGAGCCGTTCGGCGACCTGTTCCGTGACGGCTCCAGACTGCCGGCCCCAGGATACCAGGTCGTCGTACGATTGTAACCGCTCGGTCGGCCGCTCGCGAGACCCGCTTACCGTGTTGACGAAATCCAGACATAACCGCCCGCCCGAGAGATCGAACACGTATTCGTGCGCGGGTCCTGATTCAGCCATTGTCATTTGTCCGCCTGCCGGCCAGCTTTGAGATTTTCCCATGATACTTTATGACTTACCGCGCCGGCACCAGATTGGGCATCCGTTCGACACCTCATTGTGCGGAATCCTGGCTCTCTATGCATCGTATAACTTCCAAATCCCTATTGACAAGTTAGGGTATGTGTGGTTATGATATGACCAGTGTGGTGATTATAGCAGGTTATGTGACGCCGGGCAACCGGTGACGAACGGAACGCTGGCTCGCCGTCCAAGCAACGTCGCTTTGCTGGCGGAAACCGGATAGATCATGGCGGATGAGCGCGCTACACTCGGTCGAGTCGTGAGTCCAAAGAGGTGGAGGTGCCCAGGATGATGGTCAACTTGAACGGCGCGCGGGTCAGGGACTGGATGGCCGCGCCGTTGCCCGCGATCACGCCGCGGACGACGGTCGCGACTGCGCTCAGGTTGCTTCGAGAGCACTGTGTGGCGGCGGTTCCGGTCCTGGACGGTACCCGTGTGGTCGGGCTGGTGGACGAGAAGTCGCTGCTCAGGTTCACGCCATCGGAGGCGACCACGCTCGACGTGTACGAGCTGCGGGAAGTGCTCGACAAGATGACGGTGGCGCGGGCCTTGACGCCGGTCTCCACCGCGGTGGGACCGGACACGCCGCTTGCGGCGGCGGCTGTCGCAATGCGTCTTGCGAGCGCGCCGGTGTTGCCCGTGATGGACGGTGATCGGCTCATCGGGCTGCTACCGTGGACGCGGGTCCTCGCCGCCGCCACGGGGGAGCCCCCGTCCGACGGGCTCTCGGCAGCCGCGTCGTGAGGCAGGGAGGGATGAACGTGCACTGGCACACTTATCGCGTGATCAACGACGAACGCATCCGGGCGCTGCAGAAAGAGGCTCGTCAGGATCGCCTGGCGAGGGACTCGGCCAGGATGCAGCCGCGAAAGGACGGCACGGTCCTTCGCCGGGCCGGGAGCCTGTTGCGCATCCCGTTGCTCCGCGCCGCCTCGGCACTCAAACGCGCTCCTGTGGCTCGCGAGGCGGCTGCGACGGGTGAAACGTACCGCCGCTGACCCCACAAGGCGCGACGGAGCGGGATTCTCCCGTCGGGAGGTTACTGCACGCGAGGCGCCTTGTGGAGTGCGACCCCGGCTACGACCATCGCGACGCCGCCAGTCTCCGCGGCGGTGGGTACTTGGTGCAGGACGGCTGCACCGACCGCGGCCGCGGTCGCCGGTAGCAACGAGAGGAGAAGCGCGAACGTCGCGCGGGGAAGACGAGCCATTGCGAGCTGGTCACAGACGTACGGGATCACGGATGAGCTGATCCCGACACCAATGCCCGCGCCGATCAGGAGGGGATGACCCAGGGCCGGTACCACGGACGCGGCCGTTAGCGGGCTGACGGCCGCGAGCGCTATCAGCATGGAAACCCCGAGACGATCGATCCCGCTGGCGCCGCCGTCCTGGGCAAGCCGGTGGCCGAGGACCACGTACGGTACGAAAAGCGCGCAGTTGGCGAAGGCGAACAGGAAGCCGATCGGCTCGCCGGCGATGCGCACATCGGTCAGCGTATAGACGCCCACGGCCGCCAGGCCGAGCGCCGCGATGTTTCGGGGTGTGCGCGCGCCCGCGGCGGCGAGAGCAATCGGCCCCAGGAACTCGATCGCCCCCACCGTCCCCAGCGGCACGCGATCGATCGCAAGGTAGAAGCACGTGTTCATGGCGGCGAGAACGATGCCGAGAGCGACCAGGGCGGCTCGTTGCGACGGCGACAACCCGCCGAGAATCCGCCACGGCCGCCGCCACACCGCAAACGCGGCGGCCGCGCTGGCGATCCGAAGCCACACCACCCCGAACACATCCACGTGGTCCATGAGCAGCACCGCGAAGGAGGGTCCCAGGTAGTGAAAGACCGCGCTCGCGAGGAAGAACGCGTGAGGCGGCACGCCGGTCCCGAGAGTCGGCGCCCGGGCGGTGCGAGGTTGTGCGGTCGTTCCCATGCGCCAATATTCGCAACCGAGAGCAGCGACGTCCATGGTATAATCCAGACGAGGTGGCGATCATGCCTGGAAAACGACTGAAGGAACGCGGCAATACCTTGCAACACATAAGTCCGCTGCTCGACCGGGTGAACGTTCATCTTTTGCGGGAGCTGCAGCGCGATCCTCGCCTCGGGATGTCCGCGCTCGCGCGTCGAGTGAAGATGTCCGCGCCCGCCGTGACGGAGCGCGTGAAGCGTCTGGAGGAAGCCGGGGTGATCGCCGGCTACCGCGTGGATGTCGACCCCGGGGCGCTGGGACTACCCGTCATGGCGTACGTGCGTATCCGGCCTGCGCCAGGTCAGTTGGGGAAGATCGCCGATCTCGCGCAGCGCATCCCCGAGGTTGTCGAATGCCATCGCATCACCGGCGAGGACTGTTTTCTCCTCAAGGTCCACGTGTCGAACGTGGATCGGCTCGAAACGGTGCTCGACCGCTTTCTCGCGTTCGGGCAGACCACGACCTCGATCGTGCAGTCCTCGCCTGTGCCGCCCCGCCCGCTCCCGCTGCCGGCGGATTGAGAAGACCCCCGTCGACCGACCCGGTACTCCGTCCATTTCGTAAGGAACGTGCTTGGGTATGAAGTAGAATGGATCGCGGAACTCTCGTCGAAAGCCCCGGGGCGATGTTCGGGAACGGGGAAATGTGCAGGAGCGGGTGACAACAGTGGACAACGCGTCTCGCGTCGTCATCGAGCACGTGGAGCCTGAGGTGGACGGGGGCCGCTTTGCGATCAAGCGGGTGTCCGGCGAGCGTGTCGTTGTCGAGGCCGACATTTTCGCGGACGGGCACGGCGTGCTCGCCGCCGTCTTGCAACACCGCCGGGAGGAAGCGCAGGAGTGGACGGAGACGGCGATGGCGCCGCTCGGCAACGACCGCTGGCGGGGCGAATTCGTGGTCGCGGCCCTCGGCCGGTACCGGTACACGATCCTGGGGTGGGTGGATCGGTTCGCATCGTGGGTGCGGGATCTCGGGCGCTGGGTCGAGGCCGGGCAGGACGTTGCGGTCGATCTGGAGATAGGTGCGGCTCTGGTCCAGGCGGCCGGACGTCGCGCGGACGGCGCCGACGCGGCCGCGCTCATGGCGCACGCAAGAGTGTTGGGCCGAGGCGGGGATGCGGCGATCGGTCTTGCGCTGTCCGACGATCTCGCGGCCATGATGGCGAGACATCCCGACCGCGAGCATGCGGCGAGCTACGGCAGGCAGCTGGTCGTCCAGGTGGACCGGGAGCGAGCCCGGTGCGGTGCATGGTACGAGATGTTTCCGCGCTCGTGCGCCCCGGTGCCCGGAAGGCACGGCACGTTCGCCGACGTGGAGGCCCGCCTGCCCTACGTCGCTTCCATGGGATTCGACGTCCTGTACCTGCCGCCGATTCACCCGATCGCCCGCACCTTCCGGAAGGGCAGGAACAATTCCGAGACGACGCAGCCCGGTGATCCCGGAAGCCCCTGGGCGATCGGGGCGTCGGAGGGAGGGCACAAGGCGGTGCACCCCGGGCTTGGAACGCTTGCGGACTTCGACCGGCTGGTCGGCGCGGCGCGTACGCACGGGCTCGAGATTGCGCTCGACCTGGCCTTTCACTGTTCGCCGGATCACCCGTACGTGACCGAGCATCCCGAATGGTTTCGCCGGCGGCCGGACGGGGCCATCCAGTACGCCGAGAACCCGCCGAAGAAGTATCAGGACATCTATCCGTTCGACTTCGACACCGCGGAATGGTGCTCGCTGTGGGAGGAGCTCCTGAGCGTGGTCCGGTTTTGGATCGGGCACGGCGTGCGCATCTTTCGCGTGGACAACCCTCACACCAAGCCGTTTGCGTTTTGGGAGTGGCTGATCGGGGAGACGCTGCGTGAGTATCCGGACGTCATCTTCTTGTCGGAAGCCTTCACCCGGCCGAAGGTGATGTACCGACTGGCGAAGCTCGGATTTACCCAGTCGTACACGTATTTCACATGGCGCACCGCCCGGGCGGAGCTCGAGGCGTACTTCACGGAGCTTACCGCGACGCCGGTTCGAGAGTACTTCCGGCCCAACCTCTTCATCAACACGCCGGACATCCTCCACGCCTATCTTCAACAGGGCGGGCGCCAGGCGTTTATCGCGCGACTGGTGCTCGCCGCGACACTCGGCGCAAGCTACGGGATCTACGGGCCCCCGTTCGAGCTGTGCGAGCGGTGGCCGGCCGTTGTTGGCAGCGAGGAGTATCTCGACTCGGAAAAGTATCAGCTCCGCCACTGGGAGATCGACCGACCCGACAGTCTGAGGGACGTAATCGCCCGGGTCAACGGCATCCGGCGCGCGCACCCGGCGCTGTCCGGGGACCGGAACCTGCGTTTCCACGGCATGGACAACCCGGAGCTCATCTGTTACAGCAAGACCGGCGATGCCGATGCACTACTCGTGATCGTCAATCTGGACCCACATCACGTCCAGATCGGATGGACTGCGCTGGATCTCCACGCCCTGGGGCTGAGTCCGGACGCCCCGTACGCCGTGCACGACCTTCTGAGCGGCGCCCGGTTCGAGTGGCGCGGGGCGCGCAACTACGTCGAGCTGAATCCCGGCACGCTGCCGGCCCATGTCCTGCACGTTCGCCGGGGAGAGGTGTCGTGACGACGCGTGCCCGGGACCGCCGGCGGTCGGGGGTGGAGCGGCCCCCCGACCCGACCTGGTACAAGGACGCGATCATCTACGAGGCCCATGTCCGGGCGTTTTGCGACAGCAATGGCGACGGCATTGGGGACTTCGCCGGGCTGGTGGAGAAGCTGGACTACGTACAGGACCTCGGCGTGACGGCGTTGTGGGTCCTGCCGTTCTACCCCTCGCCGCTGCGTGACGACGGCTACGACATTGCGGACTATGTCTCGATCCATCCCGCGTACGGCACGCTGCGCACGTTCCGCACGTTCCTGCACGAAGCGCACCGCCGCGGGCTCCGCGTCATCACGGAGCTCGTGCTCAACCACACGTCGGACCGGCACCCGTGGTTCCAGCGCGCCCGCACGGCGCCGCGGGGCAGCCGGTGGCGCAACTTCTACGTGTGGAGCGATACCACCGACCGTTACCGGGACGCACGGGTGATCTTCAAGGACTTCGAGGCCGCCAATTGGACGTTCGACCCCGTCGCGGGCGCCCACTACTGGCACCGGTTCTACTCGCACCAGCCGGATCTCAACTACGATTCACCGGACGTTCGGCGCGAGATGCTGCGCGTGGTCACGTTTTGGCTCGACCAGGGGGTGGACGGCCTCAGGCTGGACGCCGTGCCGTATCTCTACGAGCGCGAGGGTACGACCTGCGAGAACCTTCCCGAGACCCACGCGTTCCTCAGGGAGCTGCGCGGGTACGTCGACGGGCGCTACAGCGACCGCATGCTGCTCGCGGAGGCGAACCAGTGGCCGGAGGATGCGATCGCCTACTTCGGCGCCGGCGACGAATGCCACATGGCCTATCACTTTCCCCTGATGCCGAGGCTCTTCATGGCGATCCGCATGGAGGACCGGTTCCCAATCATCGATATCCTGACCCAGACGCCGGCGATCGCAGACACGTGCCAGTGGGCGTTGTTCCTGCGCAACCATGACGAGCTCACGCTGGAGATGGTGACGGATGAGGACCGGGACTACATGTACCGCGTGTACGCGCAGGATCCCCACGCGCGGATCAACCTCGGCATCCGCCGCCGCCTGGCGCCGCTGCTCGGCAACCACCGGCGCCGCGTGGAGCTGATGAACGGCCTCCTGTTCTCGATCCCGGGAACCCCGCTGGTGTACTACGGCGACGAGATCGGTATGGGCGACAATATCTACCTCGGCGACCGCAACGCCGTGCGCACGCCGATGCAGTGGAGCGCCGACCGCAACGCCGGCTTCTCGCGGGCCAATCCCCAGCAGCTCTACCTTCCGGTCGTGATCGACTCGGAGTACCATTACGAGACCGTCAACGTCGCCGCGCAGCAGGGCAATCCTCACTCCCTGCTGTGGTGGATGAAGCGGCTGATCGCGCTCCGCAAGCGTTACAACTGCTTCGGGCGCGGGACGCTCGAGATGCTCGCGCCGGACAACCGCAAGGTCCTCGCGTTTCTGCGGCGGCACGAGGACCAGCGTGTGCTCGTCGTCGCAAACCTGTCGCGGTTCGTGCAGCCGGTGGAGCTCGGCCTCTCGGAGTTCCGGGGCATGGTGCCCGTGGAGCTGTTTGGGCGGACGGAGTTTCCCCCGGTCGGTGAACTCCCCTACTTCCTCACACTCGGTCCTCACGCGTTCTACTGGTTCTCGCTCGAGCCGCAGCGCGCCGCGGGCGTGGCCGGCGCCGCGGTGACCGGGTCCGAGGCGGGCGAGGCGTCCCTCCCGGAGCTGAGTGCGGTCAACACTCGGGGCTGGGCAGGCGTGTTCGAAGGCCCGGCCCGGTCCCTCCTCGAGGATGCGCTGGCCGCGTACCTGCGCGCGCGCCGCTGGTTCGGGGGAAAGGCGCGCCGGGCCCGCTCGGCTCTGATCCTAGATACCGTCCGGATTCCCTACGGCGGTGAGACGGCGTACCTGACCCTCATCCAGGTTCAGTACGCGGAGGGCGATCCCGACGTCTACGCCCTGCCGCTGACGTTTGGGACCCGCGACCGGGTGCCGCAACTGCGGCGCGACCCCGCGCAGGCGGCGGTTGCCCGTCTCCGTGTCGGCGGCGATGACACAGACGGCGTTCTCTTCGATGCGTTCCTCGACACGGCGTTCTGCGCAGCGCTGCTCGACATGATCCGGCGCAGGCAGCATCTCCGGGGCGCCGCGGGGGAGTTGGTCGCGACTCCCACGCAGGCGCTGCGGCGCGTCATCGGCCCCGCGCCGGTGCCCGAGCCGATGCCGGTCAAGGCCGAGCAGAGCAACACCTCTGTGTTCTACGGGGACCGGTGCATCCTCAAGCTATTCCGCCGCCTGGAGCCCGGACAGAATCCCGAGCTCGAAATCGGCCGATTTCTCACCGAGCGCGCGGCATTTCCAAACGTGCCGGCCGTGGCGGGGGCGCTCGAGTACCGCCCGCCCCGCGGCGAGACGGTGACGGTCGCGGTGCTGCAGGAGTTTGTTCCGAACGAGGGCGACGCCTGGGCGTACACGCTGGACGCGCTCGACCGGTACTGCGAGCGGGCGATGGCCGAGCATGCAGAGGGAGCAGCGGACGATTGGCCCTCCCCGCACTCGCCGCTCGCGCTGGCGGCACGGCCGCTGCCGGAGGCCGTTTACGAGCGCGTCGGAGAGTATCTGCACCGGGCCGACCTGCTGGGGCAGCGCACCGCCGAGTTGCACCGGGCCCTCGCTTCCGACGCCGCCGATCCGGCCTTCGCGCCGGAACCGATCACGGCCTCGTATCAGCGGTCCCTGTATCAGGCGGCGCGCGCCCTGACCCAGCAGACGCTGCCCGTGCTGCGCAAGGCCCTGCGCACGCTCCCCGGCGATGCGCGTGCGTCCGCGGAGCGCGTGCTGGAGGCGGAGAACGAGCTGCTCCGCCGGTTCCAGTCCGTGCTGAGCCGGAAGATCACCGGTACGCGCATCCGCTGCCACGGGGACTACCACCTCGGCCAGGTCCTGTACACCGGGAAGGACTTTGTCATCATCGACTTCGAGGGGGAGCCGGCCCGCACGCTCACGGAGCGCCGGATCAAACGGCCGGCGCTGCGCGACGTTGCCGGAATGCTGCGGTCCTTCCACTATGCGGCGTACAGCGCGCTGCGCGCCCAGATCGAGCGGGGGGCGATCTCGCAACACCCCGCGGCGGCTCCGTTCCTCGACGCACGCCTCGCGCATTGGCGGCGCTGGGCGTGCGCGTCGTTTCTGCGCGGGTACCTTCGGGCGGCGGGGGATGCGCCGTTCCTGCCTCGCACGCGGGAGGAGATCGAAGTACTGCTCAACGTGCACCTTCTGGAAAAGGCCGTGTACGAGCTCGGCTACGAGCTGAACAACCGGCCCGGATGGGCGAGGATCCCGCTCGAGGGCATTCTCGAGCTGCTGGCGGCCGGTGGATGACGGTCCCGGGTCGCGGCCCTCAGCCGCCACTCGGGGCCGCACACCTCGGCGATGGGAGGACGCGCTTCCTGGTGTGGGCGCCGGGCGCGCAGGCGGTGCTGCTTCGTATGGCCGGGCCGCGGGCCCGCGAAGTTCGGATGACCCCCCGGAGTTGCGGGTATCACGAGATCGTCGTCGAGGACGCAGGGCCGGGCACGCGCTACTGGTACCGGCTCGACGGCGGGCCGGCCCGGCCGGACCCCGCGTCGCACTTCCAGCCGGAGGGGGTTCATGGGCCGTCCCAGGTAGTCGCGACGGAGTTCCCGTGGAGCGACGGCGTCTGGCGCGGCCGCCCGCTCGCCGAGTACGTGACATACGAGCTTCACGTCGGCGCATTTACGCCCGACGGGACGTTCGACGCGGCGATCCCCCGCCTCGATGCGCTGGCAGATCTCGGCGTGACCGCCGTCGAGCTGATGCCGGTGGCCCAGTTTCCGGGGACGCGCAACTGGGGATACGACGGCACCTATCCCTTCGCCGTCCACGCCGCGTACGGGGGCCCGGGAGGGCTCAAGCGGTTCGTCGACGCCTGCCACGTGCGCGGACTTGCGGTGGTGCTCGATGTTGTGTACAACCACTTCGGTCCAGAGGGCAGCTATCTCGGCGAGTTCGGGCCGTACTTCACCGACCGTCACCGCACGCCGTGGGGATCCGCCGTCAACATGGACGGGCCGGACAGCGACGAGGTCCGCCGGTTTTTCGTCGAGAACGCGCTGCGCTGGATCACCGAATTCCACGTCGACGCGCTGCGTCTCGACGCGGTGCACGCCATCGTGGATCAATCCGCGCGTCCGTTCCTGGAGCAACTGGCGGACGCCGTGCATGCCGAGGCGGCGCGGAGCGGCCGGCTGGTGCATGTGATTGCGGAAAGCAACTTGAACGAACCGCGTCTCGTTCGGCCGAAGGCACGCGGAGGATACGGACTGGACGCGCAGTGGAGCGACGACCTGCATCACGCGCTGCATGCGCTCCTGACGGAGGAGCGCGGGAGGTACTACGCGGACTACGGGAGGCTCGCCGATGTCGCCCGTGCGCTGGCGGACGGTTTTGTCTACGCCGGCCAGTACTCGGCGTACCGCCGCCGGAGGTACGGAGCGCCATGCGTCGATCTCGCCGGCCAACAGTTCGTGGTGTGCGCGCAGAACCACGATCAGGTCGGCAACCGCGCCCACGGCGAACGCCTGACGCGGTTGGTGCCGTTCGACGCGCTCAAGGTCGCGGCCGGCATCGCTCTCCTGTCGCCGTATCTCCCGCTTCTATTCATGGGCGAGGAATACGGCGAGCCGGCGCCCTTCCTCTATTTCACGAGTCACTCCAACCCCGCGCTGGGGGAGGCCGTCCGCGTGGGACGCCTTGCAGAGCTCGGCGCATGGGGAGGCGTCGCGCCGCCACCCGATCCGCAGGACGAGTCCACGTTTCTCCGCTCGAAGCTCGCATGGGAGCTTCGGACGCGAGCGAGGCACCGGGCTCTGCTCGAGTTCTACACGGAGTTGATCCGGTTGCGGAACACGTTGCCGGCCCTCGCGGCATTGAGCCGGGAGACGATGCGCGTGCACGTCTGGGAGGATCGGCGTGTGCTTGCGCTGCACCGGTGGCACGGTACGAGCCAGGTGGTCGCCGCGTTCAACTTCGGCGGAGCGCGCGTGGACGCGTCGGTGCCGGCGCCGCCTGGGGTCTGGACGGTCTTGCTGGATTCCGCGGAGTCCCGCTGGGGAGGATCCGGCCGTGCGGCACCGCCGGCGGTTGCGTCCGACGGCGAGGCGGTGTTGTCCATCGGCGCCACATCGCTGGTGTTGCTCGCCCGCGATGGGCAGGCGTGACGAGCGCCGGCCTATACTCTGAGTCGCGGATCGAGCACGTCTCGGAGACCGTCCCCAAGGAGGTTCACGCCGAGGACCACGAGCGTGATGGCCAGCCCGGGAAATACCGCGGTCCACCACGCATCCCGGAGATACTGGCGCGCGCTCAGCATCGCTCCCCACTCCGGGATCGGCGGTTGGGCGCCCAGCCCGACGTAGGAGAGTCCGGCCGCGATCAGAATGTTGATCCCGACCCAAGCGTCGCCAGCACCAGGATGGGCGCGGTGATGTTTCGCAGCACGTGGCGCCAGAGGAGCCGGCTGATCGTGGCGCCGGCCGCGCGGGCCGCCTCCACGTACTCCATCCGGCGCACGGAGAGCGTCGACCCCCGCACGGTTCTCGCGTACACCGGGATCGCACCGATCCCGACGGCGATCATGACGTTCGTGAGGTTGGGGCCGAGCGTGGCTACGATCGCGATGGCCAGCAGGATTCCCGGAAACGCGAGCAAGATGTCGGTGCCCCGCATGACGAGCGTGTCCCACGCGCCTCCGCTGAATCCGGCCAGCAGCCCGCAGGAGGTCCCAACCACCGCCGCGAGCCCGACCGCGGCGAGGCCGCCCTCGAGCGAGATCCGCCTCCCGTAGATCACGCGGCTCAATACGTCGCGGCCGAGGTCGTCGGTGCCGAACGGATGGACCGGGGAAGGCGGCTTGAGGACCGCCTCGATCGACGGCGCCATCGGATCGTACGGCGTGATCCACGGGGCCGCGATCGCCGTCGCGAGGAACAGCCCGGTGACGACGGCGCTAGCCCATGTTTGCCAGAACTTGGGCGTTTGATCCCCTGACCGAGTAGGGGCGCCGCGCGCAAAGCCGTGATTTTATTGAGTTTCCGAGCAGATGGGTGGTGCATCCGCGCGAAAGTGTTGTGAA
>Ga0187782_10001173_pt1 | contig 18720 bp, 20 predicted proteins | sample 0715_SJ02_MP15_2_FD_132454 | JGI IMG/M metagenome (GOLD analysis project Ga0187782, IMG submission 132454) | Tropical peat soil microbial communities from peatlands in Department of Meta, Colombia - 0715_SJ02_MP15_20_MG | ecosystem: Environmental > Terrestrial > Soil > Wetlands > Peat | place...
ATCAAGCGGCAATACTTCCCTGCCCACCAACGCGCCCAGGTTCAAGCGGCTTGCCGAGCTTGGATTGCACCACACGGGCAGGACGCTGCGTATTCCCGACGAACGCACTTGAAGGAACTGAACCTCCCTAGGTTCCCTCGCTCCACCCCGCCAAATACTCTTCCTGCTCAGGCGTGAGCCGGTCGATCTTAATGCCCATCGACTCCAGCTTCAGTTTGGCGACGCGCTTGTCGAGTTCGTCGGGGACGCGGTAGACGCGCTTCTCCAGCGTCTTGTAATTCTTCACCATGTACTCGACCGAGAGCGACTGATCGGCGAAGCTCATATCCATTACCGACGCGGGATGGCCCTCCGCCGCTGCCAGATTAACCAGCCGGCCTTCCCCCAGCAGATTGATCTTGCGGCCGTCCTTCAGCGAATATTCGTCGACGAAGTTGCGCGTGGTGCGCTTCGACGAAGAAATCTTTTCGAGCGCCGGAATGTCGATTTCGACGTTGAAGTGCCCCGAGTTCGAGATGATCGCCCCGTCTTTCCTCAGATCGAAGTGTTCTTTGGTCAGCACGTTCTTGTTGCCGGTGACGGTGCAGAACACGTCGCCAATTTTCGCGGCTTCGGCCATCGACATCACCCGGAAACCATCCATCACCGCTTCCAGTGCCTTGGTCGGATCGACTTCCGTAACGATCACTTCCGCTCCGGCGCCACGCGCGCGGCTGGCCAGTCCGCGTCCGCACCAGCCGTAGCCGGCGATCACGAACTTCGACCCGGCGAGCAGAAAGTTCGTCGCGCGGATAATGCCATCGATCGTCGACTGCCCCGTGCCGTAGCGGTTGTCAAACAGATGCTTGGTGTCGGCGTCATTCACCGCAACGATCGGATAGCGCAGCACGCCTTCCTTCGACATCGCCCGTAGACGGATCACGCCCGTGGTCGTTTCTTCCGTGCCACCGATCACGCCATCGAGCACATCGGTACGCTTGGTGTGGAGCACGGTCACAAGGTCGGCGCCATCGTCCATGGTGATGTGCGGCTTGTGATCGATCGCCGCCAGGATGTGGCTGTAATACGTGTCGTTGTCCTCCCCCTTGATAGCGTAGACGGCGATGCCCTGATCGTGCACCAGGCTGGCGGCAACATCGTCCTGCGTGGAGAGCGGATTCGAAGCGCACAGCACCACATCGGCGCCGCCATCGCGCAGGCAAATCGCCAGATTCGCCGTCTCCGCGGTCACGTGCAGGCAGGCGGAGATGCGGATGCCCTTCAGCGGCTGATTCTTGATGAACTCCTTACGGATGATCTGCAAAACCTTCATCGATTGGTTTGCCCACTCGATGCGCTTTTTGCCGAGGTCGGCCAGCTCCAGGCTCTTGATATCGAAATTGGTAGTGGTTGCTGCAGTTGACATACGCCTCCTCTGGCGCTTTCTCTAGGAAAAATTAATTGTGTTATCTGGTTACTCTGTATCGATAAGCGTGGAAGATTCGTTCGATTCCTGCCCCTTCAGAATACACGAATCGGCGCCAAGATCATCATGCCTAACCGCTCTTTGGGCGTGGCACTTCCGGCCTATGCGCGGAGGTGAACCTTGGTTTATAAGGTGCGCACTCCTGATGCCGCATCGAACTCCGCAGGCAAACAACAAAAGTGGAAGAGCGGCGCTTCAGCGCCGCGTAATCCGCTCAAAAGAAATCGGGGCTTCAGCCCCTGCCGCTTACTTCCTCACTCCGTGCGCTACCGGCTCCCGCACGCCCGCTTCTCTGGCCAGCGCCGCCGCCTTGTGAGTCGTTTCCCAGGTGAAGTCCGGATCGCTGCGTCCGAAGTGTCCGTAAGCCGCGGTCTTCTTGTAAATGGGCCGGCGCAAATCGAGCGAATCGATGATGCCGCGCGGCGTCAACTTGAAGTGGGCGCGAATCAAATCCGGCAAAATCGCAGAGTCGATTTTTTCAGTTCCAAAGGTTTCGACGCGCACGCTCACCGGATCGGCCACGCCAATGGCATATGCGAGTTGCACTTCGCAGCGGTCGGCCAGCTTCGCCGCGACGATATTTTTCGCAATGTGCCGCGCCATGTATGCCGCCGAGCGATCAACTTTGGTCGGATCCTTTCCGCTGAATGCGCCGCCGCCGTGCCGCCCCATGCCTCCGTAGGTGTCGACGATAATCTTGCGCCCGGTCAGCCCGGTATCGCCCATTGGCCCGCCGATCACGAACCTTCCCGTGGGATTGATGTGGTACTTGGTGTATTCGTCCAGCAGGTGCGCGGGAATCACCGCCTGAATCACGTGCTTCAAAATCGCCCCACGCAGCTCCTCGTTGCCAACCGTCTCGGCGTGCTGCGCGGAAATCACGATCGCATCCACGCGCTGTACTTTGCCGTTCGCGTCGTATTCGACTGTGACTTGGGATTTACCGTCTGGACGAAGGAAGGGAAGCGTTCCGTTCTTGCGTACCTGGGAGAGCCGCATGGTGAGTTTGTGGGCCAGAGAGATGGGCGTCGGCATCAGATCTTGGTTTTCGTTGCACGCATAGCCGAACATCATGCCCTGATCGCCGGCGCCGCCGATGTCGACGCCCATGGCGATGTCGCCCGACTGCTTGTTGATGCTGGAAATGACGGCGCAGGTATTGCAATCGAATCCGTAGACGGCATTGTCGTAGCCGATGGCGCCCACGGTGCCCCGCACCACGGTCTGAAAATCCACGTAGGCCTTGGTGGTAATTTCGCCGGCGATGACCACCAGGCCGGTCGCGGTCAAGGTTTCACACGCGACCCGGCTGGCGGGATCTTCAGCAATGCAGGCGTCGAGGATGGCGTCGGAAATCTGGTCCGCGATCTTATCGGGATGGCCCTCGGTTACCGATTCGGATGTAAACAAGATGCGGTTTTTGGCTGCCAAGATTAGTTCTCCTTAGAAAATGGCTTCAGACTTTATCCGCGAGGTCAGCGGGTACGGGCATTCGGTGGCAACGATCAAAAGCTCTGGATAACACTAAAAAGGCTAACAGACGGCCCCTACCCACGCAACGGTTTTGGCCCCAAACGACAGGCATTGAATTCAATAGCGGAATCGTCATGGTGAATGGAGCGATTTGGGAGGCGAAAGGCACTCTTGGCAATCCTGAGGCAGGTTTCTGTTCTTTCTCGTGGATGCTCGCCTGAGGCTTTCCCAAAAAGTTATCATTAGCTATTGTGCATCCCCCTTCCCGCTTGGCTGGATGGCGGCAACGTCGCAAGACGCTTCCCATCATCTTGACCTTTGTTTTGGCCACAATGGCCGGCGCAAATGCTCAACAACCCCAACTAACAACTCCATCGCCCCAGCCGCCAGCCATCGGACGCAAACTGCAAGAAAAAGGTGTGCCCAACTTCGGCCAGGTCACCCCCAACCTCTATCGCGGCGGCTTGGTGAACCCCATAGGAATCAAGGCGCTGAAACGGCTGGGTATAGACGTCATCGTCGACGCTCATGCCGATGACGCGACGGAGAAACGCGAGGTGGAGAGCCTGGGCATGGAGTATGTGGCCATTCCATGGCACTGTCCATCACCGCATGACGATGTGTTCGCCAAGTTCTTGCAGATCGTGCATGACAATCCGGGAAAGAGAATCTTTGTGCATTGCCGTTTAGGAGACGATCGTACCGGCATGATGATTGCCGCCTACCGCATGGCCGAAGAAGGATGGACCGCCGACGAGGCCATGCAAGAAATGAAATCGTTCGGCTTCACGGCGAGTCATCATCTGACCTGCCCGGGCCTCGCCGCCTATGAAAGACGCTTTCCCGAACATCTGAAGAACGATCCCGACTTCGCCGATGAGCGCGCGTGGCACCGTAATGATGTCTCTGGAAGCCATCCGCAGAATTAACTCCGCGCTCTCCGCGAGTATCTCCGCGCACAAAGGGTTTTGCCCAGAGATGACCTGCTACCCAGCTTTTAGCTGTGCCCGCCGGCTCATTTCTCAGCGTGGCGAGGCTGCCGGCGTTGTCTCCCGAAGCCCGGAGGCATCGAAGACATAGGTCTTGACTTCGCCGTCCTTCCCTCTGCCGGGAATCTGTCTACCCTTCAATTCAAAGCGAATACCCCCGGCATTGCCCGCCCTGACCACAATCTCTTTGCTGGCGCGGACCGAGGTGTGGGCAGGCGCGATGAGAGTTTCCTGGGTCACGGGTTTGCCGTCTGCCATGATCGAAACCCAGGTTGTTTCATCCGCCAGGATGAGCAGTGAGAACGGGGCCGGTGGTTTCGTCGTCGAGCTGGGAGCCGCGGCTTTCGCATCCATGGCAGCCGGTAACCGCTTTGCCGTAGCCGGAGGCAGCGAGAGAGGCGTCGTCTCTCTGGATGACGTGGGGGCCGATAATTTGGTGGCGGTTGCTGTTACGGGCGCCACGGCAGTTGGTTTGGACGGCACGGCTGCTGGGTGCGTTGATGTGCTGGACTCATTGTCGGGAGAAGCTGCCTTCGACGGCGTCACAGCGGAGGCCGTCTCATGCGCCTTTGCTGGGGCGCTGGCTTCAGATGGCGCCGTCGCTGCCGATCCCGAAAACGGCGCCTGCAACGCCGGAGCCGGTTGCGATGCCGCGGTTTCGCGCGAAGCAGCGGACGATTCCCGGCGTCGCAGAAGATTCCAGAGGCCCACTGCAAATACCACCAGCAGCAGAGCCACAACCAGTGTGCCCCACCGAATCCGGGCGAGCGGTTGATGGGCTGACATCGCGGCTTTCCCCGCTTCCAATTCCAGGAAACTGTCATCGCGAGGGCTGGCGGATGAGTCGGCCACAGGCTCCGGCGATGGAACCACACGTTGGTGATTTGGCTCTGCTTCGGCAAGATGATTATGAGCGGTTCTTCTCCCATCGCTTCCGAACGAGTCATTTCTGGAAACAACCTGTCTCGGCGGCTGATGTCCTGAATGTCCGCCGGCTAAGTCAGTGTCGGGACCATTCGCTGGGGCGCGAAACTCGGGCAGGATGGCATGCTGAAGCATCTGGCCTTCGCGCAGTGCCTCCAGATAATCACTGATCGCTTCCTCTTCGTCGAGACCTACATAGCGCGCGTAGGCGCGCACAAAGCCTTTGTTGAAGACGCCGCCGGGAAGCTGGTCGAAGTGTTCTTCTTCCAGCGCACGCAACATGCGCGTGCTGATCTTGGTGGTATTGGAGATGGCCTCAAGCGCGATTCCGCGCCGCTCGCGCTGTCTGCGAAGTTTTTCCCCGAACGATCCCAAGGTTCGCTCCCGCGGGCGCGTAAAGCTTCCGCCCCGCTTCGAGATGCAAAACAATCATAGGCGAAGGCGGGAGCGGATACCACCAGGCCTGCGGGTCGGAACAAACCGAGGTGCCGGGAGGAAAAGTTTCAAAGTTTCAGAGTTTCAAAGACAAGACCCATACGAGGTTAGAGACGGAATTCAAGCCTTGAAACCTTGAACTTTGAAACCTTGAAACTTTGAAACTTTACTCTACCGTCTCTTCAGAACTGAACTGTGAGCTGCGCCTCATCAGCGGCCACTGGGTTCGATTTGTGGTTTCCATACAACAACAAGAATACTCTTGTCGCGCAATCCAAGCAGAGGACCGGAAAATCGCACGGACCTGTTCTCTCCCCGAGAAAACGCATGTACACTGGCAGCGCTCGCATCCTGGATCCCGATGGAGGATGTATGAAGGCTTCTGTTCTTATTCTCGTAGCCGGGCTGGTGTTCTTTTCGTCCGCCTGCGGCAGTGGCAACAGCAGTACGTCTATCACGCAGACCGGTGGCCCCAGTAAATGGACGTGGACGGGCGGCGCGGACGTCGTCAACCAAAACGGTGCATACGGAACTGAGGGAACAGCTGCTTCCGGCAATGCTCCCGGATCGCGAGAACAGTCCATTAGCTGGATCGACAGCTCGGCGAACTTCTGGCTCTTCGGCGGCGATGGTTACGACTCGGAAGGGACGAATGGCTTTCTCAACGACCTGTGGAAATACAACTCAGGCCAGTGGACATGGGTGGGTGGATCGAATATCGCCAACCAGACGGGGATATACGGTACTCAAGGCGTGGCTGCTCCAGGCAATATGCCTGGAGCACGCAACAGTGAAGTTCGCTGGCTGGATTCCTCGGGGAACTTATGGCTCTTTGGCGGCGGCGGTTACGACTCCAGCGGAACCCTGGGCGCGTTGAACGATCTGTGGGAGTACAGCTCCGACCAATGGGCATGGATGGGCGGCTCGAGTTTCGCCAATCAATCGGGAACCTACGGGACGCTAGGGCAGGCCGCGCCCAACAACATTCCCGGAGGACGATTCCACTCCGTATGCTGGATCGACAAGTCTGGCAATTTTTGGCTGTTCGGCGGAAACATTCAGCTCAACACGGGTGAACTTTTCCTGAACGATCTGTGGATGTATAACGGCGGCGAATGGACATGGATGGGAGGCTCCAGCAGCGTAAACCAAACGGGCATCTACGGGACGCAGGGAAGCGCCGCTGCCGGCAATATTCCCGGATCGCGCGAGCAGGCGTTTGCTTGGACCGATCCCTCGGGAAATTTCTGGCTCTTCGGCGGGAACGGTTATGACTCGGCTGGCACCTACGGATTCCTCAACGATCTGTGGGAATACTCCACGACCGCGGGAGAATGGACGTGGGTGGGCGGTTCCAATGTGGTCAACCAATCCGCGACCTACGGCACGCAAGGCACTCCTGCCTCCGGCAATAACCCCGGCGCGAGAAATGGCGGGACAAGCTGGGTGGATGCCTCGGGCAACTTTTGGCTGTTCGGTGGATATTTCCATGATCAGGCGACGGGAGTGGTCGATCACTTCAACGACTTGTGGGAGTACAGCTCCGGCCAATGGACGTGGGTGAGCGGCTCGAATTCGCCCGGCCAGGCGGGAACCTATGGAACCTTGGGTGCGCCCGGTTCCAGCACCGTTCCCGGAGCACGGCAATATTCAGTCGATTGGGTTGATTCGTCCGGCAACTTCTGGGTTTTCGGAGGCTACGGCCTCGATTCAACAGGGACCTTGGGTTACCTCAACGATTTGTGGCGCTACGAGCCCTAGGGCGTGGTTTGTCGCCGCGCCTGAAGGATGCTCCTTGATGGCAAAGAAGAACATTCTCGCCCGACTGACGGGCGGCGACCGCCGCTCTATCGGCCGAGCCGATGAAGTCGCCGCCATCATCTCCAGGGACTCTGCGCTGTTCCCACAACTGATCGCAGGGCTGTCGTCGGAAGATCCTCTGCTGGCCATGCGCGCCGCCGACGCCGCGGAGAAAATTACACGCACTCATCCTGAATTGCTCCAGCGCCACAAGAAAAATCTACTACGTCTGCTGACGACCGCCACGCAACAGGAATTGCGCTGGCATCTGGCCGCGATGGTTCCCCGGCTGGCGTTGAATACCAAGGAGCGGCGGGCGGCGATCGCTGCTTTAAAGCCTTATCTCGAAGACGGCAGCTCAATCGTTAAAACCTGCGCCCTTCAGGGATTGGCCGATCTGGCCGAAGCCGAGCCGTCATTTCGCCCCGAAATCACCAGCATTCTGCGTGCCGCTTTGCAGAACGGCACCCCGGCCATGCAAGCTCGCAGCCGCAAACTGCTGCCACGTTTGCGCGGTATGCCATAGATGTCATTGGCGTTAAGGGTTCCGGTTACCAAGGTTCATTGCTCTAGTGTCGGTGCACCCCTATAATTTTTTCTAACTATCGCTCCGTCCAGTCGAGATCAAGGAACCGAACCAGTCATGTCCGAGGCCACCGGCACGCAACTAACTCGCCAGAGCCAGGAGCTGACCATCTTCCACGACGTGGCCAAGGCGCTCACGTCGTCGCTTGACCTGGATTCCATCCTGCAAACCATCATGGAAAAGATGGCGGAATACTTCCGCCCCGATACCTGGTCGCTGCTGCTGATGGACGAAGCCCACAACGAACTTTACTTCGCTATCGCCGTGGGCGAGGCGGCGGAGGCGCTGAAAGAGGTTCGCCTGAAGCTGGGTGAGGGAATCGCCGGCTGGGTGGCCAAGCATGGCGAACCGGTTATCTCGCCGGATGTGGAGCACGATCCCCGCTTCGCCCGCCGCATCGACGAAACCACGCAGTGGGAGACGCGCTCCGTCATCTGTGTCCCGTTGCGTTCGCGGCTGCGTGTGCTCGGAGTGATTCAACTCGTCAATGTCGATTTGTCGCAGTTCAACGAACCCGAAATGTTCTTTTTGCACGCGCTCTGCGACTACGCCGCCATCGCCATCGAGAACGCGCGCTGGGTGGAAAAGATTCAGGAACTGACCATCACCGACGACTGCACCGGCCTGTACAACGCGCGTCATCTTTATAAGACGCTCGAGACCGAGGTCTACCGCTCAAAGCGTTTCGGCTACGAGTTCAGCGTGCTGTTCATCGATCTGGATCACTTCAAGGCCGTGAATGACACCTACGGACACCTGGTTGGCAGCAAACTGCTGGCGGAAGTTGGTTATCTGGTCAAGGCGCAACTTCGCCTGATTGACTTTGCTTTTCGTTACGGCGGCGACGAGTTTGTCATTCTGCTGCCGCAGACCGGCAAGGATTCTGCGCTGGTCGTCGCCAAACGCCTGCGCGACGCACTGCGGGCCAGCAGTTTTTGCCGCGACGAAGGCCTGAATTTAAATGTCAGAGCTTCGATCGGCCTGGCCACTTATCCCCACGATGCCCGCGATGCCCACGACGTCATCCGCCAGGCCGACGAGATGATGTATCTGGTCAAGAACACGACCCGTGACAATATTGGGATCGCCCAGCGAGGAGTGATGAAGTGAAATTGAGCTATCGCGCGATCGGGTGATTAAGCGATTGTGGGTGCGGGACCAAGACTCCCAATCGCCCGATGACCCGATCACTCAATTGCTCAATTGCTCGTTGGTTTCAGCGGCTGCGCTGATTTCGCCTCCGGCTTCCACGGATTCGCGTTCGCCGGGGCGTTCGGGTTCACCCCAAAGTCCCAGACGTAGAGATTCATGCCCTCGTTTTCCTTCATTTCCACCAGGACGTATTCCCCTGGGGCAAGGTCCTCCGTGGGAGTTAGCTTGAACCATCCGGAAGCGATCTTGTCGATGGTGGTCTTCACGAAATCCTGATTCTGACTGACCTTGCCGGTGGCGTCCCGTTTCAGATTGCTGATGGTACGCTTGCCCTTGCTTACTTTGGCGCGAACAATCCGGAAGCGGTTAAAGGGGACCACGGGTCCCTCGGCCTGTTGTGGTTGTTGCGGCTGCTGCGGCTGCGCGCGGGGCGCGTCATGACTGGGTTGCGACGGTTTGGCCGAAGAGTTTTGCTCGGATTCGTCTTCGACATTGATATAGATGGAAGGCACCGCCACGTGCGAGTTTAAGGCGGCGTGTTCGCCTTCAAGTTCTACCGACTGCTTGGCGCCACCCAGAGGAGCCAGCGCTCCCCGAAAAATACTGGCGCGGCTTCTTTGGTCGATGTCGCCTTCCAGTTGCTGCATCTCGACCAACTGCGGCTGGCCTTGATAGTTATCGAGCAGGAATACGCCAGATTCTTCCGGCAACCGCAATCCGGGCGCAACCTCGGGAAGACGAGACTCTTCCGCCTCGCGTTCCGCTTCCGTTTCTCTGTCGAGCACCTTGGCTTCCGGAATGGCAGAGGTATTGCGCTCCTTCTCATACTTTTCGGTGGCCGGCCAGTCGACCAAATCGCTCGGCAGTTCTTCCCATTCGTCGCGCTCGGCGCTGAGGTAGCGCACGCGGTCTCCGTGCACTTCATATTTCGTGACGAGCTGATAGGTGCCGTCTTTGAGGATGAGGCGTTTGGAGAGATCTTGCGCGTGTGCAGGGAAGGAAGTAATGAAACAGAGAGCAAGCAACAATGCCGGAACCCATAGCCCCATGAAACGAGAATTCCAACACCGGTATTCTGTAAACGACCAACACATAAGCTAACCATTCCCATTTTACTGCCGAGGGAGAATCGAGTTGCAAGCAAGGAATACGTCGTTATCTGCAGCGGGGCTGGGTAGTGGCTTTAATTTGAAATTTGGGCGCAAGGTTTCTTTGCTGGCGTCATCCTGAGCGGAGCCGTTTTTCAGGCGGAGCGAAGGATCTCTTTGCCCGCAGGTCATCGGGTGGGAGGTTCCTCGGCCCGCTGGTAAGCGCGGGGCCTCGGAATGACGTTGCAGCTATAACTTCAGCCACTATGCGGATATGACCCGATCACAACCGGCGCTGGTTTGTAGTATTCTGAACCACGATTCGCCACCGCCACAGTTCATGAACGTTGACTTCTTCCCTCGTTGGTTTGTGCTGTTGCTGCTGCTTGCCAGTGCTTTCGGCCAGTCGGCTCCAGCCCGTCCGCAAGTGGCTCCGCAGAACTCACCGCCGGAAACTGTCGCGTCTGCGGGCTCGCCCCAGGCGCCAGTTTCTTATGCTTCGGTGTCGCAACTGAATGGATTGCTGGCGCAACTGGAAGCGGCCTCGCAAGCCACGCAGGCCGACCTCGCCAAGCTGCGGATCGAGCGATGGAAAACCGACTCCGGATCCAAGAAACAGGCGCTGGGGGAGTCCGAATCCATTCAGCGCAACCTGCAAAATTCTCTTCCGGAGGTGATTTCGCAGTTACGCAACGCCCCCGAAGACATGCCGGCAACCTTCAAGCTCTATCGCAATCTGGAAGTCCTCTGCGACGTAATCTCCGGTATTGTCGAATCGACGGGCGCTTTCGGTCCGAAAGATGATTTCCAGGCGCTCTCGACCGATCTCAACAACTTTGAGAGCACGCGCAAGCAGTTGGCCGAGCGCATGGAGACCCTGGCTGCATCGAAGGAACAGGAAATCAGCCGTCTGCGCGCCGATCTGAAAAAAGCGCAGGCGGCTACTCCCGCTCCGCCTCCGAAGAAGACCGTAGTCGACGACACCGAGCCCCCGCCGCCTAAAGCGCCACCCGTGAAGAAGAAGCCGGCGCCGAAGAAGCCGGCTGCCACACCCGGGCAGGGCGGATCACCGGCGAACCCTCCTCCGGCGCAGAACCAAACGCCGCCAAGCAAACCGCAATAGCTATGGGCTTGCGGCTTCGGCTGACGGCACCGGCTGAATCCGAATTCACACGTCATCCACCCAAGTTCAGCCATTACCCAGCTCACGGACTTCAGCGAAGGCCCCTTTGCTGCGTATGCTGCCCAAGGTTGTGCATTAGCGTTCGGTTCGCCGAAGCCCGAAGCCCGACAGCCGAAGCCCCGAAGAAGCCAGAATCTGTTACCCTTCCTTCCGCATCCACTGAGCATCCGGCATGCACGCGCACGTCCACATCTGGGCCATCGTCGTTGGCACCATCATCATTTGGGTCGTATTGTTGGATGCCTTCGAGACCGTGGTCCTGCCGCGGCGCGTCACCCGGCACTTCAAGCTCACCGCCTGGTTTTACCGCCGCACCTGGATTCCGTGGAGAAGGATTGCTTCCCACATGCCTCCCGCGCGGCAGCAGACTTTTCTCGGATACTTCGGCCCGCTGTCGTTGATCCTGCTCATGGCGTTCTGGGCTGTGGTCTTGATTCACGGCTTTGCTCTGCTGCAATACGGAATTGGCGGTCACGAGCAGCTGGGGAACGAGCCGATCACGTTTACCCGCATCCTCTACCACAGCGGCGAAACATTCTTCACCCTGGGTTACGGCGACATCGTTCCCACCTCCAGCGGCGCCCGCTTTCTTTCCGTGCTGGAAGCGGGCATGGGCTTTGCTTTTCTCGGCGTCGTGATCGGCTATCTGCCGGTGGTGTATGCGTCGTTTTCGCGCCGCGAAATTCAAATCTCGTTGCTTGATGCCCACGCGGGCTCGCCTCCCACCGCGGCCGAGTTGCTGGTGCGGCTGGCGGGTAAAACCGAGGAGCCCGGCATCGACCAACTGGTTCTCGATGAGGTTTTGCGCGACTGGGAGCGCTGGTCGGGAGAATTATTGGAAAGCCACATCTCTTATCCCGTGCTCACTTTCTTTCGTTCGCAGCACAGCAACCAGTCGTGGCTGGGCGCGCTGATGACCATGCTGGATGTCACTTCACTGGTCCTGACTGGGATCGAGGGCATACATCCCGGGCAGGCTAAGCTTACTTTCGCCATGGCGCGCCATGCGGCCGTTGATCTGGCGCAGGTGGTGAATGCGCGTTACGATCCACGCGCTCCTGAGCGCTTGACCGACGCAGGCTTTGACATGCTGCGGGACACTCTGGCAGCGGCGGGCCTGAAACTGCGCAGCACGGGCGATGCCCGGCAGAAACTGACCCGCCTGCGGTCGATGTACGAACCTTACCTGGATGCCACGGCGAAGAATCTTATGATCACGCTTCCCCCCTGGCAGCAGGCGGCGAAGACCAGGGACAACTGGCAGGCCGGCCCGTGGGACCGCATCATCCAGGCCAAGGGTCTGGCCGTGCTGGGGCAGAAGCCCGTGGCCCCGCGTGCCGGCGAGGATCACTTCTAGCTGGAAACCGTGCCGGAATGCACGCATGAATCGCGAGAAGAAATCGTAGAGCTGTGCTTGCCGCGTCTCCTTATCTTGTTCCCGCTTGGCAGAGACGCAGTGTCCCAATTAGCTAATTCGTAGAGACGTAGCTTGCTACGTCTCGGCTCACGGCAGGGACGTCGCAAGCAATGTCTCTGTGACGGCGTGCTAACATCCTCTATTCCTTGGAAATGAAGAGTATCGGTGAAAACGTCGTCCGCATCGAGGCCGAAGCCCTGCGCTCGCTGGCCGACCGCATCGCCGGACCCATGGCGCCCGCGTTCCAACAAGCGGTCGACCTTCTGTTTGGCTGTACGGGTCGCGTTGTAGTAACAGGCATGGGGAAGAGCGGCCTGATTGCCCGCAAGATCGCAGCCACGCTGAGTTCCACCGGAACCCCAGCGTTGTATCTGCACCCCGTCGAGGCGCTGCACGGCGACTTGGGAATGATCGTCCGCGGCGACGTGGTGCTGGCGCTCTCGGCCTCTGGCGAGACGGAAGAAATTCTGGCTCTGCTGGCGACTATCAAGCGCTTGCAAGTCCCGCTGATCACGATGACTGGCGATGAGATTTGCGCACTTCCTGGGAGGAACGAAAATGCGGGTGCCCCATCCTTGCCGCGTTCTTTGCGGCAAGGGTGGGAACCTGAGTCCGCCATCTCCACCCTGGCCGCCGCCGCCGATGTCGCGCTCGATTGTTCCATCGCCCAGGAAGCTTGCTCCCTCGGCCTTGCGCCCACCGCGTCCACCACCACCATGCTGGCGCTGGGCGACGCGCTGGCCGTCACGCTCAGCGAGAAACGCGGGTTCAGAGAAGAGGACTTTGCCAATCTGCATCCGGGAGGAAAGCTGGGCAAGCGCCTGGCGCGAGTGGAGTCGCTTATGCACTCCGGCGAAGCGCTGCCCTGTGTATCTCCGCAAACCCGGATGCCGGACGTGATTTACGAAATGTCGCGCAAAAAGCTGGGCGTAACGGCTGTAGTGGAAAACGGAAAGCTGGTGGGCGTCATCAGTGATGGCGACCTGCGGCGCTTGCTCGAGCGGCGCGGCAAAGATGTTCTCGATCTGACCGCGGGCGAAGCGATGACCCACAATCCCAAGACCATCGCGCCCCACGAGTTTGCCGCCGCCGCCCTGGCGCTGATGGAAGACAAGAAGATCACCTCTCTGATGGTCGTGGGCGCGGCCGGCAAGCTGGAAGGCATCGTGCACCTGCACGATCTGTGGGGAACGGAGATGCTGTAGTGGCGCGGAAATGTTTAGCAGCATGAAGACCGTGTTTCAGATAGCTGTCTCGCTGGTGGCTTCGCTCCTCGCTTTCCTCGCCGCCGCGCTGGCAACGGTGGGCGTGGTGGTGGCAATCCACGGAGACTCGGTTTTCGAGCAAGACACAAGCGCGGATGCCGCGCTCGCAGTTCTGATTCTGGTGATTGCTCTGCCCGCTGCGGCGACCACGTTCATGTTTGTCCTGGCGTTTCTGCATAACCGCCGCAAAAGCGCGCCCGGATAGTGGTGCAGTTTACTTGTCATCCTCAGCAAGCCTCTTTTGCGCAGCGAAGAGCCTGCCCTGAGCTGACAGGCGAAGGAATCTGGACGAGCCGCGCGTGCACCGTAGCCTGCCCTGAGGGAGCGCAAGCGACCGAATGGGCGCGCTTGGCTCGCTTCCTTGTCAAACTGCGCCACTACCCGGCCCTGATAAACAACCGCCCCTCGTGGGATGATGGTTACAGTGGCATGATGGCTAAAGTGGAGGTTCTATGTATCACTACGATCCCAACACCGCGCTCGAAGAGCTCACCGAAGATGCGACTCTGCCCAACCCGGTGCACGTCCGCGACATGATTCTGCGCAAGAAGCTCACCCCCGACAAATCGCTCGGCCTGAACCGGCTGTTCGTCGAGTACCAGAAATTTTTCGGCGAGACCCAAAAGCTGGGAAAAGAAATTCTGAAGCAGTTGGCGGGGTAGGTTCCGCTTTAGATTGGCACTCGATCCAAAGGCACGATGAACTGAATGCCATCGACGTGCTTACCTTTGAGGTGGTCGTCGTTCGTGATAAATAGATCGACACCGGCCTCGCTGGCGCAGGCTAGTTGAACGGCATCAGGGCCCTTGATTCTTGTCGTGCTGCGGATCACCGCGTACCGGCGCGCGGTTTTCAAGTCGAACGGGAGAATCACTGCCGTCCTTCCCAAAACATCCTCATACAGGAGGCAACGGGTCTGATCGCCGTTGGCGGTGGGCTTAACCAGAATCTCCCCGACGGTCAAAGTGGATGTGAACAGCTGGTCGCCACGATCCAGCATGTTTCTACGGAGTTTCTTTGTGGCCGCGGAACGAGCGTCGTTGCCTTCGAAAAAGTAAATGAACAGGTTCGAATCCCAAAAGATGCGGCTCATTCCCACCCCTCGCGCAATCGGCGGATGTACTCATCGGCATGTTCGTCTGCCCAGAGATCCTTGCCCGAACCGTAGAGAGCCAGCAGGGGATCGTTCTTGATGCGGTCTTCGGCGCTCTCTTGGTCCCAGCTTCGGTACCAGTCAATTAGAGCGCCGTATTGCGCCGGAATCTCATCACGCTGCGGGATCATTTTTGCGCCTTCGCGCGCAGGATCGTAGCTGTCTCCTGTACGAAACAAACGACGACGGCCGGGCGCTGTTTCGACGAGCATGCGATAGCGGCCCCGGTTGGGCGGGCGATTGGCAACACAGTGCTGAACAATATGAACGTAGACGCCGGGTCGCAATTCTCCGCCATTCGACTCTTCGAGCGCTCGCCTTTTGATTTCTTCTAGGCTGAAATCTGATCGCGAAGGCTGTTCTCGCTGGAGCAGGGCGGCCGCGATCCACACTTCGTCCGCGACTTTCATCTCGGTTTCGGCCCCATTCTTCATAAGTACCTCACTTGATCGCAACCTCTAATATTGTTAATATACCTCACGTTGACATATCTTGCAAGGCCAATGGAGGAATTGTATGGCACTAGCACGCTGCAAAGTCTGTGGATGTCCGAGCGGAAAAGGAGGGAACACATATTCAGAGAGGCCGCGTCTTCCAGTCGGGTTTCCCGATAGCGGCGTCGTTTGTGGCACACAGGATTGCCTGAACCCGGAAGGCATTTACCTCACACAAGGAGAGAACGCTGAATACGAGAATGGAATCCGGGTGTTTGAAATTACCGCAGGACACCGAGCCACAAAGTTCAAGATCCAGTAACGAAGTCGGGCGGGGAGCGGCGTTTGTCCAGGCCGCCCACTGCCGAAATCCTGCTGTAGCGGAGCTTGCTCCTCCCGCGTACAATAACGAATTCCACCATGGACTCCGCGAGCGCCCGGGTCCCGGAACTCGGTACCCGGTACTCGCAACTCGGTACTCAATATGCATCGCTGGTCTGAACTATTCATTCCTACCCTGCGCGAAGCGCCGGCCGACGCCGAGGTCGCCAGCCACAAGTTTCTGGTACGGGCAGGATATATTCGCCAGCTCATGGCCGGAGTTTACTCGTATCTTTTTCTCGGCAACCGCTCGTTCAACAAGATCATGGCGATCGTCCGCCAGGAGATGGACAAGATCGGCCAGGAATTCTTTCTGCCCGCTCTGCATCCGCTCTCGCTATGGGAAGCCAGCGGGCGCTGGCCTCTCATGGGCGACAACCTGTTCCGCTTGAAAGACCGCAAGGGCGCCGACCTGGCCCTCGGCATGACCGAAGAAGAGGTCGTGACCGAGATCGCGCGCAAAGAGCTGCGTAGCTATAAGCAGTTACCACAAATCTGGTATCAGATTGCTCCCAAGTTTCGCGACGAGCCGCGGCCCCGGTCCGGGCTGCTGCGCGTGCGCCAGTTCATGATGAAGGATTCGTATTCGTTCGATATCGACGCTGCCGGCCTCGATGTTTCCTACAGAAAGCACTACGACGCCTACTGCCACATCTTCGGCCGCTGCGGATTGAAGTACGTGGTGGTCGAGGCCGACTCCGGCGCCATGGGCGGCAAAGAGTCGCACGAGTTCATGGTGCGCACGCCCGCCGGCGAAGATCAGATCGTAAGCTGCGACGCCTGCAACTACGCCGCCAACATGGAGAAGGCCACGTCGAAGCTCGACGCAGTCGAAGATCTGAAGCCCGAGGGCGATGGCAAACCGCTCGAAGTCCACACTCCGGGTCAGAAGACGATTGAAGATGTCGCGAGATTTCTTGGGGTCTCGCCCAAGAACAAAATCAAAACCCTCGCCCTGATGGCCGAAGAAAAAGAGAAAGACGAGAAGACTGGCAGAATTAGAAAGCGCCCCATCATCGTCCTCATGCGCGGCGACCATCAGTTGAACGAAGCCAAGCTCAACGCTACCGTTGCCGTCGCGACCCGTCCCATGGAGGAACCCGAGATCGAGGCTTTGTTCAACTCTCCCGCGGGATACCTGGGCCCAATCGGCATCGAGTGGGCAAAGGATCTGAAGCAAGATACCGATCATCCGGTGCTGTTGGTCGACAAAGCTCTCGAAGGCCGTACGAACCTGATCGCGGGTGCGAATAAGAAAGACTATCACCTGAAAAATCTCACGCCCGGAAAAGACTTTCATCCCACGGCTTACGCCGATCTCCGCTCTGTCACGGCAGGCGAAGCCTGCCCCAACTGCGGCAAGCCCTTGCGCATCGATACCGCAGTCGAGGTCGGCCACATTTTCAAGCTCGGCTATCGCTATTCCGAATCGATGGGCGCCCATGTGCTCGATAAAAACGGCAAAGAGGTCATGCCCATCATGGGCTGCTATGGCATTGGCATTGAGCGCATTCTTACGGCCGCGGTCGAGCAGGCGAACGATGAAAACGGATTCTGGCTGCCGCCTGCGATCGCTCCGTTTGAAATCGTCGTCACCCCGGTCAACGTCAAAGACCAGGCTCTGGTGAAAGCCGCCACCGGCATCGCCAACCGGCTCGAAGCCTCTGGCTTCGATGTCATCCTCGACGACCGCGACGAACGCCCGGGCGTCAAATTCAAGGACGCCGACCTGGTCGGCATCCCATTTAGAATCAACGCAGGAAAGAAGGTTACCGAAGGAATGGTGGAGGTCGTTATTCGGTCGACCGGTGAGGTTCGCGATGTTAGCATCACAGCGGTAGTCGAATATTTTCAGGGAGTGCTGCGCCCCCCGGCCTGAGCTTGCTCCCGGCCGCGGCGCAGGTCCGAAACCGCATGGCCACTGTTAAAGCACTGACCGGGTTCCTCGTCATCCTCTTCGTGGTACTAGCCTGCTTCGAAATTGCTCCGCCGCTGATGGCCAACTACAGCTTTCAGGACGATCTGCGCAACGTCTCTCTCATGGATAGCGGCAACCTCCAGAAAACCGACGACGATGTTCGCAAAGACGTTCTGCAAAAAGCCCGGGAGCACGATCTTCCCATCCAAGCCAGCCAGATCACGGTGCAACGCATCAATACGCCCGGCATAACCGCCGTCTATATTGCGGCCGATTATTCCGTAACCGTCAACCTTCCCTTCTACTCCTTCGACATGCACTTCACACCCTCGAGCGGGAACAAATAGAAAGCAGCTTCCGATCGCGGACTGGGGTGCCCCACTTCTCGCCGCCTTTGCGAGAAGTGGGAGTTCGACAGAGCAACCGACCGCAGCAAGGCCGTCGAACCGGTGTTCACGGCTTCTCCCAATGGGTTGTATTGAACTGCTTGGGGTCGAACGTGCCCGGGTCGAGCTTCGGGCTTGCCTGAATATTCGAATATTCCTCGCTGAAGACTTTCTTGTCATCCACATACACTTCCACGCGCTCGGCCAGCCAGGCCTGCTCCAAAGGCTGGTAATTCGCGAAGCGGATATCGCCCATCTTCGGAGGGGTGTCCTGCCCCGATGGTTCCAACAACCGGACAAATAGCAGACGATTCTTCTCCACCCAGAACTGCTTCGATTTCAAATCGCCCTTGTCCGCCCCGACAACATAGACGGGCTGGCCTTCCCAGGTTTCCTCGTGGACCTTAGTGAGATCGTAACCTTCGCCCTTCACGACGCTGGCTGTAGTCTCCGGCGGCTGGCGATAGACGTCAAAGCCCAGAACCAGGAGCATGTTTACGTAAGGGCGATTCCCCGCTACATCGCCGGCCTTGATGGTCGTGAGATTCCCATCGACCATCAGATAACCGATGCCATCGCTGGGCGCGCCAATATCGATGCGCAGTTTTCCCGGCGCCATCAACGCCTCGTGCCACGTTTCAACCTTGGTGGTGCCGTCGGCGTTGTAAGTC
>Ga0187782_10001175_pt1 | contig 18712 bp, 15 predicted proteins | sample 0715_SJ02_MP15_2_FD_132454 | JGI IMG/M metagenome (GOLD analysis project Ga0187782, IMG submission 132454) | Tropical peat soil microbial communities from peatlands in Department of Meta, Colombia - 0715_SJ02_MP15_20_MG | ecosystem: Environmental > Terrestrial > Soil > Wetlands > Peat | place...
GAAGTATCTTTCTTCCGAATGGTGCGGGTCCCCTCGTTGTTGTCCTTAAGGGTGTGGCAGAAAAGCTCTGGATTGCGGTTTGCCGGTTTCCTTACTCGTGGTGAGTGGACGCATGAATCCGGTCTGTAGGGAGGGAAAAGTAATTACCTCTGATTGGGCAAATCCTTTCCCTTTTGTGCGGAAAGGTGTAGCTTGTTGGAAGCAGGCTCCCCTCCCTGAGCTGGTTTCCGGCTCATATGTTTTTGAAAATACGGTGGTAAGTTGAGACGCGATCTTTCTGAGTTGGATCGCGATGGATGGTAGCCGCCGTGCAATCATAGCCGGTTTTCGATCTCGAGACTGCTGCCCAGCTTAGAAAGGCGACCGATGCAAAGCGATTCCCGGCCAGGCGTTAAAGCGCCTGTGCAGATTCACGAGGCAAGCAAGATGGAGTTTGTCGAAGGCGTGAGTCCGAGCATGCGAAGTGTGGAAGCGGTGATGCGGGAGGTTGCTCGGAGCGAGGTTCCCGTGCTGCTTCTGGCGGAGCCGGGAGCCGGCAAGAAAGCGACAGCACAGAGAGTTCACGATATCTCGCGGCGCGCCGGGAAGCCCTTCCGGGTGATTGCCTGCGCCACGCTGGCAGCCGAGGAGCTTGCAGGCGGCGACGCGCCTGGGGTGCTGCATGGCCCGGGGACGGTTTTCCTGGAAGAAGTTGCGGAACTGGGCGAAGCCGGTCAGGCCTGGTTGCTCCGAGCAGTAACCCGGAATGGCGCCAGCAACGGTCAGCCCGGCATGGCCCGGCTGATCTGTGGCAGCGGCCGCGATCTGGAATCGAAGGTTCAGGCGGGGAATTTCCGCGAAGATCTGTATTACCGCATCAGCGGAGTGTGCCTGCGGCTGCCGCCGCTGCGCCAGAGGCGGGAAGATATCCCCGGGCTGGTCGATCACTTTCTGCGGAAATACGGGCGCGATTTTCAGCGCCCGGTACCCACGCTGAGCGAGGAGACGCAACGGCTGTTTCAGGAGTACTCCTGGCCGGGAAACGTAATGGAATTGGAGAACGCGGCCAAGGCGATTGTGGCGCTGGGAGACGAAAGCGTAGCCATGGGCGGGTTGCGTTCCCTGCTGTCGCGGCCGGATCTGGCGGGGAACGGGAGCCGGGTCTCGCTGAAGCAGGCATCGCGTGCCGCTTCGCGCGAGGCAGAAAAAGAAATCATCCTGCGCGTGCTGACACGGACCCGCTGGAACCGGCGAAGGGCGGCGGAAGAACTACAGATCAGTTATAAGGCTTTGCTGTACAAGCTGAAACAAATGGGTTGCACGGAATACGGAGTTTCGTCGGCTCCGGGAGTCCAGGAGAGAGCATGAAGAGAGCATTAAAGTTGGCGTTCTTGCTGTTGTTGGGTTTGTTGAGCGTCAGTGTGTGGGCGCAGGATGAGGACAGCAATGACAATGCCCCCCCGAAGGAGGAAAAGGAACCGGAGGCTCATCTGAACCCGCCTCCGGTCGACTACATCATCGGAGCCGACGACACCTTGCGCATTTCCGTCTGGAAAGAACCGGAGGTGAGCGTCATGCTGCCGGTACGGCCGGATGGCAAGATTTCCATGCCGTTACTGGACGATGTGCAGGCTGCGGGCATGACGCCCATGGCACTGGCCGCCTCGATCCGGGAGAAGCTGAAGAAATACATTGCGGACCCGCGTGTTACGGTGGTGGTGACAGCGATGAACAGCCAGCGGATTTATGTGCTCGGGGAAGTGCAGCACACCGGGCCGATGGCGTTGCTGCCCAACATGACCATGCTCCAGGCGCTCTCGAGCGCTGGGTTTACACAATTCGCCAATCTCAAAGCGATTTACCTGCTGCGCATGCAGGATGGCCAGCAGGTCAAAGTGCACTTCAATTACAAGGAAGCGCTCAAGGGACGCGACCCGGGGCAGAACGTTGTGCTGCGGCCGGGCGACACGATCGTGGTGCCGTAGTCGCCGTTCGGGGTAGTGGGCAAACAGAACTCAACGCAGGAGGGATTCCGCGGAGAAATGGGGATGAGCCGAGGCCAAATCATCGCAATGCTGGCGCTGACTTTGTCTATGGCCAGCGCAGCCTGGACGCAGAGTGAAACTCAGCAGCAGCCCGCGCCTGCGCCACCGCCCGCCGACCAGGAGAACGCCACGCTGTCGGTAAGGGAGAACCCGCCGATCTCCGCGATTGATCTGCCGGGATTGGAGCCGCATGCCGCACCGGAGAGCTTCTTGCTGATGGGGCTGCATTTCAGCGAGTCCGCCGATTCCAATGTCAGCAACTCTTTGGGCGGATCGTCGATAGGAAGCGTCACGCGGGGACTGGGCAGCCTGACCCTGCAAAGGCTTTGGAAGAACTACGACGTGGCCATGGATTATATCGGCGGCGTGGCCTACTACCACACGCAAGGGGTGGGAACCCAGCAGTTGCAAGAGTTCGACATTGACAACCGCATCAACTGGAAGCGGGGACAATTGGCCATTCGTGACGCTTTGAGTTATCTGCCGGAGGGAACGTTCGGCTTTGGGGCCTATGGTGGCGGTGGGGCCTACAACATCGGCCTCGGTGGCCTGGGCGCGGGGATGCTGGGAGCCGGCGCGTTTGGTGGACAGACGAACGCTTTCACTGGCGGCGCGGGAGGGATTGAGCCGGGCGTGGTGCCGCGGCTCAATAACGTCGGACTGGCTGACGTGGTCGAGAGCCTGACGCCGAAATCAGCCGTGACCGTGGCCGCAGGTTACGCGCTGGTGCATTTTTACGGAGCTCTTACTTCCGCTATCACCGGTCAGTCGGCCAACATCAATTTCATCGGCAGTCGTGAATTCACCGGCCAGTTTGGCTATGACTTTCTATTAAGTGCGAAGGACCAGTTGGCGGTGAGCTACGGCTACCAGGCGTTTGATTTTTCCACCGTGGGCACGGCGTTTCACTCCAGCGTCATACAAGGGATGTACGGGCACCGGGTTTCCGGGCGCATGGATTTCCTGATTTCTGCCGGCCCGCAGTTTACACACATCAGCGCGAACGAGACCGAATGCACGATCTCGTTTCAAGGTGTTCAGATTCCCATTCCTGTCCCGCCAGGTCAATGCACGGCGGCGGGAGAAATGCTCCAAACGACTACGATCCAGGGGAACCACATTGGCGCCGCGGGGCGGATGCTGCTGCGATACAGGTTCGAGAAAACCAGCGTCTCGCTTTCCTTCCAGCGATGGAACACGAATGGAAGCGGGATCTTCGCCGGGGCGGAGAGCAACGTTGCAAGCCTGCAAATGTCAAGAAGGCTGGGCCGCGTGTGGAACATTTTCTCTGACCTGGGATATGCCAAGAACAAGCACCTGCAACTGCCGGGGGCGACCATTGGCGCCAGTTCATTCAGTTCTGGTTTTGGCGGAGCGGGACTGCACCGCCAGTTCGGACGCAGCCTGATTGCATTCGCAAGCTATCAGTTCAACGAATTGGGTTTCAGTAATGATATTTGCCCTACGGGAAGTGCGCTGGCTGACGGCAATTGCATAAACGCTGCGGGCGCCGCACTTGCCGGCAAGCCGATTTCGAATCTCTCGCAGCGACAGGTGGGTACGATTGGGGTGGACTGGACTCCCCGGCCCAGGCGGCTCGACTAATTTTGCAGCCGGCCCGATGAGGGCCGGCGGAATAGGCAGTGAGGTTATGGAAAATCGCGAACTAACCATGGACGATTATCTGGCGATGTTACGCCGCCGGGCCAGGGTAATCCTGATCCCGATGCTGCTGGCGCCTCTGGCTGGATTTTTGATTTCTTATGTCTTTTCCACCAAGTACACGTCGCAGTCATTGGTGCTGGTGGAGGCGGCGAAGATTCCGGATGTCGTCGTGCAACAGGTCTTCACGGAAGATTTGACGCAGCACATTACCACCATCCAGCAGCGGGTGCTGAGCCCGAGCCGTCTGCGGCCCATGATTGAGAGGCTGGGCCTGGCCAAGGGCCAGAATCTGGATGACGTGGTGAGCGACATCCAGGCCAACATGCAAATACAGCCCGTCGTGACCGATCTGTCGGCGGTGGGGCCGGGTGGCAAGAGAAAGCCGGGACCAAGCCCGGTCCCCGGCTTCTACGTGAACTACACGGCGTCAAGCGCGCGCGAGGCGCAGCAGATTTGCACCGACCTCACCTCGATGCTGCTGGAAGAAGACTTGAAGTCGAGGCAGGACGCCACGCAGGGAACGACGCTGTTCCTGACCAAGCAGGTGGAGGAGGCGAAGCAGAATCTCGACGATCTGGATAAGAAGCTGGCCGCGTTCAAGAACGAACACATCGGGCAACTGCCCGGCGACGAGGATAACAATCTGAAGATTCTCATGGGACTGAACTCCCAGCTCGACGCCAACACACAAACTCTGAACCGGGCGACACAGGACAAGGCCTATATGGAATCCTTGCTCGCGCAGCAACTGGCGGCGTGGAAGGTGTCGCAGTCGGCGACGAATCCGCAAACCTTGCAACAGCAGCTCTCGCAGTTGCAGGCGCAACTGATTGATCTGGAAGCTCGCTACACCGAGGATCACCCCGACGTGATCAAGACCAAGGCTGACATCGAGCAGGTGAAGAAGAAGCTGGCGGAGATCAATGATGCGACCGAGAAGAGCGGAAGCGATGTTGCCAATGACAAAGAGAATGGGACGGAACCGCCGGAGATTCGCCAGTTGCGGCTCCAGATTCACCAGTATCAGGACCTGATTGCCCAGGCAACGCGCGATCAGAAGAAGCTGCAACAGGAGATCGCGGTCTACCAGAACCGGGTGTCGGCGAGTCCCAGCATTGAAGAGGCATACAAGGAACTGGCTCGCGACTACGACAATGCGCAGAAGGTTTATCAGGATGATCTGGCCAAGCAGAGCGCGTCGAAGATGGCGTCTCAGGCTCAGCTATCCCAGGAGGGCGAACAGATGGCGCTGCTGGACCCGGCGACGCTTCCCGATTCGCCCAGCTTCCCCAACCGTTTCTTCTTTGCCGGCGGAGGACTGGGTGCGGGACTCGTTCTGGGATTTGGCCTGGCACTGTGGCTGGAGATTCGCGATAAATCGATTCGCACCCAGGCCGACGCCGAGGCAGCCCTGGAAATGCCTATGCTGGTGGCGGTGCCATGGGTGGGCGAGACTGTGGCCGTCAGTGGAAATGGCAAACGCCGCTTCTGGAGCCGGAAGAAACCGGAGGGCGAGGCAGCTGTGAAAGTGTGAGCCGCGGAAGGCCGGAATTTCAAGCGCCCTGTGAGTTGAAGACGCGTTCGAGCGAAAGACTATGTACAAAGAATTTTATGGCCTGCGGGCGAATCCGTTCAACATGAATCCGGACCCGCGTTATCTGTTTCTGACGCGGCACACGGAGGAGGCGCTAGCGTGTCTGACCTACGGCATCCAGAGCCGCAAGGGGTTTGTGCTGCTGACCGGGGAAGTTGGAACGGGAAAGACCACGCTGATCAACAAGCTGCTGGAGTGGCTGCGCCTGCAGCAGGTGGCTACGGCCTTCATCTTCAACTCGCGCCTGAACACCATGCAGTTTCTCGACTACATGATGGCAGATTTCAGCATTCCCTGCGATTCGAAGGCGAAGAGCCAGATCCTGCTGCGGCTTTACAACTGGCTGTTGGACCGTTACCGCGCCGGCGAGACCGCGGTGCTTATCGTGGATGAGGCGCAGAACCTGAGCGACGAGGTGCTGGAAGAAATCCGCATGCTGACCAATCTGGAGACCTTCACCGAGAAGTTGCTGCAAATCGTTCTGGTGGGCCAGCCGGAGCTGGAGCAAAAACTGAAACAGCCGCAATTGCGGCAGCTGCGGCAGAGGCTGGCGCTGCGCGCCAAGACGCATCCGTTTACTTTGGAAGAGGCGAAGGCGTATGTGCAGCAGCGATTACGCATTGCCGGGTCAAACGGCCAACAGATCTTCGAGCCGGAGTCGCTGGCTGCCATTCATCGCTACGCCAACGGCATTCCGCGAGTGATCAATTTGCTGTGCGAGCACTGCCTGGTGAGCGGGTTCGTGGACCAGCAAAAAGTGATTGGTCCGGCGGTGGTCGACAATGTCGCCCGAGACTTTGACCTGGGCGACAACACGGCTGCGGGTGCGCTGACAGCACCGGTGCCAGCGGCGGCGAGCCAGGAAAAATTCGATGTGTTGCAGGCGTTGCAATCGCTGGCCACGATCGCCGACCGGTTGCGCGAAGAAGACAAGGACCTCCCCAAGGAGAGGGAACAATGAGCAGAATTCACGAAGCATTGAAGAAAGCCGAAGAGGAACGGGCGGCATGGCAGGGAGGTGCGGAGCAGCCCAGTCTGACGACGCCGGAGGAGCGGGCAGTTCCCGAGGCGCCGATGGTTGCGACCGGGAAGCCGCCGGCCGCGGCGTCGACGGGAACGGCCGCTGCAGGGGTTCCGCCGGCGATGCCTTCGTTCGCCAGTCCCTTCAGCGTCGAAGCCCTGCTGGCGCGCTGCGCGCGACTGGAGTGGAAGCCGGAGGTAAAGACGATGCTATTTTTCAACGGCGAGGACAACGCGCGCGGCACCGAGGAATTTCGCACGCTGCGTTCCCGCCTCTATCACACGCGCGAGAAGATGTCGCTGAAGAAGATTCTGGTCACCAGCGCGTTGCCCAAGGAAGGGAAGTCCTTTACCGCGGCAAACCTGGCGCAGGTGCTGGTGCGGCAGCACGGACGGCGTGTGTTGCTGGTGGATGCTGATCTGCGCGGACCGCGCTTGCACACCATGCTCGGAACCACCTCATCTCCCGGCCTGTCCGAATACCTGCAAGGGGGGCAAGACGAGTTTTCCATCATGCAGCGCGGGCCGCTGGAGAACCTGTTCTTCATTCCCAGCGGCCAACAGATTTCCGACCCGGCCGAACTGGTGGCCAACGGGCGGCTGAAGGCGCTGATGGAGCGCGTGGAGGCGCTGTTTGACTGGATCGTTGTCGATTCGCCGCCGGCCCTGCCCGTTTCCGATGCCGGCATCCTGGCAAAAGCTTGCGATGGTGTGCTGATCGTGGTCCGCTCCAATGCGACGCCGGCCGATATGGCCCGCCGGGCGCGTTTGGAATTTCCCGACCAAGCGCTGGTCGGGGTGGTGCTAAACGGGATCGATCGTGAATCCACGCCTTATTCCCGGTACTACTACGAGGCGTACGAGAGAAACGGCAGCGAGGCCAAAGCGTAGGCCTGAGTACCCACCAGGACGAGGGGCTTTTTGAACCCGGCGATGATTCGGCAAGCTTAGGGAAGCAGGGAAACCGTGATACGGCTTTTTAACGTTTATTATCCGCTGCGCGCATTGGTCCTTCTGGTGGGCGAGGCTCTGATCGTATGGACCTCGTTTGTTCTGGGAACAATGCTGCAGAACCGGGAAGATAGTTGGCTCCTGCTCAACGTCGAGTATGGTTATGTCAAGATTCTCGCAGTCACGGGCGTAGTGCTCCTGTTCTCGCATTGGTTTGACCTCTACGACTCCTCCAACCTGGGGGAAAAGTGGGACCAGATCTTCCGGCTCTTGCTGGTGTTGGGCTTTGTGGCCCTGGCGTTGGCGGTTGTGGCTTTCATTTATCCCGGCGTTCTGCCGGGGAATGGGTCAGCCTTGGCCGGGCTCATCATTCTGACCTTTACTCTGCTGGGCTGGCGCGCGGCTTACACCTGGATGGTGAGGCAGCCCATTCTGCGCGAGCGCGTCTACATTCTCGGTACCGGAGAGCGGGCGCAGCGGCTGATACAAGGCTTACGCGAGCACACGGCCATGGGAATTCAAGTGGTGGGATGGACGGGGGACGTGCAAGGGGAATTAACCCGCCACTCCGTGGCCACGCATCTCCTGGCTCTGGCCCGAGAGAAAGGTGTGCACCGTGTGATTGTGGCAATGCCCGACAGACGTGGCACGCTGCCCGTCGAGGAATTGCTGGGTCTGCGGCTGGGGGGCATAAAGGTGGAGGAGGCGACCTCTTGGCTGGAGAAGATTTCGGGAAGGATTGAAGTCGAGCAGCTATACCCGAGCTGGTTGATCTTCGCCGAAGGATTCCGCTTCAGCCTCTTTTTCCGCATGGTTCGCCGGACGGTGAATTCTCTTGTGGCGCTCCTCGGAGTTCTGTTCTCGCTGCCCTTGCTTCCATTCATTTGGCTGGCCATCAAACTGGATTCTCCCGGTCCTGTGCTGTACAGCCAGCGCCGTGTGGGGCGCGGAGGGGTGGTTTTTTATTGCCACAAGTTCCGCACCATGCGCATGGATGCAGAAGCCGATACCGGGGCGACCTGGGCTACGGATGATGATCCACGCATCACCCGGGTGGGGAAGTTTTTACGCTCCTCGCGGCTCGATGAGATTCCGCAACTGTGGTGTGTGTTGAAAGGCGACATGAACTTTGTGGGACCGCGCCCGGAGCGTCCCGAATTTGTCGAGTGGTTAAGCCGCGAGATTCCGTATTACGGTGTGCGCCACATGGTTCGGCCGGGAATCACGGGCTGGGCGCAGGTGCAGTACAAGTACGGCAACTCGCTGGAAGACGCGCGGGAAAAACTGCAATACGATCTTTTCTATATCAAGAACGCCTCCCTCGGGCTGGATCTGCTGATCATGTTCCAGACCATCAAGATCGTCCTGCTCGGGCACGGCGCCAAATGAAGCGGCAGGCGAGAGTTTTTGCTTCGAACTCAAGGTGGAAGGCACTGACTGGCGAAAAAGCGAAGGGAACAGGGAGAGGGCAGTGAAATGGATTTTCTGGATATCGGCCGGCCTGATTGCCTATACCTATGCAGGTTACGTGTGCTGGCTGCGGCTGCGCATGATCTGGCGTTTCCGTCCTGTGCTACGAGCAGCTTATACCCCTTCCGTATCGATCGCCATGGTCGTCCGCAATGAAGAGCAGATCCTGGAGGCAAAACTGCGGAACCTGCTGACCCTCGATTATCCGGCCTGCCAGATCGTGGTGGTTTCTGATGGATCAACCGACCAGACGGAGGCGATCCTGAGCAAATATGCACAGGATTCGCGGGTGCAAGTAATTTTGAACCAGGCATCCATGGGGAAAGCTTCGGGGCTGAACGACGCCGTGCGGCTGGCTGGGGGCGAGATCGTGGTGTTCACCGATGCACGGCAAAAAATTGAAGCTGGGGCGGTGCGGTTTCTGGTGGAAAATTTCGCCGATCCAGAAGTGGGATGCGTGAGCGGCGAACTTATGCTGGGTGATATGGACAAAGGCGAATGTAGCGAGGGTCTGGGCTTGTATTGGCAGATCGAGAAGCGAGTGCGACAGTTGGAAGCTGACTCGGGCTCGGTGGTGGGCGCCACAGGAGCGTTGTATGCTGTGCGCTGCGAGCTGCTGGCCCAAGTGCCGGCGGGAACGATTTTGGACGACGTCTACCTGCCGATGCAGGTGGCGCGAAAGGGGAAGCGGGTGGTTTTCGATGCCCGCGCGCGGGCATGGGACAGCCCGAATCTGGGAGCTAAAAGGGAGTTCTCCCGCAAGGTTCGCACTCTCTACGGCAATTATCAATTGTTGCAGCTGGCGCCGTGGCTGCTGACCGGGGACAATCCGCTGCGGTTCGAGTTTGTAAGCCACAAGCTAATGCGCCTGGCAACTCCATTTGCGTTGGCTGCGCTGCTGGCGTCGTCTTTGGCCTTGAGCGGGGTGTTTTACCGGAGTGTAACGATCCTGCAATTTGCGTTTTATAGTCTAAGCGTTCTGGCCCTGAGCCGGGTGGTAAAGCTGGGGATTTTGGCGCGCGTTGCCGATGCCTCAGCTACATTCGTGTTGCTTAACGGCGCGGCGGTGGTCGCGCTGGTCAACTATCTCTCTGGAAGGCGCGCGGCATGGACGCGGTAGACGGGAAACCAACAAACCGTAAGGGGGAGGAATGGCGCGGAGTGCGTTCCGGCTCGAGGATCGGGCGCATAGGGCGCATGATTGCCTTGCGCCGCCGGCCCGCGATTTTCGGCGCCCTTGTGCTGTTTTTCGCCCTGTACTACTACCGGCCGGAGGACTTCATCGAGCCGCTCGCCTACATTCCGATGGCTCGAATTACCGCGGTGATGGGATTCGTGGCGCTTCTTGTCAGCGTGATGGGAGGCGGCCAGGTAAAGGTACCGCGAGCCATCAAGATTCTGTGGCTGATGCTGTTGCAATTGACGATTTGCATCCCGTTTGCCGTCTGGCGAGGCGGTGCCGTTCAGGCGGTTTTTGGAGGGTTCGCCAAGGCCGTGGTCGTCGCCATGCTGATCGGCATGGTTGTGGTTACCGTGAGCGAGTTAAGGAAGCTGCTGTGGATCCAGGTAACTGCCGTGGCGCTTGTAACTTTTTTTTCCATAGCGCTGCGCCACTACGATCCGGACGGCCGGCTCTCCGGCATTCAAAAAAGCATTCTGTCAAACCCCAATGACCTTGCCATTAATATAGCGATCAGCTTTCCTCTCGGTTTCGCCTTCATGTTGTATTCGCGCGGTTGGAAGAAGTCGATCTGGATGCTGGCTCTGGTATTCATGGCTCTGGGGGTGGTTCTGACCGCCTCGCGCAGCGGATTACTGGCCTTCCTGCTCAGTATCATAGTTTGCGTCTGGGAGTACGGGGTCAAGGGGAAACGCCGCCATTTAGTGATGTCTACGGTCGTGGCCACGGTGCTGGGGCTGGGGCTGGCGCTTTCCAGCGCGCACTACCGTGCCCGCGTGGAGAGTATCTTCCTGGGGAACATTGAAGGTTCGGGAGATTCGGGTTCGCGGGCAGCGCGCAAGTATCTGTTAAAGAAAAGCATAGAAGTTGCGCTGCATCATCCTCTGTTCGGTGTGGGGCCGGGTTGTTTTCTCCTGCTAGAGGACGCGGGCTGGAAGGTAGCCCACAATGCATACACCGAAGTGGCTGCAGAAGCGGGCCTGCCGGCGCTGATTCTGTTTCTCATGGCAATGGGAGCGGCATTCAAGAACATCTCCCAGGTTCGCAAGTCGCAATGGTATGAAGAGGATCCAGAGTTCCGCTTGTTCACCCAGGCCTTGTGGGCGGGACTGGTCGGCTATCTTGCCGGTTCCCTCTTCGCCTCAACCGAGTACAACCTCTATCCCTACTACGTAATTGGCTACACCTGCGCTATGGTGCGCATTGCGAACCAACCGCGCTCAGTCCTGCAACAAAGCCGGGATCGTAGTCTGATCAGAACAAGTTATGACCGGATCTTCGGGAGACAACCAATTGCAACTCCCTGAGCGGGTAATATCCGTGCTGCGATGCCTTTCTTGTCAGAGCCAGCTCGAACCGGATCAAAACGGCTTGATCTGTGCCGGCTGCGGCAGGAAATATCCGCTGGTGAATGGAGTCATCCGTTTCGTAGATGCGCAGCAATATGCCGGGAGTTTCGGTTTTCAATGGCACGTCCACGCGCAAACGCAGTTGGACACCCACGAAAGCAACCGCTCCGAACGGGATTTTGAGCAGCGTACCGGCTTCCGACCGCAAGATCTTGTCGGCAAACTGGTGCTGGATGTGGGCTGCGGGATGGGCCGCTTCGCCGATGTTGCCACGCGATGGGGAGCGCAGGTGGTAGGGATCGATTTGAGTTCGGCGGCTGGGGTTGCGGCGCGCAATCTTGCCGGCCGGGACGCGGCCATATTCCAGGCGGATGTTTTCAGCCTTCCCTTCGCCCCGGAAAGTTTCGATGCTATCTACAGCATCGGAGTTCTTCATCACACGCCGGACTGCGAGTGCGCCTTCAAAATGTTGCCCGGACTACTGAAGCCGGGTGGGCGAATCGCTATCTGGGTTTACAGCCGGTATCACAACTGGTACAAGATGAGCGACGTGTATCGCAAGGTGACCCGGCGGATGCCGCCCCGTCTGTTACACAGCCTGTGTTATGGGGTGATTCCGCTATATGCAGTGCATAAGGTGTTGCGCAAAATTCCCCTTGTAGGACGCCCCGCAAGCGGGTTGCTGGCCTACGCGATTCCTTTCGCTTTTGATGAAGATCCCAAGTGGCGGGTGCTCGACACCTTCGATTGGTACTCGCCCTGGTATCAATCCAAGCACACCTATGAGGAAGTATTTCGCTGGTTTGAAGACAGCGGCCTGGAAGATCTGCACGTGATCCTCCAGCCGATTTCGGTGGCAGGGCGGAAGCCGCTGAAAGTTCCCGCCGTTTCCTTGCCCAAGGAAACCCACCTCGAGGCGCAACCATGTGCGGAATAGCCGGCGTGATCGCTTGCCCGGGCGAGTCCGTTGCGCGCCAGACGGTGCGGCAGATGACCGACGCCATTGTGCACCGAGGTCCGGACGATGAAGGGATTCACCTGCGGGGCAATGTCGGCCTCGGCATCCGCCGGCTCAGCATCATTGATCTTGCAGGAGGCCGGCAGCCTATCTACAACGAAGACCGCACCGTGGCGGTGGTTTTCAACGGCGAAATCTACAACTTTCAGGAATTGCGGCTGGAGCTGGAAAGCCGCGGGCATGAATTTCGCACGCGCTCGGATACCGAAGTGATTGTGCATCTGTACGAGGAGATGGGATCGGATTGCGTGAACAAGTTGCGGGGAATGTTTGCAATCGCGCTCTACGATGCGAAGCGCGACATGCTGCTGCTGGTCCGCGACCGGCTCGGGAAAAAGCCGTTGTTCTACGCGCAGCAGGCGGGGCGGCTTTACTTCGGCTCCGAGATCAAGGCTTTGCTGGCCGTCGCGCCTGAGTTGGCAGAGATCGATGCCGAAGGAATTCTGCAATTTTTTTATTTTGGCTACGTTTCCGACCCGCGCTCCGCGTTTCGCTCGATTCGAAAATTACCCCCGGGCCATCTGGCGGAGTACCGCGGCGGCGAGATTCATGTGCGGCGGTATTGGGATGTGCCCGCATTCGGACAAACCGACCCTGGATCGGACGATCTCTGCCTGGAGCAAATGGAATCGCAACTGGCAGCCGCCGTGCGCATGCGCCTGATCAGCGACGTGCCTCTGGGCGCTTTGTTGAGCGGAGGCGTCGATTCCTCCATCGTCGTAGCCCTGATGGCGCGGGAAAGTGCGCGCGCAGTCAAAACCTTTACCATCGGCTTCGACAAAGCGGACTTCAACGAAGCGGAATATGCGCGTCTGGTTGCAGAGCGTTTTGGCACGGACCATCACGAACTTGTGGTCGAGCCTGACATCCACAAGATTGTGAATACTCTCACGGGGATGATGGAGGAGCCGTTTGGCGACTCTTCCATGATCCCGACGTATTGTGTCTCGCAGATGGCGAGGCAGCACGTAACCGTGGCGCTCTCGGGCGATGGCGGGGATGAACTGTTTGCGGGCTACGACCGGTACGCGGTAGATTTGCGGCGGCGGCGCTTCGAAGTGATTCCCAACTGGGTGGGCGATTTGTACCGCAACCATGTGTATCCACGGCTTCCTTCCGATGTAAAGGGGCGCAGATTCGCATGGAACGTCACCCTCGGTTCGCGCGACCGCTACCTCGACGGGCTGGCCTATTTGCCGGTGCTGCATCGCGAGCGCAGCCTGTTCTCCGAGGAGTTCGTTGCCCACGCGGCGCGCTGCGCGGATCCGCTTCGCCAGTTTGCCGATTACCACGATCATGCGCCTGCTGGCGATCATCTGAGCCGGCTGATGTATCTGGACATGAAGACCTATCTTGCCGGCGACATTCTCACCAAGGTGGACCGCATGAGCATGGCCACTTCGCTGGAGATGCGCTGTCCGATTCTGGATCATGTTTTCGTGGAGTGGGTAACAGGGCTGCCGCTGAAGTACAAATATCGCGACGGCGTCCGCAAGTTCCTCTTCAAGAAACTGGCGGAGCGGCTGGGTATTCCCGCGAAACTGCTGCGGCGAAGGAAGCAGGGTTTTTCCCTCCCTCTGGTGCACTGGATGCGCACCGAACTGAAAGACGAGATTCAGCAAATCTTGCTGGAACCGCGAACCATGCAGCGCGGGTACTTCCGCCCGGAGTCGGTTCGCGTGTTGCTGGATGAGCATTTTCGCGGGAGGCGCGACCACTCGGGCGTGCTTTGGATGATGCTGGTGTTCGAGTTGTGGCACCGCAACTTTCTGCAAAAGATTGGGAAAGATCCTATCACTCGCGCCGCGACGTCGCTGCCACTTTCTACCAACCCCGTCCAGTCGGCTAACGCGGGAGACAGTCCTCAGTGACGACGTTGCTTCCCGGCGCTGCCAGGCACGGGAGTTTGCCGACGGAGGAGAACGTGCAGTTGCCCGTTTTCCTCATGACCAATACGCTCGAGACCGGGGGCAGCGAGCGTCAGTTTGTGACGATCGCGAATGCGCTCGATCGCAAGATCTTTGCGGTGAGTCTGGGGTGTCTGAAGCCAATCGGACTTTTTCTGAACGAAGTTGGGCAAATCAGCCACTTCCCTTCGGGAGGGAGTCTGTTTGGTTTTCGCTCCTGGCGGTCGCGGCTGGCGCTGTCGCGGTTTCTGCGGCAGAAACGAGTGATGGTGGCGCAGTCGTTCGATTTTTATTCGAATCTGATGCTGATTCCGGCGGCGCGCATGGCGGGAGTGCCGGTGGTATTGGGCAGCCACCGTCAGTTGGGGGACCTGCTGACCTTTGCGCAGTTTCAGGCCCAGACCGCAGGTTTTAGGCTCTGCGATCGCGTGGTATGCAATTCCCGCGCTGCGGCCACACGCTTGCTACAGGCGGGATTGTCTGAGCGCAAGCTCGTGGTCATTCCGAACGGATTGCCGTCCGGATGCTTCGCGGCGACTGCACCGGCGCTGCCGGCGGATCCGCAACGGCTGAGGATTGGCATGATCTCCCGGATGAATCATCCGGTCAAACAACACGAATTATTCTTGCGCGCGGCGGCGCGGTTGGCGCCCCGCTTTTCGCAATTGCGTTTTGTCCTGGCGGGCGACGGCCCCTTGCGGCCGGGTCTGGAAGCTCTTGTGCGGCAGTTGGAACTGGCCGATCGCGTCATTTTTCTGGGCGACCGCCGCGATATTCCCGCGGTGCTCGCCTCGCTCGAAATCAGCGTGCTGCCATCGTCTTCGGAGAGCCTTTCGAACGTGATTCTGGAATCGATGGCCGCGGGCGTGCCAGTGGTGTCGGCCGATGTCGGTGGCAACCCCGAACTCGTGCAGCCGGGCAGGACGGGATTCTTGTTTCCCCCCGGCGATGAACTGCAATTCGTTGCGGTTTTAGAAACGCTGATTACACAGCCGGAATTGCGAAAAAAGATGGGGGCCTGCGCGCGAAACCTGGCGCTGGCGGAGTACTCCATTCCGCGCGTGCGCGACAAATATCAGGATCTCTATCTAGAGCTTCTGGCGGGGAAAGGACGTGTGAATCCGATAACGCCAGGCCGCCCGCAACCCGCCGTGAGCGAGAAGCGTGAGAGCGCGGAGGAATCATGATTACCGCTCTCGCAGCACAAGCGCCCGAAATCGGTCATAGAGCTGATTGCCGAGCAATCGCCTGGCGCTGCCCCGCACGAATTCGAGGCACTGCATTTGCCGCAACGACGCCATAGTGCAGACGCGCTCAAAAGCGGCACGGTCGAAGTTGCGCAGAATGGGCACTCTTCCAAGCGAGAACGGGTTGGTTGCAGGCGAGTTGGCGCGCGGGTGACTGGTTGCCATGGAGCGGTATCCGGCTGCCTGCACTGTGGCCACTGTTTGCGCGTCGTAACGCCCGCCGGGGCAGGAGAAATGCTCTACTGGCCTGCCGATGAAATCCTCCAACGTCTTCTTTGCCTCCCAAATCTCGCGCTGCAAGTCTGATCGGTTGGGGTCGTCCAAATAGGCGTGAGTCATCGAATGGCATCCAATTTCGAATCCCATGGCACTCAGTTGTTGCAGTTGGCCGCGCGACAGGTATCCCCGTCTGCCGATGTGCCCGGCGGTTATATAAAAAGTGGCATTCATGTGGTTCTCAGAGAGAATGGGCGCGGCGGTGACTAAATCAGTCTCGCAACCATCATCGAATGTGATGGCAACCGAGTCTTCTTCGGGATAGTCGAGGGCCTCGCTCACGCACAGGCCACGCCAACCTTTTTCTCGAAGCCAATGGATCTGCGATTGGAACAGATTCCGCGACAGGATGTAGCGCACATAGCCCGGCTCGGACTCGCACAGGGGTCGGCCGGGCGACTCCAGTTCGTGGTACATGAGGAATACCAGGCTGCGTCCTGCCATTAAAAAATCCTGCGCAATTGAGCCTTCAGAGCTGCGGGCAGCCGAATGCCCAACCGGTCCATGAACTTCTTGCCATCCTTCAGGAAACCGCGCACCTGATCGGAGCGGGCATGCACGCGCGCGAACTGCGCCAGTAAAGCATCCGGCAAAATGCCGGAAGATGGCAGCTCGAGACCATCTTTACGAGCTGTGTACTTGCCTTCGGCAAGCGCGGTCATGATTGTGGCGGTATTGTTCGAATCACCGTCAATAACGATAAAAAGGCGGCGGAATTGTTTTTTCCAGTGCAGGTCGATTCCGTAGTAGGCATTCATGAGAGCGGGGTGCCGTTTGAGGCTTTGCAGCAATGCGAATGTGCCCGGGCGCGGAGCATACTGGCCGTCGTATTTCGAGTTCCATGTCTCGATGCCGCGCGGCAACGTGGAAAAGCTCTCAATCCACCCGAAGAAATCGTTGCTGGGATGAGCAATGACGGAAAGTGCGCCCTGCGAGTCGATATGGCGAATGATTTCCTGCGGGTTCGCCGCTTGCGTGAGCCTGGTCGCGCTATAGCCCAAAATATGCATGTTCCGCTCGCAGGTGTATTCGAGGCCCGGCACCATGCGGAATTGTGAATCGGAAAGCGATTCGCATTCTCCAATGTAGCGACTGATGGATTCGGCGTCGAAATACTCGGCATGATCGCTCATGCACACGAAGGAGCATTGCTCGGCAAGGAAAAGCTCGCGCAATTCCGGCAGCGTGAACTCACCGTCGGAGTAGGTGCTGTGGATGTGCAGGGCGCCTTTGAGCATGCAATTCAGTTTGCCAATCCTTTGCCGAAAAGACGGGCCAACATATTTACCCAGTCTCCCAGTTCGGGCAGCGGATCGTTCCATTGAAACAGATCATGGTACGTTCCGGAAACCGGAGTAAGAACGTCGAGCAGAGTGCGCAGCCGCGGGGGATATGGATCAGGATAACCGATGGGTGGCCCTTTCCAAACCTCCACCACATGATTGGCATCGCCCAAAAGCCAGCGGCAGCGAACGCCTACACGGTACCCGGTGTGAAGCTCGATGTCGCCCTTTTCGGCCATGCGGGCCAGAAGCGCGGGGAAATCGACGCCTGCATAGCAGGCCAATGGCAGAGAATGCCAAAAACGGCCGTTCACTTCCATGAACACCGGCGGAGATCCCGCTGGTTTGCGGTATTCCACCATGGCGACCCCATGCCAGCGCAGAGCCGACAAGATGCTCAAAGAGTATTTGCGAATTTCGGGATCGGGTTCGATGCTGACGCGTACCGCGCTTCCTGAACCGGTAGGATGAACGTCGCGAATCCGGCGATGGGCGAACTCGGCGCGCAATTCGCCGTGATGCATGAGGGCAAAGTATCCTGTGCCTTCGCCGGCAACGAACTCCTGGACCAGGATGGCCGAGGAGCGCTGCGCGAGGTCACGATAAGCTGCGTCAAACTGATCGGCGTTGCGGGCGTAGCGCGGCCTGCCGGTTATGCGAACGCTGCCGGCCGGCGAGAGTTCACCGGTAGCCCGCGGCTTCAAGACTACGGGATAACGAATTGAGGCGGCCAAATCACAAGCCTCTTGCAAGCAGGAAACCGTCGTAGTCTTGGGGATTGGCACGCCCAGCGACCGAGCCAACTGCGTAGTTTCTTCTTTATTGAAGGCGCGAACAAGATCGCTATGGTCGGGCAATACGAGGCATGCTCCAGAGGAGAGCAGGGAATCGCGGTGAATGGACAGTAATAACGTGGTGGTTTCGGTCATGGGGAGAATCAGAATTCCCGGCCACCGTCTGGCGAAGCCCAACATAGCTGCGATGAAGGAGCCGGAATCCTGGCGAGGGTCGGGATAGCGCAGGTGACCGCTGCTGGCTCGCGACCAGGCCGCTTTGCACCAGGATGCGGCCTCAGCGGCGTAAACGGTATGGCCGGCGCGCGCGAGCGAGCGAACGCTGGCCACCGCCTGGTTTTGATTTCCGTCCAGAACAAGAATTTTCATGATTGCGCGGAAATACCCGCGTGAGGCAGAACCGGCTCCGAAGCGCGCTCGCGAGCGATCTGCTGCAATACGCCGGCGAATTGTTCGGCGATTCTCGACCAATCGTATTGTGCCGCGAGCTTTGCCGCGGCCCGTTCGCAGCTTTGCCGGAGTTGCGGGTCGCGAATGAGCAAACAAACGGCTTCGGCGAACGACGCCGGGTCGTCGGCCAGGATGAGGTCGCGGCCACGTTGCACCTCGAGACCTTCCGCTCCGATTGAACTCGAGACCACAGCTCTTCCCATGGCCATGGCTTCAAAGATTTTCAGGCGGGTGCCTCCGCCAATACGCAAGGGCACAACCACCAGCGTGGCATCGCGCACAAACTGCTCGATGGAAGGCACGGTGCCGGTGACCTGTACGTGGTCGGAAGCCAGCCGCTTTACGGACGGGTGCGGATTGCGGCCGACGATCTGAAAAAGCGCCGAGGGGAAGCGGTTGCGAACCGCCGGGAAGATTTCCTGACAGAAGTAGATGACAGCATCGATATTGGGCTCCCAATCCATGGAGCCGAGGAAAACAAGGC
>Ga0187782_10001176_pt1 | contig 18711 bp, 17 predicted proteins | sample 0715_SJ02_MP15_2_FD_132454 | JGI IMG/M metagenome (GOLD analysis project Ga0187782, IMG submission 132454) | Tropical peat soil microbial communities from peatlands in Department of Meta, Colombia - 0715_SJ02_MP15_20_MG | ecosystem: Environmental > Terrestrial > Soil > Wetlands > Peat | place...
CGTCGGAAACACTCGGCGTGCGCATTTTCGAGGGCACCCGCGCCACGGCGTTCAGCGCCGAGGGCACCGGGCAGGTGCACGTCAAGACCCCGCGCGGCGAAGTACAGGCGCGCTTCCTCGTGCTGTGCGGCAACGTGTACCTCGGCGCCACGGCACCTGAGCTGGCCGCCAAGATCATGCCGGTCGCCACCTACATCGTCGCGACCGAGCCGCTCGGGGCGGCGCGCGCCGAGAAGCTCATCGCCAACAACGCCGCGGTCTGCGACATGAACTGGGTGCTCGATTATTTCCGCCGCTCGGCCGATCACCGCCTGCTGTTCGGCGGACGCGTCAACTACTCGGGCCTGAAATCCTTCGATGCGCCGGCAGCCACGCGGGCGCGCATGCTGCGGGTGTTTCCGCAGCTCGAGGACGTGCGCATCGACCACGCCTGGGGCGGACACGTGGACATTACGCTCAACCGCGCGCCGCACTTCGGTCGCCTCGCCCCGCAGGTGTATTTCCTGCAGGGCTTCTCCGGCCACGGGATTGCGCTCACCGGGATCGCCGGCAAGCTCGCCGCAGAGGCCATCACCGGCACGGCCTCGCGCTTTGATGTCTTTGCGCGCATCCCACATGCCGCCTTCCCCGGGGGTATGGCGCTGCGTCGGCCTACGCTGGTGCTGGCAATGCTCTATTACCGCATCCGTGATCTCGTCTAGCCATGCATCACGACCTGTTGCTCGCCCGGCGCGTGATCGTAGGGTTGTGGGCCGCGTGGGCACTCTACTGGGCGGTCACCGCGCTCAATGCCAAGTCGACGCAGCGCCGCGAGTCGCCGGCTTCACGGGCGGCGCACGTCATCCCGCTCCTCGTCGGCGGCCTGCTGATCGGTTGGCACAGCGTGACGTGGCCCGCCCTCGCGGCGCGGCTGTGGCCGCGCTCCTTCGCAATCTACTGCCTCGGCGTTGTGCTGCTTGCCGCCGGGCTCGGCTTCGCGGTGTGGGCGCGCATGCATCTCGGGCGCAACTGGAGCGGCACGGTGACCATCAAGGAGGGGCACGAGCTGATCCGCTCCGGCCCCTACGCCCTGGTGCGCCATCCCATCTATACCGGGATCCTCGCGGCGCTGCTCGGCACCGCCATCGCCTCGGGGACGGTGCATGCGGCGCTCGGATTTTTCGTCATCGCCGCGGCACTGCTGCGCAAGATGCGCATCGAGGAAGCGTTCCTGAGCGAGACCTTCCCCGACGAGTACCCGCGCTACCGCGCGCAGCTGCCCGCCCTCATTCCTTTCACAAGGCCTCGGCAATCTGCACCGCGTTGAGCGCGGCGCCCTTCAGCAACTGATCGCCGGCGACGAACAACGCGATCGAGTGGCCGCGCGGATCGCTCAGGTCCTGGCGGATGCGCCCGACCAGGATCGCGTCCTGCCCGGAGGCATCGCGCGGCATCGGGAAGTAGTTGCGCTCGGGGTCGTCCACCAGCTTCACGCCCGGCGCACCCGCGAGCAGCGCGCGCACCTCGTTGGGTGTGATCGGCCGTTCGCACTCGAAGCTGATGGCGATCGAGTGGGCGCGCAGCACCGGTACACGCACACAGGTGACCGAGATGCGGATCTGCGAATCACCGAAGATCTTGCGCGTCTCGTTGATGACCTTGGTCTCTTCCTCGTTGTAGCCGGTGGACGGGTCGATGCGTGTGTTGTGACTGAACAGGTTGAACGCGTAGGGGTGCGGCAGCACCGTGTTCTCGTAGGGGCGCCCCTCGAGGTAGGCGCGCGTCGACTCGCGCAGCTCCTGCATCGCCGCTGCGCCTCCGCCGGAGGCCGCTTGGTAGGTGGCGAGCATCAGCCGCGTGATGCGGTTGGCGCGATGCACCGGCCACAAGGGAGTGATCGAGATGATCGCGCTGCAGTTCGGGTTGGCGACGATGCCCCGGTGGGTGCGGATCGCCTGCGGGTTGATCTCCGGGACCACGAGTGGCACCTGCGGATCCATGCGGAATGCCGAGGAGTTGTCGACCACGGTGGCACCGGCGGCGACCGCGATGGGGGCGAAGCGCCTCGAGGTCGCGCCGCCAGCGGAGAACAGCGCGAGCTGCACACCGCGGAAGCTGTCCTCGCCGAGCTCGCGCACCGTGAGCGGCTGGCCACGAAACTCGAGCGTCTTGCCAGCCGAGCGCGCCGAGGCGAAAAGGCGCAGCTCCGCGAGCGGGAAATGCCGCTGCTCGAGGCAGCGCAGCAGCTCGACGCCGACGGCGCCCGTGGCACCGACGATCGCCACGACCGGCGCGCCGCGCGGGGATTTCTCAGAGCTCACGGCAGAATCTCTACCTGAGCGGCCGCGGCCTGTAAAGGCACCGGGGCTTCGCCAATTGAGCAACTTTTTGGTTGCATATTTAGGAGTTCCACGCTAATATGCAACCTGGAGGTTGCTAATATGCAGAACGATATCGAGAAGCGCATTGAGATCAAGGCGCCGGTGTCGCGCGTGTGGCGCGCGCTCACCGACTACCGCGAATTCGGTGCATGGTTTCGCGTCAAGGTCGAAGGACCGTTCGTCGCCGGTCAGCCCGCGTTCGGCCAGATCACCTACCCCGGCTACGAGCATCTGCGCTGGCAGGCGGTGATTCAGAAGATCGAGCCCGAGAAGCTCTTTAGCTTCACCTGGCACCCCTACGCCATCGATCCGAAGAAGGATTACTCGCAGGAGCCGCCGACGCTGGTGGAGTTTCGCCTCGAGCCGACACCGAGCGGCACGTTGCTGCATCTCAGGGAGTCGGGCTTCGACAGGCTGCCCGCGGACCGTGGCCCCGAGGCGCTGCGCATGAACGATGGTGGCTGGAGCACACAGCTGCAGAACATCGCAAATCATGTCGCGACTCGCTCCTGAGAGCGGCAGCGCCAGGCGGCGCCCGCATGCGGTGCTGTTTGCGGCGCTCGGAGACGAGACTCGACTGTCGCTGGTGACGGCGCTGTCGGCGGGTGAGCCGCGCTCGATCGCGCAGCTCACCGGCGGCACGCGCCTGACGCGCCAGGCGATCACCAAGCACCTGCGCGTGCTCGAGAACGCCGGCCTGGTGCACAGCGTGCGCGCCGGGCGTGAGAGCCGCTTCGCATTCGATCCCGCACCGGTGAACGAGCTCAAGGATTACCTGGCCTGGGTCTCGCAGCAGTGGGATCAGGCACTCGGCAGACTCAAGTCGCTGGTCGAGGGCTGATCCCTGGGGAGCCGCCTCCCCGTGAGGGTTCTGTGACGAGATTCACCGGTCGGCGGGCTGGGCCGAACGTATCCTGAGCGGCGGAGGCTCGGGTGTCGCAAGCAATCACATTCTCTTGGCGTGGCGCCGCCCTCGGCGCGCTCGTGGCGTTGTGCTGCCCGCTCACGCCCGCACCCGCCCAGGAGGTCTACAGGTCGGTGGACGCCGACGGTCACGTGGTCTACTCCGACCGCGGCGCGAGCAAGAGCGCCCCGAAGTCGACCGTACACGTCAACGAGGGCGATCCCGCCGAAGCCGCGCGAATTGCGAAGGAGCAGCAGCTGCTGCAGGCCGAGGACGCGCAGCGCGCCAAGCAACAGGCCACCGACGAGAAGAACAAGGCGAGCGCGGATCAGAAGAAGCAGGCCGCCTGTCAGAATGCGCGTAACTACTACTACCGTTTGCGCGACTCGGGGCGCATCTACCAGCGCGACTCCGACGGCAATCGCGTCTACTACTCCGACTCTGAAGCCGACACATTGCGCGAGCAGGCCAAGCGCGCGATGAGCTCTGCCTGCGGAACCTGAGCGGCCGTACGGCGCTCCACGGAGAGGACGGATTGCGCCGCAGCCTCTCCAAAGCTCAACTCGTGGTGGCCGCAGCGCTCGCCATCGCGCTGCCGCCGGCAACCCTTCTGGCGCAGAGCGCTTATCGCTATCGCGACGCCAACGGCGAGTGGGTGTTCACCGACCAGGCTGCCGCTGCTCACAACGGCGATGTGATTCCCCTCGCCCACGAGCCCGCGGCGCTGCGCATCACGGTGGACCGCAGCGACACCCCCGCAGCGACGCAGCTGATCGGCGCCAACGATTGCCTGTGCGTCGCAACGGTGCGTATCGCCATCGTCGACTCCGACTTCCCGCGTATCCCGAAGGGTGCCACCTACCAGGCGACGCTCGCACCAGGAGAGCGCCACGTGCTGGTCGAGGCACCGCGCCCGCGGAGCGATCCGCTGCAATTGCGCTTCACCCTGTCGACGGCGCTCGGCTCGCCCAAGGCCGTGCACGCTCCGGTGCACCCCTATCGTGCACCCTTCGCGCTCGGCGCGACCTTCACGGTGTCGCAGGCCTATCCGAGCCGCCTGACTCATATCACGCCCGACACGCAGTACGCGGTCGATTTCGCCATGCCGGACGGCACCCCCGTCTATGCGGCCCGCGAGGGCACGGTGATCAACGTCCGGCACGATTCCTTCCGCGGAGCGCCGGCCGCGGCGATGATCGATCAGGCCAACTTCATCATGATCCTGCATGACGACGGCACCATCGGCGTCTACGGCCACCTGCAGTGGGATTCGATCCGGGTAAGGATCGGGCAGCACGTGGTAAGGGGCGAGTACATCGCCAACTCGGGCAGCACCGGCTTCACCACGGGCCCGCACCTGCACTTCGCGGTATGGCGCAATGCCGGCGTGGCTGACGTCTCCGTACCGGTCGAGTTCGCCGGCAGCGGCGGGATCGCCGTGACACCCACCTCAGATGCGCCGCTGACCGCCTACTGACCGCGCAGCCGTATCTCGAAGCAGCTGTGAATCCTCGGGTTGCGCGCGAAGTCGGCCGGTAAGGTCGCTGCCGAGATATCGCTTACCCGGTAGCGCTCGGCGAGCGCCGGCGCGAGACGAAAGCGCTGCGCGTTGCTCGAGAAGACGATGACGCCATCACTCGAGAGCAGCCGCGCGCAGGCGTCTATCAGGGCGGGATGGTCGCGCACCACATCGAGCACTCCCTGCATGCGGCTCGAGTTGGAGAACGTCGGTGGGTCGAGAAACACCAGGTCGTAGCGCGCGGCACGGCCGGCGGACTCCTCGAGCCACCTGAGGCAGTCGGCCCGCACGAAGCGGTGCGCGGCGCCGTTCAGTGCGTTGAGCGTGAGGTTGCGCTGCGCCCAGTCGAGATACGTGCCCGACATGTCGACCGTGGTCGTGCCCGCTGCACCACCGGCTGCGGCATACACCGTCGCGGTACCGGTATAGGCGAACAGGTTGAGGAAGCGCTGGCCGCGGGCCGCTTCCCTGAGGCGGCGGCGGGTGAGGCGCTGATCGAGAAAGATCCCGGTGTCGAGGTAGTCCGCGAAGTTCACCTCGAATTGCAAGCCCCCCTCCGTGATGGTGTGGAAGTGAGCCTGCTCGCCGAGCTTGCCGTACTGCTCACCGCGGCGGTTGCGGCGCCGGGTACGCACACTGATGCGCGCAGACGGTACGCCGGTAGCATCCGGCAGGCTCGCGAGCACCTCGCCGCGTCGCCGTCGCACCGCCTCGGGCTCGATCTCTGCGGGCGCTGCGTACTCCTGCACGTAAAGCCAGGTCTCCTGTGGCTCGATCACCTGATACAGGTCGATCGCGAATGCATACTCCGGCATGTCCGCGTCGTAGATCCGGTAGCACGAGATGCCCTCGCGCAGCGTCCAGCCGCGCAGCCGCTTCAGGTTCTTCTGCAGGCGGTTGGCGAACATGTGCGCACCGGCACTCTCGCGGAGACGTGCCGCGCCCACGCCGAGGGTGCCCGGCGTGCGCACGCTCGCGGGCTCGACTCGGATGCGCAGCAGCCGGCACTCGATCGCTCCGTTCCATACCGTGTGGGTACGCCAGGCGCGCAGCCCGAGCTCCATGCCGAGCGCGGGCGCGCCGGTCAGCACCGCCGCTTCCCACCCCTGGAAGCGCTCGCGCAGCACCGTACCGAGCTCGCGGTGCACCGCGCGCGCCGCGGCGCGATCCTCGAGACGCACGCCGTAGGGTGGATTGGTGCAGAGAAGTCCCGCCCCGCCCGCGGCGGCCGGCGCGGCGGCGCTGAGCGGTGCCGTCTCGAAGTGCGCCAGCTGCTCGATCTGCGCACGCCGGGCGTTCTCGCGGGCGCTGTCGATCGCGCGCGGATCACGATCGGTACCGCGCAGGAGCGGCACCCGGGCCGCGCCCGCGCGGGCACGCGCCTCGGCCTCGGCGCGCAATCGGGCCCAGAGCACTGCATCGTGACCGCGCCACCCGAAGAACCCGAAATACTCGCGGGTGAGCCCCGGAGCGCGGTCGGCAGCGATCAGCGCGGCCTCGATGCAGAAAGTGCCCGAACCACAGAGCGGATCGAGGAACTGTGCCCGCGCAGCGGCGAGTTCCTGCCACCCGGCACGCAGCAGAACGCCGGCGGCGACGTTCTCCTTGAGCGGCGCCTCGCCCGCGGCGGCACGATAGCCGCGGCGGTGCAGGCTCTCACCCGAGAGATCCAGCGACACGCTGATGCGGGTGCCGCGCGCATGGGCGTGCACGCGCACGTCCGGCCGCTCGGTGGAGACGTCCGGGCGGCGGCCGGTCGCAGATCGCAGGGCATCGACGATGCCATCCTTGAGCTTGAGCGCGCCGAAGTGAGTGTGCGTGATGGCCGGGTGGCGGCCGCTGAAGTCACAGGCGAGCGTCGCGGCGGGCGCGAGTTGTGCCGCCCAGTCCATGGCGCGCACCGCGGCATGAAACTCGTGCGCGTCACGTGCCTCGAAGTCGCCGAGCTCGAGGAACACGCGACTCGCCAGGCGCGACCAGAGGCACGCGCGGTACGCGCACTCGAGGGGGCCGCTGAAGGCTACGCCCGTCGCGCGCTCGCGCACCCCGGTGGCGCCGAGCGCCCCGAGCTCGCGCGCCAGCAGGTCGGCGAAGCCGCGCGGCGCGCTCGCAAGGAAACTGAGCGCTACGCTGCTCACGCCGCCGCGGACTCATCCCTGCGCCAGGTCGATCCACGTCGTCTTCAGCTCGGTGTACTTCTCCAGCGCATGGAGTGACTTGTCACGCCCGATGCCGGACTGCTTGAAGCCGCCGAACGGCACGGTGAGGTCATCGGCGTCATAGCAATTCACATACACCGTGCCGGCACGCAGCGCGCGCGCCACGCGGTGTGCGGTGGTCACGTCACGGGTCCACACTGCGGCGGCGAGCCCGTAGATCACGTCGTTGGCAATCTCGATCGCCTCATCGACCGTGCGGAAGGTGATCGCTGCCAGCACCGGGCCGAAGATCTCCTCGCGCGCGATGGCCATCGCCGGCTTTACGCCCTCGAACACCGTGGGCTCGATGAAGAACCCACCGCTGTCCTCGCGCACGCGCCGGCCGCCGAAGCGGATGCTGGCGCCAGCGTCGCGCCCGGAATCGATGTAGCCGAGCACCCGCTTCATCTGCGTCTCATCGACGATGGCGCCGAGCCGCGTGGCGGGGTCGAGCGGGTCGCCAGGCTGCAGCGTGCGGCCGATCGCCTGCACTTTCTCCAGCACGGCATCCTTGATGCCCTCCTGCAGCAGCAGCCGCGAGCCTGCCGAGCACATCTCACCCTGGTTGAAGAAAATGGCGAACGCCGCAGCGGTCGCCGCCTTGTCGATGTCCGGGTAGTCTGCCAGCACGATGTTGGGAGACTTACCGCCACACTCGAGCGAAACGCGCTTGAGATTCGACTGACCGGCGTATTGCATGATGGCGCGGCCGGTGGCGGTCGAGCCCGTGAATGCCAAACAGTCGACGTCCATGTGCAGCGCCAGCGCCTTGCCGGCGCTCTGCCCGAGTCCCGGCACGACGTTGAGCACGCCCGGCGGGATGCCAGCCTCGACCGCGAGTTCGGCGACCTTGATGGCGGTGAGCGGGGATTTCTCCGAAGGCTTGAGCACCAGCGAGTTGCCGGTCGCCAGCGCTGGCCCGATCTTCCAGGCCGCCATGAGCAGCGGGAAGTTCCACGGCACGATGGCGCCGACCACCCCGAGCGGCTCGCGCGTGATCAGCGCGAGCGCCTCCGCCCCGGTCGGGGCCACCTGGTCGTAGACCTTGTCGATAGCTTCCGCGTACCACTCGATGCAGCGCGCCGCGCCCGGGATGTCGATCTTCAGGCTATCGGCGATCGGCTTGCCGACATCGAGCGTCTCGAGGAGCGCGAGCTCGTCAGCGTGCGCGCGAATCGTGTCGGCGAAGCGCCGCAGGATCTTCTTGCGCTTCGCCGGTGGCAGGTTCGCCCAGGTTCCCTTGCGAAACGCCGCGCGCCCCGAGATGACCGCGCGATTGATGTCTTCCGCGTCACCCGAAGCGACACGCGCGAGGAGCTTCCCGGTGGCGGGATTGATGCAGTCGAAGGTCGCGCCGGAGGCGGCATCGAGGTAGCGCCCGTCGATGAAGGCCTGGGTGCGGAACTCGAGCATGCGGGCGCGCTCGTGCCAGGATACGGACTCGGGTCTTGCGCTCATGACTTTTCGGTCTCGCCGTTCAGAAGGTCGCCGGAGTACAGGCGCTGATGATCTCACAGGGCTCGCGCCCGACGTTGCGGAAGCGGTGCGGCAGCTGGCTCGCAAAATAATAAGCTTCGCCGGGTCCGAGCACGCGCGTGGCGCCGCTCACGGTAAGCTCGATGCGCCCGCGGATCACGACGCCCGCCTCCTCGCCGCGATGCGCGCGCATCTCCTCGGCGGTCGCGGAGCCGGCGGCATAGCGCTCGTGCAGTAACGTCAGCTGCCGCCCCGGACGCTGCGCGGCGACCAGCCGCAGCGAGACCTCGGAATTGCCGAGCTCGAGGAGCTCGTCGGCGGTGAAGAACGCCTGAGGAGCAGCGCTCAGGTCGAGCGTGAAAAACTCCGCGAGCGACATCGGCACCCCATCCAGCACCTTCTTGAGCGAGCTCACCGAGGGACTCACGCGGTTTTGCTCGATGAGCGAGATGAGGCCGTTTGTAACTCCCGCGCGGCGGGCGAGCTCACGCTGGGACAGACCGAAGGTGGTACGGACGCTGCGCAGCCGTGCCCCGACGTCGATGCTCATGGGTGTTTAGGATCTTAGACAAGGATGGGCGAAATATCCCCCGGAGGGGCCTGATTGTCCACTTTATTTATCATCGCCCTCGTTATCGTCCGCGCGGCGTCCGTTGCGCGTTCTATGCGCGGGCTCAGCTGCGGGCCTTGCGCGAGCCGTCAGCTTCAGGTCTCGCGCGCGGGGTGAGCCGCCGTAGAACCGGCGGCGCTGCGGGTTTCCGGGCACGCAACGTGAGCGCGCGAGCCATCCGTACGCGCGCGCCACTCAAGGGGCTGCGGGGTGTGGGATTCGGCGCCGCAGGCTTGGAGGCAATGCCCCGCAAGCCGCGGCGGAGAGCATCAGCCGTGCGGCTCGTGTCGATCGCGACGGATACGCGCGAGCACCATCCAGGCGAGCACCACGATCACGATGGCGCTGCCGACCAGCATTTCCATCTCCGACAGACTGAACGCGCTGCTGCGCGAGGCAGCGACGGTAACGGTCTCCACGACACACCTCCGGAAGGCCCATCAGCGAACTGCGACCAACGCGCACCTTCCCACCGACGGCCCGACGGATGAAGGAAGCCGTCGCGGTTCTGCGACGGACATCAAGGGCAGAGCGGCTTATGTCAGGTGGCGGATGGGCGGCGCGCTCAGCTGTGCGCCTCGAAGATCGCGTAGATCTTCTCGCAGTCCTCGACGACCTCCCAGCTGCCGGAAAAGCCGGCCGGGACGACGAATGCATCGCCCGCTGCGAAGCTGCTGCGCTCGCCGTTCACGCTTTCGATGATTACGCGCCCGGCGGTCATCACACACAGCTCGTTCTCGGTATAGCGCACGCGCCACTTGCCGCGCGTCGCCGACCAGCGGCCGGCGAAGAACTGCTGCGTGGTGTCAGTGAAGAAGTTACGTACCGTCAGCGCCGGGTTGCCGGCGAGCAGCCGCTCAGCCGGGGGCTCGGACATCTCCTCGCTCACGGCCCCCTCGAGACGGACGATCACGCTGCTCATGCAAATGGCGCACAGGTGATCATGCCAGGAAATTCTAGCGCGAAGACGCGCCGCGGACCTGACTTCCGGCGGCGCATCCTGCCGCCCGCCATCGCCGCTACTCACGGCGGGCAACCTGCGTGGACGACGGCAGCTGCACGCGCACCGTCACCCGTCGCTCGAGCGCATAGGCATCGAGGTCGCCATCGTCAGCGGCGGAGGCGCTCTTGCCATGCGCCTCGATGATGATGCGTTCGCGCGCTACCCCGGCAGCACCAAGGACCGCGGCCACGCACTCGGCGCGGCGCAGGGACAACGCGTCGTTGTAGGCCACGGGGCCTCGCGGATCGGCATAGCCTGCGACCAGCACCTGCGCCTGCGGGAGCGAGGCCACCAGGGCGCCGAGCTTCAGCAGCGGCGACATCGCCTGCGCCGTCACCGAATCGTCGTCGGTGCGGAAGCTCACGTCGAGGCCGAGCTCGTCGGTATGCGCGAGCCTTGCATCGAGCTGCTCGCCGTGCGCCCGTTCCTCGGCCAGTGAGCTGTCGAGCCGCGCCACGCTCTCAGCGAGGCGGGCGCGCTCGGCCTCGCTCGCCGCCAGATCCTGCCTGAGCACGGCCGTCGATTGCGCCTGCCGATGATAGCGATCACCGAGCAGTGCACCGACACCGGCACCCACTACCGCGCCTGCCGGGCCGGCGGCGAGTGCGCCGACTGCGATGCCGGCCACGGCGCCGACGTCGGCTTGCTTCGATCCCTGGCCGCGGTCATCGCCCGCCTCGGCGGCGTTTGCCGGCAACATCGCGACGCAGCCCGCCAATGCAGCACTCAGTGCAGCGGTGTGCCTCGCTGTCTTGGCTCTCATGGTCTCTCCTCTCCTGGGTTGGTTGGGGGAACGGAGTTCCGTTGGGTTACGGCTACCATTTGAGCGTGCGCGCGAGGGACGCCAGTGACGCAAAAGCGCCCGGGCGCCGATGATTTGTGGCGAAAGATGGCAGGTGCGGACGATCGCATATACTTACGGCCCTTTGCCCGCTACCCAGGATCCGTATGCCGAACGAGGAGAACGAGCGCCGCTGGCGAGCAGCGACGGTGCTCTTGGCTGCGCTGACCGTGCTGTTCGCCGCCGGGGCCGCGGCGGCTGCGCCGCAGGTGCAATCCGCTACTGACGCCGCGAGCGGCGCACTGCGGGCAACGCTCGGCAACGGACTGCGTGTCGTCATCGTGCGCAACTCACTCGCACCGGTGGTCGCGACCTCGGTCAACTATCTGGTGGGCTCGGATGAGGCACCGGCGGGCTTCCCGGGTACGGCGCACGCCGAGGAGCACATGATGTTCCGCGGCAGCCCGGGATTGACTGCCGACCAGCTCGCCGACATCGGCAGCATCGTCGGCGGCGACTTCAACGCCAACACCCGCGAGGATCTCACCCAATACCTGTTCACCGTGCCGGCGGAAGATCTCGACGTGGCACTGCACATCGAGTCGCTGCGCATGCGCGCGGTGCTCGACACGCCCAAGGAGTGGAGTCAGGAGCGCGGTGCGATCGAGCAGGAGGTGGCCCAAGACCTCTCAGAGCCCGCGTATCGGGTGTACGAGAAGATGCGGGCGCACATGTTCGCGGGCACGCCCTACGCCCACGACGCCCTCGGCACACGGCCCTCATTCGACAAGACCACGGCGGCAATGCTGAAGAGCTTTCACGACACCTGGTATGCGCCGAACAATGCCATCCTGGTGATCGCCGGCGACGTCGACCCGCCGTCGGCGCTCGATGAGGTGCGCCGTCTCTTCGGCGACATCCCGACGAAGAAGCTGCCGCCCAAGCCACCCGTACGCCTGCGCGCCGTGCAGCCGACCTCCTTCACGATCGATACCGATCGCCCAAACGGTACGCTGATGGTCGCGATGCGCGCACCCGGGCCTCGCGACAGCGATTTCGCCGCGCTCGAAGTGCTCGCCGACGTACTCAGCAGCCGGCGCTTCGATCTCTACGGGCTCGTGCCGCAGGGCAAGGCGATCGCGGCGGAATTCGAGCTCGATCCGCTGCCGCAGGCGAGCCTCGCCTACGCGGCGCTCTCCTTCACCACGGGGGATGACCCCAAGGTGCTCGAGCGCGAGGTGCGCACGATCCTCGCGCGCGTCGCGCGCGAAGGGGTCCCGCCAGAACTGGTGGAAGCCGCCAAGCTCCAGGAACGTACGGCTGCGCAGTTCCAGCGCAACTCGATCCCCGAGCTCGCCTCGGTGTGGTCGGACGCGCTCGCGCTTTACGGACTGTCCTCTCCGGATGAAGACCTGGCCCGCATCGAGCGCGTCACCGTCGAGGACGTCAAACGTGTGGCAACCAAGTACCTCGATCTCGACCACGCCATCACCGGCGTGATGCAGCCGCGCGGCTCCGGGGCGCCGGTGTCGGCGCACGGCGGCTTCGGCGGACAGGAGGCGATCTCGCTCGGCGAGGCGCACCCGACGGTTCTGCCACCCTGGGCGCAGAAGGCGCTGCAGCGGCTCGAGGTCCCGCCGTCGACGCTGCACCCGCTCGTGAGCACGCTCCCCAATGGGCTGACGCTCATCGTGCAGACCGAAGACGTGAGCGACACGGTGAGTGTGCACGGCCACATCCGCAACCGTCCCGAGATCCAGGAGCCAAAGGGCCAGGAGGGCGTATCGCAGGTGCTCGAGCCGCTCCTCACCTACGGCAGCGAGAAACTCGATCGCGTGGCATTCCAGGAGGCCCTCGATGCCATCGGTGCGCGCGAGCGCGCCGGCACGGACTTCTCCGCGCAGGCGCTGGCAGAGCATTTCGACCGCGCCGTGGAGCTGCTCGCCGACAACGAGTTGCGTCCCGCGTTGCCCGACCAGGCGCTGCAGGTCATCCGCGGTCAGGTGGCGCTCGGGGTAGCCGCGCGCAACGCGAGCCCCGGCTTCCTCGTGCAGCGTTCGCTGCGCAGCGCGCTTTACCCACCGGAAGATCCGAGCCTGCGCATGTCGACGCCGGAGACGGTGCGCTCGCTGACCGCCGCCGCCGTGCGCAGCTACTACGGCAGCGTGTTCCGCCCCGATCTCACTACCATCGTGGTCATCGGCAAGGTGGACCCGGCCGCAGCGCGGGCCGCGATCGAGAAGTACTTCGGCGGCTGGACGGCGAGCGGACCCAAGCCGGTCGTCGACCTGCCGGTGGCGCCTGCTAACGCACCCGGGACGGTGACGGTGCCGGATGCGAGTCGCGTACAGGACCGCGTGCTGCTCGCGCAGAACCTAGCCCTCACGCGCTCCGATCCCGACTATTACCCGCTGGCGCTCGGCAACGCGGTGCTCGGCGGCAGCTTCTATGCAACACGCCTCAGCATCGATCTGCGCAAGAACTCCGGCCTGGTCTACGGGGTGGAGTCGCTGTTGCAGGCGGGCCGAACGCGCAGCGTCTACCTGGTCGAATACGCGAGCGATCCCGGCAACGTGAGCAAGGCGGCCGACATGGTGGCGCACGAGATCTCCGCCATGCAGAGCACACCGGTGGGCGCCGACGAGCTCACCCGCGTCAAAGCGTGCCTGCTGCGCCAGATACCGCTGAGCGAAGCGGGTGTCGAGGAGATCGCCCGTGGGCTTCTTACTCGCACCGACCTCGCACTGCCGCTCGATGAGCCGACGCATGCGGCGCAGCGCTACATCGAGATCGACGCAGGTACAGTGCAGGGCGCGTTCCAGAAATGGCTGCGCCCGCAGGACCTGGTGCGCGTCAGCGAGGGTCCGGCGCCGCCTTAGCGCGGCGGGTCGCGCTCCGCCGTGGGCATGGGCAGCGCGCGCAGCGCGTTCGGCGATCCCGCGGCGGCCCCCACGACGCGCTGCGCGATGCGCCCGTTGGCGTCGATCAGCACCAGCGTCGGGACCGTCATGACCCGGAACTCGCGAAACAGCCGGCCCGACGCATCGAGCGTCAGCGGGATCGTGACGTGGTATTGCTCCCGGTAGCTGGCGAGATCCTCTGGGCTCGCCCACAACCCCGAGGCGATGCCGAGCCAGCGCAGCCCCGGGTCCGCGGCGTGCGCCTGCGACTGCAGGCGAGCCGCGCGGCAGTTCGCCGCGAGCTGCGGCCGACTCCTGGCGAGATACGACTCGCACCACGGCGAGAGGAACGCGAGCACGGTCGCCCTGCCGGGGGCACCTAACTGAAACGTCCCACCTCCGAGCGTGCTCACCGTGAGGTCGGGCACATGATCGCCGATCTGGTAGTGCACGCTCTGGAGCGCGGCTGTGTATGCGGTGCGGCTGCCCGCCGCTGCGTCCGGCGGTGCGCTGTTGCGGGCGGTGCGTAACGCCTCCTCGAGCGGTGCATCGGCCAGATGCCCCACGTAGAGGATGCGCCCACCGCGCGCGATCACGACGTGCTGCGGTGTGACGCGCAGATTGAACGCCGCGTCCAGCCGCCCGTCGTCGAGAACGATCGGCATGGTGAGGCCGAGACGCTGGCGATACTCGCGCACGTCGGCGAGCGTGTCGTTGAAGCCGGCGTCGATCGCGATCACCGCGAGGTCAGAGCCGGCCGTGAGGTAGGTGTGCTCCAGGTGCGGCATCTGCTCGCGACAGGGCACGCACCAGGTCGCCCAGAACTTGAGGTACACGGCCTTGGTGTCGTAGAGGTGACCGAGATCGATCTGTTGCCCGTCGATGTTCGTCAGAACCAGCCTCGGCGCGGCGGTGCCGACGAGCGGGCGACCGGCATCCGCGGCGCGCTCGGCGCCGCTCGGGCTGGCCGCTGCGAGTGCCGCGCCCGGCAGGAGCGCGAGAAGAAGCGCGAACACGGCCAGCCGTTGCGTGACTCGCGAGCCCTGCCAGGTGCATCTCATGGCTCATCTCCCTGCCGATCCAAAGAGCACCCGGCGCGCGTCCGCCGACAGTGCCTGCGGCGGTGTGGCATAGGTGTCCTCGACTCCCGCATACGTGCGCACCGTCGCCGGGCGCGCACGGACAGCCTCGAACCAGCGCCGCAGGTGCGGGAAGTCATCGAGGTCCTGGCCATGCGCGTCGTGCGGCACGATCCACGGATAGCAGGCCATGTCGGCGACCGAGTACTCCCCGGCGATGAACTCGCGCCGCGCGAGGCGCTGATTGAGCACGCCGTACAGGCGGTGCGTCTCGCGGGTGTAGCGCTCGATCGCGTAGGGAACCGGCTGCGGCGCATAGACGCGGAAGTGACCGTTCTGCCCGGCCATGGGGCCGAGGCCCGCCATCTGCCAGAACAGCCACGTGAGTGCCTCGAGCCGCGCGCGCCCGCGCGGCACGAAGCGCCCGGTCTTCTCGGCGAGATACCAGAGGATCGCGCCAGACTCGAACAGCGCCAGGGGTGGTGCGCCGTCGGGCGGCTCGCGATCCACGATCGCCGGGATGCGGTTGTTGGGCGCGATGGCGAGGAATGACGACGCAAACTGCTCGCCCTTGCCGAGATTCACCAGGAAGACGCGGTACGGCAGCTGTGCCTCCTCGAGAAACAGCTTCACCTTGAGCCCGTTGGGAGTCGGCCAGAAATAAAGCTCGATCATCGTGACCCGCCTTGCGCCGCTGTCACCGCTCGCGACACCGGTGCGCCACGCTCTTTGACCATGACCACCAGCAGCTTCGCCGGCGCGCGCGCGCTCGTGTTGGCGGACTGCACGTGTACGTCCGCCGGGCCCTCGAAGAAGGTTCCCCCCGGCCCGAGCGTTACGGCCGGCTGCCCCGCAACCTGCATGGTGACCTCACCCTCGAGCACGTAGACGAACACATCGGCATCGTGACGGTGCGGAAGGGATGCAGCGCCGGGTGGATACTCGACCGTGAGCATCAGCGCCTCCTTGCCCGGCAGGTCAGCGAGCTCGCGCTGCATCAGCGTAGTCACCGTGACAGCGGGCGCCGTCGCGGCATCGCCGGCGATCCAGGCGAGTGCGCACGGCAGGAGCGCAAGCCAGCGCCCGCTTCGCCAGATGTGAGTGATTTCCCTCGCCATCGCCTGCGCAGGATAGCGCGAGACTGGCTCTTGTCAGGAGCCACTTTTCGCTTCTTTCAGGGATCCAGCCGGCTCATCTGCCGGCGCACTGCGCGGGCGGCGCACAGCACAGCGTGAGCCGAGCCGGGCCAGGCGCGCGCCCGGCGCGCACCCGGGTGCGACGACGGAGCGCGAGGGCTTTACGGGTACCATAGCGGCACTCGTGTCCGCATCATTCTCTCTCACAAGTCTCTGGCCGCGCAGGTCCAAAGTGAGCTCGCCGATCCGGAGTCGCTCCTCAACTGGCACCGCCATCTCATGGCGATGCGGCGCAGCTACGAGGCGCTGCGCAGCGGACGCCTGGTGATGCTGGACGCCGAGAACGCGAGCGTGCTCACCTACGCGCGTGTCGCCGACGATGGCGCCATCATGGTGGTGTCGCTCAACATGTCACCCGCGCCGCAGACCATCACTGTCGACCTCGCCTCCGCCGCCCCCGCCGCCGCATCGCTCACCACGCTGTTGTCGAGCCCGGCGGCGATGGCCGATGTCGCTGCGGGCGCCCCGCTGGTCTGCCCCCCTATGCCGCCTGGGTTGCGGCGGTGCACTCTCCGCAAAGCGCGGCATCGCGCCGCGCACTGCCGCGCGCGATGCGCGGCTGACTCCCGAGGCAATGCCGGCCAAGCACGAGTGTCGCGCCTCACGACCCGCGCCGCGCCGCCCGGCGGCGCGGCGACGCGGACCACTCACCGAGGCATTCGCCTGCCTCGCCTTTTTAGCGGCGACGGCCGCCATCCCGGCTGCGCCGGCTGCCCCGCCGGCACAGGCGGCACAGGCGGCGCAAGCGGCACAGGCGGCGCGGACCGGCGCACCGAGCGACGCCGATCCCTGGTGGCGCAGCGCGGTGATCTACGAGATCTACCCCCGCAGCTTCCAGGACTCCAACGGCGATGGGATCGGCGATCTCAATGGCATCACGCGCCGGCTCGGCTACCTCGAGTCGCTCGGGGTCGACGCGATCTGGATCACTCCTTTTTATCCGTCGCCGCAGGTGGACTTCGGTTACGACATCTCCGACTACGAGGCGGTGGATCCGCTCTACGGGACGCTCGCGGATTTCGATCGCCTGCTCGCGCAGGCGCGACAGCATCACATCCGCATCATCCTCGACATGGTCCTCAATCACACCTCGGACCAGCACCCCTGGTTCCTCGACGCGGCGCGCTCGCGTAACGCGCCGCGCCATGATTTCTACGTGTGGAACGACGGGCGCAGCGTCGACGACACACGCCGGCCGCCCAACAACTGGGTGAGCCTGTTCGGCGGCTCGGCGTGGCAGTACGTGCCGGCGGTCGAGCAGTTCTACTACCACCGCTTCTACCGGCAGCAGCCCGACCTCAACTGGCGCAATCCGCGTGTCGAGCAGGCGATGTTCGCCGCCTTGCGCTTCTGGCTCGACCGCGGGGTTGCCGGCTTTCGCCTCGACGCCATCACCGAGCTGTTCGAGGACGAGCAGCTGCGCGACGCGCCGGCGCTCGGCGGGGTCAATGCCCAGGGCGATCCGATCCTGAGCGACGTCTATACCAAGAACCTTCCCGAGGTTCACGGCGTCATGCGCCGCTTGCGCGCGATGACCGACAGCTACCCCGGCGAGCGCGTGCTGATCGGCGAGACCTACGTACCGACCACCGCCGAGCTCGATGCCTGGTATGGCGGTGCGGCGCACGACGAGCTGCAGCTGCCGATGGACACGCTGGTGGGTCTCGGCAGCCATCTCGACGCCGACACTTTCCGGCGCCACCTCATCGAGGAGCAGACGCAGCTGCATCACTCACAGCCGCTGCTGGTGTTCGACAACCACGACAACGTGCGCAGCTGGGACCGCTACGGCGATGGCGTGCACAACGCGCAGATCGCCCGCATCATCGCCGCACTGCTGTTGACCTCGCGTGCCACCGCGCTCCTCTACCAGGGTGAGGAGATCGGCCAGACGACCGCCACGCCCGCGCGTGTCGAGGACGTACGTGACCCGATCGGCATCACCGGCTGGCCGAAGCAGAAGGGCCGCGACGGGGAGCGCACGCCCATGCAGTGGGACGATGCCGATCCCCAGGCGGGCTTCAGCACCAATCCGCACACCTGGCTGCCGGTGACGCCGAACTATCGCACCGTCAACGTACGCCGCGAATCTGCCGATCCGGAGTCGCTCCTCAACTGGTACCGCAGCCTGATCGCCCTGCGACGCGGCAATGCGGCGCTGCGCAGCGGCCGCACCGTGATGCTCGATACCGGCAACAGGGACGTGCTCACCTACGTACGCGTCGCCGCCTCCGGCGAAGCGGTGCTGGTCTCGCTCAACATGACGGCGCGCACGCAGAGCGTTGCACCTGCGCTGGCCGCTGCCGGGGTGCGGGGCTCGCTGCTGCACACGCTGCTCTCGAGCCCCGCTGCCCTCCCCGATGCCGCTGCAGACGCGCGCATCGGCCTGCCGCCGTTCGCCGCCTGGGTAGCGATGTTGCGTTAGCATCGCGTCCGCGAAGGCTGACAAGCCGGCACTGTGTCGTAGCGCTCCCACAGCCGATTGCGGAATGACAAAGGAAAACATCTCCTGCGCGCGGCGTATTGCGCAGGGTCGTAGACCTACTCGGCGGATTTGCTTGCCGAACGGGCCGTCGGACAGCCAGCTCTGCAGAAACCTGTCGCGCGCCGAGGCGGTATGGAGCGGCGCCACGCGCTCGGGCACGGTGACCGCGCTCTCGGTCGCGAGCCAGCTGACCGCGGTCA
>Ga0187782_10001177_pt1 | contig 18704 bp, 16 predicted proteins | sample 0715_SJ02_MP15_2_FD_132454 | JGI IMG/M metagenome (GOLD analysis project Ga0187782, IMG submission 132454) | Tropical peat soil microbial communities from peatlands in Department of Meta, Colombia - 0715_SJ02_MP15_20_MG | ecosystem: Environmental > Terrestrial > Soil > Wetlands > Peat | place...
AACCCCACGAATGCTTACGGCTGCACGCAAAGCACCCTGCAATTCGGCAACCTCTGGACCGGTTACGAAAGCGGCTTGCTTCCCTTCGATGCCACCAACAACAACGCCTTCAATACCGGCTTGAGCGTGGGCGAATTCAATTACAAGTCCATTGGCAACTCCATCTACCACGGCTTGCAAGTGAACCTGCAAAAGCAATTCACCCATGGCTTGCAGTTCCAGGGAGCGTACACCTTCTCTCATGCCATCAGTGACGTCAACGACCCCTTAGTGCCGGGGGCCGGCAATGGCAACTTACCGCGTAACTCACTGGACCTGAAAGCTGAGCGAGGCAATTCCGATTTCGACATTCGTCATCGCGGAGTCGTGAACTTCGTCTACGAACCGAATATCGGTCGTGGGCACGATCATCTCAGCAATGGGTTTGTTGGACGCCTCCTGGAAGGATGGTCTCTCACTGGAATCATTACCGCGCAAACCGGCCATCCCGTCGATCTGTACGATTACCAGGACAGCGACCACACCGGGCAATATGCGCGGCTAACGCAAATCAGTTACAAAACCGGCCAACTTGCTGGCACCGATAAAACCTTCACCGGTCCGGCGGCTAGCGCCTTTGAAACTACGCCCTTTGGTGTGCAACCGAACGTAGGCAAAAACCAGTTCTACGGTCCAGACCTGGTGAACATCGACGTGGCCACTTTGAAGAACACCTCTCTTACGGAAAGATTTAAGCTGCAGTTCCGCCTGGAGGTCTACAACCTGTTCAACCACGCGCAATTCGCCCAGTTCGACAATTTTCTGTCCGATAGCACCTTTGGCCAATCGCTCTCGACCATTACCCGGCCGGATGGCACCACCAGTGCCCGGCAGTTGCAGGTCGCTTTGAAACTGATCTTCTAGCGCGGCTACACCGCGTTATCGGCCCAAATACATCAGCACCAGTAGGAATAGCCACAGCGCATCCATGAAGTGCCAATAATAGGAAGTGATTTCCGCTGCGACTATTCTGGTGATTTTGGCTCGATCATAGTTGCGTTTGGCCACGTAGATCAGCGCGCCCACCCCACCCAACAGATGCAGGCCATGTGCCCCGGTGAAGATGTAAAAGAAGCTACTGGCAGGATTGCTGGCCAGATAAATGCCCTGCCTTACTAGAATACGCCAAGCCACAACTTGGCCGGCTAAGAAGACGAAGCCCAACACAGTAGTTATCAGCCAGAAGCGTTTGAACCCTAACAAATCCGCCCGTGCCAGCCGTTTCCGTGCTAGTTCCAGAGTACCGCTGCTCACCAGCAGTACCCCGGTGTTGAACCACAACAATGTGGGTATGTGTACAGGAACCCAATCGGCGCTGCCCTTGCGAACCAGGAAGGCGCTGGCCAACGCCATGAAAAACATTAAGACCGAAATGATGCCAATGGCGATTCCGGTGTAATACCGCGTTGGCGAAACTCGACGATTCGGACCTTTTTTGCTGTCGTCGCCACCGCCATACCGCCGCACTGGCGGCAGGTCTCGGCCGCCACCTCCGTGCTTATCGTCGATAATGACTTCAATCTCGGGCGCTACTGCTGCTGGCATAACCTTCTCCTACTCTTTCAATGTACCTTTTGTGCCAGCAACTCGGGCGACAGGTGCTGCGGCGCAAATTCCTCCGCCGATGGACCCGCAAGTTCGTAAGCGCCGCGGTAAACGACGGGGGCTTGGCTGCCGAAGTTATCCAGCGGTACAGGCGAGCTTATACTCCATTCGAGTGTCGTCGCCTGCCAAGGGTTACCGGTTTGCCCCGGTATCGGGCGAAAAAGACTACCGAAGAAATTTGCTACAAACAACACCTGAGCCGCAACCGTCCAAATCGTCGCTACCGTAACCAGCGTGCGAATGGACTCGCCGGCGGAGGCTACCGCCATGCGTTGCGCCGCCGGCAGAAGATTGGATTGCGTCAGCAGGCCCATCCAGTGCATCGGCATAAAGATGCAATACACTCCGGCAAAGGTCAGCCAGAAATGAATCTTGCCCAACGTCTCATCCATACGTCGTGCGAACAGTTTCGGAAACCAGAAAAATAGCCCGGCCAATATCGCGAACGTGGCGGCCACTCCCATCACCAGGTGGAAATGCCCGATCACGAATTCCTGCGTGACTGCTCCTCGCGCCAAATCGTGCCGCGCCAGAAACAATCCCGATAACCCGCCCGCTATGAATAACGAGATGAACCCAATCGCAAACAGTAGCGAGGTGGTGTACCGGGTTCGTCCATTCCAGAGTGTTCCCAGCCAACTGGCCAGCAGAAACGCTGCCGGAATCCCCAGAGAAGACGCCAGCACCGAAAACACCAGCGGCGCGTACGGATTCATGCCCGTAGCGAACATGTGGTAGCCCCATACGCAGAAGCCGATCACTCCTACGCCGCAGATGGCCAGCACGACCAGGCGTTCCTTCCACACCGGCTTGCGCGAAAATGTGGCCACCAGATGGGTGATGATACCGAAACAAGGCAGCATGGCTACGTACACCTCGGCCTGCGCGAAATACCAAAACAGACGCTGCCAAAGTACCGGCAGGCTGGCTTGACGGACTATGCTCACTGGTTGCTGCGCCAGGAATGCCGCCGAACTGAAGAAGTTCGAACCCAGCAAACGATCCGAGAGAATCACCGTGCAGCCGGCCAGCAACACACTGAAAATCAACATGCTTAGGATGGCATTGACGAACCAGGCCCAAACCGTCACCGGCATGCGGGGCAAGCTCATTCCCTTGGTTCGCAGCGTGATCGTGGTGACACTGAAGTTCACGGCGCAGAGCAGCGCTGCAACCCCGAATACCGCCGCACTGATCAGCCAAACGTCAATTCCCTGGTCGATCGGGCGAAAGAACGATGCCGTCATGCCCACCAGCGAAATCACCGTGAGCCAAAGCGACAGGCAATTCAGCTTGGGGAACGCCATTTCCTCGGCGCCAATCTGCAGCGGAAGCAGAAAACTGCCGAAGCCCAGTTGCGGCGCGGCAGTCAGGACGAAAAACACCATCAACGACCCGTGCAGCAGGCGCACTGCGGCGTATCGCTCCGGGGTAGCCTCGAATCCGCGAAGGAACGGAATGGCCGCATCGGGCCAGGACGTGTGCACGCGCAACAATGTGGACAACACCATGCCCACTAGCACGCTGGCTAGAGACAGCCATAGGTACTGCAGGCCGATGGTCTTGTGGTTTGTGGAAAACAACCGCGCGAGCAAGCTCAAGGTTGGAGCTGGGGAGTTATTACCCCCTTCGTCGTAAGTGACCATTTTGGAAGCAGTTCGCTCGCTCGCCGCAAATTCCCTGAGCCCGCTGTTATCTTACGCCCGGCCCCACAAATTGCCAACCAGTCGCCAGTCGGGGAACCGGCTGGTTTCCGGCATTTCCATACGGCTTCGCTTTTCCAGTTTCCCCCGGCACTGATGTCCACATATCCTTTCTGACAGCAACGAAAGGAGCCGTGATGGCAACCGACAAATGGGCCAATCCCCAAAAGATGTGGGATGAGCGGTTCTCGCAGCCGGAGCCGGTCTACGGTCATGCCCCGAATGCCTTCCTGGCGGCACAAGTGGCTCGTCTCCAGCCCGGTATGAAGGTGCTGGTGCCCGGCGATGGCTATGGCCGCAATGGCATTTGGTTGGCCAGGCAAGGATTCCAGGTCCACACTGTCGATCTGTCAACGGTTGGAGTCGAACGCGCGCGACAGGCGGCTCAGGCTGCTGGCGTGACCATGGCAATCGAACAGGCCGATCTGGCTGCGTGGAATTGGCCCTCCAATGAGTACGACGCCGTTTGTGCCATTTTTCTGCACCTGCCGCCCGACGTTCGCGTGAAAGTGCATCCCGCCATGGTGAAAGCCCTCAAGCCCGGGGGATTGCTCATCTTTGAAGCGTTCAGCCCGAATCAGCTAAAACACACCTCGGGTGGTCCAAAGCAGGTCGAGTTGCTGTACACGGCGGCGACACTCCGCGACGATTTCGCTCCAGCCGAGCCATTACAGCTCGAAGAGGCAGAAGTGCAGATCGACGAAGGCCACCTGCACCGGGGTAGCGCGGCTGTGGTGCGCGGCATCTTCCGTAAGTGATTGGGAACCCCGGAATTTGTAAGGTCTGCCTTCTGTTTACGCTGACACAGGAAGCGAGGTGGACCGCGAACGCCGATTCCTCGAGTTCCCCAGGCCACCCTACAGGAACTGCTTCTGGAATGCTGCAAACTGCTCCCGCAGAGTTTCCAGCTCCTGTCGCAACTCGCGCACTTCCTCTTCCAGACCACGAATGCGCTCCAGATGAGCCTGCGAATCGTCCGAAGCATCGGCGGAACCTGCGGCTGCTTGATCCGAGGAACCTCCGACGTCAGCGGGAGCAACATCGCCCGACAGCAGCTGCATGTATCGAGATTCCTTGGTGCCCGCCTGCCGCGGAAGTACCTTGACCAACGGAGGTTCGCGGCGCATCAGCAAATTCACTGCCGCGTGGACTGCATCCAAATCCTCGAACGCGTACAAGCGCTCAGTGCGGTTGCGCAGCTCCCCAGGCGTTTGGGGACCGCGCAACATCAGCACGCACAACACCGCAATCTCGTGGCGATGAAAATTGTAAAGTTCGTTCAAGCGGTGCTCGAATTTGGCCACCCGCGAATCGCCGCTGGCGGAGCGCACCAAAGCTTGTTCCGTCAACGAGCGCAACGCATTTCTGACGGCCTCCTCGTCCAGGTTCATCACCGGATCGCGATTCGATTTCTGGTTGCACGCATTGACCAGCGCGTTGACCGAGAGCGGGTAGTATTCCGGCGTAGCAATCTCTTTCTCAATCAGAGCGCCCAGAACGCGCGCTTCCACCGCCGAGAGTTGCAGAGTCATGCACAAATCATACCAGCAGCGGCAAACTCCCACGGCTCCGGTGGAAACGGTGAAGGAATAGTCCGTCGCGGTATGGCCATCAGACAAGCTTGACGGCATCGTGGTAGCTCCATGCCGAGGTTTGCGCGGCAGATCCGTCCGGAACTTCCAGCCCGCTGATGTGTTGTTCTCAGTGAGAAGCAGATGGTGCGGTCGAGTGGATTCGAACCACCACGGTATTGCTACCGCCAGCCCCTCAAGCTGGTGCGTCTGCCAGTTCCGCCACGACCGCACAGAGGAAAGCGTATTTATTGTAGCCGCCCAAACCACAACGGGCAAGGCAGCACCCGCATCGCGGCGGCTGATCCTGCACGCAATCGAGGATTGTCGATGAAGCGAGAACGTTCATGATCCCGCCGGGCAGCGAGCACCGGCTTCGTGCTCCCGAGATTACGGCTTGGCTGGCGCGCTCGGAGCTGGCTTTTGCGGCGTTGTTGGCTCCGGACTTACCGGGACAGATTTGGTTGGTGCTGGGGCTGGCTTGGAGTATTTCTGCAAAATGGACCCGCCGCCTTCTACGCTGCGATCCACCCGCACCACCAGGGCTAGAGCGCACACCATGAACATGACCGCGCACCAGGTGGTCGCTTGGGAAAGTACCGTGGCGGCACCGCGCGGTCCAAACGCGGTTTGACTCCCTGCTCCACCAAACGCCCCGGCAAGATCGGCAGCCTTGCCGCTCTGCAGCAGTACCACCACTACGAGCACCAGGGAATTCATCACGAAAAACGTGGTGAGCAGCCATGGTGCCCAACGAAATCCAACCACAATGATCCCCAAGCCAATCAGCAACGCGACCACCCATTTCATCCAAGCTGGCATTCCTCACACCTCTATCTTTTGCTTACCTACCGCCTCAGCCCTTCCGCCTACCGCGGCCAATCCTTCACCAGGCTGGCAAACGACTTGGCATCCAGGCTGGCTCCCCCTACCAGCGCTCCGTCCAACTCTTCCTGTGCCATCAATCCCTGAATGTTTTCGGGTTTGACGCTTCCGCCATAGAGAATCCGCAATGCGGAAGCATGGCTCTCAGAGAACTGCGCGGCGGCACACTGGCGAACAAACTTATGCACCGCGGCCGCGATTTCCGGTGTAGCTGTGCGGCCAGTGCCAATCGCCCAGACCGGTTCGTAAGCTATCAGGATACGGGAGAACTCTTCCGGGGTCAACGCGCCCACGCTGCCCTGGAATTGTTCTCGGATGACCTTTTCGGTGTTCCCGGCCTCACGATCGGCCAACATTTCGCCAATGCACACGATGGGCGTGAGCCCTGCTGCCAGAGCGGCTTTGGTCTTCTTCAGTACGCTTTCGTTGGTTTCGCCAAAGAACTGGCGGCGCTCGGAGTGGCCAATGATGGTATACCCACAACCGGCTTCCACCAGCATGCCGGCGGAGACTTCGCCCGTGAACGCGCCCTCTTTCTCCCAAAACACGTCCTGCGCAGCGATGCCGATGGTGGTGCCTTTCGCGGCTTTCACCGCGGCTGGAATGTTGGTGAACGGCGGGGCGATCACGATGTCGCAATCGCTGATTTCGATGACTAGCGGCTTGAAGGCGCGAAAGAACGCGCGCGTCTGCTTTTGATTCTTATACATCTTCCAATTGCCGGCGATCACCCGGCGACGTTTGCTGGCGCTCATTTGTTAGTCAATGCCTCCACGCCGGGGAGTTGGCGTCCGCCGAGGTACTCCAGCGAGGCGCCGCCGCCCGTCGATATGTGCGAGATTTGCTTGGCCACTCCCGACTGGTGCACCGCCGCAACCGAATCGCCCCCACCAATGATGGAAGTAGCTCCTGCGCTCGTGGCCTGAGCGACCGCCTTGGCGACTTCCAGAGTACCCTTGGCGAACACCGGCATTTCGAACACTCCCATCGGCCCGTTCCACACGATCGTTTTGCCTCGCAGAATCTCCGCTTTGTACGCCTCGATGGTTTTGGGACCAATGTCTAAGCCCATCTGGTCCGCGGGGATTGCCGACGTGTCCACAACCTTCGCGGGCGCCTCTGCCTTTAATTCCGGCGCCACCACGTTATCGGCCGGCAGCAGAAACTTGAAATTGCGCTGCTTTGCGTCGGCCAGGATCTTCTTGGCCAAGTCGATCTTGTCCTCTTCCACCAACGATTTCCCGATGCTGTGTCCCTGCGCCTTCAGAAACGTGTACGCCATGCCTCCGCCAATGAGCATGGCGTCCGCAATCTTCATCAAATTTTCGACTACTTCGATTTTGTCGCTGACTTTTGCGCCTCCCAGAATGGCCACAAAGGGACGCGTCGGATTACTGATCGCTTTGCCGATGTAGGCGATTTCCTTTTCCATCAGCAGCCCCGCCGCGGCTTGCTTCACGAATTTCGTGATCCCCACGACGGAAGCGTGCGCGCGGTGCGCCGAGCCGAACGCGTCGCATACGAACACACCATCGCAAAGAGCCGCAAGCTGCTTCGAAAATGCTTCGTCGTTTTTTTCCTCTTGCGGATGGAAACGCACGTTTTCCAGCACCAGCACGTCGCCGTCCTTCAATGCCTTACTCTTCGTTTCCGCATCCGGCCCGACACAATCTGCGGCGAACGCCACCGGCTTGCCCAACAACTCCTCTAACTTTTTGGCCGCCGGCTTCAGCGAGTATTTGAGGTCCGGCCCGCCTTTCGGCCGGCCCAAATGCGAAGCCAGCACCAATCGGCCGCCTTTCTGGATGGCCAGCTTCAGCGTGGGCAATGTTTCCCGGATACGTGTATCATCGGTTACCACACCGTCCTTCAACGGCACGTTGAAATCGACGCGAATGAACACACGCTTCCCGTGTAAATCGAGGTCTTGAATCGTCAATTTGTTCATAATGAGTCTGCCTTTTCGTTAGCTTGCGAGCAGTTGATCAACGGAAATCAGATATTAGCGATCGAATATCAGGGGCTGGAGCTATTCCGAGGTGTTTGTGCTCGAACAATCCCTCATTCGCGGTTAGTGCCTGGAAGGATTAATCGCATTACTCGGAACGTTGCGAGTGGCTAGGCGGTGCTGGCACCAGCCACTCGTCACGCACTACCGCTTTACTAGAACTTTGAAGCGAGCAGCTTTATCAAATCGCGCACGCGGCAGGAGTAGCCCCACTCGTTGTCGTACCAGGCCAGCACCTTGACGCACCTATCCCCGACCACTTTCGTGTATCCTCCATCCACGATGGAGGAATGAGCGTTTCCGCGGAAGTCGATCGAAACCAATTCTTCCTCGGTGTAATCCAGAATGCCCTTCATTGCTCCCTGTGCCGCCGCTTTCAGCGCAGCATTCACGCTTTCCTTGGTGGCCGGTTTTTCCACGAATACCACCAAGTCGACCACGCTGACATTGGGGGTCGGCACGCGCATCGAGTAACCATCCAGCTTGCCTTTCAGCTCCGGAATCACCAGGTGTAACGCCTTCGCCGCACCCGTCGAGCTGGGAATCATGCTGAGCGCCGCGGCACGCGCCCGCCGCAAATCCTTGTGCGGCAGATCCAGCAAGCGCTGGTCGTTGGTGTAGGAGTGAATCGTGGTCATGGTGCCGCTATGAATGCCAAACGTGTCCTGGAGCACCTTGGCCACCGGGGCCAGGCAGTTCGTCGTGCACGAAGCGTTCGAAACCACGTGGTGGTTCTTGGGATCGTAGGTTTTGTCGTTGACTCCCAATACGAACGTGGCATCGGGTCCCTCAGACGGCGCGGTGATCACCACCTTCTTTACGGGTGGGCGCAGGTGTTTCTTGGCATCCGGGCCCTTAGTGAACAAGCCCGTGGACTCAATCACGATGTCCGCTCCGACGCTGGCCCAGTCCAATTCGGCGGGATCCTTCACCTTGAACACCTTGAAACCCTTCCCGTCCACGCTGATGCTGTCATCGGTGTGCGTAATGGTATTTGTCAGGTTGCCCAAGACAGAGTCGTATTTCAGCAGGTGCGCCAGCGTCTTGGCGTCCGTTATGTCGTTCACGGCCACGAACTGAATGTCCTTATCATTCAGTGCTGTACGCACAATGTTGCGACCAATGCGGCCGAAGCCGTTGATTCCAACCTTGATAGGCATTAACTTCCTCCGGTGCGGGGTTAGTGTGCGGCGTCAGAGAGCGCAAAACAGCGCCGCGAGTAGAACTAAAAATGCTATGGGCAGTGTAACGAAAAGTCAACGCATTGCCGCGTGCGCTGCGTCACACCGCTGTGCGATGCACACGGTCCGTCCCGACAAACGGCAATCACTCCCAAACTGTTGCAAACAAGCCTAAGCCCGTCGCTCGGCACCGTGCCCACGTGGTGAGAAATCGCTCTTTTCCCACTTTGGCAACGCAATCCTCCCTCTGTGGATCAAATCGCTCCACGTTTGGCCCTCACTCGCGAAACCACACAGGAAGGCTAGAACTTCTCAAAGAAGTGCGCGATCTTCTTCCCGCCCTTTTCGGTGTAGTACACCGTTACTTTGCCGGTCTTGTCAGCAGCCTTACCCAAGTCCTTGGCAGTATCGGCGGTGTCGTGACCCGCTACATCGAAGGTATGTTCAGTTCCGTCGGCAGTCTTCACCACCACGGTCTTACCACCCTCGCCGACCTTGGTGACCGCGCCATCTACGGACTTCAGTCCATCCTTGCCGACCTTGTCCACTTCCGTGGCCGTTTTCTCCCCGCCTTTGTCGGTGTAATGTACGACCACTTCGGAACCTTCCGATAATCCCTTGAATGCGTCTTTGGCGCCGGCCGCGGTTTTGTCCGCGCCCCACACGGCGGTTTTGTCAACGAAATGCACGCTATGCTCGACACCGTCTTTGGTCTTAACCACCATAGTTTTGGTGCTGGAATCAAGCCTGCTGATGGTGCCATGGATGGCGGTAACCACGTCCTCGGTGGCATACACAGCAAACACCAATAACGCCGCCACGCTGAAAAAACGGAGCAGATTCTTCATGCTGGGAAACCTCCTCGATATCTTGAAATCCTGAACTAGGTGGAGAAAAGGTTAACGCAACGCTGCACCAAAACCTAATGAAAACATATCGTGCCACTACGTTCGCCAGGAACCGCGCGCCGGACCGATTTTCAGTGCACTTCCCGCAACAGCCCTGTGCTTACGTCGTACACGAAACCACGAATCGCCACTTGCCGCGGAATCCACGGATGGCCGCGCAGCTTCTGCACCTGGTGACGCACATTCTCGTCGATATTCTGGAAGGCGTAAAAGAAAGCGGGCGCAATCGCGGCGGTGCCGGCCTGGTTCTGGATGTGGTTGCGCAGTTCCTCTTCGGTGGTGTGTGTCAGTCCGCAATCCGTGTGGTTGATGACCATGAACTCCTGCGTTCCCAACAAGTAATGCGACACCAGCAGCGACCGCAGCGTGTCGTCGGTCACGATGCCTCCGGCGTTGCGGATGATGTGCGCGTCGGCGGCTTTCAAGCCCAGCGTAATGATCGAGAGCCGTGTGTCCATGCAAGTCAGCACTGCCAGCTTACGCTCCGGACGCGGCGTCAGTTTGCGCAATTTATGCGTGCGGGCGTAAGCGCGATTCGCGGCGATCACTTCGTCAATGACACTCATGGTTTGGTCAAACAGTGTACACGAAGCACACCAAGCGACTAAAACAGCCCGCTCTCTTTGGCTAGTTTGAACGCCTCAATAGCCGCGCCCCGTGCACCGGCAGTATCGCCATTCGGGATTATGCGAATGGGAATCCCGGCCTGCTCTTCACGTTGATTGGGCATCCCCGCCCGGATCTCCTCGATGAACCTGCGCTGGAATTCCGCGCTGGCTTCGATCGCGCCTCCTCCCACAATCAGGCCATCCGGATCAAACGTGTTCACCATTTCATCGAAGAAAAGGCCCAGGGCATGCGCCTGGACCCGAAAAACTTCCCGGGAAAGAGCGTCGCCGTTATCGGCCATCCCCCGCACCAATTTCGCGGCCTGATGCAAATCGTGTTTGGAGAGTTCGTGTCCCGGATAGCGTGGCAAAAAATACGGCAGCAAAGTCTTCTCAATAGCGGTCAGAGAGCAAAGCGACTCCAGATCGCCCGTACGTCCGCAATTGCACAGCGGATTGATTCCAGCGATTCCGGCGATGCTTTGGTATGGAATCAGCACGTGCCCCAGTTCGCCGCCAAAACCATTTTTCCCTTTGACTACGTTTCCGTCCAGAATTATGCCTCCGCCGTTGCCGGTGCCAATGATGATGGAAATGGAGGTTTCGCGGCTGTTCGAGCCAAAAATCGCGTAGTGTCCCCAGAGTGCCGCCGCGTTCGCGTCATTCAGATAGCACACCGGCTTCCCCAGCTTGTGCGCCAGTCCATCGCGAATATCGAATCCAGCCCAGTCGGCATGCACGAAGTTGGTGGACCCTCGAGCGCTCAGCCGCCCCGCCGCGCTGGCCGGTCCTGGAGTGTCTAAGCCGACAGCAACCACATCGACCAGGTCTATGCCCGCTCGGGCCACCGCAATCTTCAGTCCGTCGGCAATCTGCTGCAGGCAAATCCCCGGTCCTTGTCTCGAAAGAGCCGGATGCTCGCACAGGCCTTCGATCAGGAAATGCTCCTGCTGGTCCAATAACGTGTAATTCACCGCCGTACCGCCCAGGTCAACTCCAGCTACGACGCTCACGCAAATTCTCCTCGGGATTGAGTGGTTCCACGGCACAGCCTAGCAGAAAAGCCGCCGGAACACGCGACTTTCCGCGCCCCAAAGAGTCCATCGTCGTGATCGCGGCGAACGCGGTGCTATAATCCAAGTGAGGTCCATTATGCACAGACCGGACCTGGTAGCCTTCGCTATTACCCTGCTGATCGTTCTTGCTTTAGTTGCATACCGCCTGCTTTGGGCTGCTTCCTCGGCGGCCAGTGGAGCCGCGCTCGGCCGACTGTCTATTCTGCCCGCTAGTTGGCGACGCTGGCTGCTGGGCGAAAAACGCGATGCGCAACAGTAGTTAGCTTCCCACGTAACGGACACCCCGCTCGGGGATTAACCGTGAATTCCCTTCCCCTTCCTCCGCCAGCCAAGGCATAATTTTCTCCCCTGAATGACGCACTGCGGAGCGCTTGTGAACACCACTCGTTCGGCTGGCATGTTTTGTTGCGTTGCTTTGCTCTGCTCACTCTTGCTGCCCGTACCAGTGAGAGGCCAAGTAAAGCCGAACCCTTCCAAAGACGCTGGATGGCCCACCTATAGCAATGCGCCCGACGGCACGCGTTATTCTCCCGCTACGCAAATCAATCGCGACAACGTCACCCGCCTGCACATCGCCTGGACTTTTCGGACCGGAGCGCTGCCCCATGATGAGCAGCTGGATCGCAAAGCCGCTTTCGAAGCCACGCCTATCCTCGTGGATGGAAAACTGTTCTTCAGTACGCCGTACGATCACGTCATTGCCCTGAATCCCGAATCCGGCAGCAAACTTTGGGAGTTTGCTCCTCATCTGGAGCTTCCTTATGGTTCCTCTGAGGTCACCTCACGCGGAGTGTCCGCATGGCAGGACGGGGCCGCAAAACCAGGCCAGGCCTGCGCGTTGCGCATCTTTATCGGCACCTTGGATGCGCGCCTGATTGCCCTCGATGGCGCCACTGGTAAGCCATGCGAGGATTTTGGCACCGATGGCGAAATCGACTTGACCAACCAAGTGAAACTGCGCGATCCCGGAGACTATCAAGTCACTTCGGCTCCGGCCATCTATACAGATCTGGTCATCACCGGTTCATCCATTGGCGACAATCGTGCCGTCACGCTGGAACGCGGCATTGTCCGCGCGTTTGACGTTCGAACCGGCAAGCTCCGCTGGACCTGGGATCCCATAGCGCCTTGGGCCTATCAGACCGATCCGCGCACCGGCGCCGGCAACGCCTGGTCCACTCTGTCTGTGGACTCTGAACATGGACTCGTGTTCGTTCCTACCGGAAGTGCCAGCCCCGACTATTACGGCGGTATACGCAAAGGCGACAACAAGTGGGCGGACTCCGTAGTCGCCCTGAAAGCCTCCGGCGAATTCGTGTGGGGCTTCCAGGTGGTGCACCACGATTTGTGGGATTACGACGTAGCCTCGCAACCTACCTTGTTTGCCTGGAAAGACGGAACACCCGCTATCGCCATTACCACCAAAATGGGCCGCGTCTTTGTTTTGAACCGCCTGACGGGCGCGCCGCTTTTGCCGGTTCACGAGCAAACTGCGCCGCCCAGCGACATCCCGGGCGAAGAGGCCTCGCCAACCCAGCCCGTGTCAACCATCTCACTGGTACCGGAAAAACTCTCGCCCCGCGACGCCTGGGGCAAGAACGAACAAGAACGCCAATGGTGCGAGGACAAAATCAAAGCCGCCAAATTCGGCGACATTTATACTCCTCCTAGCTTGCAAGGCACCTTGGTTTATCCCGGCAACGTCGGCGGAGTGAACTGGGGAAGCGCCGCTTACGATCCTCAGCGGCACCTGCTGATTGTGGACGCCAACCGCTTGGCCTTCTTCGTCAAGCTGATCCCGCGCGACAAGTTCCAGGATGCTCGCGCCAATGCCTCCGACTCCGACCGCCTGCACGGCGAGTTTGCACGTCAGACCGGTGCGCCTTTTGGCATGTATCGCACGCCATTCCTGGCTCCCAGCGGCCTGCCCTGCACCGCCCCGCCATGGGGTACGGTCACCGCCGTCGATCTGTTTACCGGAGAGAAGGCCTGGGACGAGCCGCTCGGAACCTGGATTCCCGGAAAAAGCACCGGAACCATTACTTTGGGCGGCCCTATGGTCACTGCCGGCGGTTTAGTGTTTACTTCCGCCGCCATGGACAACGCTTTGCGCGCTTTCAATTCCGATACCGGCCAGGAGCTTTGGACTTGGGACCTCCCCGCTGGCGGCCAGGCAACTCCCATGACGTATGTGGTCAACGGCAAGCAGTACATCGTGATTGCCGCGGGTGGCCACGGCAAACTCGGCACCAAGCAAGGCGATTACGTCTTGGCCTTCGCCCTGCCCTAACATTCTTCTGCTGCCAATTCCTTCCTCCAAAACAGCGCTGTACCGGAAGCGCACTCCAGTCTTCCGGCGCGCGCAAGTACTCATTCCCTTGGGCCCGGTTCGTTGACCCCCACGCGTCGCTCCCCTATAATTTTCGTGCAGATTCTCTCGAGCTGCCCGCCGATTGCCACAGGGGTGATTCCAGAAATTTCCGCACCAGAAGCGGGTTAGAGCTGCAAGCGCTGTATTACCCAAACCGAGCGCGCAGTTGTCCGGCTTGGAAGCCTGCGGAATCTGCACAAGGGAGAACCACCAATGGCGGATGCAAGTTGCCGGAGAGAGCTCGACCTGGAAATTACGGCCGAAGAAGTGTCGAAAGCCACGGAAAAAGTGGCTAAGGATTTTGCCAAGCTTGCGCGCGTACCCGGTTTTCGCCCTGGCAAAGCGCCTATTGCCCTGATCAAGAAACGCTTCGCCAGCGATATCAAGGGAGAAGTTCTGCAGACTCTCGTGCCGCAGCACGTCGAAAAGGCCGTAGCCGAGCAGAAGCTGACCCCTATTTCGCAACCCCAGGTAGATAAGCTGGAGTTCAACGAAGGCCAGCCGGTCAAGTTTCGCGCCTCTTTCGAAGTTCTGCCGGAATTTTCTTTGAGTGACTACAAGAATCTCGAAATCGAAATGCCCGAGATGGCCATCAGCGACGAGAGCGTCAACAACACCCTGGCCGAGATGCAGCAGCGTGCCGCTACCTTCGTTCCAGTGGAAGGCCGCTCCGTCCAGAACGACGATTTCGTACAAGTTAAGCTTATGGGCACGCCCGAAGGGGGTGGAGACCCTCTGCAGGCCGATAGCGTGCTCTGCCACGTTGGGGCCGAAGAAACCATGGAGCCCTTCAACGAGAATCTTCGCGGCGCCAATGTCGGCGACCACAAGAATTTCGATGTCGACTATCCCGCCGACTATCCCGATGCCAAGCTCGCCGGCAAGAAATTCCACTACAGCATGGATGTTCTGGGCATCAAGACCAAGAAGCTGCCCGAGATCAACGACGAGTTTGCCAAAGACGTGAGCGACGCCGCTTCTCTCGAGGAATTAAAGAAGAAAGTCCGGGACAGCCTGGAGCACGAGCGCGATCACCGCCAAAAGGAACTGCAGCGCGGGAAAATTATCGCCGAACTGGTCAAAAAACACGACTTCCCCGTACCCGAATCGCTGGTGGAGCATCAAATGGACGTGCGGCTCGAGCGCGTGGTCCGTTCCCTGGCGCAACAAGGGGTTGACCCGCGGGCCGTTAACGTGGATTGGGTGAGTCTGCGCAAGCGGCAGGAAGAGCGCGCCAAGGATGACGTGAAAGCCGAACTGGTGATTGACCGCATCGCCAGCGAAGAAAAGATCGACGTCTCCGACGAAGAGTTGCAACACGAACTGGAGCACATGGCCGGTCACAGCGGTGATTCTGCCGAGGCGCTTCGCGCTCGTTTGACAAAGCAAGGTGCCCTCGATAGGATGAAGGCTAAGCTGCGCAGCGATAAGACAGTCGATTGGCTGGCGCAAAACGCGCGAGTCAAGACTGTGGCAGCGAGCGCCAAGTAGACACCCAACCTCGGTTTTACAGGCAAATTTCTTTCACATGAATAACTTCGACCACCCGCAATACCGCGCGACCACTCTGGTTCCCATGGTTGTAGAACAGACCAGCCGGGGCGAGCGCGCTTACGATATTTATTCGCGCCTCCTGAAGGAGCACATTATTTTTATCGGCACTCCGATTGACGACCACGTCGCCAATCTGGCCACCGCCCAGATGCTCTTCTTACAGGCCGAAGATCCCGAGAAGGATATTCAGCTGTACATCAATTCCCCCGGCGGCTCCATCACCGCCGGGTTTGCCATCTACGACACCATGCAGTTTGTCAAGCCCGACGTGGTCACCACCTGCATTGGCCAGGCGGCCTCGATCGCCGCGGTACTGCTGGCCGGCGGCGCTCCAAAAAAGCGCTTTTCCTTACCCAACGCGCGCATCCTCATCCACCAACCGTGGATGAGCGGACTGGGCGGTCAAGCCACCGATATCGACCTGCACGCCAAAGAGATTTTGCGCATGCGTTCGACCATCAATGGCGTTCTGTCGAAACACACCGGGCAACCGGTTGAGCGCATCGAAAAAGATGTCGAGCGTGACTACATCATGAACCCCGAACAAGCCAAGGATTACGGCATGATCGACGAGATCATCTTCAAGCACCGCTGAGTCGCTTGAGACGTTTTATTGGCAACACTCTGCTGCAGTACCGCATCTTTGCTGGACGGCTGCTGAGCGCCAAAGGGGAGTTCTAGGGTCGCCCGAAAAAGTTTCCACAGCGAGTTCCTGATACACCGCATCGCTCACGATATTCTATTTCGCCGGGGAAAGTTTCGGCCTACAATTGGGATTCAAGCTCCAGGAAGCCATCTGGAGGAGAGGCCTGCTCACACGTGAAAAAATATAGTCCAGACGAACCGCTGCGGTGTTCCTTCTGCCATAAGACGCAAGAACAGGTAGAGAAACTGATCAGCTCGCCCTCCGACTATCCCCGTGCGTACATTTGCAATGAGTGCGTGGGCGTTTGCCAGACCATCCTGGAGGACGAGAAGCGGGAACAGGCCGCGGCACCGGCCCGGCGTTTGCCCCGCCCGCCGGAAATCAAGCAGTTCCTGGACAGCTACGTCATCGGCCAGGAGCGCACCAAGAAGAAGCTGGCGGTGGCCGTCTATAACCATTACAAACGAATCTTTCTGAATAAGCAGCCCGGCGAAGTTGAACTCAGCAAGTCCAATATTCTGCTGATCGGCCCCACCGGTACCGGTAAAACCCTGCTCGCCCAGACGCTTTCGCGCATGCTGGATGTCCCCTTCGCCATTGTCGACGCCACCACCCTGACCGAAGCCGGGTACGTCGGCGAGGACGTCGAAAATATTATCCTCAAGCTGCTTCAGGCTGCCGATGGTGACGTCCAAAAGACCCAGCAAGGCATTATCTACATCGACGAGATCGACAAGATTGCCAAGAAGGACGAGAATCCCTCGATCACCCGGGATGTCAGCGGTGAAGGTGTGCAGCAGGCCCTGCTAAAAATCCTGGAGGGCACTACCGCCAACGTGCCTCCCCAGGGTGGCCGCAAGCATCCGCACCAGGAATTTACCCCCGTGGACACTACCAACATCTTATTTATCTGTGGCGGAGCCTTTGTCGGGCTGGAGAAGATCATTGAGCGCCGCGTGGGGCATCGCTCCCTGGGCTTCCACACCGATGCCTCTCCGACCACTGCACAACGGCGCAACACTGATTTGCTGGAGCAAGTGCAACCCACCGACTTGATTAAATACGGGCTGATTCCCGAATTTGTAGGACGCTTGCCGGTTGCCGGCGTCATGAGCGACTTGGACAAATCGGCGCTGATGAAGATTTTGACGGAACCCAAGAATGCCCTGCTCAAGCAATATCAGCGGCTGTTCGAGTTTGAGAATGTGCGCCTGCGCTTCACCGACGACGCCCTAGAGACCGTGGCGGACTTGGCTCTTCAGCGCAAGGTCGGCGCGCGCGGCTTGCGTATGATCCTCGAAGACCTCATGCTGGAGTTGATGTACCACCTTCCCATGCAAAAGAGGGTGCGCGATTTCGTGGTCACTGCCGATATGGTGCGGGGCCGCGAGATCAATTGGAGTTTGCTCGAAAAGGCTGGATAACAGCAGTTTCGCGCGATTGACGGAAATTTCAGGGGCCTGCATGTTTAACCGCGAAAAACAGGAAATGAAGCGCGTTCCCATGATGCCGGTGCGGGATATGGTCATTTTCCCCCAGCAAATGACCCCGTTCATCGTTGGACGCGAGGCCAGCGTTCGCGCGCTTGAAGAAGCCTTGGCGGGCGACAAGAAAATCTTCCTTTCTACCCAACACGATGCTTCCATCGATGACCCCAAGCCCGAGGAGATTTACGCCGTCGGCACCCTCGCCAACATCGTGCAAAGCGTCAAGCTTCCCGACGGCAACATCAAAGTCCTGGTCGAAGGCGTGGAACGCGCCAGAGCTCTTTCCATCACTACCGACGAAGGTTTCTTCCGCGCCAACCTGCGTTTGTTGACGGGGCGCATCGAGATCACCCCGCAGGTCGAGCAACTGGTTCAGAAAGTCACCAATCTCTACGAGCAGTTCATCAAGCTTTCGCAAAGCCTCAATTACGACACCATGATTGCCGCCGCGCGGGTCGACGATCCGGCGCGCCTGTCGGACACCATTGCCGCCAACTTGCAGTTGCCCGTCGACGAAAAGCAGGACTTGCTGGAAACCGCCGAGCCCCTGGAGCGCCTGAATCGCATCGCCGATATTCTGGAAATCGAACTGGAGAAGCTCAACGTCGATCGCAACATCAACACCCGCGTGAAGCGCCAGATGGAGCGGGCGCAGAAAGAGTACTACCTCAACGAGAAGCTCAAGGCTATCCAGAAGGAACTGGGACGCGGCGAAAAGAATGAAGTCGACGAGTTAAAAAAGAAAATTGATGCCGCCGGCATGCCCAAGGAAGTGCACGAAAAGGCCGTCGCCGAACTTAAGCGCCTGGAACTGATGCCGGCTATGTCCGCCGAGTCCACGGTCAGCCGCAATTACGTCGATTGGCTCATTGCCGTCCCGTGGAAAAAGCGCTCCAAGGAAATTCGCGATATCAAGGCGGCCGAAGAGATCCTCAACAACGAACACTACGGGCTGGAAAAGGTCAAGGAACGTATTCTGGAGTTTCTCGCGGTCCGTCAATTGGTCAAGAATCCCAAGGGCTCTATTTTGTGCTTCGTTGGCCCTCCGGGCGTCGGCAAGAC
>Ga0187782_10001178_pt1 | contig 18700 bp, 19 predicted proteins | sample 0715_SJ02_MP15_2_FD_132454 | JGI IMG/M metagenome (GOLD analysis project Ga0187782, IMG submission 132454) | Tropical peat soil microbial communities from peatlands in Department of Meta, Colombia - 0715_SJ02_MP15_20_MG | ecosystem: Environmental > Terrestrial > Soil > Wetlands > Peat | place...
CACATGCTGGGGCAGATGGAGCCCGCGAGGTTCAACCAGCTAAAGAACCACATCAAGGGGATAAGTGCGACCTCCCTCGCCGAGAGGCTGTCGCAGCTTGAGAAGTTCGGCGTCGTCCAGAGAAAGGTCTACGCAGAAGAGAAACCGAGGATTGAGTATTCGCTGACTGTGAAGGGGCACGAGGTATACAAGATCCTCTGCGACCTGGCCAGCTGGTCAAAGCGATGGGAAGGCAAAGAGCCGAACAGCATGGAATACTTGGTCCCGAAGTAGATTCCTCGTGAAGTAATTTCTGGACTAATCTTCGCTAGACCTTTCCCTCTCCTGTACCGCGACCCTGTATAGGAAAGCCCCGAGAAGGAAGGCGACCAAGACCGGGGCAAGGATTTCAGCCTTTGACGCGATGGGCTGTTGGGCGATATTGGCCAGTTGGGTCGGCTTGTTAGTTTCGGAGGGCCCAAGAGAGCCGTACGGGGTTCCGTTAGTGGCGCTTGTGGCGCTCGTCCCCGCAGAATGGCTAGCAGGTATCGAGCTACTGATTGTGCTTGAAATCGAGCTAACTGTGCTCGTTACGGTGGTGCTCGGAGTGCTGACGGAGTAGGGGTAGGTCGCATTTGAATTGAGGGAGTTCCCTGAACCTCCGGTCGTCGTCGTGGCGCTTGAAATTGTGGCGGAGGAAGGGACGGTCGAAAGAACGGTGGTCGTCGATGAAGTGACAGCGATGGAAGCTACTGTCGTGGTGGACGAAACAGCTGCCGCAGGGGCGAACGTGCCCAACGGTGATGAACCTAGACCCCCCGAAACCGTTACGACGGCTAGGGCCAGGAGTACACCCGCTGCTAGCCCGATTCCGAAGCGCTTCCCTTCCATTACCGTATATCCTCCATGAGTGGGTAGATAGTTCTAGTTCTCAGAACGGTTTGCGCCTCCATACCCGCCATGCCTCATACCAAAAGACTGCAGCCCCGCCCAGGGTGCCGATGAGAGCGTACAGGTCTAGGGACCCCCTGTTGACTGATACGTAGGCCGCCGCGATCGTCGTAAAGAATGCAGCGTAGAACCCAAGCCGGGGGAGGGTGAGACCCCCTATGCTTACAAAGGAATGAAGTATCCCTGCGTCTACCTTCTTCGCCAGGACGTATCTTTCGTACTGGTCTTTCTCAACGACATTCAGCTCCACCAGCTTGTCAAGATGGTGAAACGCGACGGACGGGCTTGAAAAGCCAAGTGCCTTCTGGACTTCCCTGACGCCTGCGGCTTTGCCGTGCTTCAGGAGATAGAGGTATACGGCAAGGGTCTTACCGCGGAGTGCATACTCGACCTTCTCCCTGGAGGCCTCCGACATCGGCCGGCGTTCGCTAGACTCACGGAGATAAGTGTGTGTTCGCGTTTTGAGAACAGCACGTTCTCCACGCTGGGACTAACTCGGCCGCGGAGAGACCTCCTGCCGTGAACCGGCTCGGAGGCGTAACGAAACGGAGGGCGATTTACGGGCTTATCGCCCTCATAGTCATCGGCGGCTTCGGGCTGGCTCTGCTATCCAACTTCAGCCTTTATGGTACCATGGCCCCGTCGAATCAGGGCGTACTTGGTAATCTGACATCGGCCGGAAGCGCCGCAAGCAACGTGGTCGGTGGGGTCACATATTTCGCCGTCACATCCAGTACCACGAGCTACGGGAACCAGGGGATCAGTCAGGTCATAGGCGTCCAGACAACGGCGACGGTGACATCGACGATGTCAACGACCACGGCAAGCCCTCTTCAGGGGTCTGGAATGGGTTCCAACGTAACCCAGGGAACACCGAGCAGCGGAGGCGGGATGATCGAGTTCTCTACCGACCTCGCAATCACCGCTTCTGCTCCAGAACAGGCAGCATCCGCCGTCTCTGCCATCGCGTATACATTTGGAGGGTATGTGGCGTATCAGTCCACCTACAGCACATCGGCATACGTTGTCATCAGGGTCCCGGCGGCAGACTACCAGACGGCCCTCGCGCAAGTCATGGCCTTGGGCACATTCGTGAGTGAGACCTCCAACTCGAATGACGTGTCTGTCCAATACACGGACTTGAATGCAACCCTCGCTTCTCTCCGAACAGAGCAGGCTTCCCTCCTAAAGCTCCTTAACCAGACCGCCTCCATCAACTCGACGCTTGCGGTCGAGTCCCAGTTACAGCAGGTAGACTCGCAGATCAACTCAGTGGAGAGTGAGTTGCTTCAGACGAAGACCCTCGTCGACTATTCGACCATCGACGTCACTATAACCCAAACTGCCCAGAAAATACCCCTCGCGATGACGCTCAGCGCCACCCCTGCAAATGGGACCGCTCCACTTAGCGTGACCTTCAACGCGATCGTGAAGGGCGGAGCTCAGCCCTACGTGGTCAACTATAACTTCGGCGACGGAACCGCCACTCAGGGACAGATAGTCATACACACTTACTACCAAGCCGGCGACTACAGGGTAGTCGTCAGCGCCACCGACCAGAACGGGACAGTTGTCCAGCAGACCGCCACAGTCGACGTGGTCGCGCCCCCATCTCCTTCTGGAATCGGCGGCTTCCTTGGATACGTGGGAGGCCTGTTCCTCAACGTCATAGAGGGCATCGTCGAGGTAGCGGTCGTAGTCCTCCCTCTTGCGGCAGTCGGGGCCGCCATAGTAATCCCAATCCAGAGGCGCGGAAGGTCTCAGAAGAGCGTCAAGCAGAGCCAGTAGGCGTAGCCGCCTTCATCCTTTTGTTTTTCCGCCAATAGTAGTAGGTAATAGAGGGTCCAGAGATCAAGAAGATGGCCACCATTGCCAGCATAAGATAGGAAAGGGCGTTGGCTGTGCTAAGGGGCACGTTCGATAGCGCAGAGCTGAACATCAGGGCGGGTCAGAGGGCGGGGCTTTTAGGCTTTAGAGGCCATCTTCACCTATCCTGCGTTTCAATGCTGGCTGCAGAGTGGAAGCGACAGTCCCACAGCCACGGTTTGATGCACACGAGGGAGTGTAGGGCCCTCGACCGATACACCCAGGCGTAAGCGGATTCCCCAAATCCGATTGGCTGGAGAACTCGTATTAGGCGGGCATCGTGGCACGGGCCTATGCCAAAGTTCACAGTCAGCCCCACCGAAGTCATGCGGAGGTACAAAGTAATCGCAGTGGTAGGTGCTTCGAAGAACCCCGATAAGGAGGCCTTTACCGTGCCCGCGTACCTTCAGCAGCACGGGTACACAATCATCCCTGTGAACCCTACGACAAGTACGGTAAACGGGTTGAAGTCGTACCCCTCTCTTGCAGACATACCTGCAGAGCTGGCAAGGAAGGTGGATATGATCGAAGTTTTCAGACCGTCCGAAGAGCTCCCTGAAGTCGCCAGACAGGTCGCGAAAATGAAGGAGAAGACGGGCAGGCCATTCGTCTTCTGGGGGCAACTGGGACTCGAAAACGACGACGCGAAGAGAATACTTGGAGAGGCAAAGGTCGACTATGTGATGGACAAATGTATGCGAGTCGAGCACCAAATGATTGGGGCGGGCACACTGTGAAGCTGGTCATGCCAGGGCAGAGGCGATCAGGATGAACAAAAAGTGGCACGCCGCCCACGTGATGCCCTCGAATCCGACGAGGGATCAGAAGATCGCCTGGCACGCTGAGCACGCAGCTGAATGCGGCTGCAGGCCCGTCCCCGAGGACCTCATGGCCGACGTCGAAGCTCTAGGCAGGAAGAGGTCCAGACCGCACATTTAGTCACAAGGGCAAAGTCCATCGGCGAGAAATCTCCTTCGCGTGCTCGGGTACACGTTCGTTGAAGTGTTTGCTCCAGTTTCTAGGTGGCCCCTTGCTTCCTTCTCGAGTGTCTCTAAGTTGCTTGGGTCCCCCAGGAAGAAAAAGGGCTCGTAGAAGCTTTCGTACAGGATGAAGCTGATCTTCCTTCTTTCACGCCTGTGCCTGGATCTGGCACTATGGAAGAGTACCTCGTCTTCGGATCCACTCAAAGTGGTTGATAATCATGGATTGGGGGGTATAGGCTTAGGGTTCCTCGATGGGTCGCCTGATTGATGCAGGTGGCAACCTAGCCTGATGGGGGGGCGAAGCCGTCCAGAAGAGACTCACCTAAGGTTTCCACCGATGAAGCTCTCGTTATTCTCTGTCTTCAGGAACACCGGGACGTTACGCTGTTTGGCCGCCTTGAACGAGACGAAGAGCCACTCCCCGGTCCCCAAGTCCGCGGTCCTCTCTAGGACCTCGTAGGGGAGGGCGAACGCGTCTGCGATTACCATCCTGTCGTACATCCTTGGCAGGGTACTTACGAAGTAGCTGTGGAGTTGTTGCAACGCATTGACGTTGAGGCGGGCGACCCTCTGTGTGGCCATCCAGCAGTGGAGCCTGTATTTTCTCCCCTGTCTTAGGAGCTGCTCGACGGCCCGGTTGGACTGGGAAGTATAGTCCTTGTCAATGGGGTTGTCGGGGATGTACTCCTGCGCCTCATCCAGGAGAACCACCACCCGCTGCTTGTTCCCGAACTTCTTCTTTAGAAAGAGAAGCCGTCTGATTAGGCGTTCCGTCACTGTCCTGGCATGCAGTGGATCCGGGAGGTAAAGGACGTTGAGCCTTGGCGCCTGCCCCTTCACGAGCTGCTCCGCGAGCTTCTCAGGGCTGAGCTTTGACGTCAGGCTAGAACCGAAGTCCCCGGATGCGAGCATCTCCAGTATGAGGTCGATCTCTGATTTCAAACCGGACTTTTCATGCACCTTCTGGCTGAGGTCAGTTAGCATGGAAACAAGCACCTTCCTAGTCGCTTCGTCCATGTCCGTGAGCTTGGTGCTCTGCCTGTAACCAGCCTTCTCGTAGAGCTCCATGGTGAGTTTTGAAAGTGCAATCTTTGCTGCCGTCCCCCCCGCTTTAGCGCTTTCGACTGTATTCTCGAGGAGCTGCTGAATCCAGGCCAAGTCTATCCCTCCCCCTTCCTGTATGGACAGCCTTTCCACCCCCCTTTCCCATACCTTCGCGAGGCCACGCTCTATGGCCTTGCGCCCGACGTCGGCTTCGAGACTTTCCGGAATGGCCTGGGAAGCAATGAATTCCTCTTCGTTTTCGAAAGACTCGGTGGAAACGACGCGAGCGTCCCTGTCAAGCATGTCGAGGAGGTTCACGACGTACTCCCCCGCAATGTCTACCACGACAGCGGTCAGGGTCGGATCGTGGCTCAGAGCAACCCTCAGGAGCACGCTCGAGAGGTTGGACTTGCCAGTTCCACTGAATCCAAAGAAACCTGTGTGGTAGCGGACGAGGTTGTCCATATCAACTGTAAAAGGTAGGTCAAACCCGACCATCGTCCCGATCTTCTCCCCTGGCTTGATGCACAGGAACTTTTCCACAGCAGGCCTAGAGAGCAGCCATGCCTGAGCTCCCGGGAGGGGCACGTAGGGCGCCCTCGTGAACTCTATTTCCCCCTCTTTGACTTCCGCGAAATAGTTCGTAGGTACTGCAGCAAGGTCTATCCAGGTTTCCTGGGATTTACCCCAGCTTTCCTTAATCGTGTCAAGGTACTCCTTCCTGAGTAGTGTGGGCATTGACGAGTCGATGCCAGAGAGCTGGTAGTGTGTGGGGCTCACTCCCACTACCTCGTAGAGGACGTAGCGCTTCGCGCCGTTAACCTCCCTTTCGATGCCCACAAAGCTTGGAAAGTAGAGCCGGTCGAGAACCTTGTAGCTGAAACGCGCTTCGATTATGGCGAGCGGATTGGAAACGGTAAGCTCTCTCCCCTCGCTCGTTGTTGTCCGGGTGGTGACTGTGTTCCGCTTGAGGCGGGCGTCGAACTCTCCACCCATGGTGTCAAGGAAATGCTTCTCCTGCTCTGTAATCATACTAACTGCCTCGTCCTGGCGTGCTCCGCCTCGGCCCGCTGCTGTCTATAAGGAGTGACGAGCCCGAAAATCTTCCGCCTGCTTGTCACCCCACCCACTCGCAGGTCGGCCACCCCGCGGAGCGAGCTCCTTAACATCCTGACCTCTGCCTTTACCGCCTTGTCAGCGAGGTAGAGGAGCTGATTGTGTCCGAACGCCTCAAAAACCTCGGGGTTGTCATTCATAGAGAGGATGAGAAGGGCGAGATTAGAGACCTGGCTCATATCGTTGCCCTCGAAATATCCGTCGATGCGGGTGGGGCCAGAGTTCTCTCTGACACTGAACCTTCTCACAGCAGGCGTGTCGTGTTTCGGGTCGAACGCCCTGTCAAATAGGAAGACCTGCGAGCGGACTGTATTGTCGCTCCGTAGGGTCCTGAGCTGGAAGTAGGAACGGACGAAGAGCTGCTCTCGGGAGACAATCTTTCTCGCGCTCCGGAACTCATGATCCAGGTCGACCATGGTGGAGAAGGCGGCGTCGTACCCCATTGTCCTCCAGGGGGTCAGGATGTCCTGATTCTCAGCGCTCAGGATGGCAAGGAAAGCCCTGTCATTCTTCAGCATCGGGGCCGGGGAACTGAGCTTGACGAAGCCCCCAGTAGACGCGAAGGGGAGCACAGACCGGGCAACGTCCGTCGCCGTGGTGTCCTTCGCAATGCCGATCAGAAGACACCCCCGCTCCCCAGCCTTCTCGAGGACCCCTTCCAAGAGGAAGAAGGCGACCGTGTTAACGTCCAAGATTGTGAGGTACTCGTCCCCCTTGAGAGCGAGAGGGTGACGCGTCCGGGAGAAGACATCACTCGCATATTGCAGGGAAAGCGAACTAGCACGATCCCAGTAGCCTGCCAGCTCGTCCCGGATCTGGAGATGGGATTCGGATGAATCGGCGAGTATTGCACCGTCCCACTTCCCGTCCAGCTTGGTCAGGCGGGCAACCCCACGGCGGGTCTCCGACTCCGACGTGCCTAGGCGAGCCGAAAGCTCGGCGACGCTGCCAGGGGCTTCCATCAATAGTCTGAGAATAGCGAATGGGATGTAGCGCGGGCGCGTAGGAATCCTCATCGATGGCGATCCGAGGTAGACCGCTAGGTAGGCGTCCAGGAAGGATAGGGGATGGTCTGCCGACCATTTCCCGAGTTTGTTGTCTTTCCGCCTCAGCATCAACCTCGCGTCGCGCGCCAGAGTGGAGTAGGTCCCGGACAACGGACGGTCAAGGAAGACGAGCTTCGACTTCTCGCATGAGAGGTAGACGAGGAAGAGTTCCCCCAGGGTCATGAACGAGTTGGGAATCCGCTCCATCGAGTGTTCTAGGTCTATGTCTATCTCGGGTTCGCTCATTATCACGCTTGACAGGTCCTCAGCCCAAAGAGGGACGGCCGCCGAGGCCGCCAGCTTGGTCTCACGGTGCGCGGAGGCCAGATCGAACACCATGTGTTCTCCAACGGTAAAGGGGCAACTGTAGGCGGTCGCGTTCGCATAGAAGAGGATCATCTGCAGTCTTTCGTCGAAGTCCATCGAACCGTCGATCCCCGTGGCGACGTGCTCCCCGCGGCCGAAGATTTCAAGCGCCATTTTCTCGGCGGCTCCCGGATCCACGGGAACGGTTAGTGTTGCAAGGTCCCTCCTGTTAGAGAAGGAACTGGCTCGACTCTCAAACCTAGAGATTAGGTCCCGGGTCTGGCGCGAAAGATCAGCTGCCATTTCGGAGGACAGGGCGTCGCCCGATGAGGAGGCCAAGTGACCTTGCGTAGCCCCCTCGCGGGTGGCTTAAAGAAGAGAGTCGCACTTATTATTAACCGGGAGAGGCGTCTCTGAAAGTAATGAAGTTCCTCCTCGAGCACAAGTTGCCGAGGAAGCTGAGGTATGCCAAGGTCTACTTCCAAGCGGGACCCACCTCCCTTCTCTTCTCTCTCGACGGGACGAGCGCGGACTGGCACGCCACCATCGGACGGGGAAAGGCTACCCAGCTCACTGACGCGCAGTATGCCAGGTTAAGGTCGGAACTCCCTGCCGTGGAGATGCTCGACGACGACGGCCACAGGATCCTGATACGAAACGCCGCTGGCTATGAGGAGCTGTGGGAGAAACCCCGCTGGGTCCTCGAAAGGGCGCGCAAACGCGGTGGCTGAAGGCGCTCCGTGGATGGATGTCGTGAAGAAGTGGTTCAAGAATCAGGCTAGGTAGGCGTCGAACGCCGACTAGGCTAGGGTGTTCTGGCCGGAACCGGTAGCTCCCCCTTTATCCCTGATCGACCTGAGGACGCTGATCGCTTCTTCAACGTGCTTTGTCGCATTGAACTGTGAATTGAAGATGTGGCGAACCACGCCCTGGGTGTCTATCACGTACGTTACGCGCCCGGGCAGAACGCCGAGCGTAGCAGGGACACCGTACAGTTTTCTTACCTTTCCGCCTGGGTCGCTGAGAAGGGTAAATGGCAGGTCGCACCTTGACGCGAAGTCTATGTGCGAATCGACAGAATCGGAGCTCACCCCGACCACCTCGGCCCCCAGTTCCCTGAAGACCTCGTAGCTGTCCCGGAATGCTTTGGCTTCCGCGGTGCACCCAGGCGTGTTATCTTTAGGGTAGAAATAGAGCACGACCTCACTCGTCTTTAGGAGGTCCCGGAGGTTCACCTCACCCCCTTTCTGCGAGGGGAGCGTGAAGTCCGGTGCCGTGTCCCCCACGACCAGCTGCTTGCTCATGCGTGAGACCAGGGGTACGCACGCATTGATTAGTTTTGTTCCAGATTAGTCAGGATTCCTTGGTTCGGGCTAGGACTTGCGGATTCTCACAACGGCGCCGCCTTCCCTGCCGACCTCGTAGTAGACCTTCAGGTTGGAGATACGGACTGTCTGGCCTACTCCTGAAACAGCGGCGCCAGTCACCTGGTTGTGTTCGTTCTCAGTTATCAGAGAGACTGTCGAGCCTTTTCTCACGTGCAGCCTCGCAGCCATCTCGGGCTTGAGGAAGACTCCCTCGTCCTTGTCGTCGAACTCAAGCTCGACCGTCTTCCCTTCGTATTTCGTCGACCCGACAAAACCCTTCTTCGTGAGGGACGAAACGTCCACGACGAACACGAGTTCGGCCTCGCCGGCCGAAGCCACGCTAGTCTAGCTCCTCTTCTGGGTCCCCGTCTTCGGGCATCTCAATCGGAACCTCCTCTTCGATTATCTTTTCGCCGTGCTCGCCGGCGAGATCCTCGATGGGGTACCAGTGGTTGCGGCCGTCCATCTTCTGCATATCGACTTCGCAGAAACCTATCAGCGTGCGGCCCGTCATGACCCCGGCGTTTGCTCCGTTGTCGATTGTGACCTTCTGCACGGAGACAGACTCGTCGCCGAACACGGCCTCCCGGTGTGCGTTCACAACGACCTTGAGTCCCTTCGATGGCTTCAGGTCCATCGAGTGCGTCGCACGGCTCGTTCGGATAATTAAAGGCTGAGGCTTTGAATGTCTCGGAGAATCTTCCTCGTCTCGGCCGCTATGTCGTCTAGCTTCGCCGGTTCGTTGTGTTTCGCCGCGTAAGATGCAGCAATGAGCGCGACGCCTGGAACAGCAGTGACTGGGTCGGGGGTTACGACGATTAGCGCGACGCCCGCCTTCTTCAGCGTGGAGCTGGGAGAACTGGGTTTGGAGACGTTGTTCAAGCGATGTGCCACACCTTTAGGGTCAATGCTCGAGGCGATGTCGCGCTTCGCTTCTCCCAATCTCGAGAGAGAGTCGGCGACGGAACGGGCGATTCGTTTCTCTTCCATCGGACGTCCCTGCTTGCTCGGCACACACGTTAATTGTTGCAGTCAAAGCGAGTTGCCGGTTCGGTAAATTAATTACAGAGGCGATATCATCCGTACTTGTGCCCAAGCTCCTGAGTGACAGCGAAATCAGAACACGCCTGAAGGATTTGGACGGATGGAAGCATGAGAGGAAGTTTATCACGAAGAGCTTCGAATTCGATCATTTTATGGACGCCATCGCATTTGTCAATGAGGTCGCCGAGGCTGCCGAGAGAGAGGAACATCATCCGGACATCAAGATCAGATACACCACCGTCAAACTCTCGATACAGACCCATTCTGAGGGGGGAGTGACTGAGTGGGACACAGCCTTGGCCAAGGCGATTGACGTTGTTGAGAAGGCGGTCAGAAGGGAGACAGCTGCGTAGCCAGGACGATGTGCGCCTTACCTGGCCGACTCACCGGACCAGTTAGCTCATGCCCTAGCCAGTTGCTTGACCGATTACACTCACTTCGAGGGGAGCCTTTCTTTGATCCTCCGCTCCCATTCGCTGTGCCTTACGATTCCTTTCTCTTCGAGGACGTCCACGAGAGAAGAGAGCATCAGTTTGTTCATCTCCTCCTCCACCCGAAGGTCATCTATCTCCCTGTCGAATCTCCTTACTCCTTTGCTTCTCATGTATCCTCCCCTCAAGGGTGGACTTGCTCGCTTAGATACACTATTGCTGTCGTCCCTGTCGCCCGTCCCGCGTAATACTCATATACCCCATTGGTTGTATACCACCAAGTGAAGTAATGTGTCTACAACCGCTATTCCAGCGATGACGTCGTCCGGACAGCCCGTCCTGATTCTCAAGGAAGGGTCGAACCAGAGCAGGGGCAGGGAGGCCCAGAGGAACAACATAGCAGCCGCGAAGCTGATCTCTGAGATCGTAAAGAGCTCCATCGGTCCACGAGGCATGGACAAGATGCTCGTCGACTCGTTGGGTGACGTTACGATTACGAACGACGGGGCGACGATGCTCAAGGAGATCGACGTCCAGCACCCGGCCGCAAAGATGTTGGTCGAGGTGGCGAAGACCACAGACAACGAGGTGGGAGACGGCACAACGTCAGCAGTGGTTCTTGCGGGCGCCCTCCTAGAGAAGGCCGAGGAGTTGCTCGACAAGGACGTCCATCCGACAGTCATCGTCGACGGCTACTCGAAGGCCGCGAAGAAGGCCATGGAGGCGCTAGAGGACATCGCCGAGAAGGTCAGCCCAGAGAACAAGGATTGGCTGGTCAAGGTGGCCAGGACGAGCATGCAGACCAAGCTCGTCTTCAAAGAAGCGGAACCGCTGGCAGAAATGGTGGTCGATGCGACCTTGGCGGTCGCAGAGAAGGCAGACAGGGGGTACAGGGTCGACATAGACAACGTAAAGGTCGAGAAGAAGCCGGGTGGCTCCCTGAAGGATACAAAACTGATCCAGGGAATTGTCCTGGACAAGGAGGTCGTACACTCGGGCATGCCCAGGGTCGTCGAGAAGGCGAAGATTGCACTTGTCAGCGCTCCGTTCGAAATCGAGAAGACGGAGTTTGACGCCAAACTGAACATAAACGACCCATCCATGATGAAGAAGTTCCTGGACGAGGAGACTAAAATGCTGAAGGGGATGGTGGACAAGGTTGTTGAGGTGGGTGCCAACGTAGTTGTCTGCCAGAAAGGCATCGACGACATCGCCCAGCACTACCTCGCAAAGGATGGAATTCTCGCGGTCAGGAGGGCCAAGGAGTCGGACATGACCAAGCTCGCCAAGGCGACGGGTGCGAGAGTGGTGAACAACTTCGAAGACCTCTCCCCCTCCGATCTCGGATATGCCGCCCACGTAGAAGAGAGAAAGGTCGAGGAGGATAAGTGGGTCTTCGTCGAAGGATGCAAGAACCCGAAGGCTGTGACCATCCTCATCAGGGGAGGGACCCAGCGCATCGTCGACGAAGGCGAGAGATCGCTCCACGATGCCCTCATGGTGACCAAAGACGTCATCGAAAAACCCGCGGTGGTTGCGGGCGGAGGGGCGGCCGAGGCCGAAGCAGCATCTCAGGTCCTGAAGTGGGCTGACAAGCTCGCAGGAAGGGAGCAACTGGCGGCCCAGAAGTTCGCGGAAGCGCTCGAATCAATCCCCATCGCGCTGGCGTTGAACGCGGGCATGGATCCCATCGACGCACAGGTGGAGTTCAGGGCCAAGCACGCAACAGAGAACGGCAAGTGGTACGGCATCGAAGCTGCTGACGGCAAGGTGAAGGACATGTACCAGCGCCAGGTGTTCGAGCCTCTGGCAGTGAAGGTCCAGATCATAAGGTCGGCAACGGAGGCGGCCTCGATGATACTAAGAATCGACGACGTCATCGCCGCTGGAAAGACGAAGATGCCCTCTGGTCCGCCTGGAGGCGGAGCGGGTGGCATGGGCGGCGAAGGCGGCGGCGAGTTCGACTGAGCTACCGCTGACCTTCGGTCGCGAGTTCCTCGTTCACCTGCCTGACCAAGACTTTATAGCGGAAAGCAGCTCATAACAGACATCCGTTGAGTGACTCCGGGCTGATGGAGGGCGAGCGGCGGCTCGCCGCCATCATGTTCACCGACATGGTCGGATTCACATCCCTGGCGCAGGAGAACGAGGGGCTGGCAATGAGGCTCCTTGACGAGCAGCGGAAGGTAGTTCGCCCGATCATAACCAAGCACAGTGGATGGGAGGTGAAGACAATAGGAGACGCCTTCCTCGTTGAATTCGCAAGCTCATTGGAGGCCGTCACCTGCGCGGGTGAGATCCAGTCGGCCCTGAAAAACGCGACACCAGGGGATCCACGGACGAAGATAGCGCTGAGAATAGGAATCCACCTCGGGGATGTCATCCACCTGGCGGGTGACGTGGCCGGAGACGCCGTCAACGTGGCGTCGCGCATCGAGCCGCTGGCACCTCCAGGGGGGATATGCGTGAGCGCACAGGTAAGGGACAGCGTGCTCAACAAGACCCCGTACGCGTTCAATTCTCTAGGAACTCCTAAGCTGAAGAACGTGACAGCGCCCATCGAGGTGTACCAGATTGCGGGATTCGGTGCACGGTTGGAGAGGGTGTCACCAGCGCCTCTTGTCCAGAAGGATCGGATCGCAGTGCTCCCACTCGCCAACATCTCCAGTGAGGGCGAGGACGACTACTTTGCAGACGGGCTGACAGAGGAACTCATCTCTTCTGTCTCTCGGACACAGGGCCTCAGGGTCATTGCCCGCACGACGGTCATGAAGTACAAGGGAACGAGCAAGCCGGTCTCAGAGATTGGCAGGGAGCTGCGCGTAGGGAACATCCTCGAGGGGAGTGTCAGGAAGGCGGGGCAAAGGGTGCGAATCAACGTCGAGCTTGTCGATCCTTCAGACGAGGAGCCCAAGTGGTCTGAGCAGTATGACAGGGAAATCAGTGACATATTCGCCATACAAAGCGACATCGCAAAGAGAGTGGCCGAGGCTCTGAGGCTCCAGATACTTGGCACGGCGGCGGCAGAGACGCACACACACAACCCCGATGCATACGTCGCCCACCTCAGAGGGAGGCAATCGTGGAATAGCCGGACTGAGGCTGGCATCAAACAGGCCATAGGGTTCTTCCAGAAAGCGCTTGAGGAGGATGACAGATTCGCCCGGGCCTACTCAGGTCTCGCGGACTGCTACTCCACCCTCGCTCTCTTGGAGTTCATCCCACCTAGCGAAGCGTATCCGAAAGCGAAGGATGCCGTCGGCAAGGCGTTGTCCCTCGACCCGATGCTCGCAGAGGCGCATACGTCGCTTGGGTTAATCAGGTTCCAGTACGACTGGGACTGGAAGGGGGCCGAAGAAGAGTTCAACGAGGCCCTGAGGATCAACCCGAGCTACGCGCCCGCGCACCACTTCTTCGCCGACTATCTGAAAGCCATGGGCAGGTTCGACGAAGCCCTGGCGGAAATAGGGAAGGCGCAGGAGCTCGACCCGCTGAACCTGGCCATAAACACGGGCGTGGGGCACGTGCTCTATCTCTCGAAGCAGTATGACAGGTCGATCGAGCAGTACAAGAAGGCCGTAGACCTCGACCCGAACTTCACGCTCACCCATATCTGGTTTGGGAGGCCGTACCTAGAGAAGGGAATGTACAAGGAGGCGATCTCCGAGCTAGAGACTGCTGTCAGACTCTCCGGGGAGGGGACGTTGGCTCTTGCAATGCTTGGGCATGGCCTGGCCTCGGCAGGGAAGAAGGAGGATGCGCAGAAGATACTCGACCAACTCATCGAACGCTCGAAGACACGCTATGTGCCTTCCTACTGGGTGGCTGTGGTCTACAACGGGTTCAAGGAAAAGGAACAGGTCCTCAAGTGGCTCCATAGGGCGTACGACGAGAGATCAAGCTGGCTTGTCTGGTGCAACGTCGAGCCTAGGTTCGGCTGGCTCAGGAGCGACCCCGAGTTCAAGTCTCTGATGGATTCGATGAGGTTCCCGTAAGAGCTTCAATCGTTATATACGCTCCTGAAGTGTTTCAATCCCGATGCAGGCCCAGGAGACCCACGCGACTGCGGAGAAGATACTACAGGTTGCTTCCAAGATGTTCGCCGAGAAGGGGTTCGCCAACGTATCTGTGAGGGACATCTGCAGGGAGGCCGGGACCACTCCTCCCGTAATCTACTACTACTTCGGGAGCAAGAAGGGACTGTTCGAGGCCGTAGCACGTAAGCAGATCTCGATGGGGGACTTCATCGGGAAGCTTTCCAGGGCAGCGGAGTCGAAGGACCCCCGGAAAGGGCTCGAATCTTTCGTCTCCACGTACCTTTCGTCCTTCCCTGAGCACACCTTCGATGTCGGGCTCTACATGCGCGACTCCGCCACCCTCGACAAGCACAGTGCGCAGATGGTGTCGGAAGATCTCGAGAGGATAAGGGCGCTGGCAGTCGGTCTCGTCGGCAGATCGATGGGGATGGGGCTCTTCCGCAAGACGGACCCGGACCTTGCCACAGACTGCCTTCTCGGTATGCTGAACCGAGTGATATTCCAGCACATACACTTCGCTAAGATCTCGGACAGGGAAGCGTACGGTCGCTTCGTGACGGACTTCTTCATGCGCGCGATGAAATGATTGCCTCAACGGGGGTCCGGATTGGCCAAAATTGGCCATCAGCAAGGAGCGGTCTACTTCAATTTTGAAGCGTAATCTCTCAGCATCTTCCCATAGATGCTCCTCGGCGGGAAGCCGATGCTGCAGAGATAGGTCGAAAACTTCACCCTCTTTCCAGGGTCCCTGATCTTCTTCTCGATGTCTCTGATCTCCTGGCCGACGACGGCGTAGCTGGTGGCGTAGCCTGGGAACATGCCCTCGTGCGCGGGGAAGAGTTGGAAGTAGATGCTGCTCCGGGGTACCCCCGTGTACCTATGCGCCCAGTCGACGAACTCGAGGAGCGACTTCTTGCCTGTGTTGACCCAGACGTCTCCGACGACCCTGAGGAACCTGACTATCCTCCAGCGCCGAGTCATGAATTCTAGCTCCAGGTTGATTTGCTTTAGCCCACCGTACTTCTCCATGAGCCTGACATAGGCCCTCTCCGTCGGCGTAAGCCTCTTCTTGGTCTCGAGACCCTTTGAGACGTCGAAGAACTCCAGCTCCCTATTGAAGGAGAGTCCCTCGCTTATTGGGGCTTGTGTGGGAGGGGTAGGCATAACCTGGATGATGGGGAGCTCCCCCACGAATTCCAGGGCGCTGTTGGAGTGGTGGACACAGTGGCCATACTCCTCGTGGACAAGGAGGTTGATGAGGGCGGCGACGGACCTATCGGGATCGCGCTTCGGGTCGGTGGTCTGGAAGAACACCTGGAAGGGTTTCTTCGTGTAAGTGTCGAAGAACTGTGCAGCCCCCGTCGGCATCGTCCCCGTAAGGTAGGAGGGTGTTTCGATCACACGTGTGTCGTACTTCGGGTTGATCCTGGCGACCTCCTCGTCGACCAGCTTCTGGATGGCTTTCCTGATCCCAATGGTGAGGGAGACAAGCTTCTTCGGGTCGAGGGCGTTCCTTTCGATAATCTTCGCTTCGACCTCTTCAGAGGTGGGTTTGCATTTGAATTGCCTCGCAAGGGTCTGGGTGACCCTCCTGAACTTCGGCAACTCCTCATCAATCCACCTGGTTGCCTTGGCCTCGAGCTGCTCGGGTGACTCGTCGTGGTCGAACCCCTTCTTGAGGGCTCGCGGGTAGAATCTCTGCCTCCCGAGGTCGAAACCCTTTTTCTTGAAGATCCGTTCGACGTTCGGGAACTCCCCGTTCCCCCACCCTTCCAGCTCAAAGAGCCTTACATAATCAGAGACCTTCTCCTTCAGGGCGTCGCAGGCGCCCTTCACCTCCGGGCTCTTGCATTCAGCCTTCACGGTGTCCAAGATGTCCAGGACGCCTTCGAGCCTGTACAGCGTCAGCGCCTTTACGGCAACGGGTATACTCTTCTTCGAGTACCTAGCCTTGCAGGCGGCAACGTCTTTCATTGCGTAATCCAGGAGCGACAGCATGTGGGCATCGTTGATACCCTCCTTCGCCAGGTGGGCGAAGATCGTCCCCACAATGTCGTCCAGGACGGGCTGCGGCTCGTCGAACATGATGGTGGTCTCCATTGAGTCGAGGATCTTCCTCTGGAGCTCCGTCTTCGCCTTCGCTCTTAGGGCGCGGACCTTCCTAAGCGCGGCGCTGATGTTCGCCTCAGACGCTATGAAGAGCTTTCCGGCGTAGTCGTTGAACCCCAAGAGGAACGCGCCGGACGGTGTGACCTCCTTGACGAAGTCCATGATCTGCTCATCAAGAGGATCGGAAATCATGCGCGAAGCGTCCGGGACGGGCTATTTTAGTTCGCGAGAATGGAGCACCAGGAGAGGTGCGCTTGCCGCCTGGTTCGGAACAGTGTCAATGTTCAGGAAGCAGGGATTCGAAGTTGTCGCCCCCTTCTGCAAGAGCAATGTCCTGACGAGGCGGGAACTATGACCCTTGATGGAGACTAGGCCGCAGCCACGTCAAGTGGCTTGAACTTCTTGACCGTCTCCGTGAGCTCTTTCCCGAGGCGTTTCTGCCAATCGGCGAACCCCTTGGGCGACTCGGGGTATGAGAGGTTGATCTCAACGAGGGCTGCGCTCTTGGACACCGTGTACCTTAGCCCCCTCGCGAGGGAGAGCTGACCGAGCACCCTGAACCACATGGCGGGGTTCATGAAGCGCGCCTGGTTGAACTCAGGGTGTTTCCTCTCGGTTATGGCTGTCACATCCTCCTCTGAGAGGAAGTGCTTCATCCCATAGTTAATCTGCTCGTTCGTCACCGTCTGCAGGTAGCGCCTGAGAACTTCGAAGCTCGCCATCGGGTAACCGTGGGTGTTCATGTACTCCATGTTGTACTTCCAGAGTCCTGTCTCGCTGGTGTCCCTCGCCTCGAGCGCCTGCGCCACAACCTTCCCCAGGATGGTCCCCCCGTAGATCGAAGGGCTGATCCCTCCGGCGTCTATTGGCCTCGGCATCCAGGCCGAGTCGCCCACCACCGCGAACCCATTGGCGACCATGCAGTCGTTGTGGCGCCTGACAGGGACCTGCCAGTTCCCCTTCGTGTTCCCTGAATCCGCGTCTTCCGAGGGCTGAGAGTAGTTCTTGATCACAGGGTTGTCTGCGAGGTACTTGTCAATCAAACTCTGGAGGTTGTCATTCAACCCGAACCTCCTGTTCCTCCTCGCGAGACCGGAATGTGACACCCCCAGGCCAATGTTGACCTTCTTTGCTCCCTTCGGAAATACCCATGAATACCCGGCTGGGGCGATGAACTGGTCCAGGTGGATGATGCAATAGTCGGGGTCGAAGAAGGGCCTGTTCTCCATTGCAGGCTCGAAGTCCAGTATGTACCTGCCAGTACCAACGACATCATCTGGGTCGATTTCCTTCTCGATCATCGACGGAATTGGCATGAACCTCCTCAGCGTCGAGGAGGACCCTGTCGCGTCTATGATCATCTTCGCGTGTAGACTGAATGGCGAGCCGTCGGACTTCCTGCCGGTTAAGCCTGTGATCCATCCGTCGTCAGAAAGCAGCCTCTCCGCGGTGGCCCCGAACATGAACTCTGTGCCATATCTCTTCGCGTCGTTGACCTGCCTCCTGGGAAGGACTTTCCTGTTGAAGAGATATCCCTCTCCCTCGAAGAGGACCTTGGTCTTCCTGTCCGGTGAGTAAACGTAGACTCCCTTTACCGGGTGTTCCAGGTCCGGGGTCCCATACCTGATGCCTATGTGGTCAGCGAGGTAGTCCAGGGACCTCTTGCTGGTAGCGTCCCCGCACGTCCAGCCGTTGTTCGTCTTCTTCCCTGGCTCGTTCTCCTTGTTTCTGTCGACGATTAGAACGCGCGCATTCCCCTTTGAATGGTAACCTATGGACGCAGCTGTGATGAGGCCAGCCATCCCTCCTCCCGCTATGACCACGTCGTAGTCGGGATTGACAACGCCGGGCAAACTCTTGGGCGGTCTGAATCATCCATGTATAACCCTTCGGTAGTCATGAGACGCACCGCCCTCTCGCCACGTGAAAACAGAAAGAAAGGCTGCCCGGCCAAGGCCGAGCTGCCTGGGGTTTGCCTATTCGCTTGTGAAGACGGACTGGCCCGTGCTGTTCGGCACTTCAGGGAGTGATTCTGCCATGCGCTTCTCGGCTATTGCCGAAGCCTCAGCCAGGATCTTGTTGGCCTCCTCGCTGTTCTCCGGCTGGTAGAACGAGGTGCCAGTTATCTGGCCGACGTCCACCATTATGGAGTTGAGCTGGGCCCCGATCTCTCCGAGTGCTCCCTGGGCGTCGGGCATTGCCTCACCTAGGGTGGCGCGCACGTTCTTGATCACCCCGATGGCCGGGGCGATGGTGGAGGCGAAGTCTCCGATGTCCGTGACCGTCTGCAGCCTGGTGGTGATCTGCTCCAGGGCGATCTTGGACTGCGTGACGATCTTTTCCATCTTGCGGACCTCCGAGAGCTCGTTGGAGTACGCCTTGCTGGATTCCTGGTCGTGTGCCTGAACAGCGGTTACTGTC
>Ga0187782_10001179_pt1 | contig 18696 bp, 15 predicted proteins | sample 0715_SJ02_MP15_2_FD_132454 | JGI IMG/M metagenome (GOLD analysis project Ga0187782, IMG submission 132454) | Tropical peat soil microbial communities from peatlands in Department of Meta, Colombia - 0715_SJ02_MP15_20_MG | ecosystem: Environmental > Terrestrial > Soil > Wetlands > Peat | place...
AACCTTTCGTGCCGCTCCGTAATTCGTCTCTGGTTACTGCCTTGAATTATGAATATTCGGGCGTGGATTTTCAGCACCAGTGGCAGGACTTGATGCCGAGCATCAACGGCTATCTGGGCGAGTTCGCGTTGAAAGCCGGTGGCTAGTGCAGTTCGTTTAACGCTTCCTTACATTTGACGGCTGGTGCATCAGAGAGTGGCTCTGCGCTGCGGCAGATTACAACCTCTCATAACCGCAGAGCTTCTCTCTGTGCTAGCCAGCGCACCTAAATAGCCTGACGCAATGAATGAACTTATGTTGCAGGACGCTAGACTACCGTTCATGGCGGCCGCTGGCATTCGGACGAAGAGCAGAGGAAACGGCATTTCACCGTTGTCGAGGAGATAAGATTTCCTCGGGTAGAAGGCTGCCATTGTGTTTTCCCGAACCTGCTGAGACTACTTCTGCTATACTCCCACATCTATTAGGCACACACAGATTGCCCTGTGATTGGTAGGGGCGGTTCGCGAACCGCCCCTAGCAGGACTTCGCCGAGGAAGTGATTCCCATGCTTTTCAAAGCTCTCAGCGCTGCCGTCTTCGGAATTGATGCTTACCCGGTCGAGGTCGAGGTGGATATATCCGCCGGCTTGCCCAATTTCACCACGGTGGGTCTTCCCGACGCCGCCGTCCGCGAGAGCCGCGAGCGCATCAAATCCGCCATCAAGAATTGCGGCCTGGAGTTTCCCTTTCAGAACATTACGGTTAACCTCGCCCCGGCGGACGTGAAGAAGGAAGGTTCGGGATTTGACCTGGCCATCGCGCTCGGCATCCTGGGCACAACAGGCGTTCTCTTGAAAGCTGACCTGAAGAACACTTTGTTTCTGGGTGAGCTTTCACTCGATGGCGGCCTGCGGCCCATTAAGGGGGCGCTGTCGATTGCCGCGATGGCGCGGCAGAAGAGCATCCAGCGCATGGTCCTGCCAGTGGAAAACGCCAGCGAGGCAGCGGTGGTGGAGGAGTTGCGGATTTATGGCTTACGTTCTCTACCGGAAGTCCTGGACTTCATCAATGAGACGCGCGAGTTCACGCCGGCCAAAGTAGACAGCGCCGCATTGTTGGCGCAAGCCAGCCAGTACAACGTGGACTTCCGCGACGTCAAGGGGCAGCTTCACGCCAAACGGGCCATAGAAGTGGCCACTGCGGGTGGCCACAACATCCTGATGATCGGCCCGCCGGGTGCCGGCAAGACCATGCTGGCCAAGCGCATCCCCACCATTCTGCCTCCACTCACTTTTGATGAGGCAATCCAAACCACCAAGATCCACAGCGTAGCAGGGCTGCTGGAGCCAGGCTCGGGCCTGGTGGGCACGCGGCCCTTCCGTTCTCCCCACCACACCATTTCGGACGCTGGACTGATTGGCGGCGGGGCTGTGCCTCGCCCCGGAGAAGTGAGCTTGGCGCACAACGGCGTACTCTTTCTCGACGAGTTGCCGGAATTCCAGCGCAACGTGCTGGAGGTGATGCGCCAGCCCGTCGAGGACGGCACGGTCACCATCTCACGCGCCGCCATGTCCCTGACCTTTCCTTCGCGCTTCATGCTGGCCGCCGCCATGAACCCCTGCCCTTGCGGGTTTTTCAACGATCCCTCGCGCGAGTGCACCTGCACCCCGCCCCTCATTCAGCGCTACGTCTCGAAGATTTCCGGGCCATTGCTCGACCGCATTGATATCCACATCGACATGCCCGCCGTCCGCTACCAGGAACTGCGGCAGGACTCCGGCGGGGAAAGCTCCGAGCAGATTCGCGAGCGCGTCATGAAAGCCCGCCAGCGCCAGTTGCGCCGCTTCCCGGGCGAAAAGATTTATAGCAATGCGCAGATGAGCTCGCGGCAAATTCGCAAATACTGTAACATCTCCGCCGACTGCGAGCGCCTGCTGGAGAGCGCCATGACGCGCCTTGGCCTCAGCGCCCGCGCCCACGACCGCATATTGAAAGTGGCGCTCACCATCTCCGACCTCGCTGCGGCCGACGGCATCGGCACCGACCACATCTCCGAAGCTATCCAGTACCGGTCGCTGGACCGCAACTACTGGACGTGAGAAAAGCAGTGGTTAGTGATTAGCGGCTGGTGATCAGTGAAGGAATAGACGTGAATTAAAGGCTCTCGCCGCTGGATGAGCAGCCCGCCCGATTGACGAGTTGCCCGCCGATAGATGACCAGCGCGCCGATTGAAGATTAGCCCTCTCCCCTGGGGAGAGCGTGTCCCGCCCCGGCGTTTTCATCAGCCGCAGCGGGACGGGTGAGGGGTCTTTTGGTACAATTGAAAACGGCGCGAGATTGTGACAGCCTATGGCACAAAACACCTCACTGAGTCCCGTTACCGAAAATGAACGTCAACCTGGAATGGAGCAGACCTACAGCTCAGACGGTGTGGATCTGACCCTGATTCGCTGGATGCTGTCACTCACCCCTGCCGAGCGCCTGCAAGTCCTTCAGCAATCTGTCGAGTCTCTCCTGAGTCTCCGCGATGCCAGAGCCAACCGCTAACTATCTCGCAATCCTGAAAATTCTACACCAGCACAAGGTGAAGTTCATCATTGTCGGTGGGGTTTGCGCCGTTCTCCACGGTGCCCCACTAGCGACTTTTGACCTCGACGTGGTCCATTCCCGCGACCCGGACAACCTCAACCGCCTCTCGGCAGCCTTGGAAGAGTTGGGCGCCCTTTATCGCGTTCCCGGCCGCCATGAAATGAAACCCTGCCCATCCCATCTTGCCTGTGAAGGACATCAGCTACTGATGACCCGCTTCGGGCCGCTCGACCTTCTTGGAACGATCGGAAAGGGTCGCGATTACAACCAGCTTCTCCAAGAAACTGTAGAAATGGAGATTGGTCCGGCACTCAAAGTTCGGGTTTCCACACTGGAAAGCTTGGTTAAGTCGAAAGAAGAAACCGGCCAGGAAAAGGATCGAGCTGCCCTGCCAGTCCTGCGCAGGGTCCTGGAAGAGAGATCCAAATCCTGAGAGTCTGGATCAAATGCCAACTGCGGAACCAGCCTCCGCGCAAACGACCGCATATTGAAAGTGGCGCTCACCATCTCCGACCTGGCGGCTGCTGACGCTATCGCCACAGATCACATCTCCGAAGCCATCCAGTACCGGTCGCTGGACCGCAACTACTGGACGTGAGTGAAGCAGTTGCTAGTGCCTAGTGGGCCGCCGTGTTACCCTGGGAGGAGAGAGCCAGCAGTCGGTCTGGAGAAGGAGATGGCGACGGGATTGGTCACGCTGGAGATTGAAGTAGGAAACCCTGCCAATCCGCAGACAACAGAAAAGGTCGACTTCCTCATCGATTCTGGTGCAATTTATTCCGTGAGGATAGCTGGTAGCGATTGCTTCTCCAAGTCAGCCTCGTCGACAGCATAGTTAAAGACGTTTGTGTCAACGAAGACGGGCGCGGGGATGAACCTCCTGGCGTGACCAATAGCGACCGTCTGTCTTCAGGAAGGGCTTGCGTGCGAGTGCTCGGCGCATGGCGCGCTGATAGCCGTCCTTCTCCAACATGCGTTCCTTCAGGAATTCGCCCTAGAGGCGCGACACACTCGTCTCCTTTCGTGCAGCCTCGAGACGCGCCCAGCGGGCGGCGTCCTCCTCCAGGGTAACGGTGATGTTCCGTAAACGAGAGTTCATGACACGAATATAGTGTTCCACGTGCTTCGTGTCAACAACGCGTGCATATCCGCGACGCCGGCATGGGGACGATTTGACCAAACACAAGCACACTTGCGTTTGGAGACACTATGGGTAAACATACCTGCCTAGGTCGCCCACGCGACAGTGAAGATGCAAGTTGCTTCGTGACGGCGCGACGTGGCGATGTAAAATCGCCGTTAGAATTAGCAAGAGGAGGGCAACGTGCATAACGAAATGAAGAGACGGCAGTTTCTCAAGGATTCGGCTATGGGCATATCGGCGTTGGCGGCGGGTTTCGGCGGCGAGGCGAAGGCGGCCACGACAGCGGGAATGGCGCGAGACAACCCGTCAGGATCGTCGGAGGAAAAGGTCGGGCGCCCGGTTCGAGTCGTCAGTATTGGCTTTCATGCGGGGGAGCATCCCCTGGAATGGATCGCCAGCCAGGTGGATGAGGAAGGAGCGAAGGGGACGGATATCATTGCGCTTCCGGAGACGTGTCGAGGCCTCGAGAAAGGGAACGCGGAACCGCTCGACGGGCCGACCATTAATGCCATCTCGCGCCTGGCCAAGAAGCACCACACGTACATTGTTTGCCCGATTCATCGAACCGACGGCAAACAGGACTTCAACTCTGCTGTCCTTCTCGACCGTGAGGGAAGGGTGGCCTGCGTTTATGACAAGATCTATCCCGTCTGGGTAGAGGAGTGCGTGGATCGTTCCGTGCATCCTGGCACGGCCGTGTGTGTTCATCAGGCAGATTTCGGCCGGGTGGGCTTTGCCATCTGCTTTGACGTCAATTGGTCCTCGATCTGGGAGCAGTTATCCAATCAGGGCGCTGAGCTGGTGATCTGGCCGAGCGCTTACTCGGCTGGCCGCTCGCTGCAGGCGCAGGCGATAAGCTATAACTACTACATCGTCAGCGTCACGTGGGTCCCGGACTGCTTGGTCTTCGATATCGACGGTCAACAACTTGTTCACGACAACAACAACCAAGGTGAGGGAAGGAATATCACACGCATCACACTTGATCTAGACCGGTGCATCTTCCATCAGGACCTGAATTATCCTGAGAAGGTCGCCCGGCTGCTCAAGGAACGAGGCGAGGACGTTGCGCAGGAAAAGTGGATGCCCATGGAAGGCTGGCTCGTGTTGAAGACCAAACGGCCCGGTGTGAGCGCCCGCGAGCTGGCTCGAGACTATGGTTTAGAAGAACTAAGACGTTACATCAACCGAAGCCGCTGTGAGATTGATAAGTGTCGGGGGTGGGAGTTCGCTTGAAAGCTGCGGGGAAAGGGTGAGGCCGGAAGGCGTGAGTGTACGAGGTTACAGAATCTCGACCTCATGGCTGCTGATCCAAACATCGATTTGTTCGAATCGGGCCTTCAAGACTTCTTTGTACTCACGGAAGAACTCGTCCGCAGGCCGCGATCCTTGGACATCAACGATGAGACGAAGGAGCCGATCCTCATAAAGCGTACCCTGGTATTTCCATGAGCCCACTGCCGTGATCATATCGGTTGTCGTCGCAGAGAATCTCTCTACGGGTTCCAAGTTGGTTTGATCGAATTTTGATTCTTCGATTGGCCGGCCATCGTTATAGCGCAGTGGTAAGAGTATTTCGTAGCGCGTCCACTTCATTTTGGTTCACCGGCGGGGGGACTCTCGTGTAGGAGATTTTAAATGAGTCAAGAGCCCCAAGGGCCTTCTCGCTGCAAAGGTAGATTTCACCGCGTAGGGTCCGAACTGTGCCCGTTCGCGCCAGCAGCAAGTATCCCTTGGCTCGCTCCTCGGGCTGTGCGAAGCGAATGGCAACCATCACTCATAAACATATCACATAGAATTGTAAAACACGAGCCCCCGAGCTCGTTAGTGGGGTCTACCGGGGAATTCCAACGTCGCCTCAGGCGAATTCATGGTCTCAGGGAAAAGAGGATTCGAAGCTATCTGTGGGTTACGGAGCGCAACAAATGCTGGGAAGCGAGGGGCCAATCTTTACCTTTTATAGTTAAGGTCCTCCAGAGCACTCTTATAATATTCCCCACCAGTGGCACCACTCTTCAGGTGCTTTTCAATGTAAGCGATGATCTTTTGGCGGACATTCTCCGCTTCCGGAAAATCTTCGTCCGTCCAGAAGCGCTTTGACTTATCGAAATAGCCGATTCGTGAAAGGAAGGAGGCACCGTAATAAGTTGATTCTTCATTTGAGTTGTCACCCACCCACATCTTGAATGAACCATCCGGTTGCAAGGATTCGGTGAGACACCACTGAAGCAATTCGTGAAGTTCAAGTGCGATGGCTTTCTTTTGCGCTTCGGTTGTGTGCGGCCAGCCAAGCCTGAAGAGTTCCGCCACGTCCATATTCAGATGATCATAATGCTGCCCCTCATAAAGACATCCCACGGGAAACTCCGCGTTCTGGGCCGCCAAAGTCGTCGCTACCACTTTGTCCATGTCGGGGACATTCCCATCCAGGTAACTGACGACGTGAAACGTCATGCTCAAATCATCCACAAAATACGCGTGACCGCCGCTAACATACCTTTCACCCCAATAACCGGTCACCGGATTGCGGAAACGATGCAAAATCAAATCCATCAATGTTGCCTTCAGTCTAGGGTCGTAGGCATACTGTTTGGGTTTGTGCCGCAAAATCATCCGCATTAAACAGGAAAGAGATTCATTAAACTCCCGCTCGTGATCCACGCCAGTGCGCGCAATGCCGGACACCGAGACGGAGACCAAATAATCAGTTAACTTTTGAGGTGAATTAATCCGGTCAATAAAATGATACTCAGACTTTGTCTCGTCTAAGTGAGTGTACGAGGCGGTGACTTTAAAAAACCATTCCGTGTATCCTTGTCCCCAACTGCCATCCGCCGGATTCTCTTTCTCAGCTTGTGCTTCACGCTCCGGGTGGTCAAGGCTTGCTTGCAAGGCATCCAGTCTTTGGTCCATCCGTGTGAAATCAGCAGTCGAGGAAATCAACCAAATGATCTCTGCAAGAATCTGATGGGAAAGCTCCGTATTCTGGCCTGCGACTTCACGCGCAATGACCTCGTTGCCCAGTGCACGGGCACGAGCAAGCCGCTTCGTCAGTTCCTCTTTATAGTGGGGATCGAACGCGAACAAATCACGCTGCTTCCACTGTTTAAATTCCAGATCGGCTTGGGGCAACACCGTAACAACAGCATCAGAACTGGTGGACGCATCGGCCTGTGCCTGCCCAATAGTGGCAAAAAAAACAATAGAAATCAGCGTGCCACAAAATCCAAAGGACTCTCTATTTTTCATAGCCCTATGCTGGCTAGTGGGCCTAAGCTGAGCCGCGGCACCGGGCGGCTGGCTCTTGACACGAATCCGGTCTCTACGATCTCATCGCTCAATCCAAATCTCAAGGGGCAGCGGCCGTTGGCTCCAGCGCGGTGTTAGGGCCCCCGAATAGCTCAGAGAAACTTCTCCATAAATATGGTGCAAGGGCCGCCTTTATAGCCCTCGATGGGATGGAACCCCGATCGCTGATAAAGTCTGTTTGCCGAAGCTAACACCGGCGAGGCATCTAACGTTACACACTTACATCTTGCCGAGCGTGCGAACTCAAGAAGCTACTCAGCTTAGCCTTTGCCCTTTTCACGCCGTGACGCCGCGGCTCTTGTAGATGGCTTTGTTCACTTCCACCATCAAGTCATCGAAGGGCGCGTCGACTTTGCGCGCGGCCATCTCAATCGAGCAATCGTAGCAGGAAGGGCGCAGGCCGAATTTCTCAAACACCTCTCCGGTCTCAGGAAACTTATGCTTAACTTCGCGGACCATTTCGCCGCCGCGCACGAGATCACTAAACTGAAACATGGGTCACTCCCTCCCGTAGGCTCGCCGCGGAGTTTTTCCGCCGGGGCTGGTAAACGCAGAATGGTTCTTCGTCCAGATAATCGCCGCTGGCCGCAAAGGCTCGAGCGCGGCACCCCATGCAGAGATTGCGAAACTCGCAGTAGCCGCACTTGCCTTTTAAATTATCCGTGTTGCGCAGTTGCTGAAAAACGGGGGCCTGCTCCCAAATTTCGGCGAACGATTGCTTGTTCAGGTCTCCCGCCAGAACCGGCAAGTATCCGCAAGGATAAACCTCGCCACGGTGGGAAATGAAGCAGACACCCGTGCCGGCCAGGCAACCCTTGGTCATGGCGCTCATGTCCTGGGGATGGCCATGGCTGGGCTGGGCAGCGTGCGCATGAAGCCCGATACCGGCCGCGCCGGGCATCGTCATCTCCGTGGGGCCGATTGCATCTCTCGCCGCGCTGGTGACGGAGGCGGGAGCCTGGGTGGAAGCGCTGGAGGCCGCTCTGCGCTCGGCGGCCCGGCGTTGCCGCACTACGCGAAAATAATGAGGAGCGCAGGTGGCTTTCAACTCGATCCCGCCTTCGAGCGAGCGCTCGTAGAACCAATTCAAGATCTTTTCGTATTCCTCAGCCGGCACCATTTGCTCGGCGGCGATGTCCACACCGCACCCCACCGGCACCAGAAGGAAAGTGTGCAGGGCATCCGCCCCGATTTCCTTGGCCAGCTCCAGGACCGCCGGGAGTTGGTGCGCATTATGCCGGGCAATCGTCATGTTGATCTGGAGCGACATCCCCAACTCGCGCAGGTTCCGAAAGCCGCGCAAAGCGGCGTCGAAGGCGCCGGAAATGCCGCGAAATGCGTCATGAGTGGAAGCGTCAGCGCCATCCAAGCTGATGGAAACACGCCGCACTCCGGCTTCCAGAATCTGGCGGGCCACCTGCTCGCTGACCAAGGTGCCATTAGTGGCCAGCGCTACTCGAATCCCCAGGGATGTAGCGTAGCTGGCAAGATCGAAGATGTCGTGGCGAAAAAGAGGCTCGCCACCGCTCAGAACTAGGATTGGTAGGAATGACTGAGAGACTTGCTTTATTAAGTTCAGGGCTTTGGTAGTAGGTAGGTCGTATGGTGATGAGAGTTCTGAAGCGGTGGCGCGACAGTGAATGCAACGCAGGTTGCATCCCTTCGTTACCTCCCAAAAAACGAGCCGCGGTTTGTAGTCTAGATTTTTGAGCCACATTGCACGACTCGCTTCTCCCTAACGGCTGTTTGACGCAGCCGGTATTTCTAGGAGCACGTCTTGCTCCACCGCCGCCGGGAATTTTGTCGCTTGGCTGGCCACCACAATACTGTGGCATCGCCCAACCGAAGAGCAAGGGAAAGAGAAACGTGTTGCATTCACCATTCAATGCCCCTGTTGGGGTGGCCCTGGGTCGCGAAAAGGAACTCTCGGTGGCGGATGTTTGAGCCTAAGGTTTAACGGGGGTTAGAGAATCCGGTTCGTCCAAATTCCGGAACCCCCAACCCCCAACCCGTCAAATGACGGGTCCCTAGGACCCGAAGTCCCTCGCACCCTAAGAAAGGGCACGCCTCATGCCAAACTCAAGACGATCGGGGAGATCCATAAGGCTGGATTCAACCCGAAGGAATAAGGCAGCTTAGAATTTCTGAAGGGAAGAACAAGTGAAACAGACTTAGAAATACTGAGATTAGAAAGTGCGCAAAATGACGGTTGCCAAACTGGCCGGAGGAGTGAAAAGGCGCAAAGTCCTTCGAAGTTAGTCTGAGACCCACCGTGTCTCACGAAGAATCAAGGAGTTACAGATGTATAAGGGGCTTAAGCAATGGAACCCTTCGTCGAGGGGTACCGGTAGTCATCACCTTGAGCCCCGTTCCACCTCGGGGGACAGAAATATTCCTCCCTGCGCTCTGGAATGACACAGCGGACTGCAGTGTCACCTTGTTTTCTCAATGCTTGGCGAGCCGCAATGTCTTTATTTCCCAAGGCTTCATGTGGAAATGGATGGTCTGCCCTTCCCCAACCGTTCCCAGGATTACATCTTCCAGCAGATTTGTTTCAAGCACGTGGACCGGACGCGGGACCTCGATCGAGACATCTCCCTCGCGCCCTTCGCATTCGAAAAACCGCAGGATAGCGTCCGTGTCGTAGAACCCTTCCATCTGCTTCATGGCGTACAGAACCACGTGGTCGCTATCCGTCTTTATAAACGAGTATGCGTCCGGCAAGCCGCCTGTCTTACCTGCCCATTGCTCCTGGGGGCTCGCATGGGCCGGTTCTTGAAGAGCAAACAGAGGCGAGTTGAACGCCAGGGCCTGGAACTCCACCTTGCCCTCTTTCCACCCTCCCCGATGAGGGTAGATGGAGTACGCAAAGCGGTGCTGTCCCTCATCGGCTCGCGGGTCAGGACCCCAGGGGCCGCGAATCACAGAGAGACGGATCACGTTGTCTTTGGCATCGAAGCCGTTGCGGCCGTTATTCAGAATCGCTATTCCGTAACTGGCGTCGGAGATGTCGACCCACTTGCCCATGACCATTTCGTCTCCCGTCTGTTCGCGTTCTATAGCGCCATAAGGAATCTCAGCCGCCACCTTGGCAGATGAAACGCCCACCGGGAAGCCTGCCTTCAAGAAAGTAGCGCGTTCGTACCACTCCGTTGAGAATTCCACATCCACGCGAGGTACGCCGGCGATCAGGCTGATGTCCTGAGAGAATTCTGACTCCCGGAAGCGATGCACCACCCGCACTGTGGCGCGCGCTGGGCCTTGCTCGATGATCTCGACCTGGGCCGCCTTGCCGATTTCCCACTTCTTTCCCGTCAGCCCAATGTCCCAGGCAGGTCCCGCATACTCGGGAGAGGTCTCCTTGGCTCGCTCCGCCGTGTCCTCCAGTGCCACCAAGAAATTACCTTCGCCGCGAAACGCTTCGCGTTTATTTTCTTTGTCGTAAAGCCGGGCAATGTAGCCCGTCTGAGGGTTAATCTCGACTCGGAAGAACTCATTTTCCAGGTACGGCCGAGGTTTCGCGCCAACCTGGAGAGATGAGGCAGTGACTTTAGGACTACTGGTCTCCGGAACAAGCCGGTAGAGTTTCATGCCCATCTGCGGGACCTTCTGCGCGACAAAAGCCACCGTGGCAGTTTCGCGAGCGCCCACTTTAGTCGCCGGCTTCACCACCTGCACCGGAACCGCTTCTCCCCCATGAACCGCAACCATGCGCGAGGGCAGCGAAAAGGCAGACACCTCGGTGATGACTAGATCGCTACGGTCCCAGGATTGAGGGTTATAAACCACCACCGGGACCCCCGCGCCGCGAGTATCCACCTGGAGGCCGAGGTTTTGGAGGGAGAAGTTCAAGGCGCGGTGAGCACGCTCAAAGACTTCCTGATATTGGCGCGCGGCATCGGCATAGATAGGGCCGATGCCGGACCCAGCAGCAAAATCGTGAGCTTGATGAAGAAGCGCGATCTTCCATGCCTCGGTGATATCGCGATTGGGATAATAATCACGATAGTCAAAGAACACTGCCAACTCCGACATCTTCTCGGCGTTCAGGAGGAGCTGTTCGGATTGGCGATTGTGGCGCTTCATATCCACCTGGGTTGTATAGCAGCCCGGAAAAACATGCTGCATCTCGCCGTTCACCACAGGAAAGTCCTTCTTCTCGGTTAACAAGAGATCGATATAGCTCGAAACGTTGGTGGTCTTTACCCGCACATCATCGGGGGAAGCGTTCAACTTCGCAATTCCCGCGATATCGTCGGGGTTGGGGCCGCCGCCATGATTTCCCATGCCGTACAGCACCATGATGTTCTTCACCCCTGCCCGGTCCGCGTTCTTCATTCCCAATACGGTAGTATGCTCATGGTCCATGGGCTGGGTGTACTCACCCGGCGTGGTGTAACCCAAAACCCGGCTCCCATCCAAGCCTTGCCACCAGATGATGGGTGGCCTCAAGGGATCGTGGGGCCGGTTGAAAAGATAGAATTCGATCCCGGCTTTGCTTGCGATTTGTGGCATCGTATAAGGATGGCCAAAGACGTCCGGCTGCCATGCCGCCCGGATGTAGTGGCCGAACTTTTCCTTACTGTACTTCTGACCATATAGGAACTGGCGGACAAGCGACTCGCCGTCCACCACGTTCTCGTCCATCTGCACCCAACTGGAACTGACGGGAATGAAATTGCCGGTTCTGGCCTTCCGGACAATTTCCTTGAAAATGTCAGGAAAGTAGCGCTCCATCATTTCGAGCACGACCGCCTGATCTTGCGAGTACGTATAATCCGGGAATTGGTCCATCAGCTTGAGTTGATTACTAAAGGTGTTGAACATGATGTCGTAGATGGATTCCTCCCAACGCCAAAGCCAAGCCATATCCATGTGCGCATAGCCAACGACATGCGCCGTGTAATCTTTTGGCTGTGCTGGGGCTTGGGCGTGGGCTGCGGAAACAAAACTGGCGAAGATGAAAGCCAGCCCTAGGAACTTTCGCATAAGACCTCCTGTGGACTAAACTTCGTTTTGATCTGGCGGCGCCCGGCGCCTTTTGCAGGCGCCCCCGTAGTGGGTCAGTCTGATGTGGTGGCGGCTAAACGCCCCCATTTGGCGGTCCCGCAAACGCGGGCTTGTCGCTCCAACACCAAACTGGCTCTCTCCTGGCGCTTTGGGCCCCACCATTTCAAACAGATTTTGGACTAAAATGCAAGTTGACGTCTGCTAATGTTATGGGTCACGATTACGCCTCATGATTTCACCCTGTCCAAAATGCGGTGCAACAAAGACAGATCCGGTGCCACACGGCGTCAAGTACGACCTTGTGTGGGCATTCGGTTATCGACTGCAACGGTGCTCGAGGTGCCGCGCGGCACGATTTATACCCAGACATCGTGGGAATTCCCGTGGCTCGTTACCAGTGGAGCAGGAGCCGCAAAGCACACTCGGACCTCCTGCGGAACCAGGGACATTGGGAACGGCCGATGCGAGCCCCGAGCCGAAAAAAGTTCAAGCGACCGCCGGCGATTCCTCGTACGCTAATTTGCTCCGCTGTCCCGCTTGCGGCAGCACGAACCACCACCGTACCCAGCGTACCAAGTTGGAACGGATGTTGCAGCGCCCGCCGATGGGTCATTGCGAAAGGTGCGGGAAGCGCTTCCCCTATCTCAGGCGTCATGATGAATCTCTTGAGTCAGTGAAATCAGGGGAGGCCGTGGCAAGCACAAGCCACAACAGAGAGGAAGGAAGGGGTCCAAGAACGACCGAAGAGAGCGCCCAGCCGAACGTTGACAAGCAAGGAACTACTGCCGACTCTTCGAACCGGGAATTGAGCCGCTGTCCGTTTTGTGGCAGCACAGCCTACCGCCGTTCTCGGCGCAGCGCCTTGGAACACTTGTTGTTGCGCCCTAAAATGGCACGCTGCACTCATTGCAGGAAGCGCTTCCCATTTCCCGAGAAATAATTCGAGTGTGGGGCCACCCCTTGGGGTGGCCGGGTGCCGGGGCAAGCCCCGGCCCCACACGCCAAACTCCAAATGCCTTCATCGAATGTAACGGGGCGAATAGCCAAAGCCTCTGGTATCGTGATGGCGGGAGTGTTGCTGAGCCGCCTGTTGGGTTTTTTTCGCGAGTGGACGGTAGCCCATCAGATTGGATCGAACTCCATCACCGACGCCTATTACGCCGCCTTTACCTTGCCGGATTTCCTGAATTATCTGGTTGCCGCCGGCGCTTTGAGCGTGACCTTCATTCCCGTCTTCTCCCGCTATATGGCAGAAAAGCAGGAGGACGAGGGTTGGTACGCGTTCTCCACGGTGGTCACGGTGATGGGCCTGGTGCTCGTGGCCTTGGTGGGGATCGGTGAGATCTTTACTCCCCAACTGGTTGGAGCCATCGCGCCGGGATTCGCCCCCGCAGCCAGGGCGCGGGCCGTCTTCTTGACCCGGCTGATGTTGCCCGCGCAGATCTTTTTTTACCTTGGAAGCATTCTGACCGCCGTTCAGTATGCCAAGGCGCAATTCATCATCCCGTCCCTGGCTGGGGTGGTCTACAACCTCGGGGTCGTTCTCGCGGGCCTGTTGCTTTCTTCGCGTATCGGCATCACGGGTTTTGCGGTGGGGGTGCTGGTTGGCGCTTTGTCGGGGAATTTCCTTCTGCAGATTTATGGCGCGCGCCGGTCGGGAGCACGTTTTACTCCCAACCTGGACCTCCGGCACCCTGGCTTCCGCTGGTTCATCAAGCTCTCTATTCCTATTATGCTGGCGCTCTCCCTTAGCGCCACGGATGACTGGATTATTCGTTGGTTCGGCTCCTATTTGGTCCCGGCCTCCATCACTTGGCTGACCTATGCGAAAGCGCTGATGCGCGTTCCCCTGGGGGTGGTCGGCATGTCTGTGGGGGTGGCATCGTTTCCCTTTATGGCGCAGCTCTATTCGGAGGGTAAACTCGACGAACTCAACCGCACTCTGAACGCCACCCTGAAAGGCCTCCTCCTCCTCCTCGTCCCCATTTCCGCCTTGACCATCGCCCAAAGCACTCCCCTGATCTACTTCGTCTTCTCTCACACCCGTCTGCACGGTGCGGACTTCGAAGCCACTTCCGCCACGCTCCGGGTCTTTTCCATCGGCATGTTTGCCTGGGCGGCTCAGAACATTCTGGCGCGCGCTTTTTACGCCGCTCGCGACACCATCACGCCGGCCGTAGTGGGAACGGGGCTCACTTTTCTCAGTCTTCCCGTTTACTGGCAACTGGCCCGCCACTTTCAACACCTCGGACTGGCCGCCGCGAGTTCCCTCGGCATCATTGCTTACACGGTGATTCTGTTTCTTCTCTTGAATCGCCGCATCCACAATCCCCAGGCCCGTGGGCTCTTGATTTTCCTGCTCAAGATCGGCGTGGTCTCCGCCCTCGCAGGACTCGCGTGCTTCAAGCTGAACAATTGGTTGGGATCGCACCTTGGCTGGCAAACAACCCACCAAGCTCTGCTCGTATTGGTGATCGTAAGCTCGGTGGGCTTGGCGCTGATGGCACTCCTCGCCAAGTTGCTCCGGGTGAGAGAATTCGAGGACTACTTGCATAGGCTGGTAGTAAAGTAAGATCGCAGTCCGGCATGAGAAACGCCCATGGACGAAGTGCTTGCACCCAATTCTGCACCCGCCATCCAACAACGCATTCATTGCGGCCGCATTGGTTGGTGGGGACCTGTGGCCCTGACGCCGGCCCGAGCGGGTCTGATGCTCATGGTGCAAGGCGGGTTGGGCACCGTCTTCCTGCTTCGCGGTAACCCCTCCCCTTGGCGTGCGCAAGCGCCCTGGTGGACCGTCTATGCCACGCTCATTGACATCGGATGTCTTCTGCTGCTCTGGCGACAAACGCGTCGGGAAGGTATCCGGCTCATCGACCTTTTCGGAATAGACCGATCCCGACTTGGGCGCGAGGCGCTTTGGGGTCTTGTGTATCTTGCCATCCTCTTCCCATTCGTGGTGGGAGGTGGCGCCACGCTTGCCTCTTGGCTTGTCTATCGAACCACGCATGTCACTCCCGACATGTTAGCGCCAGGCCTGGTCTCCGCGCGCCACCTTCCGCGTTGGGCTGTCTACTATAGTCTGTCGGTCTTCTGGCTGGTCTGGTCATCCACTGAAGAAGTCATCTACCAAGCCTATTGCGCCGCCCGGCTCAAGGTGTTGACGGGCAAGACGTGGGTCACGGTGACGTGGGTGGGCTTTTGGTGGGCCTTCCAGCACGGCCTGTTCCCTTTGGTGCTCGACTGGCGCCTGGTCCTCTTCCGCTCCCTCGAGTTTCTCCCGTTGATCGTGATCGTCCAACTCATCTATCTGCGGACGCGCTGCCTCCCGCGCATGATCTTCATGCATTGGCCCATGGATTTGCTTGCCGCACTGCTGACGCTTAAGCTCTGAAGCACCTGTAGGGGCGTCCCTTGTGGTCGCCCTTTGTCGGGCCTGGCGCAGAGCGAAGATCTGCGGTCTCCAGGTGCCACGATTCCGCTCTTGGCAGGGCTTCGCCCCGCGCCACCCAGCCAACATGGCATATCGGCTCAATCTGGATTGAATCGCAGCCCCACCCTTGCCTGGACAGTTGCCGCCAAGGAAGGGGCGATGCCCACAACTGCGACACCGGGACCGTGCGGGGCACATCTACGGTTAGCCGACTTATCGTCAAGTGAGTTGTGATAGCTAAACCTCAGGCCGTTGATCGCCGCTAGTCGCACGTGGATGGCATCCTCGGTGCGATCCTGCCCAGGCGTAGGGCGCTTCTACGTGTAGGCCCGTTTGAACCAAGCTGGAAGTACGGTCGATAGTGTGCAGCCTTATTCTTCTCTCCTCGGAAGCTTGAGATTCAAGGTCTTGGATCCCTTTTCGGCCACGATGACGGAGGCACTCACGGAGTCATCATAGGGCGAACCGCCGTCCCCGTCCGTTCTTTCACTGGCATAGGCCGCAACACGATAACGGCCAGGAACCACACAGTCGAAATCGAAGTGACCGTCCTCGTCTGCCCGCGCTTCCTGGTACAGACCTGTGTTATTGGGGTTTGCCGGTTCAGGGAAAAGCCTCACCACAGCGTCATAGGCGGGATCATCGCCTCGGAGCACCACGCCCTCAATCCGGGCGGCAGTGGGACTGAAGGTGAGCTCAAGCGACCCGTGAGAATCTGAGGCAGAAGGATTAAACCCATCTTCCAGGACGTTTTGCTTGCCGAAAAAGGCGGTGCGCAAGTACCAGCCGTCCGGCATCGGGTACACAGTCAAGCGTAGCGTTGTTGGCCTTACCTTAGGAATTGTGAATGTTCCGTCCTTCTTGATCTTCGGCCAAGTGCCCGGATTTGGCTCGTTGCCCTGCCCCAGCCAAATATGCAGCCTTTGAAAGTCAAATTTCGGCCCTCCTTTGGCGTTCATTTTCCCTGAAAGCTGCAACTCCTTTCTCAGTTGCAGTACCAGCCCGGACACGTTGTCTTTAGCTACTTCAATTTGCTTCTCCGTCCAGAATTCTTCTTCATTGAGGGTCGGTGATACCACAGTCGCTGATACAACGTATGATCCCGGCAGGACTTCCCTGATAACGAAATCGCCATTTGCGTCTGTCGTGACCCCAAATCGACGAAGCCCTAACGCTGCAATGCTTGAATATGGGTCTTGCGGCCTGAAATCAACCCTGACTTGCGCGGCTGGCTTGCCGTCTGCTCCGAGTAACCGACCCGATATGGACAGCAACTTCACCGATTGCAGCGAGAAGTCAATCCGCTTTTCCTGCCCGGCACCGAGGCGGAGCTTCTGGGCCTCGCTATTTTCGGTCGCGTTGGGATAATAGATCGTCAAGTGATTGGCGTACCTGTCCTCGGACCAACTGGGCCACTTCCCCCACACACTCGTGCCGGTATCGGTTGCCGAGAAATAATAGCTACCCGGCGGCAAATCGTTCATCCGATACTCCCCCAGGTCATTGGTTACAGCGAATCTGAAAGGATCCTCGAGGATCCGATCACCCATGCGGGTACCCGAAGGATCAGCTTCCATATACACGCCGGCGATTGGTTCGCCGGCTTCGTCGGTGACGCGTCCCATGATGACGGCTGTCCGAGACAGACGGAATTCGACCTTGTCCAATTTCTCACCCGGGTGAAGCACCAGCGTTGCCTTCGGAGGCCCACCATCGAGGCTGTAGTCTCCTGGAACGTAGCCGGTCTTGCCGGCGCGGAATCGGTATTTGCCGGGGGGTACGCCGTTGATGACGAAACGCCCGTTGGCATCGGTGATTTCCTTGAAAACTCCGTCTTCCGGGCCTTGTTTGGAGGATTGATCCTCGGCAGGCACCTCCCTCAGTGCGACCCACGCAGACTTGAGCGGCGCATGCGTAGCGACTGCCGTCACTATACCCTGCACGGTGCAGGTTTCGGGCTTCAAAGATGAATCTTGCGCGGGACAGTTCATGGAGGCGATGAATATAAGCGCAATCAGTGGCTGCTTCATCAATCACCTCATCAGTTGGCGGTTGGCGGCGATTGTGGCACCCATGCCTTGCTGCGTCAAGTAGTTGTTCAGAAACGTTCCAATCGACTCAATAAACTGGCGCCATTCCTCCAGCTAGCTAAACCACTTGGCCGGTAAACAGGGTACCCGCAGAAGTGCCTGGTGACGCACACGTTCGCAGCGGAGGAATTTGTGACTGCGGGCGTTAAAGATTCAGGGATTCTGTAGGGGCGACCCTAGTGGTCGCGCCTTGGCGTAGGTCGTCCGCATTCAGGGCACGCACAAGGGATGCTTCGACTATTCTGGTGATGCCGTGAGCGGAAGCGTGTAATACTCGTAGTGAATGTTCCAAGTGAACTCGCTTCCCGGAGCGATCGTCATGGCGATGAACGGTTCCATAGCGAGGACCTTACGCATTGACCAGAAGTTCACAAACGAAAGTGGACGGTCTCCTCGAATCCTCATGCCCGCGCCCACTTTGCGGTTCTCGATGCTGATGTCGTAGTCTTTGGAAGCCGCACCGAAACCCTGAAAGGGGATCTCGACGACTTCGTCATTCTCCAGCACCTTTGTGAAAACGATTTGGTTCTCCTGAATTCTGGCGAAGCGCTGATCAGGTGGCTGCATTGGAAGAATGTGGAAGGGGACCGAGATAGAGAAATCCGGGCCGGGGGGTTGTTTGTCGAGTACGAGGAAATTGTGATTGTACACGGTGCTTTGGATGGTGTGGCGGCCGGTGTTTTTCAAACTGTGCTAGAGCATCATCTCCGGATTGACTGGGCTGAGCCGCACGATCTTCCTGTAGATATAACCATAGCCTGAGGAAGGGTCGGTCAGCTCCTGGGTGAACTCGACCGAGTCAGGGTGCTGCTTGATTGTCCACTTCCCGGGATCAACGATCTCATACAGCCTGTACGCATCATACTTCTCGCCGACTTTTCGAAGCACACCCACTCCGATTTTGATAAAGGTCCCGCCGGCCTTGGCCTCGTCCCATCCTAAGGCGGCCTCATGGGTGTGGAACTCCTCGACGGGACCTGAGATCCCGCTGCAGGCACCAGCGACAACCTCAGCTCCAATGTAAGCATAATCGTGGACCGGCGGATCGATCCTATCAAACCAGGGACCATAAAAGTTGTGGCCCTTATATTCGAGGCTGGCAATTACCCCTGACCAATCAAATCGCGTGCCGCGATAAT
>Ga0187782_10001180_pt1 | contig 18694 bp, 18 predicted proteins | sample 0715_SJ02_MP15_2_FD_132454 | JGI IMG/M metagenome (GOLD analysis project Ga0187782, IMG submission 132454) | Tropical peat soil microbial communities from peatlands in Department of Meta, Colombia - 0715_SJ02_MP15_20_MG | ecosystem: Environmental > Terrestrial > Soil > Wetlands > Peat | place...
ACTTTTTTGCAGGAGACCTGTCACAAGGCCGGACTTCCCCCCGACGCCTGGGAGCGCGGCGCCATCATCGAGGCCTTCACCGCCGAGGTCTTCCACGACGAAGGGTTCTTTCCCCAGAAATAAGAACGTGTAACAAAGCCCTCTCACGCAAGCCACTTCTAAATAAGCGATAGGTGCGGATGTATGCGACCATCTTGCGGTTGGTGCTCGGAGCGTACTGGACGGTCGTCCCTGAGAAGAACTGCCGATACAGGAGCAGGCCACCGAGAATAGCGAACAGGACTACGGACAGCCGCCAGCTGCGTCTTCTTCTTATTTCTTGCGCGCAGAAAGATTCTAAGTCTCAAACCGAAGTCCGGAATGATCGGAGTTGCTTCGAGTTCACGCCTGCTGGATCGCTTCCTCCAACACGCACTCCTGGAGCCTGGGAGATGCTGTAACTTCCGCTTCTAGCGCAATCTGGAGCCGTTGCTGCAGCAGAACCGTGACGGCGATGGTGACGATCACCGAGAACCAGGGCAGCAGGGGCGTGATCCAGAAAAAGGGAGTTGCGAAGGTCAGCAGCGTGAACCATGACAGCGTAGCAAAGGTTCCCCAGAGCAATGCCATTCGGCGATGGCGGTTGTCGAAGGGAAGCGTATACGAGCAGATAGCCACGACCATCAGCGCGAACGGATAGGCCACCACCACGTCCACGAAATAGTGTTCGCCGATGCCCATCGTCGCCACTGCGGTAAAGGCTAGGAAGGCGAATGCGATCCCGCGGATCCAAAGCTGCAGTTTGCGGGAGCTCCACCACACCAGCAGCACCCATGCCATGTGGAGCGACGGAATAGCATTGCGAGGGTCATGGGGAATGCGAACGGTCTCGAGCTTCAGGCGCATCACGTCGGCGATGGCAGGAGGATGCCAGGGAAATGCAGGGCCGAAGAGGTGGATCGGGCCGCATGCCGGAAGCATGTTGTAAAACAAAACACCCACCGGGCCGGTAATCAGAAACGCAAGCATCACAGGCATGGCGCGGCCAATGCCCTGGCGTAATTTCGCCGCGAAGACCAGCGCCAGCGGCAGCGGCAGCGCAAGATAAAAGAGCAGGGACGCAAACCTTAGCCAGGGCCAGGCTGCCAGAAGCTTTCCCAGAGCGAAGCTGATCTGCACTCGCAGACTGCAATCAAAGGAATAAAGATAGAGATCGAAAACCTTTGGATGCAGCCGCTCGGTGATGTCGAGCAACGTGGACGCCATGTACTCAGAACCGACGAACAGCAGCGCAGGCAGGAACGCGCAGATCAGCACCTTGCGATCCGGGCCGCGGGCCCAAAGGATGCGCAAGCCAAGCACCGCGAAACTGCTCAATCCGAGAAACGAAAACCAGCCCATGAACCGGTAAGGAAACACCAGAATGAGAAGATCGAGCAGAGCGATGAGTGCCCCACCCGCAATCGCGAGAAGGAGATCAGCCCAGGAGCGCCGGAGAACCAGCAGGATGATAAAGCTGCTGGCGAGGGCGAGGGAGAAGAAAGCCGAGGTCATGGAGGAATCGTAGAACTCACGATTCATCGCCAGCACCCCTATGAGGGCCAGCAGCAAGCCACCCAGGCACCACTTCCACAGCGCCGTTTTATTGGCCCAGCGTGACATGAAGACAAAACGAAAGCGGTTTCGTCGCCGACCTCGAAGCGCCCTATTGGCTACAAAGATCTCATATCTTTCGGCAGGTCAGATTAGAAATCAGGAATCGCAGATCATCTCAGTGTTTCAGGTCCGCCTCCTGCAGCTTGGTTCCGGGCGGGACCATCCACAGCTCAGCCTTATCGCCATATTCGCCGCCATCGCGGAGCTGCAGGCGCTTTTCATCGATGCCTTTGTCCTTGGCGAGGTACAACGCTGCGCTGGACGCCCGTTGCTGGGCGAGGTTCCGGTTTTCGCCGGATTCAACCAGCCCCAGCACCACCAGCGAGCTGTCCGTATCGCGCTCCAGGCGCAACGCAATGCCGTCCAGCACCGCTTTGCCGGCATTATCGAGGCGCGCGCTATTGGGCGCGAATGACACGTAGTTCAGTTTGGTGGGCACAAGAGCCGCACGGGCTGAGTCCACGCTGACCGTGGTCTTGACGGTGGCCGTCTGGTTTTGGTCGTCGCTGGCCGTGGCCAGAACCTCAACCGGACCGGCCGCAAGGTCGTGTGTGTCCAGGACTGCGGTGTTGTCCCGTTGCACCAGGCGAGCATTGCTGGCGCTGAAGGCAAACGACACCGGGCGATGCTCGGCTCCGGACGCTTCACAGGTGATGGTCGAGCTCTCGCCGGCATGCACCGTTGCGGGTTCGGCGCTGCACGCGATGCCCAGCGGCTGCTGCGCCGCTGCGGCCGCCTGCGCCGCAGGCGCGTCCTGCGACTGCGATATCTGCTCCGGCTCGGGGGACGTGGCTGGCTCTGCCAGGTCCGCCTCTGCAGGCGCCGCGTCCAGTTCCACGCCGTCGCCCACGTGGATGTCCTCCAGCGAAACTGTGATCATGGCCGTCGAACTGGTTGGGGTTACGTTCAGCACAATCATTTCCCCCAGCGCGATGCGAGGGAATTCGCGCAACCGGGAGCGGGGGAACTTGCCCGCCGGAACCTGGCTATCGTCGTAATAAGAAGCTTTGTACGACAGATTGTCTACTTCATCGTCCCTGTAGCTGTCATAGGTGCGCACGGCGCGGAAGTAGTCCCCGACCTTCACTCCCTGGTTGCTGCCGACATTCAGATACACCTTCCGTCCCATGCCGGCCATGGTGTCGAAATCCTTGGCCATGGCGATCCTGCCGGTAAGCTTGCCATTGGGTGGAGCGAAGGGATCGAAATTGATCTTGCTGCGCAGCACAGGGGTTGGTCTTTCGGCGAACGGGATGGCGGCGTCGCCGGGCATGATGTCCTGGCAGCTGAATTCCACTTGCGTGATGGCGAAGTTATTGTGGAGGGCGATCACGAGCACGCGGCCCACATCGGCGTAGGGCCTGCCTAGTTGCCGGAGCAGACTGGCTTGTCCGCGGAACGCTTCGTAGTGGTTGGGGTCGCGCACCTGGCGCACCAGCCAGTACCGGGTGCCGATGGCGAATCCGCTGCCTTCCAGGTAAACGTAGCCGTGCTCAGCAAAGCGCGTCTGATGCGGTGTCTCCCGCCCGCCGGCAACGTAACCAGATTTCTGCAGGGGCTGGTTGCTGATGAACCCGGAACAGTACATGTCCGAGAAGCTTATGGCCTCCTGCCGCGCTACGACGTTGGCGGACGTCGGTTCTGGAGAACTTGCCTGTTGGGCCTGGTTCTGCTGGGCCGCGGCTGCGATGGCCATCATCAGCATCAGCAAAAAAACGCTACGTTTCATGTTTCCTCCGAAATTTCCCAACCTCAATCCGTGGCCTGCGGGTCTGGACCCCTGGATTCCGGTCGAAACACCGATCCGGGGTGCAGGAACGCGCACGAATCCTTGATGTCTGAGGCGAAACTAGCAACGGTTACCGAGGGGGTCAAGGTAACCTCTGTTATCGGGACAAAGCGTTTTTCGAACATGACCTTTCGATAAGGACAAAAGTCGGCTGTTGCATCATTTGTAGTGCGACTGTAATATGGCGCGCTTTCAGCTATGGCTGGTATCTCCAATCACATGCCGCGTTTGCTGCCGCTCCGTCTGCCGCGGATTTGCGTCGCCATCACCGCCCCCACGGGGGCTGAAATGATGGAGAAGGCAGAAGCTGTCGTAAGGGATAACCCATTCATAGAATTGAGGTTAGACTATCTCTCACAGCCGGCATCGGTGCTTCAGAGGTTGCGCCGCTTCGTCGATTACCACCCTGAGTCGCTCATAGTCGCCACCTGTAGGCGATCCGGCAGAGGAGGCAAGTTTCGAGGATCGCTCGCCGCCCAGGTGGACGTTCTGGTGAAGGCCGCCGCCAGTGGCGCCCAGTTCGTCGATCTGGAACTGGAAAGCGCAGCCGCTTTGAAATCGAAAGACCTGGACCGATTGCGCGCTGCCGCGGCCGTGATTCTCTCTTTCCACGACTTTCGCGCCACCCGCAAGCTGGAGGAGACCTTCCAACGGATGGCTGCGTTCCCTGCGGACTACTACAAGGTGGTCAGCACCGCCAACTCGCTCTATGACAACGTGGCGATGATGAAGTTCCTGGAACGCCAGAGCGATAAGCATTCCATGATCGGGCTGTGCATGGGCGAGCAGGGAATCATCAGCCGGGTGTTGTGCGTGCGTGCGGGCAGTGTTTTCACGTTCGCCTCGGCTGCGCCCGGAGAGGAGACCGCGCCAGGACAGGTTGCCGCCCAGACTCTGCGTGAAACCTATCGTATCGACCAGGTGGACGCGGCCACGAAGGTGTACGGCGTGGTCGGTGATCCGGTGGCCCACTCGCTTTCGCCACTCATGATCAACACCGCCTTTCGCCGGGAGAACATCAACGGCGTTTATCTCGCCTTGCACGCCACCAGGCTTTCCGACCTGCTGGCCTGCGTGCGCGACATCCCCCTGCACGGACTTAGCATCACCATGCCCTACAAGCAGGAGATCCTGCAGCACCTGGACAACACCGATGCGGTCACCGAAAGGATCGGCGCCTGCAATACCGTGATCCGGACCCAGGACGGCAAGCTCTACGGCTACAACACCGATGTCACCGGCGTGGTGCGTCCTCTGGAGCAGCGGTTGCACCTGAACGGCGCCAAGGTACTGGTGGTGGGTGCGGGAGGGTCGGCGCGGGCCGCGGTTTTCGGACTTAGAGAACGCGGAGCCGAGGTGTTCATCATGAACCGCACTGCCGCCGCGGGACAGAAACTTGCCCGCCAGGCGCGGGCCAAATTCCTCACCCGCACGCAGATGCGCGCCTTGCAGTTCGATGTGATCGTCAATGCCACACCCGTGGGCATGAACGGCAGCAAAGCGTCGCCGCTGACCGAGAAGGAGCTGAACGCGCGCATTTTATTTGACATGGTCTACACCCCGGCCGAGACCAGGCTGGTGAAGCTGGCGCGGGCCAAGGGGATGCATGTGATCAGCGGGGTCGAGATGTTCGTGCAGCAGGGGGCGCGGCAGTTCGAGATCTGGACCGGCAAACCGGCGCCGGCCGACGATATGTACCGGGTCGTGGAAACGGCCCTCCAGGCGCGCGCCGCCAACGGCGGCAAGAAGGCGCGGATGTCGCAACTGACGGCCTGACCGGCTTTCCTGGTCGGCCGCCCGGGCTCGACTGTTATCCAGAAAGATTCCCTGGCCCTGCCCCAAATCAGTTGCTATTTCCTGGCAAGCTGGGCTAGGATAGGCGTTGGGATTCGGACCCCCAGGTTCCGGGTCTCTCTTCGTACCAGCTAGCCCGTCTCTTACAACAAAGTTTCGGCCCGTGTACTTTAGACGCCTGGCGCGGTGTCGTTGCGCGCCGGTCCCTCAGGGAGCTAATGACATGGCGTGGTACGCATACTGCATCACTGAGCAGCAGGCCTTCCAGAATGGGACACGCGCGCGCCGGCCGTTTCCCGTTGAGAATCTCAAAGGCGTCAACGGCAGCCAGGTGTTCGGCTATCCCAGCGGGGAGTTCGCTGTGATTGTCAGCGAATACGTCCGCGGCGGGCCGCTCGACCAGCGGGCCATCCTGGACCACGCGCGCGTGGTCAGCGACTGTTTCCGCAACACTACGGTTTTGCCCTTCCGTTTCGGCACGGTGTTTGACACCGATGAGGCGATGCGCCGGGCGGTGCGCGCCAACCGCAGGGCCTTCATGGCCACGGTGTCGCGGCTCCGCGGCAAGGCGGAGATGCACCTCAAGCTCCTGGTCAAGGACGGTTCCCTGCGCGAGGCCCTGGTCGATGTCGAATTGCCCGCGACGGCGGGGAGCGAATACCTGACCAAGCTGCGGGAGAAAGCCGCCAAGCAGCGCGAGCGGCAGACACGCGCGCGGGCCCTCTCCGTCCAGGTGCACAAGCTGTTCAATCCGCTGGAAGCGGATGTCTGCTGCAAGAAGGTGGATTCCGGCGGCATGCTTATCGATATCGCCCACCTGATCGACGGTACCTCGGTACAGAAATACCAGAGCCGCTACAGCACCGCTGCCCGGCAATTGAAGGACTGTGAGCTGGCCATCAGCGGACCCTGGCCGCCTTATCACTTCATGCCTGGAAAACTGCGTAGCGCCTGAGCTGCCCTCGCCGCGGAATCGTCCCCGGGGTCGGACCCTTGACCGAGCCCGGGGATTTTTTTCAAGCGCACCGTCATGGCAGGACCCGGTTTTAGTGCAGTTGACGATGCTTCCGACCCACGCATATCATCTTAGGTTTGGGTGACGCGGGACGTCCGCGGAAGGGAAGTCGCCTGACCGGGCATCGAATGGACAAGAAGCGGCTGGAACAATTCAGGAAAAGGCTGGAGACGCGGCAGCATGAGTTGCGGCGTCTGGTCTCGCGCAACGTGCAGGATGGCCGCGCGGCTGACGAGCAAGCCGCGCAGGACATCGCCGACAAGGCCGCCAACTCCTACACCAAGGAGTTCCTTTTTCATCAAAGCCACAACGACCGCCAGCTCCTGCAGCTGGTAGAGGAAGCGCTGGGTCGCATTCGCGAGGGCGGCTACGGTGAATGTGTGAATTGCGGCAACGAGCTCAATGCCAAGCGCCTGGACGCTGTTCCCTGGACGCGCTACTGCATCGACTGCCAGGAAAAGGTCGAGCAGGGATTGCTGGAAGAGAGCAGCACCTAGGCCGCGGCGCGGGGTTGGACGCTGTTTGACGCTCTGGAATTGCCGCTGTTAGACTCCTCGGAGAGTTCCCTTTCTTAAATTCTTGTAAGGGTTTTCGTGGCCTACACTCGACATCAACTCAAGCAGGACAAGTTCGCCGAAACCGTTGCCGAGCAGGTTTCCTGGGCGGTCGAGCACCAGAAGAAGATCGCCACCGTCGTGGTTGTGGGCGTGGCCGTGGTGGCCATTCTGGCCGGCGGCTGGGTTTACTACAACCAGCGCGACCAGGCCGCCAGTTCTCAGATGAGCGATGCGCTGCGCATCTACACCGCGCCGCTGCGCCCTCCTAACGCTCCCAAGCAGGAGTCGTTGAGCTTCACCTCAGCCAAGGAGCGTGCGGAAGCCGCGCGAAAAGCTTTCCAGCAAGTCGAAGATAAGTACCCGCACACCCGCGCCAGCGAGTTCGCGCGTTATTTCGTGGGCGTGAGTTCCATGGATATGGGCGATAACGCAACCGCCGAAAAGGTCCTCAAGCAGGTGGCCGGGTCCCGCGATGGAAACATGGCGGCAGTGGGCAAGTTCGCGCTGGCCTCGGTGTATCGCGCCGAGAACAGGGACGCGGATGCCATCAAGCTCTACCAGGAACTGGCCGCGCATCCCGCCGCCACCGTGCCCAAGAGCACGGCGCAACTGGAACTGGCGTCGCTTTACCAGCAGAAGCAGCCCGAGGAAGCCGCCAGGATTTATCAGCAGATCCAGAAGGATGATCCCAACAGCCCGGCGGCGCAGGCGGCCGCGAATCGGCTGGCCCGCCTGAAACCCGGTAGCCAGTAGTCAGGAGTCAGGAGTCTGCGAGTGAGCAACTGCTGACTCCTGACTCCCGACTACTGCCCCCTGGCTTCAGGGTTCGTCCACCCGCGCTTCATCCACTAGCATGACGGGAATATCGTCGCGCACGGGATACACACGCCGGCACTGCGGACACTTCAGCGAGTCCTGTGCGGCGCTGGGGACAACCGGCTTCTTGCACACCGGGCAGACCAGGATCTCGAGGAGTTCTTTGGCGATCATAGGGAGCTGCTCTTCGGGCAGCGTGCATATTGTAAGCGCACTCGCCGCCGCACGCGAATTTTCGCCGTTCGGTGTTCCGGCAACAAAACCCTGACATCCCACCGCCCGGGCGATTAAGATAGATTCCGTTCTCGATCTCATAATCTTGAGGAACTCATGGCAGCGATACTGCTCGACGGCGTAAAAATCGGAAACGACATCAAGAACGAAGTAGCTGAGGAAGTCCGCCAGCTGCGCGATGCGGGACTGCGTCCCGGACTGGCCGCCGTGCTGGTGGGCAACAATCCAGCGTCGGAAATATATGTCCGCAGCAAGGTGCAAACCTGCGATGCACTCGGACTCTACAGCGAGAAGATCACACCTTCGGAGTCGGCCAGCACGGAAGAGCTGCTGGAGCTGGTACACGACTTGAATTCACGCGACGAAATCGACGGCATCCTGGTGCAACTGCCCCTGCCGGCGCATGTCGATTCCAAGAAGGTGCTGCTGGCGGTCTCGCCGGAAAAGGACGTGGACGGCTTCCATCCCATGAATGTCGGCTTTCTTTCCACGCAGCGTCCCGGGCTTGCGCCCTGCACGCCGGCGGGCATTATGGAGATGCTCCGCCGCTACAACATCACCATCCCGGGAGCGGAAGCCGTGGTGGTCGGGCGCAGCGACATCGTCGGCAAGCCTATGGCTATGCTGCTGACCAACGCCCATGCCACTGTGACCATCTGCCACTCGAAGACACGTGACCTGCCCGGTGTCTGCCGCCGCGCCGACATCCTGGTGGCCGCCATGGGCCGCACCGGCTTCGTGACCGGTGAGTTCGTCAAGCCCGGCGCGACCGTGATTGACGTCGGCATGAACAAGATCACCAGCCGCGAGGAGTTCAACCGGTATTTCAAGGGCGTCGAAAAGCGCGAACAGGCGTTCGCCAAGAATGGTTATACGCTGATCGGCGACGTGCATCCGGAAGTCGCCGAAGTTGCCGGAGCGCTCACGCCGGTGCCCGGCGGCGTGGGGCCGCTGACCATCGCCATGCTGATGGCCAACACGCTGAAGGCGGCCAGGCTGCGTCGTGGCGCCCGTCTCTTAAGTCCGGCGATGGCGGGGCGAGGCTAGGTGCTGCGCGTCGGGCTGACCGGCGGCGTTTCCTGCGGCAAGACCACGGTCGCTCAAATGATGGCCCAGCGCGGCGCCCATGTCGTGCTGGCTGACGAGATCGCTCGCCAGCTCATGCGGCCGGGTGAGCCCATTTACTATGAGGTCGTGCGCCACTTCGGTCCGGATATTGTCGGCATCGATGGCGGCATCGACCGCAAGAAGCTCGCCGATGCTGCCTTCGGCGCCGGGCGCATCAAAGAACTGAACCAGATCGTCCATCCGGCGGTCATTGCCCACCAGGATGCGTGGACGCGCGAGATGGCCACAAGCAATCCCGAGGGGATCGCGGTGGTCGAGGCGGCGCTCATGCTGGAAGCCGGCGTGGCCAAGCGCTTCGACAAGCTCGTCGTCGTCACTTGCACGCTGCCGCAGAAGATCGAGCGCTTCGCGCGGCGACACAACCTGGATCTGGCGGCTGCCGAGCGTGAGGTGAGGCGCCGGATGGCGGCCCAGCTTCCGGACGAAGAGAAGGTTCGAGCCGCGGATTACGTCATCGACAACTCCGGGGCGCTAAGCGAGCTCGAAACCAAGGTGGACGCGCTGATGGCAGAGCTGCGCAAGCAAAGTAGGACGCAGGATGCAGGAAGCAGGATGCAGGAAGGCTGATGCTCCTGCTTCCCGCCGTCTGTTTCCTGGATGCGCGTTGATCCGCGCCGAGAAGCTAAGATATTAAGCTGGAAAATAAGGCCCATGAGATCGATTCGTCCCATCCTGTTCGCCCTTCTGATCGCCGGCGCCTTCTATTACTTCACCAACCATCGCCGCGCGCCGGTGAGCCCCGAGTCCACCAGTTGGGTTACGCGTCCCTCGAACGTAGACATCACGCAGGCTGCCGGGCCGCAAAGTTTCGATCCCGAAGAGCAGGAAAACATCAGCGTCTACAAGAAGGCGCTTCCTGCGGTAGTGAACATCACTTCGACCACCGTGGGCTTCGATTTTTTCTATGGCCTGGTGCCGCAGCAGGGGCAGGGCTCCGGGTTCGTCATCGATAAGCAAGGCCACATCCTGACCAACGAGCACGTCATCGGTGAGAATCCCCGCCGCCTGGAAGTGACGCTCTCGAACCGCAAGAAATACACGGCGGAAATCGTCGGCCTGGACAAGTCGCACGATCTGGCAGTGATCCAGATCAAGGCCCCTGGCGATCTCACACCTGCCGTACTGGGAGACTCGCACGGGTTGCAGGTGGGGCAAAAAGTCTTCGCCATCGGCAACCCGTTTGGTCTGAACGGCACGATGACGCGCGGCATTGTCAGTTCGATCCGCTCGGTGCGCGAGCCCGAGGGCGGCGCCATCATCGATGAAGCCATCCAGACTGACGCGCCCATCAACCCCGGCAACTCCGGCGGACCGCTGCTGAATTCGCGCGGCGAAGTCATCGGCATCAACACCCTGATCCTCAGCTCGGTGGGGCAGAGCGCCGGCATTGGCTTTGCCATTCCCATCAATGCGGCGAAAGCGGTCATCAACGATCTGGTGCAGTACGGTCAGGTGCGGCGTCCGGTGCTGGGCATTCGCACCCTGCCGATCGGGCCGGAACTGGCCGCGCAACTCGGCCTCCCCGCCGATTATGGCGTGCTGATTCTCTCCGTCATTCCCGGAGGTCCGGCAGACCGCGCCGGTCTTCGCGGTGGATCGGAGAAGGCCTACCTCGGCAACACGCCGATCATGGTCGGCGGCGACCTGATCGTGCGCATCGACGATCAGGACGTGGAAGACCAGCAGGACATCGCCCACGTCATGAACCAGCACCACAGCGGCGACAAGGTCAAGGTGACTTTGTTCCGCGGCAAAAACCGCATGGAAGTGACTCTGACCCTGGGCGAGGCCCGCAACTACGCGGGGGCGTGAACGCCGTACAGTAGAATCGTTTCCAACATGACCATCGGTCGCCGGGAATTTCTCAGGCTGGCGGGAGCTGCCGCGGGCGGCTTCTGCTTTTCTTCCGCGTCGGGCTGGGCGATGCCGCAGCAGTCGGCGCAGCGCGGAGGCAACAGCAAGCGCGTTGTGATCCTCGGCGCCGGGCTGGCCGGGCTGGCGGCGGGATGGGAGCTGAAAGGTGCCGGCCACGAGGTCATTATTCTGGAGGCGCAGCTCCATCCGGGCGGACGCGTGCACACCATCCGCGAGGGGCTCTCCGACAATCTCTACGCCGAAGCCGGCGCCGGACGTATTCCTGACACTCACCTCATCACCCGCGAATGGGTGAAGTATTTCGGGCTTGAGCTGGAGCCGTTTTATCCCACGGACCTGGCGGAAATCGCGCTGCTGAAGGGCAAGCGAGTGAGGATGCCGGTGGGGAAGCCAGTTGACATGTCGCAGGTGCCGCTTGATCTCACGCCTGAGGAGCGCCGGATCGGCCTGACCAACTTCGACGAACACTATTACGGCGAAATCATGCGCAAGATCGGCGACGGAATTCGCGAGGATTGGCCGCCGGAGATCACGCGGCTTGGCGACATCGGTATGGGTGATTTCCTGCGCCAGCGCGGAGCCTCGGCCGATGCAATTCATTACATGCTGTTCGGCTTTGAAGACGATGCCGCGCTCGACTTCATCCGCGACGCCAACAGCCACCACACCGGGTCGCTGGCCAAGATCAAGGGCGGCAACGATCGGCTTCCGCGGGCCTTCGCCGCCCGCCTGACTGACGAGATCCGCTACGGCTGCGCGGTGGAGCACATTGAGCGGGCCGAAAACCGCGTCCGCATCGCGTACCGGCAAGCGGGCCTGCTCGATCATGTGGAAGCCGACGCCGCGATCTGCACCATTCCTTTTGGCGTGCTGCGACGCATCGCCGTCAACCCGGAGTGGCCGCCGGAGAAGCGCAAAGTCGTCGATGGCCTTTACTACGGTCCGGTCGTGCGAACCACCTTTCAGGTGAACCGCCGCTACTGGCAGGATGAGGGCCTCAACGGATTCGGCTCGTCGGACAAGAACTTCGAAGTCTGGCACCCCACCTACGGCAAGCCCGGCCGGCGCGGTCTGTTGCAGGCCTACGTTTACGAGGAGTACGCGCGCCGCTTGGGCCGGATGAGCGAGTCCGAGCGTACCGAGCGCATGATCGGCGACATGGACGAGGTGCATCCCGGGCTGCGGCCACACCTCGAGACAATGGTCACCAAGTCATGGCAGGACGATCCCTGGGAGCAGGGTGCCTATGTCGTGTACGAGGCGGGGCAGCAGAAGTGGTATCCGGAGATTTGTCTCCGGGTTGGTGCAGTGTGGTTTGCCGGCGAGCACGCCTCGCCCTGGCCGGGCTGGATGCAAGGGGCGATCTCCTCGGGAATCAAGGCGGCGAGGGAGATTGAGACCTAGAACGCTGTTGCGCGGTGCAGGGTAATCGCAAGTGCTTTGCTCAGGTGGGCTGGACTTAGCAGCAGTGCCGGTCTCCGCCATTCAGCTTACAACGAACTTGCCCCGCGAGGGCAAACGATATTAGCCCAGCGATTTATCGCTGGGCATCCGGTTCACAATGATGCGAAGTCCCGGAAGGGACGACTGAAGAACGTGCGACAGTTCTCAGTCGTCCCTTCCGGGACTGGTTCTTGCCACCATGCTGACCCAGCGCTGAAGCGCTGGGCTAATATCGCCTGCCCCTTACGGGGCAAGCCCGGGCGGGCAGCCCCGGCCTAAGCGCCTCACACTCCTCGAAACTCTTGAGGATGACGGAAGTGAGGCGGTTTCCACCCCTCGGCTTTTCTTGACGGCGCTCCAGTCACAATGCTATACTTACGTACAAATAAATATCTCATTAAAATAGTACTGCGATTGCCGGAACGGGCCGGCGTGCGTTGTCTCAGCAATCGGTGTTACCCAGAAAGTTAGCTCAGGCGAATCGCAGCCTTTGACAACAGGCTCGGAAACAGGCCAAAAATGGGCTTAAGTCCTTTGAGGATCAGATTTTGCGGGTAAGTCCTTTGTTTCATGAGATCACGCATCAGATCTCATCAGATTAGGCCGTCTAAGTGATTGATTCGGCTAGAGAGGCGGATAGGGGGGATGGGATAGCGTCCGAGTAAACAAGGACAACAGCGTTTTTCAGGAGATTGTGACCCAGCGCAGCGGTTGTCCGACGCGGATGGTCGGTTCGGCTGGAACCTGTGACAACTACCGCGGTCCTCTCAGCTCCTGCACCATTTTGTCCAGAAACGATCCCAGGTATGCCCCGACGAATGACGGCACGAGCGCCAGCAACCCGGAGAACTCCCCGCTGCGGCGCATGACGAGATGTCCCAGCGGCAGGAAGGCGCCGAACAGCAGTCCCCAGCGCCAGGCGCGCTTGGGCCCGAAATAGCCAATGGCCATCGCAACGAAGAGGATCGCGATGAGCGAGGTAGAAGTATCCCGCAGCGTCAGGTCAAGCGCGGCCAGCGCGGCCGCAAGGAAGACGGCAATGATCCAGAGGGAGATTTCCCTGCGCGAAGGAGCTGGCGCACGCATTCCGGATGCAGACCTGATCGGATTCCTACTCCCTGCTCGCCGCTTCCTAGTACTTGTAGAATCCTCTTCCCGACTTCCGTCCCAGCCATCCCGCATCGACCATCTTTATGAGCAACGGGCAAGGACGATACTTGGGATCGCCCAGGCCGTCGTGCATCACGCGCATGATGTCCAGGCAGACGTCGAGGCCGATGAAGTCGGCGAGCGTCAGCGGGCCCATGGGATGCGCCATGCCCAGCTTGAAGACCTCGTCCACCGCTTCGGCCGTGGCCACGCCTTCCATCACCGCGTACATGGCCTCGTTCAACAGCGGCATGAGCACGCGGTTGGAGACGAAGCCTGGGGAATCGTTCACCTCGACCGGTGTTTTGTCCAGCTTCTTGGCCAGGTCGAAGACGGTCTGGAAGGTCTCCGGCGAAGTCGCCAGCCCGCGGATCACCTCTACCAGCTTCATCATTGGCACGGGATTGAAAAAGTGCATGCCGATCACCTGCTGCGGACGCTTGGTGATCGCGGCCAGCCTGGTGATCGAGATGGATGACGTGTTCGACGCCAGGATGACCTCAGCGCGGCACAACCCATCCAGTTCCCGGAACAGCTCGCTCTTGATCTTGAACTGTTCGGTCGCGGCCTCAACCAGAAAGTCGCAGGTCGCGAGCACCGCGCGGCTGACGCTGGGAGTAATGCGCTTGAGGGCCGCGTCGCGCTCCTCGGAGATGAGCTTGCCTTTGGCCACCTCGCGTTCCAGGTTCTTGCTGATGGTGCCCATGGCGCGGTCGAGGAAGTTCTGCTCGATATCCACCAGCACCACGTTGTAGCCGCTCCGGGCGCAGACGTGGGCGATGCCGTTGCCCATGGTGCCCGCGCCCACCACGCCTATGGTCTTGATTTCCATGATTGCCTCCGACCTCGGGGAAGATGATTGAAAGATAAAAACGCGACAGTTTAGCAGAAGGAAAGAGTGCGAAGCAGTGAGCGGCTTTCGCGAGGAGTCAGCAGTCAGGAATTAAGAGTAAGGGTGCCTTTCCTGACTCCTAACTGCCGACTCCTGATTCCTTGTGCGCTTAATTAATTCGGACCAAGAGACAGGTAATGTTGTCGTCGCCGCCGACGGCGCGGGCAGCGTCGACCAGTCCCTCGCAGGCCTTGGCCAGGCTGGGGGCGGAAGATGTTATCTGGCACAGCTCGGGCTCTTTTACCAGCTTGGTCAGGCCGTCGCTGGCGAGCAGGAAAAGATCGCCGGGAGAAAGTTTGACGTCCTGCACGTCCGGCTCGGCGGCGTCCTCCGAGCCCAGGGCGCGGGTGATGATGTTCTGGATGGACGAGCGCTCAGCCTCTTCCGCAGTCATGAGGCCGCGGCGCACCTGCTCCATGACCAGAGAATGATCGACGGTGAGCAGGCGGATCTGGCCGTCGCGCAGGAGGTAGGCGCGGCTGTCGCCCACGTGGGCGATCGAGGCCTTGCCCTCGCGCACCAGCAGCGCCACGATGGTGGTGCCCATGCCCTGCCGCTCGGGATGCTCCAGGGCCTCGTGGAAGACGCGGATGCCGGCGGCCTGCACGGCGCTGGCCAAGGTGTTGGCCTGGGGCGAGATGTCGTCGAAGTTCTCCCCGATCAGCGGGTAGTTGCCCTGCGCGGAGTAGCGGCGGAAGTACTCCAGCACGGTTTCCAGGGCTAGCTTGCTGGCTACTTCGCCGGCGGCCTGCCCGCCCATGCCGTCGCACACTACGTAGATGCCACACGCGCTGTCGTAGCCGAAGGCGTCTTCGTTGTTGGTGCGGACGCAGCCGACGTCCGTTCGGCCCGCCACCTCGACTGAAGGGGTCATTGCTATCCGGTTTAAAGGCGCGCTGGCGGCGGATTGTAACGGTCGGGATTCAGGGCTGACAAGTCATTTCCGGGTGTCCCCGGGACAGGAACCAGCTTCAGCCCCCGGCTCGCCGGCCTAAGGCTGTTTCTTTGCCGCTACTTCCAGCCGCACCTCGGCACGCTTCAAAGCATACAGGGCGCGCTGGTAATCGGTGGCGGGGTCCTGGCTCTTCAGCCGTTCTTCCGCGCGCTTTTTGGCCTCCCGGGCACGCTGAACGTCAATCTCCTCCGGACGTTCGGCTGCCTCCGCCAGGATCGTGACCTTGGCGGGCAGGACCTCGGCAAATCCCCAGGCCACGGAAAGATAGCTGGTGTGCCCGCCTTTGCGATAGGTGATCTCGCCCACCGCAAGCTCGGTGATCAGCGGCGCGTGCCCCGGCAGGATGCCAAGATAGCCACTCTTACCCGGAATCTGTATCTCTTCCGCCGTATCGCTGACTTCCTGCTTCTCCGGGGTGACGATCTCGAGTTGGAATACGTCTGCCATTGTTAGTCGTTAGTCGTTGGTCGCTAGACGTTGGTCGTTGGCCGGCGGCTGCTGAGAGACCGCCAAGACCACCGACTGCCGACCAACGACTGCGGTTACGCCGCTGCCTTCATCTTCTCCGCGCGCTCGAGTACCTCGTCGATTGTGCCGACCATATAAAACGCCTGCTCCGGGATGTCATCGTGCTTGCCCTCGATGATCTCGCGGAAGCCTTTCACGGTGTCTTCGATCTTCACGAACCGTCCCGGCGTGCCGGTGAACTGCTCGGCCACGTGGAAGGGCTGCGAGAGGAAGCGCTGGATCTTGCGCGCACGGGCGACGGTGAGCTTGTCGTCTTCGCTCAGCTCGTCGATGCCCAGAATGGCGATGATGTCCTGCAGGTCCTTATACCGCTGCAGGATCTTTTTCACGCCCTGCGAAACATCGTAGTGGTCCTGGCCGACGATGCGCGGATCGAGAATGCGCGAGGTCGAGGCCAGCGGATCGACCGCCGGGTAGATGCCGATCTCGGTCAGAGCACGCGAAAGCACTGTGGTCGCGTCCAGGTGCGCGAAGGTGGTCGCGGGCGCAGGATCGGTCAGGTCGTCGGCGGGCACGTAGATGGCCTGCACCGAGGTAACGGAGCCCTTCTTGGTGGAGGTGATTCGCTCCTGCAGTTCACCCATCTCGGTGGCGAGGTTCGGCTGGTAGCCGACGGCGGAGGGCATGCGTCCCAGCAGCGCCGAGACCTCCGAGCCGGCCTGCGTGAAGCGGAAGATGTTGTCGATGAACAGCAGGGTGTCGGCGCCTTCGACGTCGCGGAAGTACTCGGCGACGGTCAGCGCGGTGAGCGCCACGCGCAGGCGCGCACCGGGAGGTTCTGTCATCTGTCCGTAGATGAGCGCAGCTTTCGATTCCTCGGGCTTGCCCGGCTTGATCACGCCCGATTCGGTCATCTCAAGCCACAGGTCGTTGCCTTCGCGGGTGCGCTCGCCCACGCCGCCGAAGACAGAAAATCCGCCGTGCTGCTTGGCAACGTTGTTGATCAGTTCCATGATGACGACGGTCTTGCCCACGCCGGCGCCGCCGAACAAGCCGATCTTGCCGCCCTTCAAAAACGGCTGGATGAGGTCGATGACCTTCACGCCGGTCACGAACATCTCCGCCGTAGTGGATTGCTCGTCGAAGGCCGGCGCTGGCCTGTGGATGGGGTGCTTGCCGGCGCAGTTCGGCAGCGGGCCGAGTTTGTCCACCGGCTGGCCGATGACGTTGATCACACGTCCCAGCGTGCAGTGGCCCACCGGCACCGTGATGGGCCCGCCCTGGTCGATGGCCTTCATGCCGCGCACCATGCCTTCAGTCGGCTGCATGGCCACACAGCGCACGCGACCTTCGCCCAGGTGCTGCTGTACTTCGAGAATCACGTCGATGGGCTCAGGCACATTAAAGCCTTCGCTCACCACGCGAACCGCTTCGTAAATAGGAGGCAAGGCCGTTTCGGCAAACTGCACGTCGACGGCAGGACCGGCGATCTGGATTACGCGTCCAATATTTTCTGGCATGAGAAATCTTTTCCTGTTCAGACTTCAACCTGCTACTAAAGCCTCAGCAATCAGCACTCAGCAGTCAGCAATCAGTCGCAACAACTGAATGCTGATTGCTGAGTGCTCACTGCGCCGCCGCCCCGCTCACCACCTCGATGATCTCCTTGGTGATCCTGGCTTGGCGCACGCGGTTCATCATCAGGGTGAGCGAATCGATCATGTCGCTGGCGTTGTTGGTGGCCGAGTCCATAGCGGTCATGCGGGCGGCGTGCTCGGCCGCGACGGATTCCAGCAGCGCGCGGAAGATCTGGATGCCCACGTACTTCGGCAGCAGGCCGTTGAACAATTCTGCCGCCGGCTGCTCGTAAATATAGTCCACCTGGAGGGTGGCGAACTCGGCTGCGCGCCTGTCGATTTCGTGGGTCTCGGCTTCGGCGGTGCTTACCCCGGCGGCGCGTGCGGCTTCTCCGGCGCGCTTGCGCTGCTCTTCCGTCATCGCCTCCGCCTGCAGGATCTCCTCGCGCCCTATTTCTTTGATCGGGAGGACCTGCTCGACCACGAGCCGTTGCGCGATCACCGACTTGAACTCGTTGAACGCGATGTACACGGCGTCGATTTCGCCCTTGGTGTAGCGCTCGATCACGCGCTCGGCAATCTCCTGCGCATCCTCGTGGCTAAGCTTGCCGAAGATGCCGACCTTCTCGCCCACAATCTCCACCGGCCCCACGCGCCCGTCGCCGGCAGATGGTTCCGTCAAGTAAGGGTATCGCCGCCGGAGAAAATCGCGGCCTTTGCGCCCGATGGTCTCAAGGTCCACATTCTTCCCGGACTTGTTAGCCAGGAAGTTCATCGTGGTCTTCAGGATGTTGGTATTGAAGGCGCCGGCCAGGCCGCGGTCGCCGGTGACCACCAGCATCAGGATATTGTTCTCTTCACGGCGCGCCAGCAGGGGATGGCGTGGCTCACCGGTCTCGGGATCGTAGATTTCGGCGCGCGTCACCAGCGACTGCAGCACGTTGGTGAGCATGCGCGCGTAGGGCCGCGCCGCCAGCGCCCGCTCCTGGGCCCGCCGCAGACGCGCAGCCGAGACCATCTTCATGGCCTTGGTGATCTGCCGCGTGTTGCGCACGCTGCGGATGCGACGGCGAATGTCGAGAATGTTAGGCATTTAGCTGTTGGTGCCTGGCTCTGTCGCCAGACGCATTATTCTCCGGCTTTGAAGGGGCGCGGCTTCAGCCGCGCCGTCGATGCTTTCAAATTCTTGCCATTCTGAGTGGGCCTCAGCCCGCGAGGAATTCTGGTTCCTAACCCCAAGAAATCCCTCGACTCGCGCTTCCTCACTCCGTTCGGGCGCGCTTCGCTCGGGATGACAATTCATTAAAAGTCCATTTCGGCACGGCTAAAGCCGTGCCCTCCCGAGAGCTTCTGACTCCCGACTCCTG
>Ga0187782_10001181_pt1 | contig 18683 bp, 21 predicted proteins | sample 0715_SJ02_MP15_2_FD_132454 | JGI IMG/M metagenome (GOLD analysis project Ga0187782, IMG submission 132454) | Tropical peat soil microbial communities from peatlands in Department of Meta, Colombia - 0715_SJ02_MP15_20_MG | ecosystem: Environmental > Terrestrial > Soil > Wetlands > Peat | place...
GCCAGCGCTACCTGGGATTCTATGGGATCGACGTCGAGCGGGAGGTCGCGGACTTCACGATCGACTCCACGGTCGCGCCCGCCTCCGAGGTCGCCGGGGCGATCGTGGCGTTCGTGAAGGAACGGGACGCGTCCGAGCCTCCATGAGCGCTCCGACGGCCGATCCGGTCGAGGAGCGGGTCCGCGAGGGCGCGTTCCTCCTGATCGACAAGCCCCGAGGGCCCTCGTCGCACCAGGTCACCGCGTGGGCGCGCGACCTCCTCGGCGTCGAGGTCGCGGGACACGCCGGGACCCTCGACCCGAACGTCTCGGGCCTCCTGTGGATCGGGGTGGGTCCCGCGCTCAAGCTGCTGCCCCTCGTGCTCGAGTTCCCGAAGCGGTACGTCGCCTCGGTCGTTCTGCACGGCGAGGTGCCGGACCGGGAGCTCGCCCGGGTCATCGCGGAGTTCACCGGGCCAATCTACCAGACCCCGCCGGTCCGTTCCGCGGTGAAGCGCGAACGGCGGGTCCGCACGGTCCACCGCCTGACGCTCGTGGAGCGGGACGGGCCGCGGCTGCTCCTCGACGCCGTCACCGACTCGGGGACGTACCTCCGCACGCTCGCGGTCGACCTCGGCGAGGCGCTCGGGGTGGGAGCCCACCTGGACGAGCTTCGCCGCGTCCAGACCGGTCCGTTCCCGGAGAAGGCCTCCGTCCCCCTCACCGCGCTCGCCGACGCGCGGGCGGCCCGGGCCGGGGGCGACCCCGGTCCCCTGCTGGCCCTGCTCCACCCGATCTCCGAGGTCTGGCGCGAGTTCCCCGCCGTGGTCGTCAAGGACGGGGCGGCCAGCGCGCTCGCGCACGGCGCCGGCCTCGCCCGCGGCGGCATTTTGTCGGTGCCGCGCGCGTTCGCGCGGGGGGCCCACGTCGCGCTCGTCACTCGGACCGGGGAGCTGATCGCGACCGGCGTGGCGCAGCACGACTCCCGAACGATCCCCGAGGTCGGCCACGGGTGGGTCATCGCGGAGACCCGGGTCTTCGTCGACCCCGCCCGCTTCCCGCCCCGCTGGAAGCCCGCCGGCACCGTCGCGTCGGCACCGGGGCCGCCCGAGTCGCGCTAGCGTTATCTCGGACCTTCCTTCGAGGCGCCGATGCGGGGTCGGCTGCGCGGCGAGGGCGGTCGGGGGGCGGCCCGTGCGTTCGCCCAGCTGGGCGGCTGGATCGTCCGCCATCCCTGGTACCCGGTGATCTTCTGGATCGTCCTGCTCGTCGTGACGCTCCCGTTCCTCTCGCACCTCGGCTCGGTGACGACCAACTCGGAGACGAGCACGCCCACCAACTCCCCGAGCGCCCAGGCCGCCGCTGAGCTCGCCCGGCAGTTCCCGAACACGACGGGGGGTTCCTCGTCGATCCTCCTCTTCTACGGCCCGAACCTGACCGACGAGAACGGTCAGGGCGTCGTCCTGAACGTGACGACCGCCCTCGAGGAGGACCGTTCCCTCTCGGCCGTCGCGTCGATCTCGAGCGTCTACACGGAATACTCCGGCTACCTCGCGGGCCAGGCGGAGATCACCGGCCACGTCCTCGGCCCGACGCTCGCGGGCGTCAACGGCTCCGCCGAACTCCTCTGGGGACCCCCGGCGCTCTACGTCGATATTTGGACGGGCCTGGTCGCGAACGGTACTTCCCCCGCCAACGCGAACCCCATCGCCTACGCCGAGGCGAACCACACGCTCGACAATGCCACCGCCTCGATCGTCCTCGGTGCCTTCTACGAAGTCTTCAACGGCACCGGCAACTGCGCCGCGGCCCCCTCCGACGTGGTCGCGTGCGCGACCACCACGGCACGGGACGGCGAGGCACCGCTCATTCCCGAGCTGTTACCGCCCACGGCCCAACCGATCGCGTCGGCCGTCCTCGCGACGCTCGACCTCACGAACTTCACCGAGTGGCCGAGCGTCCAGGCGCTCGCGGTCGACCTGACGGCGAGCGCGACGGGACTTCCGAGCGTCTTCACGCGGCTCGTCTCGGACGCGTTCCCGAGCGGGTCGGTACCGCCCGCGGCCGCGTCGTCGTGGGCGAACGCGACGGTGGCAGCGTCGACGCTCGCGACCGAACCCCTGCCCGTGCCCTACTCGATCTATGCCCAGTTCGTGGCGCCGGCGGGGACCGCGTCGATCATCGACGTCGCGTTCACCGTCTCGGACTCCACGACGAATTCGAGCGGTGGCCAGCCGGTGTACTCCGACCTCGCCAAGATCGACACGCTCGTGCCCCCGATCGTCAAGTCGCACGACGCCACCAGCACCATCCAGTACGTCCAGACGGGGCCGGCGCCGCTCGATCTCCTCACGAACACGTCCGTGAGTTCCTCGCTCGTCCTCGTGCTCCCGCTCACGGTGGGGCTCCTGCTCGGGATCGCGATGCTGTACTTCCGGTCCCCGCTGACGCCCCTCGTCACGTTCGCGGGGATCGGCATCGCGTTGGTCCTGGGGCTGGGCGCGACGATCCTGGTCGGGACCCTGATCGGGCCGGTCGACACGACCTCGATCACCCTCGAGGAGGTCTTCGTCCTCGGCGTCGGGACCGACTATTCGATCTTCCTGGCCGCGCGGTACCGCGAGGAGCTCATCTCGGGCAAGACCTCGGACGACGCGGTCATCGGATCGGTGACGTGGGCCGGTCAGTCCGTCGCGACGAGCGGCTCGACGATCGTCATCGCGACACTCGCGCTCGCGCTCAGCGGGGTCGCGCTGCTCTCCCAGTGGGGAGAGGTCCTCTCGGTCGCGATCCTGATCACGGTGCTGATGTCGCTCACGCTGATCCCCGCGCTCCTCAAGCTCATCGGGCCGCGGATCTTCTGGCCGCTCTCGGGCGATCGGTTCAGCCGCTACGCGATCCGGGTGCGGCAGCGCAACCGCGACGAGAAGACGTACTTCTATCGAGCGGGTCGACTGACGCAGCGGCACCCGTACGCGGTGGTCGGCGTGGTCGCGGTCGTCAGCATCCCGCTCGTCGCGGTGGCCCTCTCCGCGCCGCTCTCGTACGATTTCTACCAGCAACTGCCGCTCGACCAGCCGGCGACGCAGGGTCTCGCCGAGCTCGGCACCCAGTACGGGAACGGGTTCGCGGTCCCGTCCTTCGCGCTCGTCGGGTTCCGCTCGCCGCTCCTCGTGGGGACGTCGCCCAATGCGACCGAGTTCACGGATCTCGCGGCGCTGCAATCGATCGCCGGCACGACGCACGGGATCGCGTCGGCGCAGACGCTGGTCGGCCCGTACGGGGCCCCGTTAGGGACCTGGCTCAACCTCTCGAGCCAGCCGATCGCGGTGCAACAGAACCTGCTCGGCCTCGCGCAGGGGTACATCGGCGTCGATGGCACGACGGTGCTCATCGACCTCGTGCCGACGGACGCGGGCCTGTCGCTGGGCGCCGTGTCGGCCGTCCAGACGGTCCAGTCGTCGTTCGGCACGTACGCGGCGTCGCAGGCGAGCATCACCTCGATCTCCTTCGGCGGCGGAGCCCCCACGATCCGCGATCTGTCGGACCAGCTCACGACCGCGACGAACGTCCTGATCCTCGCGGTGTCGATCGGGCTCATCGTCGTCCTTCTCCTCGTGCTCCGCTCGTGGATCATCGCCCTCCTCGCCGTGGGGACGATCGGACTGTCGATCACCTGGGCGTGGGCGCTCACGTACCTCGTCTTCCAGGAGACCCTCGGTTTCCCGATCTTCTTCTACGTCCGCACCCTGCTCATCATGCTCGTCCTCGGCCTCGGGCTCGACTACACGATCTTCCTTCTGACCCGGGTGCGCGAAGAGCGGCTGCGGGGCCGGCGCGCCGACGAGGCCGCGGTCGAGGCGGTGGCGCGGACCGGCGGGATCATCACCGCGGCGGCGCTGATCCTGGCGTGCGCGTTCGCGGCGCTCATGATCGGATCGTTCACGCTGATCCGGGCGATCGGCTTCTCGGTCGCGGTCGCGGTGATCCTCGACGCGATGGTGGTACGCACCTATCTCGTCCCCGGGATCCTGCGGATCCTCGGTGAACGGGCCTGGAGCGGGTTCCGCCGCAAGAGCCAGCCCGACGCCACCGCCGCCCCCGGACCGTCGGATCGGCCGGTGCCGGGCGGCGACGCGGGGTCCTAGAGGAAAACCGCTCGCGCGCGGTCCACGTGGTGCTCGGGCTTGCCGTCGACCACTTCGACGACCTTTCCGTGCGGGTCGATGAGGAACGACACCCGTCGGGCGTGGCCGGAGTCGCCCAGCACGCCGTACTTCCCGGCCACCGCCTTCGAGTCGTCCGCGATCAGCGTGAAGTTGAGGCCGTACTTCTCGGCGAACTTCTTCTGATCGGCGCAGTCGTCGGTCGAGACGCCCACGACGCGGACGTTCTTCGCCGCGAACTCGGGCATGTGGTCCCGGAATCCCTTCGCCTCGATCGTGCAGCCGGGAGTGTCCGCCTTGGGATAGAAGTACAGCACGACCGGGTGCCCGCGCATCCCGGATAGCTTGACCGACGTCCCGTCCTGGTTCGGCGCCTCGAAATCCGGTGCCAGCTCTCCGACCGCGACCATCGCGGCCCGAGATGCGGGGAGATATTTGAACCTGCGAGGCGGGGACCGCGGTCTAGCCCGTCGCGACCGTGACGAGCGTCTCCGTCGACTTGATCCCGGGGATCTTTCGGATCCGATGCACGACGGTGTCGAGCGCGGCGTTGATGTGCGCCGCCTGGACCTTGACGATCAGGTCGAACGGACCGGTCACCGCCTGGACCTCCGTCACGCCGGGGACCGCCTGCAGGCGCTTGAACACCTCGTCGAGCCGGCCGACCTCGGTCTCGACGAGCAGGAAAATCGTTTCCATCGGTGCCGGGTTCCCCACGGGGGTGCCGGGTCTTAACCTAGCGACAACGTTCCGCGCGGGTAACCGGCCTCCAAAGGGTTATGCGGCAACGGACGACGAAGTCCCCGTCCATGCTTCTGCGGATCCGCGACACCCTGTCCGGACGGATCGTGCCGCTGCGACGGCGTCCCGCTCGACCGTTCCAGATGTACGTCTGCGGCCCGACCGTCTACGCTCCCGCGCACGTGGGGCACGCGCGGACCTATCTCTACTTCGACGTGCTCCGGCGTTTCCTTCGCGCCGAAGGCGTGCCCGTCGAATACGTGATGAACATCACGGATTTCGAGGAGAAGATCGATCGGCGCGCCGCCGCGCTCGGCATCAGCTGGCAGACGCTCGCCCGCCGAGAGGAGCGGGCCTTCCTGCGCGACATGGACATGCTCGGCGTCCTGCGACCGACCCGCCGGCCCCGGGCGAGCGACTTCATCCCGCGGATGGTGAAGGTGGCGGCGCGGCTCGAGAAGACCGGCCGCGTCGAGCGGCAGGGGGACTCGTGCTACTACTATCCTCCCGACCGTTCCCGCGAGGAGAACTTCCCGATCAGCGCCGAGCTCGCGGAGCACGCCGTCCCGGAACCGGGCCATCCGTTCCCGGCCCGCGAGTCCGTGGCCGGTGCCTTCATGGTCTGGCAGCGGCAGGACCCGCCGCTCCCGTCGTGGCGAGGGCCCTGGGGACCCGGGATGCCCGGCTGGCATCTCGAGTGCTACGCGATGGCCGACCGCTATCTCGGCGTCCCGGTGGATCTGCACGGCGGCGGGCTCGACCTGATCTACCCCCACCATCACGCCGAGAACGAGATCGCGCTCGCGCTCGACGGGCAGCCGTTCTCGCGCGCCTTCCTTCACACGGCCTTCGTCCTGCAGGACGGGGCCAAGATGTCGAAGTCGGTGGGCAATCTCGTGCTCCTGCGTGAGGCGTTGACGGAGGGGGGTCCGGGGGGGCTCCGGTGGTACGTGCTGCGACCGCCGTACTCCCAACGCCTTCCGTGGGACGATCGGGAATTCCGCGCCGCGATCTCGGAGTACTACCGGGTCCGTCAGACCCTCGGCGATTGGCGGAGCGGCGGGGACCGCGGCCGGATCGGAGCCGCCGAGGCGAACACGCTGGCCGCCGGGGTGCGCGCTGACCTCGCGAAGAATCTGGGGACCGACCGCGCGATCGCTCGGATCCGCGCTTTCGCCCGACGTCTCGAGAGCGAACCGGCCGCCGGAGTCCCCCGCGGAGAGGCGCCGGCCGTGCGCCGGGCGCTGCGCTCGATCGAGTCTCGGCTCGGGATCCCGCTCGGCTAGGCGCTGGGCCGCTCCACGATCACGCTGAGCCCGTTGCCCCCGCCCATGCACAGGGTCGCGAGCCCCCGGTGAGCGTTCGCGCGCACGAGCTCGTGCACGAGCGTGACGACGATCCGCGCGCCGCTCGCACCGATGGGGTGCCCGAGCGCGACGGCGCCGCCGTGGACATTGAACTGGGCGTCGGTGAATCCGAACGATTGCTGGACCGCGAGCGAAGCGGTGGAGTACGCCTCGTTGTGCTCGACCCGGTCGAGGTCCGCCGGGGTGAGGCCCACGCGGTGGAGATGTTCCCGGACCGTGGGGATCGGCGCCTCCATCACGTCCTGCGGCGCGACGCCCCCTTCGCCGATCGAGGTGACCCAGGCGAGCGGTCGAGCGCCGGTCCGTTCGACCTCCGCCGAGCTCGCGAGGACGAGGGCCGCCGCGCCGTCCGAGAGGCGCGAGGAGTTCCCGGCGGTCAGCACTCCATCGCGCGCGAAGACGGTCGGAAGACGCGCCAGCGCCTCGAGCGTGGTGTCGGCCCTCGGCGTCTCGTCCCGATCCAGTCCGGGGCCGGGTCGCGTCGCCTCCGGCGGGACCGCCGCGAGCTCGACCTGAAAGGTGCCGTCGGCGACCGCGCGCGACGCGCGGAAATGGCTGCGATAGCCGAAGGCGTCGGCCTCGGCGCGGGTGATCCCGAACTTCTTTGCCACCCGTTCCCCGGTCAGGCCCATCAGCTCGTGCTCCCCGTAGGCGTCGAGCAGCGAGTCCCGTTGCATCGCGTCGTCGAGCGTGTGGGGTCCGGGGGGGCTGCCCCACCGCAACGACCCCGGCAACAGGTACGGCGAGCCCGACATGCTTTCCATCCCGCCGACGAGCACTCGGTCGAAGTCGCCGGCGCGGATCGAGGTGAATCCCCAGTGGATTGCCTTCATCCCCGAGCCGCAGACCATGTTGACGGTCGCCGCGCCGATCACGTCCGGGATGCCGGCGCCGCGCAGCACCTGGCGGGCCGGGTTCTGTCCGGTGCCAGCCTGGATCGCGTGGCCGAAGAAGACCTCCTGGATCTGCTCCGGCCGGAGTCCCGCCCGCTCGATCACCGCCCGCGCCGCGATCGTGCCGAGCGTCGGCGCGGGGACGGCCCGCAGAGTTCCGCCGTACCTTCCGATCGGCGTCCGCGCCGCCGAGAGAATCGCCACACGGCCCGTCCCCGGAGCGGTCACGGACCTTCCTCAGGACCTAACGTGCGCCCGCGGGCGCGCTCAGTCCTCTTCGACCCGGGGCGCGAGCAGGTAGCGTCCCTCGCCGCGTCCGGCGCCCATGGCGAACTCGATCTTCAGGGGGTATTCGTTCCCCACGTAGAGCGTGGCGTCCTCCGATGCGATCGACTTCACCATCGCCGAGAAGAAATCGAGCGGGTACATGCTCTTGACCGGCTCCTTGGCCTCGAGCCGGGTGAGGCTCTCCTTCGGTAGGCGCAGGTCGAGCCGGTCGGTGTCGCCCTCCGAGTGCATCGTGAACGCTTCGGGCTCGAGGGAGAGGGTCACGTGGTCGGTGAAACTCTCGCTGCCCCGGATCCCCTGCCGCATCTCCTCGGTCTTCACCGTGACGCTCGCCGGGGGGCTCACGTTGGGGACCTTCGGATCGGTGATGCCGGCGGGGTCGACGACCGCCATCTGGCGCGTGAGGCGGCCGACGCTCGCCACCAGCCGGTTCTTTCCATCGAACTGAAGCTCGATGACGTCGCCGGGCTTGGAGAGGCGCAGCACTTCCTTCAGCTTCTCGACGTCGACGCCGATCTCGGTGGGTTCGCCCGTGAACTCCTCGAAGATCCCCTTCTGGAGCTTGAGCACGAGCATCGCCACGTGCGACGGATCGACGGCCTTCGCCTCGAGGCCATCCTTCGAGACCGCGAACTTGACCTCGCTCACCAGGGTGGAGACGACCTCGACCACCTCGCGGAGGTTCTCCATCTTGATGCGGAGCTTGAACATCGAGCGCCTCGGCGCGCGACACGCCGGAGCACTTTTAAAAGGATTGCCGACGCCTCGCCCGGGGCAAGAGGTTTCCCCGCGAGGGGCTCGACCGTGCGATGACCGAGCTCGCCTACCTGTCCGACATGGACAGCGCCTACGTCCGGACGTTTCGCGCCCGGATCACCGCCCGACCTCCGGGCGCGGTCGTCCTCGACCGGACGTACTTCTATCCCGCGGGCGGCGGCCAGCCCGGCGATCGCGGGGTGCTCCGTGGGGTGACCGGTGGGGAGGTACGGATCGTCGATGTCGCGAAATCCGGGCCTTCCGTCCTCCATCGGCTGAAGAGTTCCGCGACGGTTCCCCACCTCGAGATCGGCGCCGAGGTGGAAGGGGTGCTCGATTGGGAGCGACGGCACCGCCACATGCGACTCCATACCGCGCAGCACTTCCTTTCCGCGCGGATCTTCACGGCCGACCGGCTCCGCACCCGTAAGGCGGTCCTCGGCGGGAACCGCGCGACGATCGACCTCGAAGGGACCTTGCCGGCCGAGCGGATCGTCGACCTCGCGGCCTCGGCGCGCGAGGCGGTCGAGCATCCGCGCGGGGTATCGATCCGCTTCATCCCTCGGATCGAGTGGGACCGGCACCCGGCGTCGGAACGTTCCGGGCTCGTGCCGCTCCCCCCTCAGGTCGATCCGGTCCGGGTGATCGACATCTCGGGCTGGGACGTGTGCCCGTGCGGCGGAACGCATCTCCGCACGACCGCGGAGATCGGCGCAATCGCGTTCGAACCTTCGCGGGAGCTCCCCGAGGGAGGTACGCAGGTCGCGTTCACCCTGGCGGATGCTTCTCCGCCCACTCCGACCGGGTGATGCCGTAGAGATTGACGTCGTGCCACCGGCCGTGGTGGAACAGCGCCGAGCGCAGCACCCCCTCGCACCGGAACCCCAGCCCCGCCGCGAGCCGGTTCGAGGCGACGTTCTCGACGTCGACGGACGCCCCCACGCGCTCGATCGAGCGGGTCGCGAAGAGGTACCCGACGAGGAGCCGGACGGCCTCGCGGCCGTAGCCGCGACCCCGCGCGTCTTCCGCCCCGATCAGGTACCAGACCTCGAGGTACTCGAGCACCGGGTGGGGCACGTAGTGGCCGACGACGCCGACGAGCCGGTCGCTCGCGAGCTCGGCGACCGCGAACCGTGGGGCCAACGAGGTGGGATCGTCCGCCGCGCCCTCGGTGGACCGAACGAACTCGTCGTAGGTGTCCGCCGCGTAGCGATCGAACGGTGCGACCCGATCGGGGTCCTGGTACCAGGCGTGGATCGTCGGAAATTCCGACGCGCGGATCGGCCGCAACCGCACCGCGGTGCCGTCGAGCCCGGTCATCCCCGGGTCACGAGTTGCGCGCGGAGCGCCGGAAGGCGGATCCCGGCGACGAATCTCCGTCCGCGATTTCCGCGACCTCGGAGGGCAGGCCGCTCGCGAGACGCTCGACCTCGTGCTGGAACTCGAGCGCCTTGCGGTGGCCGCTCGGGGTCAGCGAGTACACGTGCTTCGGCTCGGAGTATCCCACGACGTACTGCGTCCGCAGGTAGATCATCCGGCTCATCTCGAGCGTTCGGAGGGCGAGCTTGAGCTCGGTCGGGTCCTCGCTCGCGAACTTCCGGGTGATGCCGAACTCCGTCGTCCACTGGGACGCCTCGAAGCGGATCTGCTGGCCCCGATGCTCCAGGAGGTGCAACAGGAGCAGCCGCTCGAGGCGCTCGGTCTCCTCCCGGGTCGCCGGCCGGACCGGTTCCGGTTCAGGAGATCGTGGTGATTTCGTAGTTGACATCCAGCCCCTTGAGCCGCTCGTGCATTTCCGCCATCAATCGGAGGACGTCGTCGATGGCTGCCTTCTCTTTCCAGCGATAGACAAAGTCGTGCATCCCCATCGATTCCTCGAATCCGAGCCCGCGCATGGTTTCGAGGACCTTGAGGGGGTTGGCGCCCTCCGAGTGGAAGGTCATCCGGACGTAGGTGCGCATCGCAGGCCCCAGACCGGTGACCCGGTACGGTAGCCAGAGTTTAGGCGGCCGTTCATTTATATATGCTTCCCTTTCGGGCGCGAGTTCGAATGCCATCGACAGCTCGCTCGGGTCCGGTGGTCGTCACCGGCGGCGCCGGCGCGATCGGATCGGTCCTCGTCCGGACGCTGCTGGCCCGCGGCGACACGGTACGCGTGATCGACAACCTCTCGAGCGGCCGGCGCGAGCATCTGCCGTCGGCCCCGGCCGATCGCCTCACGCTGTGCGTCGCCGATCTCAACGCTCCGTCGGACTACGCTCCGCAACTGGAGGGCGCGCGCGAGGTCTGGCATCTCGCGGCGAACACCGACATCCGCCGCGGGACCACCGACAACCGGGTCGATTTCGAACAGGGGACCCGGGCCACGTTCCAGCTGCTCGAGGAGGTCCGGCGCCGCGAGGTCCCGCGGGTCCTCTTCGCCTCCTCGAGCGTGGTCTACGGCTGGCCCAAGGCGTTCCCGACGCCCGAGGAGTACGGGCCCCTCGAGCCGCAATCGCTCTATGCCGCCGCGAAGCTCGGCGCGGAGGGCCTCTGCTCGGCCTACTCCCACCTCTACGGGATCCGTTCGTATCTGTTCCGGTTCGCGAACATCGTCGGGCCCGGCATGACCCACGGGATCCTCTACGACTTCTTCGAAAAGCTGCGGCGCGACCCGTCGCGGCTGGAGGTGCTCGGCGACGGCCGCCAAGCGAAGAGCTACCTTCGGACCGAGGATTGCATCGACGGCATGGTCCTCGCCGGCGAGCGCTCGACCGAGGCGGTGAACATCTTCAATCTCGGCTCCCGCGATCGCATCTCGGCCGGCGAGATCGCCCAGCGCGTCGTGGCCGCGCACGGAGGGCATGCGCGGATCGAGTACACCGGAGGCGCCCGGGGCTGGAGCGGCGACGTCCCCCAGCAACTGCTTGCGATCGATCGGATCGAGGGGCTTGGCTGGCACCCGAAGCACACCAGTGCCGAGGCGATCGACCGGACGATCCTCGAAATGGCCGCCGAGCGTGGCCTCCGTTCCTAGGACGGCGCGGCCACACGGCGATAGACCTCGCGGTGCCGCGCCGCGATCGCCGGCCACGCATACCGCGCGAGCGCGGCGGACCGGGCCGCGTCGCCCATCGCCCGTCGAATCGTTGCGTCTCCTTCGAGCGCGACCAGGCGCGCGTGGAGGGCGGTCACGAACGGTTCGGGATCGGTGTCGGGTTCCACCCAACCGGTGATGCCCGGCTCCACGACGCCCGCCACGGCCGAACCTCCCAGTACGGGGAGGCCGGCCGCGAGCCCTTCGAGCACCGTGGCGGACAATATCTCGACCTGGCTCGGGTGCACCAGATAGTCGCTCTCGGCGAAGAGACGGCGTAGTTCCTCGTCGGGGACCTCTCCCAGGAGGCGCACGTGGGGACCTTCCGAGCGGACCGCTTCGGCGTACCCCTCCGAGACGATCGGGCCGACGATCGAGAGGCTCACGCCGGTTCCGCGCACCGCGCGCGCCGCCAGATGCCACCGCTTGAACGGTGCTACCACTCCCACGCCCAGCGCCTGCCGCCCCGTGCGCTGGTCCCAGCGGGGGGCGTAGACGGTCGCGTCGACCCCGAACGGTATGACCTCGATCGGGGGCAGCGGAGGTCGAACGACGCGCGCCATCGTTTGCGCGAGCGGTTCGGTCAGAGCGATCACCGCACGGGAGCGGCGGACGGCGCGACGCTCGAGCCAATACCCCCAGCGGTGGCTGAGCTGGGTCCGGAAGTACCAGTGTCGCGAGTGCGAGGTGTAGACGAGCGGCCGACGGGGCCCGGCGAGGCGATTCGCGACGACCGGGGTGTGGGCGTGCACCACGTCGTACGGGTGTTCGTTCACGAGACGCGGGGCCTCGAGCGCGAACGGGATCTCGTCCCGGGTGCGCCGGTGGCGGACCCGATTGATGATCCGAACCTCGTCACCAGCGGCCCGGAGCGCCGACGCGAGGTCCGCGATGATTCGTTCGACGGCGCCGTAGCCGGTGGGGGGGATCGGCTGGACTCCCCCGCCGACCAGAACGATCCGCACACGCCGCCCACCGTCCGATAGATAAAAGACCTTGAGGAGGGACCGACGTCCTTGCGCCGGAACCGGCAGGAGCGTCGAGACCGTGGGAACCGTCTGCGTGGAGATCGCCGTCCTGGACGATCCGCGGCTGCTGGAAGCGCTGGCATCGCTCGCGGCACAGCATCGCCGGCCCGACCGCATCGTCGTTGCCGCATCGCCCCGGAGCCCGCCCGCGCTGCTCGCTGCGGCGGTGGACCGGTTCCCGACGCTGCGCATCGAGGTCCTGCGCGTGCCCGGACGGGCCGTCGACGCGCGGGAGGCGTCGCTCGCGTCGATCGCGGAGGAAACGACCGCCTTTCTCGATTCGGACGAGACGGCGCCCGCCGAGTGGCTCGACCAGCTCGTCGCCCCGATCGAGGCCGGCCGCGTTGATTTCGCGGGCGGGCCGACCCGCCCCCGCCGCCCGCCCGAGGGAGCCATCGAGGAGTACGTCGACCTGCTCGAACGCTCGATCTACGAGGATCTCGTCGGGCGGAGTGTGAGCTACCTCCCGCTCCAGAACACCGCGTGGCGGACCACGACGCTGCGCGCGCTGCATTTCGACCCGGCGATCCCGGGAGCCGAGGACTACGACCTCGAGATCCGCGCGCTCCATGCGGGCCACCGCGGCGAGTTCGTTCCGTCGGCCTGGGTCTACCACGACAAGAGCGACGAGACCGATCTCTTCCGGTGGATGTCGCGACGCTATCGCCTCTACCACGTCCCGATGGCGATGGCCCTGATCAAGAACGGCGAACTGTGGGGACGGCTCGGCGAGCGGCGGCGACCGGTGCGACACCCCCTCCGCTACCTCGACGGAGCGATGAAACCCGCGGCGTTGCTGACGGCTCTCTGGCGCGAACGGCGGCGACGGGCCGTCGTGCCGTCCCGACCCGCGCCGGGGTAAGCTCGGTTGGGAGCCGGGTGGGGTCCCGGCGCCATCCCTCCGTCGAGGTGGCCTCTCCTTCACCGACAAACGTTATCCTACCCCCCGGTTCGGCGGGGCCATGACCCACGAGACCCCTGGGGGATCCCACGGCGTGACGCAGGCCGGGGATCTCGTCCGGCTCGACTACGACCTCTGGTCGGAGATGGGAGGCAAGACCGAACTCCTGGATACGACCCACGAGGAGGTCGCGCAGAACGCGAACGTGCCGACGGGCGAGGGAAGGACCTGGGGCCCGCGCCCGCATCAGATCGGCGGCGACTACTTCCCCACCGGCGTTGAGAACTCGCTGGTCGGGGTCCACGTCGGGGAGGAGGTCGCGCGCGAGTTCGCGCCGGTCGAGGCGTTCGGCGAGCGCGACCCGAAATTGATCGAGCTGTTCTCGATGCACGAGATCGAGCGCCTGCCCGAGATGCGGCGGGAGGACGCCCACCTCGACATCGGTACGACGCTGACCATCAATGGCCGGCGCGGACGGGTGATCTCCCTCACCGCTGCGCGGGTCCGGGTCGATTTCAACCCGCCGTACGCTGGCCGCCGGGTCAAGGGAACGTTCCGCGTGACCGAGAAGATCACGGACCCGGTCGCCCAGGTGAAGGCGATCGTCGAGCTCCAGTACGGTCGTTCCGCCGAATTCCACATCGAGCATCGCGAGAAGGCCTTCACGATCAAGTTGCCCGAGCGGTCGAAGTTCGATATCGCCTGGATGGCGGCGAAGCCCCGGGTCATCGACCGGATCCGCACGTACCTCCACCCGGAGTCGATCCGGATCATCGAGGAGTACGTCACGCCCACGACCGAGACCGCGGCCGGCGCTACCACGACCGACCCGGCGCCGGCCGACGCCGCCCCAAAGCCCGCGAAGAAGGGGTCGCACACGTCGAAGCCGGCCCCCAAGTCCGAATAGCGTCGAAGAGCGCCCGCGGCTCGCGGGTCCCAACGACGGCTACTTGAATTCCGGGCGATACTCCCCCGCATGGCGGCCGCGACCGAGACGCCCCCGGTGCCTCTCAAGTTCCTGATCGTCGTGTTCGCGGTCTCGATAGCCATCGGGATCGCGATCGCCTATCTCGGGTTCACCCACGCGCTCGGCGGACCGATCCCCTGAGAACTCACGGTGGCCCCGTTCGTACCGGGCGGGGATAAATCCCACCCCGCTCGGTCCGGCCGTGTCGAGTCTCCTGCGCGGGGAATCGCGCAATCCGAACATCGGCTGGATCATCGGGGGCGTCGCCGTCCTGGCGGTGTTCGTCGTCGGCGCCGCGTTCTGGTTCAGCTATCACCCGTAGCGGACGCCCCGCTCGCGACCGGCTCCCGGGCACCGGGCCGGCGGTAGAGGTAGACCCGCGTCTCAGGGTCGAACACGTCGGGCGTCCATCCCGGCATCGGGTGGTAGTAGCTCACGACCCGGGAGCCCGGAGCCAGCTCGGACTCGAACCTCGGGCGCAATCGGGCCATCGCCCCCGGCCAGAGGAAGGTCGTGACCACGCTCGCGTTCCGGAAGTCGAGATCGAAGAGGTTCCCCCAGTGGATGGTGATGCGCTCCGATGCTGCGCCCAAGCGACGACGCAGACGCAGGATGAGGACCCGGATCGGCTCGACCTCGGCACCGACGACCCGTGCCCGGTAGATCCGCGCGGCACGGAAGACGATCGCCCCGGTCCCTGCGCCGAGATCGTAGACCGTGTCCTGCGGCCCCACCTCGGCCAGCCGGAGCATGGTGACGACCGCGCTCTGCGGGGTGGGCTGGTAGCCGGCGCCCCAGACGAACGACGCGAAGACGAAGTAGGCCAGGATGACCGCGGCGACGATCAGGCCGATCGCGACGTATTCCGCAATGACGTCCATGGCCCTACGTGGAGCGACGCGCGACCCCGTCGAGGCGATCGGCCGCGGTCCGCGGGTCGATGGACCGGGCGACCACCTGGTCGAGCAGGCGGCGCAGCGTGGGATCCCGTTCGAGCCGTTCGGTCAGCTCGCGTCCCACACGGTCTCGGACCAGGCCGACGATCTCCGCCGCCAGGCGATGCCGCTCCCCCTCCGCGCGCTCGCCCGACGCGTCGAGGTACTTCTCATGCGCTTCGATCGCGTGCCACAGCGCCTCGACCCCGGTCGGGACGGTCGTGGAGGTGCCCGCGACCCGCGGCGTCCAGCCTCGCCCCTTCGGTCCGAGGGCGACCAACTCCGCAAGGTCGCGTCGCGCATGCTCGCTCCCGGGAAGGTCGATCTTGTTCACGCAGAAGACGTCGGCGATCTCGAAGAGCCCGGCCTTGAGCGTCTGGACCTCGTCGCCGAGGTGCGGCACGAGGACGACGACGCGGGTCGTTGCGATCTCCCGGATCGCGACGTCGACCTGGCCGCTCCCGACCGTCTCCACCAACACGAGGTCGAACCCGGCCGCGTCCATCAGGCGGGCGGCCTCGCGCGTGGCCGCGGCGATCCCCCCCGCCGCTCCCCGGCTGGCCATCGACCGGAAGAATACGCCCTGGTCGCCCGGCCGGGATTCGAAGCGGATCCGGTCGCCCAGGACGGAACCCCCCGAGAAGGGGCTCGAGGGATCGACCGCGATGACCGCGACCGTCGTCCCCTGCGCGCGGAGGTGGCGGACGAGGAGGTTGATGAGGCTGGACTTCCCCACCCCCAGCGGTCCCGCGAATCCGATCACCGGCACCTGTCGGGTCCGGGGGAAGAGCGCCCGCAGTACGGGCGTTGCCTCCGCTTCGCCGTCCTCGATCGCCGAGATCGTTCGGGCGAGCGCACGGCGGTCGCCCCGCAGGATGGCGCGCGCCGACGCCGGTACGGGCGATGTACGACGGCGGGCCGTCATGCCGCGGGGCGGGCCAACTTCGTCGCGGTCGATACGATCTCGTCGAGGGAAGCGCCGGGTCCGAAGATGGCGCGGACCCCCGCTGACCGCAGCCGTCGCGCGTCCTCGTCGGGGATGATCCCCCCGGCGAACACGGGGATCTTCCCGGCGCCGTTCTTCTTCAAGAGGGTGAGCACGCGGGGGATGAGCGCCATATGGGCTCCGGAGAGGATCGACAGTCCGATCAGATCCACGTCCTCCTCGATCGAGGCCCGAACGATCTCCTCGGGCGTCTGGCGGAGGCCGGCGTAGATGACCTCCATGCCGGCGTCCCGCAGCGCCCGGGCGACGACCTTCGCGCCCCGGTCATGGCCGTCCAATCCAGGTTTCGCGATCAGCACCCGGATGGGGGCGGGCTTGGCAGCGCCGCGCGCCTTCGTCACTTCCGGTACCGACGGGAATGTGGGAGAAAAGCTTTGGCCGGCGGACGTCAGAAGAGCACGATCAGGTCGATGACGAGATTGCCGGCCAGGAGAGCGGTGATCGCACCGGCCGTCAGGAGCAACAGGTACGGTATCTGCGGGGTGACCCAGACCTCGGTCTGCCCTTCCGCCGTAAGTTCTCCGGCGATCCGCACACGGCGTTGGCGGTCCTGCTCGGACGTCTCGATCTCCTCCTCCTCGGCGCGACCGGCGGGCGAGAGCGGGTTGGTCACCCAGACGAACCGATGGGGCAGCTCACGGACCGGGATCGTGTAGCCGGTGAACGTTTTCCATCCGTGCAGGTCCCGCCGCCCAACGTTACGGATCGCGATCGCGATCGGGATCGCGACCGAGAGGAGCGCGGCGTTCATGAGAAGGTCGAGGGGGTACGGAACGATCGCGCCCGCGCGCTGCGCCTCGACCGAGGTCACGAACAGCGGGACGGCCAGGAGCGGCAGCACGAGGCCGGCGACCATCACCGCCTTCGCGTCGGCCCCGCCGAACAGGATCGCCGCTTCGAAGAGCGCCCGGGCGATCAGGACCGTGACGAGCAGCGCCAGGACGGCGTAGGGAACTCCCATCGGTCCGAGCCCGACCTCGAACACGGCGACGCCGACGAGGACGATGACGACCACGTAGAGGACGATCTCGAGGACGTCTTCGTACGGCTCGAATCGCTCGCCGAACGACCAGGCGAACATGTGCTGGAGCGTGAACGCCCCCACCAGGAGCCACAGGCCGAGCGGAACCCAACCGCCCGGCGCCAGCAGGATCGCGCCGAGGACGAGGCCGGCGACGCCCATCGACTGCCACAGCCGGTCGGTCACCTCCCGCGACCGCCAATCCGCGACCGCCGCGTAGCCGAACCCGAGGACGAGCACGGTGACCTGCGCCGCGAGGACAGCGGTGTCCGTGTCGACCAATCTCGACCCGCCTCGACCTCCGCGACGCCGCGGGGGCGATAAAGGCCCCCGGACCCGAGGGCCAACCCCGCGTACGCCGCCGGTCCGGCGGGGATTCCGCCGGAAGGAGCTATAAAGCCCCCGCTCGTGGCGCGCGGCACCTCGGAATCCGCATGGTGGAGTACAAGCTCGTCATCGCCGAGAAATCCACGTCGGTGGCCCGCACCGTGGGGGACCCCCAGGCGGCCGGTTTCCTCGGCAAGCGCATCGGCGAGTCGATCGGCGGCGAGCTGATCGGCGCGACCGGCTACACCTTCCGTATCGCGGGAGGTACCGACAAGAGCGGCTTCCCGCTCCGCCCGGACCTTCCCGGAGCCCGACAGACCCGCCTCTACGTCGGGGACGGGTTCGGATTCCACGCCCCCCGAGCCGGCATGCGCAAGCGTCGAACGTTCCGCGGGAACACGATCAGCGAGGACACGGTGCAGATCAACCTGGTCGTGGAACAGAAAGGCTCGAAGCCGCTCGCGGAGCTCTTCGGCGCGTCATGAAGGTCCCCCGGCAACCCGAGGTCAACATCGGCCTGGTCGGCCATGTCGACCACGGAAAGACCACGCTCACGCAGGCGCTCACCGGCGAGTGGACCGACCGCCACTCCGAGGAGCTGAAGCGGGGGATCTCGATCAAGCTCGGATACGCGGACGCGGCGTTCTACAAGTGCCCGGAATGCCCCGAGCCGTCGGGCTACACGGTGGAGCCGGTCTGCCCCAACGGGCACGGCGAGGCGAGGTTCCTGCGCGCGGTCTCGTTCGTGGACGCACCCGGGCACGAGACGCTCATGGAAACCATGCTCTCGGGCGCGGCGATCATGGACGGAGCCCTCCTGCTGGTCGCGGCGAACGAGCACGTGCCGCAGCCGCAGACCCGCGAGCACCTCTACGCCCTCGACATCATCGGGGTCCGCAAGGTCGTCGTCGTCCAGAACAAGATCGACCTCATCTCGCCCGAGGCCGCGGCCGAGAACTATGGAGAGATCGTCGAATTCCTGAAGGGCTCGCCGATCGCCGGCGCGCCCGTGATCCCGGTCAGCGCCAACCACCGGGTCGGCATCGATGCGCTGATCGGGGCCATCGAGGCGACCATCCCCACCCCGCCCCGGGACGCGGCGAAACCTCCTCTGATGTACGTCGCCCGCTCGTTCGATGTCAACCGGCCCGGCACGCGGCCCCGCGACCTTCGGGGCGGCGTGCTGGGCGGCTCCCTCCTGCAGGGGCGCATCTCGCTGGGCGAGGAGATCGA
>Ga0187782_10001182_pt1 | contig 18675 bp, 14 predicted proteins | sample 0715_SJ02_MP15_2_FD_132454 | JGI IMG/M metagenome (GOLD analysis project Ga0187782, IMG submission 132454) | Tropical peat soil microbial communities from peatlands in Department of Meta, Colombia - 0715_SJ02_MP15_20_MG | ecosystem: Environmental > Terrestrial > Soil > Wetlands > Peat | place...
AGGTCATAGCCCATCGAGGCCGATCCAGAATTTGAAATCAGCCGCTGCTCTTTCTTGATGCGCAAGGCCTGGAACGGCACGATGCAGGCCGTTGCATTGCCGCAGATCACCACATCGTCATCGCGGAGCAGATTTCCCAACAGTTCGACGAAGTAGTAAGGATTCAGGGGTGGTCCGGAATGGCGCTGCCGCTCCTGCACCACCGGATAACGCGCCACCCGTTCCTGGCACCAGGCCAGCCAGGCGGCGTGGCTCGCCCGGGAAATACCGGCGATTGCGAGTTGTCGGCTCATCTCCTCCAGGAAAATTCGGAGATCGCAATGGATGGCAAGGTCGGGTCTCACGGTCGGCTTCCGCAACTCAGCGGCATCAACGTCGACCTGGACTTTGTAGGCCCGATCTGCGAAGGAGCGCCAGTTGTAGCTGATTTGCCGGATGTTCAGCCGCGAACCCAGCACCAGAAGAAGATCAGAGTTCTGGACCGTGAAGTTTCCCGCCCGCTCGCCGATGGTACCGGGCCGGCCGCAAAACAGCGGATCGTCCGACGCGATTAGGTCGTGTGTCCAGGCTGTGGTGACGGGGATCTGCAGAGCCCGGATTACCGACTCGAATTCACCGAGCGCCCGGGCTAGGCGTATTCCCGTGCCCGCCATGATGACGGGCCGTTTGGCCGCCTGGATGCGCGCTATGACTTCACGACAGTCGGATTCAACCTGCACGCGGTCCCAGGTTAAGGCATCTTCGGAAGGATCGTAGGAACGCAGGGCGGTTTCATCAACCTGGGCGCCTTGCACGTCGATGGGAATGTCAAGCCAGCACGGGCCGGGTCTGCCACTGGTCGCCAAAAACATGGCGCGCTCGAGGTGATACCGAATGGATTCCGGTTCAGCGACCAGCGCTGCGTATTTCGTGATTCCGCGCACTATGGGAACGATCTCCACTTCCTGGTCTCCCAACTGACGCAGCGGCTGACAACCGGCAGTGGCTTTGAAGGTCTCGCGCTTCACCTGGCCTGAAATGACGAGCATGGCAATCGAGTCGGCCCAGGCGCCGAAAACGCCGTTCAAGGCGTTGATCCCGCCCGGCCCGGTGGTGACGCTCACCAGTGCCGGGCCGCCAGTGATGCGGGCATAGCCTTCGGCCGCTATGGTCGCAGCCTGCTCGTGATGGTTGCAGAGGTAACGCAGGCGCGTTTCCCGGGACAGGGAGTCGTTCAGGTGCATGGCGCCGCCGCCGGCCACCATAAAAGCCTGCCGAATACCTGAGTCGGCCAATCGCTTCATCACGTAATCAGAAACCTTGATCATGTATGGTTTCCAAACTTCCTGCGGCCGCCGGTTATTTCCGCGCCTTCCGGCGGGATTATGAGGCGACCGTCTGCACAGACCGCAAGTACCAGCGCAGCGTCTTGCTAACTGCCTCGCGCAGAGAAACGCGCTCTTGCAATCCAAGTTCCCGCCGGGCTCGTTCGGTTGATGGAACATAGCGCTGGGGCGGCAGCCCAGCCCGCTTGCCTCGAACCTTCACCTTCACGTGTGGTTGCCTTGCCTGAGCCACTTCGGCGGCCAGCTCGGCAATGCTCACCGCATGCTCGGAGCCGACGTTGTAAGCGCGACAATTTTCACCGCGGAACAGGATCGTCCACAGCCACACCATCAGGTCTGAGGCGTACAAATAAGAACGTATGGCAGTCCCGTCTCCCTTGACGGTTATTGCCTGGCCCTCGGCCTGATCGCGAATGAAGTTGCCGATCGCGAAATGGGCATCGAACTGCATGTAGGGCCCGACGAAAGCGAAGCCGCGCGCGATCTTGGTCTCAAACCCGCCGCTTCTTGCCGCCAGTGCGCACTGCAGTTCCGCGATGCGCTTGCCCTCCGCGTATGCTGAATCGGACCACAAGGGGTCGGGGCCGCCAGTAAAGGTTTCGGGAAGGTTCGTCAATTCACTGGGCTGTGGACCGTAAACCGCGCCGGAACTGGTCAAAAGCAGCTTTTTGGCGCCGCACGCAGCGGCGAACTCCAAGCAGCGCGCGGTTCCGCGGACGTTCGTCTCCAGCATCGTGGAAGGATCGGTCGAGTTCAGCACGGCGCTGGCCTCGGTGGCGGCATGGATCACATGACTGAAGCTGCCCGCCGGAAACTCGAAATCACGGACATCTCCGCGGTGGAGACCTATGGCAGGATGGTTGGCGAGATGCGGGGCGTGCTCCCGCAGACGTTGGGGATTGCGCGTGAGCACGACAGCGCGCGACTTAAGGCCGAGGCACTGGTTGGCCCAGGCAAAGCTCTCCAGCAGCCAGCAGCCAAAAAAACCAGTTCCGCCAGTAATAAAGATGTGGCTGCCTCGAAGTTCGTCCCACAGCGGAGCTGTGAGCGCGACAATGTCATCCAGATCATCAGCGATTAAACTCGGCATCCGAACCTGCGCGCGAGTCGCATGGGATTACCAGATCTTCCAGGGAGCGTTACCAGTCTTCCAGAGCTCGTTGAGATATTCGTACTCACGAAAGGTGTCCATGGCGTAAAAGAAGCCCTGGTGTTCGTAAGCCATTAATTGGCCTTCAGCGGCCAGGCGCTCAAGCGGACCGCGCTCAAGGATGCAGTCATCTCCGCCGATATAGTCGAATACCTGGCGCTCGAAGACGAAAAAGCCGGCGCTGGCCCGGCCGTCATTGCGCGGTTTCTCGCGAAATCTGAGAACTTGGCCGCCGCCGTTGGTATCGAGGATTCCATAACGCGAGGTTGGAGTCACTGCGGTGACGGTAGCCAGCTTGCCATGCCGCCGATGAAATTCCACTAGGCAGCGAATGTCCACGTCGCTCACGCCATCGCCGTAGGTGAGCAGAAACGTGTCGGCATCAATGTATTTCTCGATCCGTTTGACGCGGCCGCCCGTCATGGTGGAGAGCCCCGTATCGACCAGTGTGACGCTGTAGTCCTGTTCCCCGTGGTTGTTCTGGTACGCGATGCGGGATTGCGAGCCGAGGCAGATCGTGAAGTCGCTGTTCATCGCCTCATAATTCAGGAAGTATTCCTTGATCATGTTGCCGCGGTAACCGAGGCACAACACGAATTCGCGGAAGCCAGCATGCGCGTACGTCTTCATGATGTGCCACAAGATCGGGCGACCGCCGATCTCCACCATGGGTTTGGGCCTGAATTCAGTTTCTTCTCTGAGGCGGGTACCCATGCCTCCGCAAAGCAAAACCACTTTCATCATTGCTTCCTGTAAGAGCGCGGCCAACGTCAGCTCAACTCGCGACTCGTGAGTTGATTAACACACAATATGGCATCCAGGGGGAGTTACCAACGTGCAATCACCTTGAAAAAATTGATTCCAGACCGGAGAGGTGCTGCCGGCCCAGGGTCATTCCGCGCAGACAAGGGTTGCTCGCCTTGGTTCCCTGCAAATCCTGATTCCGTTTAGCAAGATGCTGCCAGGCTGACACCTTAGGGGCATGACCGGTTGGGACATGTACAAGTAACGACAGTTCTGTAGCATGGCGCTGATCGGTACCAGGCGGGAGTGCGAAGCTCCGCTCGGATTCGCCGCGCTACCCTCAGGTGGAGAAGTGAAGTGGCTGACGTCGTAAGAACCATAAGCATAGTCTCGCCCTGCTATGACGAGGAAGAGAACGTTCGCGAATTGTACGAGCGGACCAGAGCGGTCATGGCGCAGTTTCCCAACTACTGCTATGAACATATTTTCATCGACAATGCGTCTCGTGATCGCACCGTTCCAATTCTGAAAGAAATCGCCTCCCAGGATCCGCATGTCAAGATCATTGTTAATGCAAGAAATTTCGGCCATGTGCGCTCGCCCATGCATGCCATTCTGCAAGCGCAGGGAGACGCGGTCGCGGTCCTGCTTTCCGATCTTCAGGATCCGCCTGAACTGCTGGCCGACATGGTTCGGGAATGGGAAAAGGGCGCGCCGGTAGTAGTCGCGATCAAGAAAACCAGCGACGAAAGTGGATTGATGTTCCGGATCCGCTCGGTATACTACCGTTTGGTGTCGCGCCTGACCGATGTAAGAGTCTTGCCGCACTTTACCGGCTTCGGCCTCTATGACCGCCGGGTGATCGAACTTATTCGCAATAAGTTCTGCGATCCCTATCCTTATTTTCGCGGGCTCATTGCCGAGATTGGCCTGCCACACGTAGAGATTGGTTACAACCAGAGGCGGCGGGCGCGCGGCATTACGAAAAACAATTTTTACTCCCTCTACGACCTTGCGATGTTAGGGATTACCAATCTGTCGAAGGTCCCGTTGCGGCTCGTGACATTCGCCGGTTTCGTATCAGCTCTGCTAAGCCTTACCAGCGGGCTGTTCTATCTGGCGTATAAGCTAGTCTTCTGGAAAAGCTTTTCGATAGGCATGGCACCCGTGCTGCTGGGGCTTTTCTTTCTGGGATCGGTTCAGATGCTGTCGCTCGGCATCATAGGCGAGTACGTCGGCTCAGTGCATACCATCGTCCAGAACCGCCCGCTGGTTGTGGAGAAGGAACGGGTCAACTTCGATGTTGTCATGACCCAGAAAGACTCCTCGTCATCTGTCGGCGATTGGATTCAGAGAGAAGGGCGACTTCCGGTCCATTGAGCAGAACCCGCAGCCAAGCGATTCGTTATGGAGTGGTCGGGGCTTGGCGGATATCGCTTGTCAGGCGCGCGGATAAAAAGCCTCAAGCGCCAGGTCGAACCTAGTGCCGCCGGAATTCGCATCTTGACTCGACCTTGTGAGGAACAGTAAGGATTCGAACACTATGCAAACCTGGCCGGAACGTGGCGGCGGCAGCTTGGGGCGAGTGGCGGCATGGGTAGAACGCCACCCCGGATGCCTGGGACTCGGGTTGGCAGTTTTGTACTGGTCGGCAGTAATCAAGCGGGCCGAAACCCGACCGCTCTGGCACGACGAGTTGTTTACCTTTTACATCGCACAATCCACGACACTGGCTCGCATGTGGCAAGCGATTCGGACCGTCGATCTGAACCCGCCACTCTCTTATCTTCTGGTGCGGGCTGTGTTTCACGTCGTCAAGCCGCGGCCGTTCACCTGCCGAATTCCGTCGATGCTCGCGTTCTTACTGGGGAGCGCCGCGCTTTTCGTGTTTCTAAAGCGAAAAACAACGGTGATTTACGCGGCCCTCGGCGTGTTGCTGCTGTGGAACAGTCGCTTTTTTGAATTCGCCACAGAAGCCCGTCCCTATGCGCTGATGTTTGCCTTTACCACGATCATGTTGCTGGGGTGGCAGCGCGCGATAAAGGACGAAAGGCGAGGGATAGGTTTGTTCATCCTGGCTTTCGGCGGTTTTGGACTGATGCTCAGCCATGTGTTCGGTGTTTGCGTACTCTCCGCTTTTTGGCTGGTGGAAGCGGTTCGCTGCTACCTGCGACGCAAGCCTGACTGGGCTTTGTGTGCCTGTTTGTTGCTGCCGCTGATGAGCTGCGTCACCTTCATGCCTAAAATTCACAATCAATCCGTTACTCTGTTCCCTCCCCAATGGCAGCCCTCCGTCGAGAGAACCGCTCTTATATACCAGGACCAGGTGCAGGCCACATTTCCTGTGCTCCTGACCATCATGCTTCTTGCAGCCTTGTGGCCAAGGAAGCCTTCGGCGCGAGAGTTTCCACTGAGCATTCCGGAGTCAGTGCTCCTGATGTCCCTGCTGCTGATACCGGTCGAGATCAGTCTCTTGCTTGCTCGTTCGCATGGAGCTCTGTTTGAACGCTACGGGATCGTGGCCATGATTCCGTTCGCAGTCCTGCCGGTCCTATCCCTCGCATGGAGCAGTCGATGCAACCCGGTCGCCTGCATTCTCCTAGCCGCAAGCCTGATTCCGTCGCTCTACGTTCCACTCCGAGTCATTGCAATCGAGGAGCTCCCTACCATTTTGTCGCCAAGACAAACCGCCCAAGTCGTCCGGTGGGCATTTCCACTGCCTATGATGGATCGGCCGACAAGAAATCTTGACACGTCCTATGGCAGATCGGATTCCGAGCCGCCCGTGCAGCTTCAGGGCGGACTAGGTGACCTGCATCCAAAGTTGCCGATTGTGGCGGCCAGTGCCCTAACATTTCTCGAGATGGACAATCGCGAACCTGACGGCGTCGTGAAGCGGCTGTATTACCTTACTGATCCGGAAGCGTCCGCCCGGATTTCCCACGCCACTCTTTTCGAATCCTACGGAAACTTGAAGCGTGTATTTCCAATTCGCGGAACGATCGAGCCCTATCAGGATTTCGTGCGCGTAAATCCCAAATTCCTGGTGGTCGGGACCTACGGCTATCCAGAGGATTGGTTGCTGCAAAAACTGCAAGCGGACGGAGCTACCGCCAGGCATGCTTGGCAGCTTCAGCTGTCATACAAAGATAGAGAGTTGTATGAAATCAGTATGCCTCCTCAGTCTCCAGCATTGCACCATAGGGTCGTAGCTATAGGGACACCATACTGATTGAGTGCAGCACACGGGAGAGCGTCAGGGTGGTTAGCATCGGGATACCGACATACAACCGTAGTTACTTGCTAGTGTGTGCGCTGCCGAGCGCGCTAGCGCAAACCTACAAGATCGGCTTTGCAATTGACACCGATCACGTGCGCGGCCTGGGCGTGACGGCCAGTCGCGTCGAGAAGGTATTTCGATCTTGCGGATATCAGACGGGCACCATCCGCAACGAGAACTTCCTAACAACCTGGGCCAAGAAAGGGTGAGACTGCTGAATGTCCTCCGGCTCTATTGCGGGGCAAGCGATCCGTCAAGTGGACAGAGCGTCTAACGCCACGCTAGCACGCCGGCGCGACCGGAGGATTATGGCCTCGGCCGGCGCCGGTGTGTTCCAGCGGGTGGCACAGGTTGTGAGTACGCTGATTGTAATGCCCCTGCTCATCCGGGTGCTTGGTCCGACGCAGTTCGGAATTTGGGGTGCGGCGGTGTCCCTCGCCTGGTTGGCTAGTCTGCTGGACGTTGGCACGGGCGCGGCTTTAGTAACGCTGGTAGCCCGTTCGATAGCCCTACAGGATGCCAATGATGCCCGTCGCCATATAGCGGGTGCGTTGAGCATCGGTGCTGCCGTTGCACTTATGATGCTGATGTCAGCCTTGCTGGCCTCGATACTCGGGGAACCTCACGGTCGAGTCACGCCCTACCTCATCGCAGTTATTGGGCTCGCGCTGAACGTGCCCCTCAATGCCGGAAACAACGTCTGGATGGCGCTTCAAAAAGGGTACGTCTCTGGCTTCTGGGAATTGGTGCACACACTGCTCACCATCGCCGGTCTGGTCGGCGCAGCCTTGTTCACAACAGATGTGCGGGCTTACGTAGCAGTGGTGTATGGGGGTCTCCTTTTATCAAACCTGGGCAGTCTTGTTCACCTTTGGGTGAGGCATCCGGAGCTCCGCCCCCGCAAACTGCTCGTCCCATTGGGAGCCATCCGCGAGGTGGCCGGCAGCGGCATCCTGTATTTTCTCTTAACCGTGGCCGGCGGGCTGACCTACATGCTCGACAATGTCTTGGCCCTTGAGCTGCTGGGACCCGCGGCCTCTGCCAGTATGACCATCGCGTTACGCCTCGGCGTCGCCGCGGGCGGTTTCATCATCGTTACCACACAGCCGATTTGGCCGGCATTCACCGAAGCCGCCGAAAAGGCCGACTGGCGCTGGGTTCGTCGCACTCTGCTGCGCGGTTCAGCGGTGCTGGTTGGTTGTAGCGCGGTCGGATCAGCCCTCCTGCTGGTCTACGGCGAGCGGCTGCTAAGCTGGTGGTTGCACACCGACTTGGGTATCGACCGGGGCTTGCTTTGGGCGGTCGCAGTCGGGATTCTTGTACACGCACTGATCCGTATACCCAACATGCTACTCAACGGGCTGGCCATAATCCGCTATCAGATTGTTGTTTATTGCACAAGCACGCTGCTGGGCTTCGCCTTGAAGTTTGTTCTCGCCCGTTATCTTGGAGTCGCCGGAATTCTCTGGGCCACCAACGTGACCGTGCTCCTGCTCGCCCTGCCCGCGACGATATGGCGGACTTCCCGCTGGGCCACACAGTGTGGCCGCGGCCCGACTCTGTCTGAGTGGGCGGGAGATCGAATTGCCCACTAGCCGTGTAGTGCGTAGCAACCGCCAACCGCGCTTCGGCCAAGGCCCAATGTCAATTTGCCCCTCTTGCCGACGTCCGAAAGTTGCCGAAACCCTGCACGTCAAAGAGATGAGGTCACAGCGATGAAGACATTCACACAAACTACGACCATTGCGCCGCTGGCCCGCCTGAAGCCCGATGATGTGATCAAGACCTGCAACTACATCGAAAAGGGCTCATGCTTCGCCTTGGATGGGGTGCGCTCCTGTGTCATGGGCACCGTCAACGCTCCCCTGCTGGTCTCCACGGAGGAGCTGAACGCCGGGACCGTGACCTACGAGATGGTGGTGGAACGGCGGCAGGCCCTGATCGCGGCGATCAATGGACTGGCCGAAGGCGACACCGGGCCCTGCCTTACGTGCGCGAACCTTGTGGAAAGGCCGTTCAAGGACGTGGACCTGTCCTGTCTAGGCGGGGAACCGCTCACGGCCGGAATGAACATCCAGTACTACACGGCCTGCAATCAGCGCTGCATTTTCTGCTGTTTTGCCCAGTCTGGCCAGCTGATCAAGGCCCAATACGACATGCTCGAATTCCTTGAGTTGTTCCGCAAGGCCGGGAAGCTGCGGGGCAACAACTGGATTGACTTCAGCGGCGGCGAGCCGGCGATGCTCAAGGAATTCGACAAGGTCCTGAATTACCTACTGGACCACAATCTGGGCACGGTGGTGGTCTATTCCAATGCGAGCCTGTTCAGCCAGACGATCCACGATGCTCTTAAGAACGACCGCATCATCCTGACCACCTCCCTGGACACGGGGCTCGCCTCCACCTACGCCAAAATCCGGCGGTCGGACACCTTCCCCAAGGTCATCCGCAACCTTATCCGCTACCGGAACACGGGAACCCAGCGCCTGTGGTTGAAGTACGTTATCTGTGAGGAGAACCGGACGGAGGACGACCTGTGGAGTTTCGTCCTGACCATGCTCGCCCTGCGTCCCAACAAGGTGTTGATCTGTCCGGACTTCCCCTACGGCGACCGGGAGATTCCCGAGGCGACCGTGACCTTCGCGGCCAGGTTGTGGCATGCCATCGAGCAACTGGTCGGTCTTACGCCCGTGGACTACACGACCGATTTCGGAGATCCCAAATGGATCAAGTACCACGCCGATCTGTGCGCGGCACTGGGGAAGGTGCGCAAGGAGAAACCCTTTGGCAAGGCCGGGGAGGTCCAGAGGCTCGACTACCCCGGGGTGGCGCATGTCGTCCAGCAGCGCATCGGCCGGGTCCGGGGGGCCCTGTGGCAGAGTTCCCTGCGCAAGCGCTGGATCCCGGAGGGCAGTGCCCGGAGACAGCGTGTCATCAACCTGTACCAGAGAACCCTCGGGCGGCTGCTGGCGGAATAGGGCTCGGACTCCGTTCGCTCCCGGCTGATTATTGACTCTGTTCGTGGCGTTGCGCTGCTAGCCTTGCCGCGGCCTTGAGAAGTAGATACCTCAGGACTTTTCGTGGAATCGGAAGCAGGGCTGCGGCCACGCGGCTCAGCCCTAGGCGTGTTCGGAACGAAAGGTAAGGAACACAACTGAACAGCCATCTCCACGACTGTACAGGACTGGCCCCGCGCAGGCGGCACCAGATGAACTGGTTCGCCGTCGATCGCGCCACTTGCAGTTGGCAATCGCTCACCAGGCGAGACAAGTAATCGGGGTCGGCGCCGGCGCCGCGCGATGCCTCGATTACCTCATCCGCCAGCAACCGGCATTCCCGCGCCCACACCGGCGGCGGCGTGCCGTGCGAAATGTTATCGTTTAGCCACCGGAACAGAACATAATGCGACAGCACCCGCGGAATGCATCCCACTGGGCCGCGGAACGCCAGCTTCGTCCAGAAAAACATGTCGCCCAGGATGCGGTCGTCCGGTTGTGGCCCAAGTTCCAGCAGGTCGCGTACCCGGGTGACGCATGCGCACCAGGAGACTTCACGCTTGCCAGCATAGTGGGCAGCCAGGAAGGCCGCGCCCGGCTCTACCGCAGGGCCCACTACGGCCGGAACCTCGCAATCGTCGTAGTGCACCGCGCATCCCGTATATACGAAGGCCAATTCCGGGTGCCGGTCAAACATGGCCAGCACCTCGGCCGCGAATTCCGGTTCGAGAAAATCGTCATCCGACAGGCCCAGGAAAAACTCGCCCCGCGCCTGCTCGAACAGAAACTGCCCATGCCGGCCCGCCGACATCCTGGAAGTATGCCGGAAAGTACGCAACCCGCGTCCGGCATAACGTTCAATGACAGCCAGCGTGTCATCGGTCGAGGCATTGTCAGAGACAATAATCTCCGTATCGTGCGAGGTCTGGGCGAGCGCGCTCTCGATGGCGCGGCCCAAGAGCTCCGCGCGGTTAACCGTGGGAATGGCAATCGTCAGTCGGGGTGAAGCCTGAGGAGGAGTTACGCCTTCTTCCACCCTAAGCTCCAAAGCATGCGATAATTCATCGCGTCCTTTCCTTCATATGAGCCCCTAGCCCAAATCTCCAAAGACATCGACGACATAAGGCGTTGTAACGCCGCCGGGGAAAAGAAGTTCACATGCTCGTGCATGACGTAGAGCATGCCTCTTCCTACAACCCCCAGGGCAATCCGGGGCCGCAGAGCGAGCAGAAGGAGGTAGCCGAGCAGCCGCCTCCACCTTTCACGATAGCCGAACGGCACCTCGTGCGGAACCTCGACCAAGATCAACGTGTCGGGCGAGGCAATATCCGTGATCTGCCGCAGGACATCTCTGGGGTATGCAACGTGCTCGAGGACGTTGCTGCAGACAATCAGGTCGTAGCGGTGTGCTCTGCACTCGGCGAGCATCTCTAGTCCCTGGATCCCCGAAAGCGGCTCGGTGCCGGAAGGATCGTAGACATAACGATCCGCTCCTGGAACCAGATCAGAAATCAACTCGCCCCTACCGCCGCCAAAGTCGAGAATTGACTGCACCCGCACTTTAGCCAGATGCGGAGCAAGAATCCCTTTCAGAACCTCGCGCCTTCCGCGCATGGTCGGGTCGCAGAAAAGGCTATCGTTGAAGCCCTTGGTGTACCACGGCTCGAACGAATACCGCGTCTGCTGATACGCTTCGCTCCGATAGTTCGCATAAAGGCGCTGTTCCTCGTCCTTTTCCAACCGGGGACTGAAGAAAGCGAATCCGCAGCTGGCGCACTCCAACAACTCGACGGTGAAGGACTGCCGGCCCCAGATCTGGTGCGCAACGAATGGCGCGACCACCGCCTTCCTGGACTTCAACTCACTTGAGGCGCAAATGACGCACTCGACGACTTCTCTCAAAGAGGACCTCCGGCGGTCCGTCCGCTGGTCAGCTTGCTGAGTTCGGTTTCGGTGAACATGGCGATGGAAAATGGGCTGTTCGGACGCGAGTGTCAGTTGATTCTAACGTATTTTCCCAGGCACGGTAGAGGCCGTTTGCGCATTGTCCTGAAAACGATAGCCCGTCTTGACTACTTAGTTTCCAAAGATGCTGCAGCTCGCTGATAAGGCCCATGCCGCCTAGCTCGGCTCTGCCGGTCAACGGCTGAAGTAACTTCCCGAACCACGAAATAGCTTGCTCCGTGGCATCGAGCCGGGTGATCCTGCAGCGTGCCTTCTGTCGTCGAAGAGCAGACAAGTCTCGACGCACCGCGGTCCACCGCGCTGGATGCAGTGTTGTTCGATCCTGCCACGTCGTTCTCCCGGCTGGACTGGATTGCGGTCGCGGCGATCACCTTGGCAGGCGCCTCCCTTCGGTTGCACTCCCTCGGGGCGCGTAGCCTGTGGTTCGACGAAGGCTTCGGCGCAGGCATAGCGCTCATGTCGTGGCGCGATTTCGGTTTCCTGTGCAGCGGCTCCACGGCGAACATGGCGTTCTATTACCTGCTCCTGAAGTTCTGGCTGGCGCTGGGCCATTCCGACGCGTGGACGCGCGGCCTGTCGTTTCTCTTCGGCGTGGCGGGAATCCCCGCGCTCTTCGGACTTGCACGCCGAATGTTCGGATCCGGCACCGCGATCGCGGCCGCCCTGCTCCTGGCCACGAACGCCTTCCACCTAAAGTACTCACGGGAGGCGCGACCCTATTCGCTGGTGGCGTTGCTGTGCATCGTCTCGGCGGGTCTTCTGCTGCGAGCCCTCGAACACAACTCCGGGCGCGCCTGGATAGCATGGGCGATTGTAAGTGCGCTTGCCATGTACTCGCACCTGTACGCCGTGCTCGTCATCGGCGCACAAGTCGTATGGGTTGTCGCATTTGTTCGTCCAGTCGATTGGCGGCGCGCCGCGGCGGCGGCGAGGCTTTTCATTCTCTCCATCGTTCCGCTGGTGATCGGACTCCTGCGTGGGTCGGACGTCACCTTTTGGCTTCGGCCGCTTACATTTCAGCGTGCGTTGGAGGCAATCGAGCAGCTCTGCGGGAACGCCGGCATCGTCCTGCCAGTGGTCTTTGTCGCCTCCCTGATTGGCGCCTATCGGCTGCGCGGACTAGAGCGGCGCGGCTTTGCCTTGGCGGTGTTATGGGCGGTCATGCCGATTGCTATCGTGATCTTGGTATCGTTCCATAAGCCGTCGCTGCTGCCGCGCTATCTCATGCCATGCCTGCCGGCGATCCTGCTCGCCGCATGTGCAGCAGCCATGAACCTGCCGAAGAAACTTGCGGTAGCATGGCTCGCGCTCGCAGTTTCCGTGTCGCTGTTTGGCGCCTACAGCTACTCGCAGCACGATTTCGTTCCGCACGACGATTGGCGCAGCGCGACCGCCTATGTTCGCGAGCACCGTACTGCCAACGACCTTGTCGTGCTCTACACCATGCAGGGCGTATTGCCGTTCCGTTACTACCAGTGGCAGGCGGATCCCTCGAGTCCGCGCCCACACCCGTCCGAGCTGTATTTCGACGGCATTGCCACAATGATCCAGCAACTACCTGCGGGAGCGCCGCGCGTCTGGCTGGTGCTCAACCAGTATCAAACGCCAAACGGCCCTGACCCAGGCAGCCAGTTCGTGCAGTCATGGTTTCGGCACTCCTACCGGCAATCCGGCGAAGCCGATTTCGAAGGCATCAAGGTCGTCGAGTACGTCAAGCCGTAGCGTGGAATGGGCACAGTGCAGCTTCCTCCTGAGGAAAGCCCACCCCCGCTAGGGCTGGCCCTCTTGTCGAGCAGGCTGCTGAAAAACTACTGTAATCCACAGGAGCGAAGAGGTACTACGCTGAGTTTGATATCGTGCCGACCGAATCCGGCCGGTATTGCACGGACAAACCGGAAATGTACGCCAGGTGGGTGCTGGGCGACCTGTACGATCGCCTCCCAAATCATGGAGCTGAACGACGAAGGGCGCCACGGCTGGCGTCTAGCCTCTACGAGCTCCAACGGCGAGAACCTAGCCGACGGGAATCGAAGCGGTCGACCAGCGGGGACCGCTAGTTCCACCATGCCGACGTAGATGTCTTCATCGAACAACAAACCATACGGCTTGTTAATTCCGGCCAGAAGAAGCAACAGGTCAAGCAGGCGATTACGATTGATGTAACCTCGATTCTGAACCGTGAAGACTTCCTTGCTTGCATTGCAACCTCAAATGCCTGCTTCGGATCAGCGGCGACCGAAACCTCAGGTGCTCGCATTAACGTCACGGTGCTGGAAGGCGGGTTGCCATCGTGTCGCGGTACACTCTTGGACGGAATGGACCCTCTTGCAATACGAGCGCGAGCGTTAATTACGCTCAGCACTCCAATTGTTCGCGGGTGAGCTTCATGCCTTCCAGGTTGCCGAGCACGGTGACGGCTATCTGGTCGGCGAGGAAGAAGTCGCCGGCCAGACCGACCAGCTCGTCGGCGGTCACGGCTTCGATGCGCTCGATGATCTCGTCGAGGCCGAAGAAGCGGTCGAAGTACATCTCCTGCCGCGCCAGGTTCGACATGCGCGCCGTGGTGGACTCCAGGCTAAGCATCAGCGAGCCCTTGAGCTGCTCCTTGGTGCGCCGCAGTTCTTCCTCGGCTATGCGGTTCTGCTTGAGGTCGCGGAACTCGTTCACGATCAGCTCCACCACCTTGGGCGCCGATTCCAGCGATGTCCCGGCATAGACCGACAGGCAGCCGGTATCGCGGTACGGATTCAACTCGCTGTAAATCGCATAAGCCAGGCCCTGGCGCTCGCGTATGTTCTGGAACAGCCGCGAACTCATGCCGCCGCCCAGCAGCGTGTTCAGAATGTATGAAGCGTACCGCTTCTCGTGCGAGATGGGATATGCCGGCACTCCCACGCAGAGCTGGACCTGCTCGAGCGCCTTCTTGTTGCGCATGACGATGCGCGCCGTCGGCTCGGGCACGGAATCGTGGAAGCCGTTCGTGGCCGGCTTGAGGTGTTTGAATCGCTCCGCCGCCAGCTTTACGAAGTGCGCGTGGTTGATGTGCCCGGCAGCCGCGATGATCAGGTTCTCCGGCGTAAAGCGCTTGCGGTAATAGTCGAGCACCAGCGCCTGCTCGAAGTGGCGCACGGTTTCCTTTGTCCCCAGGATCGGCTTGCCCAGCGGGTGGTCCTTCCAGAAATTCTGGGTGAAGATTTCGTGGACGAGATAATCCGGGCTGTCCTCGTCCATCTTGATTTCTTCCAGGATCACGCCGCGCTCGCGGGAAATGTCCTTGCTGTCGAAGACCGGATGCAGCACCAGGTCGCTCAGCACATCGAGCGCGATGGGCAAGTGCTCATCGAGCACTTTGACGTTGAAGCAGATGCACTCCTTGGCGGTGAAGGCGTCGAGGTTGCCGCCGATGGAATCGATCTGCCGGGCGATGTCTTCCGCGCTGCGCGACTCGGTCCCCTTGAAGACCATGTGCTCGAGGAAGTGCGAGATGCCGTTGTGCTCGGCCTGCTCGTGGCGTGAGCCGCACTTGATCCAGATCCCGATCGAGACCGAGCGGATGTGCTGCATCTCCTCGGTCAGCACAATCAGACCGTTGGGCAGCACTTCACGCCGGATGTCGCGCAGATCATCCACCATAAAATCCCTGCCGGAAGTCGGGCTGGGTAGAGCAGAAAATCGACTGCCTAGATTCTTACACACTCGGGACTCGCCTCGATGACCAATATAGAACTTGTATAATGAACAACTTACAGGGAGCCGGCCGAGGAGCGGAAAGCGGGGCCGGCAGGTTCGGTCCAGAACTATCCTATTCGATGCATGAGCATAGCACTACAGAGCGAACTTTTAGGGCTTGATATTCAAGAGCTTACCGCTCTCGTGCAGAGCGCGGGTGAAGCCGAGTACCGGGCCCGGCAACTGTTCGAGGCCATCTACCGCCAGCGGGTGCGCTCGGTAGAGGAAATCTCCACCCTGCCGCTCCAGTTCCGGAACGCGCTTGCGCAGCGGGCCATCACCGTCGGCCATCCGCGCATCGAGAAGCAGTTCGAATCGTCGGACGGAACCATCCGCTACCTGATTGCCTTCTCCGACGGGCAGAGCGTCGAGACCGTATGGATGCCGGAAGGCGATGGGGCTGAAGAGGGAGTACCGAGCGACGAGTACCGAGTACCGAGTGAGGAGCGTCGAGAAGCGGCGGACGCTTCTGCAGTGCTCGGTACTCGCAACTCGGTACTCGGTACTCAGCGCGCCACCATCTGCATCTCCAGCCAGGTAGGCTGCGCCGTCGATTGCAAGTTCTGCCTGACCGCGCTGCTCGGCCTGCGCCGCAACCTTTCCGCCGGGGAGATCGTCGGCCAGGTAGCCGCGGTGTTGAACGAGCGCGGAGTCGCTCTCGATCGTCAGCGAATCAATCTGGTTTTCATGGGCCAGGGCGAGCCGTTTCTCAATTACGAAAACTTCATGAAGGCGGTGCGCTTGCTGGTCGAAGGCCTCGGCATCGCGGAATCGCGCATGACGGTCTCGACTTCCGGCATTGTGCCCCGCATCTACGATTTCGCCGGCGAGCCCGTGCGTCCCAGGCTGGCCATCTCGCTGAATGCCTCGAACAACCGGGCGCGCAGCGAGCTGATGCCGATCACCCGCAAGTGGGACACGGAGCAGTTGATGGCGGCGGCGCGCGCCTTCCCGCTGCGTCCGCGCGAGCGCCTGACCTTCGAATACGTGCTGCTGGATCAGGTAAACGATTCCCCCCAGGCGGCTCGCGAACTGGTGGAGCTCATCCGCGGCATTCGCGCCAAGGTCAACCTGATCGCGCTCAATCCCGGCCCGGGCATCGACTTCCGCACTCCCGCCGACCCGCGCGTGCTTGCCTTTCAGCAGGTGCTGATCAACGCCAGCATCCCTACCTTTATCCGCCGTCCCCGCGGACGGGACATATTCGCCGCCTGCGGCCAGCTGAAACTGTCTGTGGCCTGAGGGTTTGTGCGGAGACGTTGCGAGCCACGTCTCTACACCATGCTTCTTCTGTAGAGACGTGGCTTGCTACGTTTCCAGCCTTGTTTCAGAACCAACTAGCTGGTAGCGCTCACGCTCCGATCTCCGCTCTCTGCCTTGATTCTCGATCGGGGAGTGCTCACACCCAGCGGTGAGCGGAATCACTGACATTCTGGGAGTCATGTGGGAAAAGGGCTGCGAGATTCGCTTCACTTTCTCCAGTTCTTAGCACCTCTCGCTTGTTGGTATTCGTGGGGCGACTCTCCCGGATTCATACCGGCCCCTCATCTAGCAAGACCATAAAGAGGGCGCAATGCCCGACCTGGACCGGAGTGGCGACTCCTCCACTGTAGCGTCAGGCCGAAGCCATCGGCGGCCTGGGACTCGATGCCTGTCAAGGGAACGCTTTGGACTTGCCCGCGTCGTCTGCGTTGTCGGTCTGTTCGCACTGCTCGTTTCCGCGATCTCGCCCCTTGATGACTCGATACAGCCGGATTTCGCCCGCCACAGCAGTAGCTTGCATCGGACCGTCACCGTTTCCAAGCCGGCGGGGCCGAATCACCTCACCAGGCGGCATTGCGCCCTTACGTCGATCAAGTGTGGCGCCTATGCTGCTCCTGTTCTGCGTTCGGCGCTCCACGCAGTACCCGCTCCCCATGCCTGCTCAAGCTCGCCAGGCTTCGAGCGAACGCACACTGGGCGGGCACCCCCTCCCTCTCTTCTTACCGCGTAGCACCTGATCGGTGCTCGCTCTCTCAGATCACGAATAACGCAAAAGCATATTTGGACGTGGTGGCTTGCGCCACAGCGGGCCTGTCTCACGACGGGCTGAACAAACTCACACAGGAAAATTCAGGAGCTTAATAGCAAGGAGGCAAGTATGAGAAAGCACATGTGGGCAGTTGTAGTAATGGCTCTGGTCATTGCCTTGGGCCTGCTGGTGGTGGTGGCAGTACCGAGCGTCTTGGCCGGCGATGATGAGAGGGAAGGGCCCAAGGTGATCGACCGCGATTCCGTGGCGTACGGAAGGACCTACAGTGAGTGGTCGGCGGCTTGGGAGCAATGGTCAGACTCAATCCCGGTGGCCCAGCACCCTCTCTTTACCGACGGAGACTGCAGCGTGGGTCAGTCGGGTCCGGTCTGGTTCCTGGGTGGGAAGTTCTGCGCTAACGGTGCTAATTGCTCTTACACCGGCGTCGTTCGCAGCTGTAACGTGCCGTCGGAAAAGGCTCTGTACTTCCCCATCCTCAACGGCGAGGACTCGGCACTGGAAGAGAGTGTGGCAGAAAACCCGGGTAACGAGACGTATCAACAGATTGCGACCATGCGGTCGTACGAGGACGCGGGATTAAGTGCCGCCAAAGTCTCCTGCTGGGTTGACGGAGCACCTATCCGGCACCTCAAGGAGAGATTTCGTGTCCAGTCTCCCGCCTTTGGCTTCACGCTCCCGACCGATAACCTGCTCAAAGCTATATATGGGAACCCAAACTTCCTGGCAGGAACCTACTTTCCCGCGGTGGATGATGGATATTATGTGATGCTCGCCCCGCTGCCTCCAGGACCTCACCGACTGCACTTTCGGGGAGTTGTTGACGGTTTCGCGCTCGACATTACGTACTACCTCAATGTGACAAAATGAACCACGACTAGCACAGAACGAGAAAGCACTAGTGATTTCTCGGACGCCGCCCGTTGTCTGGGCGGCTTTTCTTGCGGCTGCAAGCTCAGGATGACACCGGGACGGGAAGTGACAGGCGGTGGGCCTAGAATCCGGAGCGGCCTCGAGCGGACTGCGTCTTTACCGGCTGACTGGCCTGCCCACCGAGCGCCGAATGCTATGCTTCGGCGGACACCCGTGCAGCCCACCATCCGCGAATATCGACCCTCCGATTTCGAAACCCTTTGGGAGATCGACCAGATGTGTTTCCAGGAGGGGATCTCCTACACCCACCGCGAGCTGGCCTTCTACGTCGGGCAGGAGCGCGCGTTCACGCTGGTAGGGGAACTGGACGGCAGGATTCTCGGCTTCGTGGTGGTGGATTGGGACCGCCAGCGCCAGGGACACGTGGTCACGATCGACGTGCTGTCTGAGGCCCGTCGCTCCGGGCTGGGCTCGCAGCTGATGGCCGCTGCCGAAGAGCGCTTGCGCACGCTCGGATGTTCGACGGTCTTCCTCGAGGCCGCGGTCGACAACGCCGCCGCGCTCGCCTTCTACAAGCGGCACGG